>VFQQ010000171.1_pt1 | contig 164074 bp, 150 predicted proteins | sample 3512341 | NCBI WGS metagenome assembly VFQQ01 (sample SAMN10412373, study PRJNA504923) | tailings metagenome | isolation source: Relicate 2 Philex TSF1 revegetated site | place: Philippines: Tuba, Benguet | collected 2017-08-29 | reverse complement strand
GAAGGACCTGACCGACTCGGTCAATTCCATGGCCGGCAACCTCACCGCCCAGGTCCGCAATATCGCCGAGGTGTCGACCGCGATCGCGAATGGCGACCTGTCGAAGAAGATCACCGTCGACGTGCGGGGCGAGATCCTGCAGCTGAAGGAGACCATCAACACCACCGTCGACCAGCTGAACGCCTTCGCCTCCGAGGTCACCCGCGTCGCCCGCGAGGTGGGTACGGAAGGCAAGCTCGGCGGCCAGGCGGTGGTGCGCGGCGTCGCAGGCACCTGGAAGGACCTGACCGACTCGGTCAATTCCATGGCCGGCAACCTCACCGCCCAGGTCAGAAACATCGCCGAGGTGGCGACGGCGGTGGCGCAGGGTGACCTGTCGAAGAAGATCACGGTGAACGTGTCGGGCGAGATCCTGCTGCTCAAGGACACGCTCAACACCATGGTCGACCAGCTGAACGCCTTCGCCGCCGAGGTGACGCGCGTCGCCCGCGAGGTCGGCACCGACGGCAAGCTCGGCGGCCAGGCCCAGGTGCCGGGCGTCGCCGGCACCTGGAAGGACCTGACCGATTCCGTGAACTCCATGGCCGGCAACCTCACCGCCCAGGTCCGCAACATCGCCGAAGTGGCGACCGCCATCGCCGGCGGCGACCTGTCGCGCAAGATCACCGTCGACGTGCGCGGCGAAATCCTTCAGCTGAAGGAAACGCTGAACACCATGGTCGACCAGCTGAACCGCTTCGCCGGCGAGGTGACCCGCGTCGCCCGCGAGGTCGGCACCGACGGCCGCCTCGGCGGCCAGGCCAACGTGCCGGGCGTCGCCGGCACCTGGAAGGACCTGACCGACTCGGTCAATTCCATGGCCTCCAACCTGACCGCCCAGGTCCGCAACATCGCCGAGGTCACCACCGCCGTGGCGCGCGGTGACCTGTCGCGCAAGATCACGGTCGACGTCCGCGGCGAGATCCTGCAGCTGAAGGACACCATCAACACGATGGTCGACCAGCTGAACGCCTTCGCCTCCGAGGTCACCCGCGTGGCCCGCGAGGTCGGCACCGAGGGCAAGCTCGGCGGCCAGGCCCAGGTGCCGGGCGTCGCCGGCACCTGGAAGGACCTGACCGACAACGTGAACTTCATGGCCTCGAACCTGACGGCGCAGGTCAGGAACATCGCGGAAGTTGCGACCGCCATCGCCGGCGGCGACCTGTCGAAGAAGATCACGGTCGATGTCCGGGGCGAGATCCTGCTCTTGAAGGACACGCTCAACACCATGGTGGAGCAGCTCCGATCCTTCGCCGCCGAGGTGACGCGCGTCGCCCGCGAGGTGGGCACCGACGGGCGGCTCGGCGGCCAGGCGGTCGTCCCCGGCGTCGGCGGCACCTGGAAGGACCTGACCGACAACGTCAACCTGCTCGCCGCCAACCTCACCACCCAGGTCCGCAACATCGCCGAGGTCACCACGGCGGTCGCGCGCGGCGACCTGTCGCGCAAGATCACGGTCGACGTGAAGGGCGAGATCCTCGAACTCAAGACCACCATCAACACGATGGTTGACCAGCTCAACGGCTTCGCCTCGGAAGTGACGCGCGTGGCCCGCGAGGTCGGCACCGAAGGCAAGCTCGGCGGCCAGGCTCAGGTGCCCGGCGTCGCCGGCACCTGGAAGGACCTGACCGACACCGTGAACGTCATGGCCGCCAACCTGACCGAGCAGGTGCGCGGCATCGTCAAGGTCGTGACCGCCGTCGCCGACGGCGACCTGAAGCAGACCCTGACCGTGATGTCCAAGGGCGAGGTCGCCGCGCTCGCCGAAACCATCAACGACATGACCAACACGCTCGCCACCTTCGCCGACCAGGTGACGTCCGTCGCCCGAGAGGTGGGTGTGGAAGGGCGCCTCGGCGGGCAGGCGAACGTGCCGGGCGCATCGGGCACCTGGAAGGACCTAACCGGCAACGTCAACCTGCTGGCCGCCAACCTGACCACCCAGGTCCGCGCCATCGCCGAGGTGGCGACGGCCGTGACCAAGGGCGACCTCACGCGGTCGATCCAGGTCGATGCCCGCGGCGAAGTGGCCGAGCTCAAGGACAACATCAACACCATGATCGGCAACCTGCGGCTCACCACCGACCGCAATACCGAACAGGACTGGCTGAAGACCAACCTGGCCCGGTTCACCAGCATGCTGCAGGGCCAGCGCGATCTGACCATGGTGGGCAGAAACCTGCTCTCGGAACTGACGCCGCTGGTGAACGCGCAGCAGAGCGTGATCTACCAGATGGAGCCGGAGGGCAGCGCCTCGCTGAAGCTGCTCGCCACCTATGCCGAGGACGGCGCTGAGGGCCACGCCGACCGCGTGCGCATCGGCGAGGGTCTGGTCGGCCAGTGCGCCATGGACCGCCGCCGCATCCTGGTGTCGGAAGTGCCCCCTAACGCGGTGCAGATCACCACCGGCCTGTTCAAGGTGCTGCCCAAGAGCATCATCGTCCTGCCGGTCCTGTTCGAGGGCCAGGTGAAGGCGGTGATCGAACTGGCCTCGCTCGACGTCTTCACCGAGCTGCAGAAGACCTTCCTCGACCAGCTCACATCCAGCATCGGCATCGTGCTGAACAGCATGGAAGCCTCCATGCAGACCGAAAGCCTGCTGAAGCAGTCCCAGCAGCTGGCGGCGGAACTCCAGACCCAGCAGCGGGAGCTGCAGCAGACCAACGAGCAGCTCGAGCAGAAGGCCCAGCAGCTCGCCGAACGAAACGTGGAAGTGGAAAGGAAGAACCAGGAGATCGAGCAGGCGCGCCGCGCGGTCGAGGAGAAGGCCGCCGAACTGGCGCTGACCTCGAAGTACAAGTCGGAGTTCCTCGCCAACATGAGCCACGAACTGCGTACGCCGCTCAACAGCATCCTGATCCTCGGCCAGCAGCTGACCGACAACCCCGAGGGCAACCTCACCGGCAAGCAGGTCGAATTCGCCCGCACGATCCATGGCGCCGGGACCGACCTGCTCAACCTGATCAGCGACATCCTCGACCTGTCGAAGATCGAATCGGGGACGGTCAGCGTCGACGTTCAGGAAATCAACTTCGCCAACCTCATCGACAGCGTCGGCCGGCCCTTCCGCCACGAGGCGGACAATCGCGGACTGTCCTTCGACGTGCATGTCGATCCCCTGCTCAGCCGTACCATCACCACCGATTCGAAGCGGCTGCAGCAGGTGCTGAAGAACCTTCTCTCCAATGCGTGCAAGTTCACCGAACACGGCGGCGTGCGACTGTCCGTCACCGGCGCCAACCGCGGCTGGAGCGCCGACCATGCGGCGCTGAACGCGGCATCCGAGGTGGTGGCCTTCGAGGTGTCGGATACCGGCATCGGCATCCCGCCGGAAAAGCAGAAGATCATCTTCGAGGCCTTCCAGCAGGCCGATGCCGGCACCAGCCGGAAGTACGGCGGCACGGGCCTGGGCCTGGCCATCAGCCGCGAGCTGGCCGGCCTCCTCGGGGGCGAGATCCAGCTGCGCAGCATCCCCGGCGTCGGCAGCACATTCACCCTCTACCTGCCGGCGCGCTACGCCGCGCCCGCGGCGCCCCAGCCGGCGGTCGACTCCGACCGCCCCTCCGTCGTCCGGCCGATGCTGCTGCCGCCCCAGCCGGAGCGGGTGGAGGAGGTGCCGGACGACCGTCACGACCTGCAGGACGGCGACCGGGTCCTGCTGATCGTCGAGGACGATCCTCACTACGCCCGGATCATGGCGGACCTCGCCCGTGACGAAGGCTTCAAGGTGCTGGTCGCGATGCGGGGCCATGACGCGCTCGAACTGGCGAACGACTACCGCCCGACGGCCATCTCGCTCGACGTCTTCCTGCCCGACATGCTGGGCTGGTCCGTCCTGAGCCAGCTGAAGCAGAATCCCGCGACGCGCCACATCCCGGTGCAGATCGTCACCTTGGACGAGGATCGCCAGCACGGTCTCGCCCGAGGCGCCTTCTCGTTCCTGTCCAAGCCCACCACCCGCGACGGGCTCGAGGCGGCGCTGGTCCGCATTAAGGAATATGCCGCGCCGCGCAGGAAGCGCCTGCTGATCGTGGAAGACGACCCCGCCGAGCGGATGAGCATCACCGAACTCCTCGGCCATGACGACATCGAGATCACCACCGCCGGCACCGGATCGGACGCTCTCTCTTCGCTGAAGGCGGCCTCCTTCGACTGCGTCGTACTGGATCTGAAGCTGCCGGACATGTCGGGCTTCGACGTGCTGGAGCGGATCCGTGCCGACCAGGATCTTTCCGACGTCCCCGTCGTCGTCTTCACCGGACGGGAACTGTCGGCGGAGGAGGACGCCCAGCTCCACACGATGGCGCGCAGCATCGTGGTCAAGGGTGTCGAATCGCCCGAACGCCTGCTGGACGAGACCGCGCTCTTCCTGCACCGGGTGATGAGCGACCTGCCGCCCGAGAAGCAGCGGCTGCTCGAACGCCTGCATGGGTCGGACGACGACCTGATCGGCCGCACGGCCCTTCTGGTCGATGACGACGCGCGCAACATCTTCGCGCTGTCCAGCGTGCTGGAGCGCCGCGGCATGAAGGTTCTGACCGCGACAACCGGCAGCGAGGCGATCCGCCTGCTCGAGGCCAGCTCCGAGATCGCCATCGTGCTGATGGACATCATGATGCCGGAGATGGACGGCTATCAGACCATGCAGGTGATCCGGCGCAACGCCGCCTTCCGCCGCCTGCCGATCATCGCCCTCACGGCCAAGGCGATGAAGGGAGACCGGGAGAAGTGCCTGGAGGCCGGCGCGTCGGACTATCTGGCAAAGCCGGTGAATACGGAGCAGCTCCTCTCGGCGCTCCGCATGTGGCTGCATCGTTAGGATCCCCGGTATGTCCGGAGCGGACAAGGTCAACATCCTGCTGGTCGACGACCTGGCCTCGAAGCTCATGAGCTACGAGGTGATCCTGGCCGACCTGGGCGAGAACCTCATCAAGGCGGGCTCGGCGCGGGAGGCGCTCGAGCATCTCCTGAAGACCGAGATCGCGGTCATGATAGTAGACGTCTGCATGCCCGACCTGGACGGGTTCCAGCTCGCCACCATGATCCGCGAGCATCCCCGCTTTCAGAAGACGGCGATCATCTTCATCTCGGCGATCCAGGTCACCGACATGGACACGCTGCGGGGCTATGAGCTGGGCGGCGTCGACTACGTGCCGGTGCCGGTGATCCCGGCGGTCCTGCGGGCGAAGGTCCGGGTGTTCGCCGACCTGTACCGCAAGACCCGCGAACTGGAGCGGTTGAACTGCGAACTGGAACAGCGGGTTCGGGAACGCACCGCCGCCCTCATCGCGTCCGCCCGGAGACTGGAGCAGAGCGAGCAGCGGCGCACACTGGCGCTGGCCGCCGGGCGGATGGGTTCCTGGGACTGGGATGTGGTGAGCGGCGAGTACGCCTGGGACGACGGCCAGTACCGCATCCTCGGGATCGAGCCGGGCACGCTGACGCCGTCGCCCGACGCCATGCTGTCCCTCATTCATCCCGACGATGTCGCCGCCTGGCAGCAGACACTCGCCCGCGTGATCGAGGCGCGTCAGGCCTGCCCGATGGAGTTCCGCATCCGCCGGCCGAACGGCGAGGTACGCTGGTGCATCGGGGCGATCAACGCCTCGGGCGACCTGAAGACCGACGCGGTGCATGTTGCGGGCGTCACCGTCGACATCACCGACCGGAAGGAGGCGGAGGATCGCCAGACGCTGCTCGCGCGCGAGGTCGATCACCGGGCCCGGAACGCGCTGGCCGTGGTGCAATCGATCCTGCAGCTGTCGCGGGCGGCCGATACCAAGGCCTTCGTGCGCGCGGTGACCGGCCGGATCAGTTCGCTGGCCCGCGCGCATACGCTGCTGTCCGAAGCCCGCTGGGTCGGTGCCGATCTGGCCCGACTGGTGCGCGAGGAGGTGGCGCCCTACAGGGCGGACAACGCCACCCGGATCCTGACCGAAGGGCCGGCCGTGCTGATGCCGCCACCCGTAGCCCAGGCGATGGCGCTCGCCTTGCACGAACTGCTCACCAATTCGGCCAAGCACGGCGCGCTGTCGGCCGCCGAGGGACGCGTCACGCTCGGCTGGGGCATGGAGGACCGGTACCTGGTCCTGCGCTGGGTGGAGAGCGGCGGCCCTGCCACGGCCCCCCCGGCCAGCATCGGCTTCGGCACCAAGATGATCCGGGCCAGTATCGAGCGCGGCTTGCAGGGCCGGGTGGTTTTCGACTGGCGTGCCGACGGACTGCACTGCCTTCTCTCGATCCCGGGCGAGCGGGTGCAGGCCGAACCGGAGCACGAGGCGCAGGCGCGGCCCGCCTCCGCACCGCGGACCGCCGGAAGCGAGGGACGGTCCCCGCGACTGCACCGCATCCTGCTGGTGGAGGACGAAAGCCTCGTGGCCCTCATGATGCAGGACCTGCTGACGGAGTTCGGATATTCGGTCCTGGGGCCGGTCGGTGATCTGGCATCCGCGCTCGCGGTCGCCGGCGAACAGGTCTTCGACGGGGCGGTACTGGACGTGAACCTGCAGGGCAGCCCGATCTATCCGGTCGCCGACCTGCTGCGGACCCGTGGGCTGCCCTTTCTCTTCATCACGGGATATGACGCCGAAAGCCTGGACCGGCGCTATCCGGGCGTCACCGTGCTTCAGAAGCCCGTCGACCCGGACGCGCTGCAGGCCGCTCTCTCCGCCCTGGGGCGGAGCCCGGCCACCGAGGCGGAGAGCGGCGGCATCCCGCTCGGCATGAGCGCCGGCTGACGATGACGGACGATATCGTTCCCGCGGATCTGCGGGATTTCATTCTCCGCCACATCGCGTCGGTCGCCCATGTCGAGGCGCTGCTCCTGCTGCGGGCCGAGCCGGCGGAGGTCTGGGACGCGGCCCGCATGGCCAAGCGCCTCTACACGACCGAGGCGACCGCCGCCGCCGTGCTCGAGGATCTGGCGACCGACGGCTTCCTCGCCGCCTCGGCGGGCGGCTATCGATTCGAGTGCTCCTCGGACGAGCTCGACGCGATGACCGGGCGGCTGGCGGCGGCCTATACCCGGCACCTCATTCCGGTCACCAACATCATCCATGCCCGGCCGCGGCGCATCCGCGAGTTCGCCGATGCATTCAAGTTCAGGAAGGGACGCTAGCAATGGCAGGGGTCATCTACGGGCTCTGTGCGATCACCGCCGCCGTTTGCGCCGGGCTGCTGCTCGCAGCCTGGAAGCGCAGCGGCTACCGCCTGCTGCTGTGGTCCGGCCTGTGCTTCGTCGGGCTCACCTTCAACAACTTCTTCGTCGTCGCCGACAAGATCATCTTCCCCACCGTCGACTTCTCGCTCTGGCGCACGGGCATGGCGCTCGCCGCCATGGCGATCCTGCTCTATGGCCTCATCTGGGACGCGGAATGAGCGACAACATCAACCTTGTCCTGCTCGGCGCCATCGCGATGGCGTCGTTCATCGCGATGCTGTTCTTTCTGCGCTTCTGGCGCCAGACCGGCGACGGGCTGTTCCTCTACTTCGCCATCGCCTTCGGGGTGGATGCGCTCTCGCGCTTCATCCTGGGAGCGACCCGGATCTCGGCCGAGGTCGAACCCTTCTTCTACCTCGCCCGTGCGGTCACCTTCGGTCTCATCATCATCGCCATCGTGAACAAGAACCGCCCCCGCCGGCCGGGCTAGGTTGCCTAGAATAAGGAAGCCAACGGGTTCTTACGTCGATTGTAAACGTACGTTCGAATCGGCCGAACTCCGAAACATTCAATCGCGGACGGTGCCGCACGCGGGCTTTCCTTTGTTCACGCCCTTTGCCCCTCGGCAATCAATCACAAGGTTCCCCACGGGCTTGCAAGTTCCGGCCGTGCGGTATCTTTGCGCGAGGTCGTCACGGACTCCAATGATCGTGAAATTTGCCTCAACCCAGCTTCTACCGTCTCCGAGACCGCGGCGGGGCGTCCAAGTGTAGACCCCGATTCCATTGTCTAGTGCTCGTGCGCTCATGACCGATGCTCGATCCCCTGTGGCAGGGACAACTGACACCGTTTCAATTTCGGAGCGACAGTACTTATATCCTGTAGGCAATTGATATGTATATCTTCCCTCTTCACCTACACGTTCTGCTTTTGGAATAAGAGCTAGGGCGGCCGACACTAGACCAGGGGGAACCCCAAGAGTTTGCGCAGCTTTACTTAGAATGTTCTTACACAAGGGGTCATTTGCGCATTCTTGGCCCACCGTGGTAATACTTTTGGGCTCCATGACTTGATTTAGCTTTACAGCAATGGTGACAAACTCCTGGGCATACAGCATGCTTGCTTGCGTCAGAGAGAAAAAGGCAACTATTACCCCTAAGAAAAGGAGACGCATGTTTCTGCTCCAATTATGGTTGCGCGGGCCTAAAGCAGAGCACTCTTATAGCACACCTAGCAACATATTATTTCTATTATATGTTGATCATCCGCGACGTGGCAGCCCTTTGGCGGCTATGACACCGACAACTATCGATGAAAGTATCCACCGCGATACGGCACGACGCTCTCCAGCGGTGGAAATCACCTAACTCAGCGATGTGCGCGGCGAATTGAACCAACGGAGGCAGCAATGCTGGCGGTGCGCCAATCGCGCTTCGGTCCCGCACATGAAGTAGCGGAGCTGGTCGAGCTGCCGGAACCCGGACCGCCCGGACCGGGCGAGGTGGCGGTGGCACTGCTCGCCTCCTCCATCGACCCCGGCGGGCTTCTCGCCTTCGAGGGGCGCTACGGCGACACGCCGCCGCCGCTGCCCGCCTGGGCCGGCGGCCAGGGGCTCGGCCGGGTGACGGCGCTGGGCCGGGGTGTGACGCATCTGAAGCCGGGCGACCGGGTGCTGCTCGGCACCGGCGAGCGCAACACCTGGCGCGAACGGATGAACCACCGCGCCGACGTTCTTTATCCCATGCCCGCCGGCGCCGACGGGCTGCAGCTCGCCATGCTGCATTCCACCGCCGCCACCGCGCGGCGCCTCCTGCAGAACATCGTCGCCCTCGCCCCCGGCGACTGGGTGATCCAGAACGCCGCCAATTCCGGCGTCGGCAAGCTCATCATCGCCATGGCCCATGCGGCCGGGCTGCACACGGTGAACCTGGTGCGGCGCCCAGGCCTGGAACAGGTGCTGAGCGCGCGTGGCGCCGATGCGGTGCTGGTCGACGGGCCCGGAGTGGTGCCGGCGATCCTGGCGGCGACGGGGGGCGTGCGGCCGAAGCTCGGCATCGACGCGGTCGCCGGCACCGCCGCGGGGCGCCTCGCCGCCACGCTCGCCGAGGGCGGCACGGTGGTGACCTACGGCGCGCTGTCGGGCGACGAATGCGTCACCTCCACCCGCGACATCCTCTTCCGCAACGTCGTCCATCGCGGCTTCTGGCGCTCGCAATGGGCCGCCCGGGCACCGTTCGAGGAGAAGAAGAAGTTCTACGAGGAACTGGCGGCGGATGTGGCGAAGGGCATCATCCATGTCGACGTGGAAGCCACCTTCCCACTGCAGCGGATCCATGAGGCCCTGAAACTCGCCGCCGCACCGGGCCGGAGCGGCAAGATCATGCTGGTGCCGGAAGGCGCGGGCGCGGTGTAGCGGCGGCACGGCTGCGGATCGGAAAACTCTTCCCGGCCGGCCTTGCGGAAGAAACACGCACCAACTCCGCCTGGCCGCGTTAGGCTGGCGGCGAAAGAGAGGGGTCCAATGGCTGGGGTCGTCCATCCCTTCTACGAGCAGCATCGCGGCGCCATGGAGGCGGTGATGCGCCGCCGCCTCGACCTCGCCCAGCCGATACTGCGCGAGCGCGCGCAGATCTCCGATACCGACGGGATCGGCCGCGAGGTGATGGACGAATTCGGCATCGTCCTGACCCAGATGCCCTATGTCGGCGGCGCGGCGAGCCGGATGAGCGACTTCTTCATGCGCTTCCTCGGCTTCATCGCTCTGGGCCGGGTGCTGCGCCGGCACCGGGTGCCCGTGGCGATGATCGGCGAGATCGAGCGCGACATCCTGCAGGCGGAACTGCTGAGCGTGCCGGAAGCCGAGCGCCTCGCCGCGGGCGAGCAGTTCCTGTCGGCGGAGAACCAGGCGATGCTGCGCGCGCAAGCCGAGGTCAGCCGGCGGGAGGCGTTCGCCGAGGATTTCGTCTACGACTTCGTCGAGCCCGGGCCCGGCGACAGCTTCGCCTTCGGGATCGACTACAAGGCCTGCGGCTTCTGCAAGTTCGCCGAGCGGCATGGCGACAAGGACGTGCTGCCGAACCTCTGCGGGCTCGACTTCGTCGCCTATGCGACCCGCGGCATCCGGCTGGAGCGGACGCAGACGCTGGCCGGCGGGGCCAGCCACTGCAACTTCCGCTTCTCCAAGGCCCCGGCCGAGCGGGACGACACCCGCTCGTGACCGGTCCCGCCGTTCAGGACGGCTTGTAGGCGACGACGTCGATCTCGATCTTGGTGTCCAGCACCGGCTGGGCGGTGATGGTGACGCGGGCCGGCGGCTCGCCCGGAAAGACTTCCTTCATCGCCTGGTTCATCAGCATGAAGTCGCGCGCATCGGCCAGATAGACCGTGACCTTGACGATGTCGTTCAGTGTCAGCCCGACCTTGGCGAGCTGCTTCTCGGCGTTCCGGAAGGCGATCTTCGTCTGCGCCACCGCATCGCCCTGGCCCACGCCCGTCTCCTCGTCGGCGCCGGGCTGGCCCGACAGGTAGTAGAAGTCGCCCGCCCGGACGACCTTGGAATACCACAGGGTCGCGCCGCCGAACGTCACCTTGTCGTCGGCGTATTTCTTCATGCTCACGTCCGCTTCCTCCCTCGCTTCGGGGCCGGGATACTAGCGGATCGCGGTCAGGGGCGTCAGGCGGCCGGGGCTTCGGGCGGCCGCCAGGATCCCGGCACGTTGCCGACCAGGAACAGGGTCGGGCGGCCGGCGGCGTCGGCCATCGGCAGGACCAGCCGGTGCCAGCGTTCCACCGCGATCGTGGGCGGTGGCGTGTTCTCGGTGTAGAGCGGCTCGCCGCGGGCGGCCGCGGCGCGGTAGCCGGCGATGTAGAAGCTCTGGATATAGGTATGGCCGGGCACGATCAGCTCGGAGGTGCGGAGCCCCGTATAGTCGCGGACCGCATACTGGGCGATGCCGCTGCCGTAGAGGCGATAGACGTAGTCCCAGCCGTCCTCGATCGCCTCCAGGATCATGATGAAGCCGAGCGCGGGGCGCAGCAGGAAGGGATCCGCCTCCTTGCGGGGGATGAAGCCGTCGGCGTTGCGGTGGCTGTCCCAGAAGCCGCGCAGGAAGGCGAGCTGCGGCTTGTCGAGTTCCTCGGCCCGCGGGGACCAGCGGACGACCGGGGCGGCGTTGCCGCGCGCGATGAAGGCGCGGGCCACGGCGTCGTGATCCTCCGCCATGAGCGCGGTCTGGAAGGCGGCGATCTCGGATCTGTCCAACATCTTGCGGGCGACCGTGTCAGCGACACAAGTCAGCATACATGGTCAAGGTGAAGGACGGGCGAAGGACGGTGGAGATCAGGCCGGAACGGCGCAGCAGCAGGTCTCCGGATGGTCCTGTTCGCGCGCCGCGCGATCGGCCATCACCTGCTCCAGCAGGCTCTCCATCACGCAGGGCTCGAGCGGCTTGGGCAGGACCGCAAGTGCCCCCAGCGCCTTCATAATCCGGCCGATCGTCCCGTTTTCGTTGAGGTCCGATCCGGTCACCGCGACCACCGGCGGCGGCGTCGGCAGGGCCTTCAGGGCGCGAATGAACTCGATCCCGTCCATCTCCGGCATGACCACGTCGGTGATGATCAGGTCGAAGCGCAATGCCCTGAGGATGCGGATGGCATCCGTTGCCGAATCGACACCGACCGGCCGATGTCCCTGACGGACGAGAAGCCGCTTCAGGAAGTCGGCGAAGAGCGGATCGTCATCGATGACGAGCACGTCGAGCATTTCGGGGTCCCGGGATCTTTGATGGACCCAGGGAATACGCCGCTATTCTGCTCCGGTCACTTGAGCAAAGGGGTATAGGCCTTTCGCTACAGGATGATATCCCTCAGGCGGTCGCCAACCCCCGGGCCAGGGCCACGGCCACGGCGCCGGCCCGGTTGCGCACCCCCAGCTTCTGCAGGATGCGCCGCATGTGCAGCTTCACCGTGACCTCGGCCACGCCCAGTTCGCGGGCGATTTCCTTGTTCGAAGCGCCCTGCACGATGCGATCCAGCACCTCCTGCTCGCGCGGCGTCAGCGCATGGCCCGCCTCGCCGGACGACGGCTCCTGAACCGCCGTGACCGCGCCCGCCAGCAGTTCCGGCGGCAGATAGGTTCCACCCGCCAGCATGAGGCGGAGTGCGGCCACGACCGTGGCCGGTTCCAGCGTCTTCGGCAGGTAACCGATCGCACCGGCGGCGAGAGCGCTACGGATCGCGGCGGCATCGGTGGTTCCCGACACGATCGCGACCGGCAGATCGGGCAAGGCCGCACGGAAGGCGCGGATGCCGGATACGCCGTCCATGCCGGGCATGCCGAGGTCGATCAGCGCGATGTCGCAGGTCTCCCGCCGCCCCGCCTCGACCGCCGCGTCGAGCGACCCCACGGCAACGCCCACGGCCAAGTCGCCCGACCGGCCGAGCAGTGTCGCCAATGCGTCGCGATAGAGCGGATGGTCATCCGCGATCAGTATCCGCTTCGGGTTGTCGTCCGACATCGCCATTCCGTCCGCCCGGAAAACCCGAGCTTCAGGGATAGCTATACCATAGGATAGGGGTAAGTATACGTCGCTCGGGGGGAGGCCGGACGGTCATGCTGATCGCGAACCTGTCGCTGGACACGGCCATCCTGTGCGCCGCCGTGGTCTGGCTGCTGTTCGCCCTGACCTTCGCTGCGCTGGGCACCGCAGAACCGCGGCGCCGCGCGGTTTGGTTCTGGTCGGCGGCCTATGCGATCGGAGCCGTCCGCCACGCCCTGAGCCTGCCCGACGTCGCCGCCCACTATCTGAGCGAGGCGGCGGTCCTCTTCGCCCTGGTCGTCACCACCCTGCACGCGGCCGGCGCCGCCGCCGCAGCCGGCCGGAAGACCCCGGCGCTGCTGTTTCTCGTCGCGCCGGGCGCCACCGCCGGCATCTACCTCGCCGGACGCATGGTCGAAACTCCGTCTCCTGTCACCGCCATCCCCATGGTGATCCTGGTCGGCGGCTATCTCGCCGCGGGCTGCTGGTGGTTTGCCGAGAAAGCCCGGGCCGAGCGGTCGCCGGCCTGCCTTCTGGTCAGCATCGCCTACGGCCTCTGGGGCATCCTCGCCGCCGGCTTCGCCTTCTGGGCCCGCTATGCGCCCGACCTGCTCCCGCCCGCGACCGTGCTCAACATGCTTCTGGGTGCGCTGACCGGCATTCTGCTGATCATCATCTCGCTTCTCGAGACGGTGCGCCAGGCCGGCACTCTCGCCGCCGAGGCCGAGCAGGCGAAACGGCGTCTGGAGCAGCTCGTGGCGTCAACCTCGGATTGGATCTGGGAAACCGATGCTCAGCACCGCTACACGTTCTTCTCCTCCCGGGTGGAAGACGTCACCGGCGCCAGCATCCCGAACCTCCTCGGCCGGCGCCGAGACGAACTGCCAGCCAACGATCCGGATAGTCCGGTCTGGCACGACTATCGCGCACGGATCGAAGCGCGCCGTCCGTTCAGGGACTTTCGCTATCCGGCGCTATCCGGCGACGGCCGGCGAATCACCCTGTCGGTGAGCGGCGCCCCCGTGTTCGACCCTAAGGGCGGGTTCACCGGCTATCGCGGCACCGGCCGGGATGTCACCGAGGAAACCGTCCTGCGCTTGGTGCGCGAAGCGCTCGGCGCCACGGTGGGCAACCAGGTTGGAGACGCCTTCTTCACGGCGTTGGTCGGCGAACTGGGTCGGGTGATCGGCGCTGATCTCGCCTTCGTCGCACGCCTTGGCCAGGACGGTACCTCGGCGCGAACCCTCGCCGTGTGCCATGACGGCGCCGCAGCGGAGAACTTCGTCTTTCCGCTCGCGGGGTCGCCTTGCGCGGAGGTTGTGGAAGGCAGTGCGGCGATCTACAGCACCGGCGTTCAGACTCTCTTTCCGGAAGATGCCGGTCTGCGACGGCTGGGCATCGACGCTTTCGCCGGGATCGGGCTCATGGGCGGCGGCGGCCGGACGCTGGGCATCCTGGTTCTCGCGAGCCGGACCCGATACCGCGACGACGCGACCATTCGGGCCGCGCTCGAACTCGTCGCTCCGCGCGCAGCGGCGGAACTGGAGCGCAGCATCGCCCTGCAGGCGCTGAAGGACGGCGAGGCGCGCTTCCGGGTCGTGATCGACAACCTTCCGCTGAGCCTGACGGCACGCGATCTCGAAGGCCGGTTCATTTTCGCCAATCAAACCTACGAGCAGATCGTGGGGATCGGCGCCCGCGACCTGCTCGGACGGACATTGCGCGAACTGATGCCCCGCTTCGGGGACGAGGCGCTGGTGAGCCGCATCGAGGCATCCGACAGGGCGGTGCTCGCTTCGGAAAGCATCGTCACCGAAGAAGCGACCCGCGCCGATGCGCGCCGCAACGGCATGCAGATCACCCAGTTCGTCACCCAGTTCCCGATCCGCGACGTCACCGGAAGGACGGTCGCGGTGGGGTCGGCGGCAGCCGACATAAGCGAACGCAAACTGATGGAGGACCGCCTGCGCGTCAGCGAGGCGCGGTTCCGTGCGGTCGTCGAACACCTGCCGATCGCGTTCGAGCTGAAGGATCTCTCCGGACGCTACCTCATCGCCAACCCCGCCTTCGCCAGCATGATCGGCCTCTCTCCGGAGCGGATCGTCGGACATACGCTGGAAGATCTGGAATCGGTGGTCGCGGAGCCCGAATTCTTCCGCAACACGCGCCTCGCCGACGAACGTCTCCTGGAGACCGGACAGGCCGTGATCGGAGAGTATGTCCAGCCCGACCCGCTCGGCAGCGGCAGAATGGTTGTCATTGCCATGACCAAGTTTCCCGTCCGCGGTGACGACGGGGAGATTCTTGCGATCGGCACCGCGCTGCAGGACGTCACCGCAGACTGGCAGCTGTCGCGCGAGCGCTCGGCGCGCGAGGCCGAAGCGCGAGCCGGCGAGGCACGGTTCCGGGCCGTGATCGACAATCTGCCCTTCGGCTTCGACCTCCGCGACCCCGAAGGCCGCTATCTGATCGTCAATCGTTCGCTGGAAGCTTCCGCGGGCATGCCTGCCGCCGAGATGTTGGGCCGCAGGCCGGCGGACATCATGCCGAACAGCCGGTACCCGGATGCCCACGACGGTTCGGACCAACGGCATCGGACGGTACTCGAGGCGGGTGATGCCCGCGTCTTCGACCTCGAGTTGCCCGATCCGCAGGATCCGGCCCGGACGATCTATGTCTCGATCACGAAGTTTCCGGTACCCGCGGCCGACGGGTCCGTCGCAGGCGTGGGGTCCCTTCTCGTCGACATGACCCAACGGCGTCGGATGGACGAGACCGTCCGCGAGAGCGAAGCGCGGTTGCGTTCGATCCTGGACAATATGCCCTTCGAGTTCGCGGCTCGCGACAGGGACGGACGGTTCATCATCGTCAACCAGAGCTACGCCGACGTCATCGGGTTGCCCGCCGAAGAAATCCTCGGGCTGACACCGGACGATCTGGGGCAGAAGTTGAACCTGACATCCTTTTTCGCCGGGTGGCGTGAGAACGACCGGCGCGTCGTCGTCGAGAACGGGTCCTGGACCTTCGAGGCCGACTATCCCGAGCCGCGGGATCCCTCGCGCATCTCTCCGCGCCTGATGAGCAAGTTTCCGATCCATGATTCCGGGCGCCGGGTCATCGCGGTGGGAACGCTCGCCGTCGATATCAGCGAGCGCCGCCGGATGGAGCGTGAACGCGACCAGCGCGAGGCCGAGATCAGGGAGAGCGAAGCCCGGATGCGTTCCGTCATCAACGGAATGCCCTACGATTTCAGCGCGCGCGACCGCGATGGCAGATTCATCTTCGTCGGGGCCAAATATGCCGAGCGCCTCGGCCTGCCGGCGGAAGACATCCTTGGACGCACGCCCGACGAGGTCGCCGCGCGGGTCGGCATCCCGGGCCTGTTCATCGGCTGGCGAGAGAACGACGCGGCGGTTCTCAACGAGGGTCGGCTCTGGTCCTTCGAGGCCGATTATCCGATGACGACGAGCGGAGGCAGGATCGATCCCTATCTGATTTCCAAGTTTCCCATCCGCGATGCCGACGGCTCCATCGTCGCCGCCGCGACGCTTGGGATCGACATTACGGAGCGTCGCCGCCTGGAGCGGGAGAGGGACGCCCGTGAGGCGGCGTTGCGACAGAGCGAGGCACGCTTCCGAGCGGTTGTCGACAACCTCCCGATCGGCTTCCAGCTCAAGGGCCGCGACCACCGCTACATCATGGTGAACCAGGCTCTGGCGGCTCTGGTGGGACTTTCGGCCGAGCAGATGCAGGGTCGAACAGCGGCCGAGCTGCGTACCGCTGCGGGCGATGCGGAGCTCTTCAAGAGTGCCGAGGAGGACGACCGGGAGGTGCTGGACACCGGCCGGACGGTGTCTCGGGAAGTGGAGGAGCCCGATCCGCGAGATCCGAGCCGCCGCATCTTCCTGTCGCGCGTGAAGTTCCCGCTATTCGACGATTCGGGGCAACCGGCCGCCATCGGTACCCTCGTCACCGACATCACCAACCGACATCGCATGGAAGAGGAGCGCGCAGCACGCGAGGCCTCGATCCGCGAGAGCGAGGCGCGCTTCCGCGCCGTGATCGACAACATGCCGATCGGGCTCAGCATCAAGACGCTCGAAGGGCGGTTCGTCGCCGTCAACGGCGCGCATCAGGCGATGATGAACATCCCGGCAAGCCAGTCGCTCGGGGCGACCGCCCCGGAGCTCGCCGCCGGTCGCGGCATGCCGGGCCTCTACGACAGGTTCGTCGCCGCCGATCGGGCTGTACTGCAGAGCGGTGGTGCGGAAGCCTTCGAGGTGAACCTGCCTCATCCCGACGGGCCGGGAGGCGAACGGTTCTATCTGATCTCCAAGTTCCCGATTCCCGATCAGAGCGGAAAGACCGTCGGCATCGGCACGATGATCACGGACATTACGGGTCAGCGGCAGCTCACGGAAACCATCGCGGCGCGCGAAGCGGAACTCAGGCGGGTCCTGGCCGCGCTCGACATGATGCGCGAGGGCATCACGGTCGAGGACAGCGAGGGCCGTGCGCTCTACGCCAACCACGCCGCGCGGGACCTTCTCGGCCGCGAACGGGGCGTGCGCGCCCTGCTGGAAGATCTGGAACGAGTGAACCTTCCGCGAAAGGAGGGGCACTGGTCGGGCGAGTTCGCCATGCGCCATCCCCTCCGCGGAGAGCTCGAGGTACGCATCGACAGCGTCTCCCTGACGGACGGGACGGTCGTGTCGATCATCGAGGATGTCACCGAGGAGCGTGCGCGTCGACGCGAGACCGACGTTCTGGCCCGCCGGCTGCAGCATTCCGAAAAGATGGAAGCGCTGGGCCGCTTCGCCGGTGGGATAGCGCACGACTTCAACAACTTGCTGGGCGCAATCGTCGGCTTCGCCGGATTCATCGCCGAGGATTCCGCGCCGGAGGACAACAATCGGATCTATGCCGAACGCATATTGGCCGCCGGCAACCGGGCGAAGAACGTCATTCAGGAGATTCTGGGTTTCTCGCGGACGGACGAGCCGGTGAAAGAGCCGGTGGTGATGGGCGATCTGGTCCGCGAGACCGTCGACATCGTACATTCGACCCTGCCGGGGACGACGGTGATCGAGGTGGTCGCGCCCGAGGAGCCGTTGGTCGTGCCTGCCAATGCCGATCAGCTCACCCGCGTCCTGATGAACCTCATCATCAACGCCTCGGATGCGTTGGAAGGGCGCGCGGGCACCGTGCATGTAACGGTCGGCAGGGTCGAGATCGGAGCCGGGGCGCAGAGCGAACCGGCACGAAGCTCTCCCGGTTTGGACGTGATCGAACTGCCCCAGGGCGGCTGGCGCAGCGTCGCCGGGCGGGTGTTGCCCGGGCCCTATGTGGCCCTGGACGTCGTCGATCGCGGTCAGGGTATGACGCGCGATGTCCTCGAGAAGATCTACGATCCTTTCTTCACCACCAAGGGGCGTGGAAAGGGGACCGGCCTCGGTCTGCCCCTGGTCCATGGCATCGTGCTCGCCCATGGGGGTGCCATCATCGTGGAGACGACGCCCGGCGCAGGGACCCTGTTCCGCATCCTCCTCCCGACGGCCATCGCTCCTCCCCGCAAGCCGAGGGAAGAGAAACCGCCGGCGGCGGTGCCCGCGCAAGGCCGCATCCTCATCGTGGATGACGACCAGGATTTCGGCGACATGGTGCAGACCGCGCTCGACCGGGCAGGATACGAAGCCGCCGTCGTCAACGATCCCCTCGAAGCGTTGGAGGTCGTTCGCGAGGACCCCTCGCTCTGGGATCTCGTGGTCACCGACTTCAACATGCCGGGTCTCAGCGGCACCGATCTGATCGGTGCGCTTCGCCACCTGCGGCCGAACCTGCCCTGCGTGCTGTGCACCGGATATGGCCTCGACATCGACGAGCAGCGCGCGATCGCGTTGGGCGCGCGGGCGTTCCGGCGCAAGCCGGTCGACGTGGCGGGCCTTGTCGCCGATATCGGGCGCATGATCGGAGAGGGGACATAGCTTCACTTTCACCCCGTGGCGGGTTGCGTTTCCGGGCTGCCGGCCCATATTGGCCCCATGTCGATCCTGAAGATCGCCCGTATGGGACACCCCGTTCTCATGCGCCGGGCCGAACCGGTCGAGGATCCGACGGCGCCCGAGATCGCGCGGCTGGTTGCCGACATGATCGAAACGCTGGAGGACATCGGCGGTCGCGGTCTGGCCGCGCCCCAGGTCCATGTCGGCCTGCGGCTGGTCATTTTCCATATGGGCGAGACCCGCGGGGCCGTGCCGGAGGTTCTGGTCAATCCTGTCATCGAGCCGTTGAGCGAGGAGACGGTGAGGGGCTGGGAGGGCTGCCTTTCGGTGCCCGGCCTGCGCGGCGTGGTGCCCCGCTTCCGGCACATCCGCTATCGCGCAGTCGATCTCGATGGCCGTGTCGTCGAGCGCGAGGCGAGCGACATGCACGCGCGCGTGGTTCAGCATGAGTGCGATCACCTCGACGGCGTGCTTTATCCCCAACGCATGGACGACCTGCGGCTGCTGATGTTCGAAACCGAGGCCAAACACCACCTGACCCGTCTCGTGCTGCCGGAGGACGTCGATTGACCGAGCACCTCGAGGTGCAGAAGCGGGCGATCCTGGCGCAGGCACTGCCCGATATCGCCTTCGATGGCTGGACCGAGGCCTCGCTCTTGCGCGCCACGGCGGCTGCGGGTTTGCCGCCGGCGACGGCGATGCGGGCCTTCCCCGGCGGCGCCATGGACCTTCTGGATTTTCATGTGCGCGACGCCGATCGCAGGATGCTGGAGGATCTCGCCCTTCGCGATCTGGCAGGCCTCAAGCTGCGGGAGAGGGTGGCGCTCGCGATCCGGCTGCGGCTGGAGGGAGAGACCGGCAACAGGGAAGCCATCCGCAAGGCGGTGACCGCGATGGCGCTGCCACATCGCCTGCCGGCGGCACTGCGGCAGGTGCACCGCACCGTCGATGCGATCTGGCACGCGGTCGGGGACAACGCGACCGATTTTTCCTGGTATTCGAAGCGCGCCCTGCTGGCTGGCGTCTATTCGGCGACGCTGCTTTTCTGGCTTGACGACCGCTCCCCCGGACAGGAGCGGACCTGGGGTTTTCTGGACCGGCGGATCGCCGATGTCATGCAACTCCATCGCCTGACGGGGCGGATCGACCGGTTGAAGGACCGATTGCCGGACCCCTTGAAGCTGTTCGGGCGGCTGCGGGGCGGAACCTGACGTCAGTCGCGCGGAAACAGGGGCGGCAAATTGGCGACGCCGAGCGGGCCGATGTAGAGCCTGCCGTCCTGCCCGGTGATCGGAAGCTGCGCGGTCTGGCGGCCCTTGGCGTCGGGCTTCGCCAACGCCGTGAGCACCATCTTGAGACCCGATGCCTGGTTCGGCCTCAGGAGGCCAGCATTGGCGTAGACATCGACCGTCTGGTTGAAGCCGCGTAGCTCGGTGCCGAAGCTGAACAGCGGCCGCATCTCGCGATCGAGCGCGAGGGTTCCGTTGGCGCTGCCCTCAAGCGGGCCCCAGGAGAGGTCGAGCCGATCGACGTCGACCACACCGCCGGCATCCCGCCAGTCCGCCAGCCGGCGGCGGTCGATCGGCGGCAGCGGCGGCGGTAGCGTCGAAACGATCGAGAGCAAGGCGATGTCGCTACCCAGCGGGGTTGCCGCGGTAGCCGGTAGACGGGCGTTCTCCAGCTTCACGGCGACACCGTAACTGCCCGCCGGACGGTCCGTGGATTCGCCGTGATTGGCCCTGAGATGCACCTGAGCCCGCTCAGCCCGCATCTCCCCCATGCCGTCCTCGGTCAGGATCGGCCTCGTCAGGTCCAAGGCGGCCGCCAGTAGATTCCCGTCGCGTGCGAATTGCGCGCTGGACAGCGCCCGGTCCCCCGTCACGACGAGTCTTCGCGGACCGCCCGTATCCGACCATTCGACGGTCTGGCTGAAGCCCAGATCCATGATGATCCGGGTCAGGTTCCAGGGCTGAATGAAGACACGCAGACGATCGGTGGACCAGGTCCAGAACGGAGCCTGGGACACCCGCGGCTGCTCTACGAGAATCTCCAGGCGGGCAGGAAAGCCCCCGATGCTGCGTCCGGCATCCGTGATCTCATAGCCTTCGGCGCGTCGAGCCTCGGTCCAGCGCTCGATCTCGACGATGAGACGGCTGCGGATCCAGAACCAGTAGCCGGTCCAGCCCAGCGAGAGCAGGACAATCAGCGAGACGATGACGATATAGGGCCGGCGCATGGGTTCACCGTGCCCGCCGATGGAAGACCGCGCAAGCGTCGGCGACATTTCGTCTATGGCCGAAGCGGGCTGGCATGCAATGCGGCTATGCTCGCCGACATGCCTGCCGCCCGACCGCTCGCGAGAATCCTGTCGCTTCTCGTTCTCCTCACGCTCGTCAGCCAGTTCTTCCGCGTGGCCTATGGCGCGATTGCGCCCGATCTGCTGCGTGATCTGGGCCTGTCCGCCGCGGCCCTCAGCCTGGCGGGCGGCGCCTTCTTCCTGGGTCTGGGCATTGCTCAGGTACCCGTCGGGATGGCGTTCGACCGCTTCGGCGTCCGCCGGACGGTCGCGGTCCTCACCGTGGCGGCCGTACTCGGTGCCGTCGGCAATGCGCTGGCCCGCGATGCGACGGAGCTGGTGCTGGCCCGCCTGGTGATCGGGATCGGCTGCGGCGGCAGCTTCATGGGCGCGGTGTTTCTCTGCGCCCGCTGGTCGCCGCCGGAACGCTACGCGCTCGTCCTGTCCTGGGTGTTCTCGCTCTCCAATCTGGGGACCCTCTTCGCCGGCACGCCGCTCGCCGCACTGACCGAGGCGATCGGTTGGCGGGGGTCCTTCCTGGTCATCGCCGCCGTGGCCGGCATCGTCGGCCTCGTCTTCTTCCTGGCCGTCGCCGACAATCCCCCGGACGCGCCGGCGCCGAAATCACAGGCCGAAGGCATCGGCGAGGTCGTCGCTGGGTTCGGTCAGGTGCTGAAAGCCCGCGGGCTGGGCCACATCTTTGCGATCCATACCGTGGCCTATGCCAGCGTGGTGACCCTGCTCGGTCTGTGGACGCCGCCCTACCTCGATCACGTGCACGGTTTCGACGCCCTCGCGCGGGGCAATGTCATCCTGGCCATGGCGATCGGGCAGATCGCCGGAATCACAGCCTATGGGCCGATGGACCGAATCCTGGGAACGCGAAAATGGGTCGCCATACCCGGCGCGATCGGCGCGGCCGGCATGCTGGTCGGCCTTGCCCTCGTGCCGCCGGGAGCGAGTTGGGCCGCCATCGCCTTCCTCATCGGCTTCTGCGTCATCGGTGCCTACAGCGTCGTCGTCGTCGCCCATGGGCGCAGCCTGTTCCCGCCGGAATTGCTCGGCCGGGGCGTCACCACGGTGAATCTGGCCCAGGTGGGCGGTTGCTTTGTGCTGCCCTACCTGTCGGGCCTGCTGGTACAGGCGATCGCGCCTGGCGGAGCGCCCTACCCCTGGTTCGCCTATCAGGTGATCTTCGGCTTTCTCGCCCTCTGCCTCATCGCCGGGGCGGCCGTCTTCGCCTTCGGGCCGGACTCGCGGCCGGCCACGACCACGGCCTGACCGACGGCCGCCGTCCGTTCAACCGTCACGCTTCCGGTGATCGGCGAGCACCCGCGCGACGACCGCCGTCACTCTCTTGCCGGTGGGAATGTGCAGGAACTCGTTGGGTCCATGCGCGTTCGACTGCGGGCCGAGCACGCCGGTAATGACGAACTGGGCGCTCGGAAACTTCTCGCCCAACATGGCCATGAAGGGAATGCTCCCGCCCTCGCCCATGTAGGCGGGGCTGCGGCCGAAGACCGCCTGCGATGCCGCGGTGAGAGAGGCCTCGAGCCAGGGAGCGACCGCCGGCGCGTTCCAGCCGGATCCCGCGCTGCTCGGCTCGAAGGTGATTTCGGCGCCGTGCGGTGGATCGGCCTCGATCACCTCCTGCACCCGCTTCGCCGCCGCCGCCGCATCCAGCGTCGGGGGCAGTCGAAGCGACAGTTTGGCCGTGGTCGTCGGCAATAGGACGTTGCCGGCGAAGGCGAGTTCGGGGAGGCCCTCCATGCCCGTGACCGCGAGCTGCGGCCGCCAGGTCCGGTTCAGAATCATCTCCACCAGCTCGCTCGTCATCGGCTGCGTGCCGCCGGCGAAGGGGAACTTCGTATAGACCTTGTCGCCGAGGGCCGCGGCTGCGCGTTTCGCCTGCTCGATCCGCTCGGGCGGGATCTGCACATGCAGGTCGACGAGCTGGATCTCGCCAGTCATCTCGTCTTCGATGCGCGATACGAGCTGGCGCAGAATGCGGAAGCTCGACGGCACGATGCCGGAAGCGTCGCCCGAATGGACGCCTTCCTTCAGCACGCGAACGGTCAGGGCGCCGGCGAACATGCCGCGAAGCGATGTCGTAAGCCAGAGCTGGTCGTAATTGCCGCAGCCGGAATCCAGACAAACGATCAGCGACGGTTGCCCGATCCGGTCGGCCAGATGATCCATGTAGAATGGCAGGTCGAAGCTGCCGCTCTCTTCGCAAGCCTCGATCAGCACCACGAGACGCGCATGGGGTATGCCCTGGGCGCGCAGGGCGGCGATCGCCGTCAGGGCGCTGAACATCGCGTAGCCGTCGTCGGCGCCGCCCCGCCCGTAGAGCTTGTCTTCAGCCAGGCGCGGCGTCCAGGGACCGAACCCGTCCGCCCATCCCACCATCTCCGGCTGCTTGTCGAGATGGCCGTACAGCAGGACGGAATCCGCGTTTTCACCCGGCACCTCGACGAGGATCACGGGGGTTCGGCCGTCGAGCCGCACGACGTCGACCTTCGAGCCGGGAGGAAGAGCGTCGAGCTTCTTTCTGGCCCAGGCCTCGAACATCGTGACGGCTTCGTCCATGAAGCCGCGGCTGGCCCAGTCGGGGTCGAAGGCGGGGGATTTGTTGGGAATCCTGATGTAGTCGAACAGCGTCGGGACGATTTCGCTATCCCAGATGCCGTCCACGAATTTCGTCAGCTGCGCCTGATCCATCATGCCCGCCCGAGAAGGAGGCGCGCAGTGTGGACCGGGCCACGGGCAAAGATCAATCGATGACGAACTCGCTCTCGCGATAGCCCTGGAAATAGAGCAACGCCGTGAGGTCGGCCTGTTCCACTCGGACCTGCGCGGCCTCTGCCACTTTCGGTTTGGCGCGGAAAGCGACACCGAGGCCGGCCGCCTGAAGCATCGGCAGGTCATTGGCGCCGTCGCCCACGGCGAGCGTTTCCGAAGCCGCGAGGCCGCGCTCCGACGCGAGGCGCCGGAGCGTCGCGAGCTTCACCCCGGAATCAAGGATCGGTTCATCGACCCGCCCGGTCAGCACGCCGCCTTCGACCACGAGCCGGTTGGCGAAGTCGATGTCGAAGCCGGCGGCGGCGCGGACGCGCGTCGTGAAGTACGTGAATCCACCGGAAACGAGCGCGGCGCAGGCGCCGAACTTCCGCATCGTCATGACCAGGGTCCGGGCCCCCGGCGTCAAACGAACCCGCTCGTCATAGGTGCGCGCCAGAGCCGATTCCGCGAGCCCCGCGAGCATGCCTACGCGTTCGCGCAGCGCAGCCTTGAAGTCGAGCTCGCCTCGCATGGCGCGTTCGGTGATCGCCGCGATCCGCGGCTTCAGTCCGGCGAAATCGGCGAGCTCGTCCAGGCACTCGACGGTGATGATGGTGGAATCCATATCCGCCACCAGGAGGCGCTTGCGGCGGTTCTCGGCGGGGATCAAAGCGAGGTCGACGGCCAGGCCGGCAAGCCGTTCGCGCGCCAGGGTTTCGGTCATCCTGGGATCGACCGGGACTTCTACCGCCCGGCCGGGCGAAAGCCAGACGGGAGCACCCCTGGCCGGGATCCGGTCGAGGTCTTCGGGCCGCAGGGTGGCGGCGGAAGCGCCGACCAGGACGAGGATCTGGGACATCGGCGCGCTTCTAGCGGGCTACCCCCTCGGCCGCAACCCGCCGCCCTCTTGCCGCGATCGTTACCTTTTCCGGGGCACCATTCTGCTAGGCTTCCCTGCGAGTGGGGAATTTCGACGTGACGATAACCATAAGACGCGTGCTGATCGGCGCGTTCATTGTGCTGCAGGTGGTGGCGTTCGCCTTTCTCCTGCTTCTGTTCCGCCACCACGCGAGCCAAGCCGTCGAGGGCGAAGCGCGCGCCGCGATCACACATGCGGTCGCGCAGGCCCGCCAGCGCGCCGAGACCTTTCTCGCCCCCGCTCCCGCCACGATAACCATGACACGCGCCCTGATCCTGCAGGGTGTCGTCGATCCGGTGGATGCCCGCATGGTCCTTCGTCTGTTCCACGAATACCTCGCCCGAGACAACAGCATCGCTGCCGTCTATCTCGGATCGACCGAAGGGGACTTCACCTTCCTCGCCCGCAACCCCGCCGACAACGGGTTCATCAGCAAGACGATCCGCAGCGAAGCCGGTCAGCGCACGGTCGTCACGGCGCGCTATGACGCGGCATTCGCATTGGTTACCGAAGCGGCCGATCCCACCGACGGCTTCGATCCTCGTTCCCGGCCTTGGTTCGCTCCGGCCATCGAAAGCGGCGGCATCGTCTGGTCGGCACCCTACGAGTTCTACACCACGCGCCTTGAGGGCGTCACCGCCAGCCATTCGCTAGCCCGGTCTGGGCGCTTTCCGGGAGGTGTGATCGGGGTCGATGTCAGTCTGGGCAGCCTGTCGCACTTCCTCGCCCATCTGGATCTGGGCTCGGGCAATCGCGCGGTCCTGCTCGCCCGCGACGGCAGCGTGATCGCGGCACCGGGGGTCGAGCGCAGGCGCGACGGTCAGGGTCCGGGACCGATGATCGCGGCTCTCCTCAAGGCACTCGAGCGCCCGGACACGGCGCTCGCCGAGGGCGACAGGGTCTTCGCGCGCTTCGAGTTCGAAGGAGAGCCGCATCTCGGCGCCGTCGCCGTCTTGCCGGGCACACAGTCCTCTTGGGTCCTTGCGGTCGCGGTGCCGAGGGCCAGCTATTTCAACTGGTTCGACGACTTGCGCGACCAGTTTGTCGTTCTCGCGGCGGTGTCGATCGGCCTCGGCCTGCTCGGAGCGGCGCTCGTCGCGGCACGCCTGGCCCGACCGTTCGAGCGCTTGGCTGCGAACGCCGCCGCGCTGCGCGAAGGGTCCTACGGACGCATCGCGGCGCCGGTGAGCCGGATCGCGGAGGCGCGTGCGACCGAGGAAGCCTTCGACGCGATGGCTCGCGGTCTGCGCGAACGCGACGAGGACAAGGCCGATCTTCTCTATGCACTGCGTCGTTTCGGCGAGGCGGTGGGCCAGAGCCCCCTCGCCATCTTCTTCACCGAGCCGGACGGGACCGTGTCCTACGCGAACGAGGCCTTCAGCCGGCTCACGGGCTTCGATCTCTTGGACGTCATCAACGAACCGCCGGTCGCCTTCTGGCGCACCAGCGACGCCGGTCCCGGCTACGTCTCGATCTTCAATGTGGTGTCCCGCGGCCAAGTCTGGCGGGACGAGATCGAGAGCCGCACCAAGACCGGTGAGACATTCGATGCGCTCCTCACCGTCGCACCGATCCGAACCGCGTCGGGACGCATAGCGGGCTGCGCGGCGATCCTCGAAGACGTGACCGAGCGCAAGCGCAGTCGGATGGCACTAGAGCAGGCCGTCGAGGAAGCGACGCGGCTGGCGCGGGCGCGATCGACTTTTCTGGCCAATATGAGCCACGAGATCCGCACCCCCCTCAATGCCATCATCGGTTTCGCGGAGACGATGGAAGCGAAGCTGTTCGGGCCGCTCGGGGATGCTCACTACGAGGAATATGCCCGCGACATCCGCCAGAGCGGCCAGCACCTGCTTTCCGTACTCATCGACGTCCTCGATGCGTCCACGCTGGAAGCGGGCCGGATCGAGCTTCGGGATGAGACCGTTCCTGTCGCGGAGTTGCTGGAAACCAGCATCCGGATGATCGCGAACGCAGCCAGCGCCCGCCAGATTGCCGTCACGGCCACACTGGACGGAAGCATTCAGGTAAGGGCCGATCCCGTCCGGCTGAGGCAAGTGGTCCTGAACATCCTGTCCAACGCGGTGAAGTATACGCCGACCGGGGGAAGCGTCGAGGTACGGGCTCTCAAGGTGGACGGGGCGGTGGAGATCCAGGTGCGAGACACCGGCATCGGCATCTCGAGCGAGAATCTCGACTGGGTGATGAAGCCCTTCGCGCGCGAGACGTCCGACGCCTTCGTAGCCGAGACCCCCGGGGTCGGCCTGGGCCTTCCCATCGCGCGGTCCCTGATGGAACTGCACCACGGGTCACTGACACTCACGAGTACGCCGGGACAAGGTACGCTCGTGGTGCTGCGCCTGCCGCCCGAGCGCGTCGTCGAGGGTTGACCGCTATTCCGCCGCCGCCAGATGGACATCGCCCGCATGGGCGTTCGAAAGGCCGAGCCACAGTCTGAGGAACCGGTCGCACCAGCTCTGCATCATGGGTTCATAGAGGGCGCGCAAGCGGATCTGCTTGTCCCGCGCCTGGGCACCGGGCAGAACCATCCGGTGGCGGGCTCTCGCCGACCAGCGTTCCATCATCTGTGGCGTGACGTCAGGATGGAATTGAACGCCATAGGCGTTCCCGCCGATGCGGAAAGCCTGGTTCGGAAAATAGTCCGAGCCCGCGAGCCGTATGCCGAGGTCGGGCATCTCGAACCCTTCGCCATGCCATTGGTAGGCGTGAAATCCGTCCTCGAATAGGGACCGGCCCGCGTCGGTGGGATCGATCCGGTAGTAGCCGATCTCGTGCCAGCCCTCCGGATGCGGCGCCACCCTTGACCCATGTGTCCGAGCGAGCATCTGGGCACCGAGACAAATCCCCAGAAAGGGCTTGCCGGCCGTCAGGGTCCGTTCGATCAACCGCATTTCGTTGCGAATGAAGGCGTGGTGATCGTCATTGGCGCTCATCGGGCCACCGAAGATCACGACGCCGGCGTGCTGGTCGAGCGTGCCGGGCAGAGGGTCGCCGCAGGCGTGGCGTCGAATGTCGCAGCCGAAACCGAGAGCCATCAGACGCTCCCGGATCCGTCCGGGATCGGAATGCTCCTGATGAACGACCAGCAGGACGGTGCGTTGTTCCATGTTTCGCGAGGCTGGAGGATTGAAGCCAAAATACACTTGGAACAGCTTATGACAACGAAGTTAACGGTCAGCGAGGGCCTAGAACGGCTTCACTATGACGAGGATCACGATGCCGATCATCAGCAGCGTCGGCACCTCGTTGGCGATCCGATAGACCTTCTCGGCATTGGTATTGGCATCCTCGGCGAAGCGGCGGCGCCAGCGGGCGTATGCGGCATGGACCAGCTGCATGCCGAGCAGAAGCAGCAGCTTTCCGTGAAACCAGCCCTGGTCCCAGAATCCGCCCAGATGCGCGAGCCAAAGGCCCAGTATCCAGGAAGCGATCATCGACGGGTTGATGATGGCGCGCAGAAGGCGCCGCTCCATCACCTTGAAGGTTTCGGACTGGGCAGAGCCTGGTGGCGCGTTCACGTGATAAACATATAGGCGCGGCAGATAGAGCATCCCCGCCATCCAGGCGATCACGGCGATAACGTGGAATGCCTTGACCCAAGGGTAGAGTTCACCCGCCATCTTTCTCACCCTCTTTCGGGAAGGGCCATCGCGCATCGGCGCCAGGCGGCGGAACACTGCCGGCCACATCCTTCCGCCGCCACGCCGGGACGTTCCAGCGCCTCGCGCACCAGTCCGGCGAGGCCGTCGATGAACATCGGTTCCGATTGGACCGTCGGTACCCGGTGATAGGCGGGGACGCCGGCATGACGGGCCCGCTCGCCGTACTCGAGATCGAGTTCGACCAGGGTTTCCGAATGTTCCGATACGAAGGCGAGGGGAACCACGACGACCGGCACCCGATCCCGGCCGGCACGGTCGATTTCGGCATCGGTCGAAGGAGCGATCCATTCGAGCGGGCCGACCCGGCTTTGGTAGCAGACGACATGATCCAGATCGGGCATGTCGAGGCGGGCGAGGATGGCGGACGCAGTCCGGTTCACCAGTTCGGGATAGGGGTCACCGTCATCGACGACCCGCTTGGGCAGGCCATGGGCCGAGAAAAGGACACGAGGGCGACCCTGGGTGGCGGCGAGGTCGAGATACGACCGCATCAAGCGAACCTGCGCCTCGATGAAGCCCGTATTGACCGGATAGCAGCAGACCGTATGAGTGGGAACGTCGGCGAGCCCGGTCCTCGCCGCGGAACGCCGCCAGTCTATGACCGAGGATGCCGTCGTGGTGGTCGAGTACTGCGGGTAGAGCGGTAGCAGCACGATCCGCTCCGGCCGGAAGGCGGCAAGGGAAGCGGCGGCTTCATCGGCAAACGGATGCCAGTAGCGCATGGCCACGACCACCTTGGCGGGTCCCTCGGCCTGCAGCACCTTCTCCAGCGCGGTCGCTTGCGCATAAGTCTGCTCGCGCAACGGCGATCTGCCGCCTATCCGTGCGTATATCGCACGGGCGATGCCGGCGCGACGGCGGGAAATGAGGTGCGCCAACAGCCAACGGAGCGGTCCGGGCACACGGATGATCGCCGGGTCGGAAAAAAGGTTCTTCAGGAACGGCTGCACGGCCTCGAGACTGTCGGGTCCGCCCAGATTGAAAAGGACTACCCCGGTCCGCATCACAGGGGCTCGCGCACGGCGGCGACCAGGTCATCGACATGGTGCGGCGGCACCTCCGGCACGATCCCGTGCCCGAGGTTGAACACATGCGGTCCACCCGCGAGAGCACGGCGGATACGGCGGATTTCCCGGCGCATCGCGTCGCCGCCGACCACGAGGAGCTGGGGATCGAGATTGCCCTGCACGCAGGCCTGCTGCTGGACCCAATGCGCCGCCCAATCGAGCGGGATGGAGGCATCGATCTGCACCGCATCAGCACCGGTGGCCGCGACGAAGCCCTGCAACAGCGGTCCGGCGCCCCGCGGAAAGGCAATGACCGGCAGGTCTGGATGCTTCGCCTTCAAGCCGGCGATGATCCGGCGAACGGGCTCGACGCACCAGCGCCTGAAGGCCGTTTCAGGCAGCAACCCCGCCCAGCTGTCGAACAACTGCACGGCCTGGGCCCCGGCGCGGACCTGCGCATCGAGATAGCCGATCGTCGCGGTGGTCAGTCGATCGATCAGGTGATCGAAGCGTTCGGGGTCGGCGAAAGCGAAGCGGCGCGCCACGACGAACTCGTGTCCACCCCGTCCCTGTACCATGTAGCAGGCGAGGGTCCAGGGAGCGCCTGCGAAACCGATCAGCGCGGTCTCGGCCGGCAACCTCGCCCTCACCCCGGCCACGGTCTCATACACGGGCGCCAGCTTGGTCGGGATCGAATCGAGATCGAGCGCATCGATCTGCGCGATGTCGGTGATCGGTTCCAGGACCGGACCCTCGCCCTCACGATAATCCAGGGAACGGCCCATGCCATAGGCGAGGAGCGGCAGGTCGGAGAAGAGGATCGCGGCGTCGAACCCGTATCTGCGGATCGGTTGCAGGGTCGCCTCGATGGCGAGGTCGGGCGTGAGGCAGAGGGCCAGGAACCCGCCGGCTTTGGCTCGCGTCTCCCGGTACTCCGGCAGGTAACGGCCCGCTTGGCGCATGAGCCATACGGGAGGCGGATCAAGGGTGTCCCCCTTCAGAACCGACAGAAAGCGAAACTCGCTCAAGCCGTCATCCTCTTTTCCGAACCCTCTACCAATACTTCTTCTTATCAGAGAGAGGGTTGTAGTGGTTGATGTAGTGGCGTGGGTAGCGGGGATTACCGCTATCCGGTTTCGGTCCACGATCGCCTGTGCATGACCGCTCGCGTCGCGAGTTTGTGGATGGATGCACGGACAAGCTGCTCAACCCTTTGGCGGCCAAGGCTGTGGACTGTTTGGATATCGGGGATAGAAGCGTGGATTGCTGGGGATGAGAGTGGGGATCACCACAAAAGAAAGAGGTGGGCCTTTCCATCCTCTCATTCATATGTGTCGGGGCCGCCGACCCGGATAGAGTTGGGCAACGGGGACAATCCGGATCGCCACGCGCCGGAGACCCGCCTCGGGGAAGAGAGTGGGGATAAGTTGCGCCAGTTTCACATGCACCTGGTCTCGGACGCCACCGGAGAGACCCTTTCGGCCATAGCCAAGGCTGCACTGGTGCAGTTCGAGGATTCCGCGGAAGCCGAGGTCCATCTCTGGGCGCTCGTGCGAACGAAAACCCAGGCCGAACGGGTTCTGGCCGCGATCAAGGCGCAACCCGGAATCGTGCTCTACACGATCGTCGGTTCCGAAGTTCGGGCTGCCGTCGAGGACGGTTGCCGGGCGATGCGGATTCCCATGGTGGACGTGCTCGATCCGGTCCTGGATGCGCTGGCAGGCTATCTCGGTGCCCGCAGCCGCGCCCTCCCGGGCCGTCAGCACGAGATGGACGAGGAGTATTTCCGCCGGATCGAGGCCATGCAGTTCACCATGGCGCATGACGATGGTCAGGGTCTGGCCGACATCGAAGGGGCCGACGTTGTCCTGGTCGGTGTCTCGCGCACGTCGAAAACGCCGACCAGCATTTATCTGGCGAACCGCGGCTTGAAGACGATCAATATTCCTCTCATACCCGGCATGCCGCTGCCCCCGGAACTGCAGTCGGCCCGTCATCCCCTGGTCGTGGCGCTGACGACCAATCCGGACCGCCTGGTTCAGATCCGCCGGAACAGGCTCCTGTCGTTGAACCAGAAGGAGGAGACGGACTATGTCGACCTCGAACGGGTGAAGGAGGAGGTGACGGAAGCCCGGCGATTGTTCACCCGGTATGGCTGGCCCGTCATCGATGTGACGCGTCGCTCGATCGAGGAGACGGCTGCGGCGATCCTCAACCTCTATGCCCGAAGGCAGCACGAGGCGGGAAACACCCGGGGCCTCCCCCTCGGCGGCGGCTGAAACTCGTTCAGCCGGTTCGGAGCGCGTCCGCCAGAGGCTCGCTCAAACCACGGCTCGGCGTCGGTGGGACGGATGGTCTCACGATGGGTTCCGCGGCGGTGGCCGCGATGGCGGCATCGATCGCGCATTCCAGCGAGTCCAGAACGGGTATTCCGGTATCGGCGGCGATGCGCGCGGCGAAGCCCGTGAGGCCCGCGCCGCCCAGGATCACGGTCTCGGCGCCGTCATCCTCGCGGCAGCGCCTGACGGCGTCGGCCAGGATTCCGCTGGCGGCTTCCGGATCGGCCGCCAGTTCGGCGCCTGATTCCTGGACGGTACGGATGGAGGCGAGGGACGCGGCCCATGGCGTGAGCTTCACGTACTCCTCCAGCATCGGCTGCCAGAGTGCTCCGCCGGTGACGATGCTGTAGCGGCCGAGAGCGGCCGCGGCGGCGAGCGATGCCTCTGCCATGCCGATCACGGGAATTCGGGCGATCTCGCGCAAGGCCGCCAGACCGGGATCGCCGAAGCAGGCGAGAACGGCGACATCGTGGGTCGCCTGCCGTTCCGCCAGCAGGTCGAGGGCGGCATGGCCGGCGATGGCAGCTGCGGCGCGCGTTGCGATATACGCCGCACCGAAGGCGGAGGTGGCCCCGGTGATCGTGGTTCCCGCCGGCGCGAGGGCATTGGCGCGAACGACGAGCTTCGCCGTGATCTCCGGCGATGTGTTGGGATTGATGACGAGAAGTCGGACCGGCATGACCATCACCATGGATGCGACGGGCGCCACCTCAGGCTAGCATGCTGCCCTTCCGGTCGGCGGAGGAACGGAGATGGGGTGCTTGGCTCCGATGGTCAACGGTCATGTGCCGTGGCTGAAATGCACCGCCGCCAGGACGGGCCGCACGAGGGTGCTGAGGACATGAAGATCACGGTCAACATCGACTGCACGCCGGAGGAGGCGCGTGCCTTCCTCGGCCTGCCCGACGTGGCGCCGATGCAGGCGGCGATGATGAAGGATGTCGAGCAACGTATGGCGCAGGCATTGGCCGCGACGGATCCGGAGACGATGCTGAAGACTTGGCTTCCGGCCTCGATCCAGGGATTTGGCGAATTGCAGAAGATGTTCTGGAATCAGATGTCGCAGGCGGCCGACTGGGGTGGCGGCGGGACCGGAAAGAAGGACAAGGGGTGAGGCGACACCCGGCGCCCACTACGGGACGGGCGTCGCCGATATCCCCCGTCAGCCGAGGCGTCGCCGGGCGCGCGTCACCCCGAAGGCGAGAAGTCCGGCGCCCAGGATCGCGATGGCGGAAGGCTCGGGTACCGCCACCTCGAAGTCCCAGGTGCCTTGAAAGCGGTCACCGAAGGCGATGGTCACGTTGTCGATGGCGCCTTCGAATGCTCCGTTCCAGCCCGAGCCGAAGCCGATGCTGATGCCGTATACATGCAGGTCGTCGACCAATCCGTCCCACTCGGTCAGGTCGCGATCATAGGCCGGCGCCGCCGAGTTGAAATTGTCCGGCAGGTTGCCGGTTGCCCAGAGATTGCCGATGAAGACGTTCTCGAACACCCAGGTGTCGGTGGCGGCGGTATTGACCGGCGGGTCCTGGTAGATCGCCTCGTAGACGAGGTATCCGCCGACGGTGGCGGAACCCGCACTCGCGCTGTTGCCGACGATGAGACGAAGGGTGGGATGCAGGTGTCCGGCAACGCTGGAAGCGGCGTCCCTGTACCATTCGTAGGTCAGCTCACTCAGGCTCGAGACCTTCTGGCTTTGCGACAGAAAGAGCTCGAGATCGCCCTTGCTGTCGCCCGAGGTCCCCTTGAAGTAAGCCGAACCGTTGCCCCCGTTGTTGTCGGCATAGGTGGTGGTGATGCCGACGGTCGCTCCGCCGCCGACGTTGCGCTGGACCCAGGCATCTGCGGCCGGCGCGGCGCTGGCCCGGTTGGCAGATCCGCCGGGTCCTGTCACGGCCGTCGTCGTGCCGGCGGGGGAGGTGACCGTCACGGCGGTTCCGGCGCCGAAGGCCCCGTTCAGCACGGGCAAAGAGGTGTTCAAGACCACATCGGCGTGCGCCATCACGGGAAGAGCGGCGAGTACCGCTCCGAAAAACCACTGTTTCACTGTCCACCCCGTTACGTCACTTTCAAGGAGCGGGAGGGGCAAGCAAGACTTGTGCGAGAGCGGTCCATGCGATCTAAATCGCTGTAGTATCAAGGCCTTGGCGCCCAGTCACCAAGTGGATACTAACACCCCTTGTAAAGGAAATTGACGCGCCCGACCGGGTCGCCTCTTGCCGCGCGGTCGGATATGACTGTGCCGCCAGATCCGATCGAGGACCTCATGCCTTACCGAGCCGACGACCCCGCTCTGTACTTCGACGCGCATGTCTTTGTCTGCGTCAACGAGCGCGCCCCCGATCATTCCCGCGGCTGCTGCAAAGCCAAGGGAGCGGAGGGGTTGCGGGAGTACATGAAGGGGAGAGCAAAGGCGCTGGGGCTGGGGAAGGTGCGGATCAACCAGGCCGGCTGCCTGGACCGCTGCGAGCTCGGACCGACGGTGGTGATCTATCCGGAGGGCGTCTGGTACACCGTCAGGAGCGAGGCGGATGTCGACGAAGTGCTTGAAACGCATGTTAAAAACGGAGGCCGCGTGGAGCGCCTGCTGCTGCCGCCGGAGCTGACGCCGGCGAAGCTCGCCAAGGCCCGGGCGGGCGGCTGACCCGCTCGCCGGATCGCCGCTTCAGCCGCCCTCCGGCCGTCCTTCACCATGACCAGGATTCCACCCGACCGAGCCGCCGCGGACACGATCTTCGCCCTGGCCTCCGGCCTCGGCCGGGCGGGTGTCGCCGTGCTGCGCCTGTCGGGCCCCGGTGCGGGCGAGGCGCTGTGCCGGCTGTGCGGGCGGGAAGCGTTGCCGCCGCCGCGCCGGGCGGTGCGGGCGGACGTCGCCGGCCCGGACGGGCCGATCGACCGCGGCCTCGTGCTCTGGTTTCCCGGCCCGGCGAGTTTCACCGGCGAGGACGTGGCCGAGCTGCACCTGCATGGCGGGCCGGCGGTGATCCGGGCGGCAAGCGACGCGCTCCTGCAACTGGGCCTCAAGCCCGCCGGGCCGGGCGACTTCTCCAGGCGCGCCTTCCTGAACGGCAAGCTCGACCTGACCGAGGCCGAGGGCCTGGCCGACCTGGTGGCGGCCGAGACCGAGGCGCAGCGCCGGCAGGCGCTCAGGCAGATGGATGGCGCGCTCGGCGCGCTCTACGAGGGCTGGCGGCGGGCGCTGGTGGTCAGCCTCGCCCGGCTGGAGGCGGAGATCGACTTTCCCGACGAGGAGGACGTGCCGGGCCAGTCGGTGGAGGCCATCGCCCCGGTCCTGCGGGCGACGGCGGCGGAGATCGCCGCGCATCTGGCCGACGGGCGGCGCGGCGAGCGCCTGCGGGAAGGCGTGGAGATCGCCATCCTGGGCCCGCCCAATGCGGGAAAGTCCAGCCTCATCAATGCTTTGGCGCAACGCGATGCGGCCATCGTCTCGCCCGAGGCGGGGACGACCAGGGACGTGGTGGAACTGCATCTGGATCTCGGGGGCTATCCGGTCGTGCTGGCGGATACCGCGGGCCTGCGCGAGACCGGGAACAGCATCGAGGCGGAGGGCGTGCGCCGGGCCCGGGCGCGGGCGGCGCGCGCCGATCTGCGCCTGGTCGTGATCGAGGCGGGCGAGGCCCCCGGGGCGGAGGTCGCCGGGCTGTTGGATGCGGACGCCATCCTGGTGGTGAACAAGATCGACCTGACCGATCCGGTTTCCGTTGACGTGCCGGTGGCAGGGGTCTACGCGGTCTCGGCGAAAACCGGGGCGGGACTGCCGGCCTTGGTCGAGGCGCTTGCGGCGCAGGTCCGGGCGCGGCTGGAGACGGCGAGCGCGGCACCGGCCATCACCCGGGCGCGGCACCGCGCGGCCCTGGAAGATTGCCGGTCGGCGATCGAGCGGGCCCTGCGGGGCGGCGCCCCCGAACTGGTGGCCGAGGACCTACGGCTGGCCGCGCGGGCGCTCGGACGTATCACCGGCCGGGTGGACATTGAAGACGTGCTGGACGTGGTGTTCCGGGAATTCTGTATCGGTAAGTAACACTGTCCTTTGTTTCACGGGAAACATTGATCCATGGCGACGGTCTGGGACGTGGTGGTGATCGGCGGCGGGCATGCGGGCTGCGAGGCGGCGGCAGCGGCGGCGCGGCTGGGCGCCCGCACCCTGCTGCTGACCCACAAGATCGAGACCATCGGCGAGATGTCCTGCAACCCGGCCTTCGGCGGCGTGGGCAAGGGCCACCTGGTGCGGGAGATCGACGCGCTGGACGGCGTCATGGGCCGCGCCGCCGATGCCGCCGGCATCCAGTTCCGCCTGCTGAACCGGTCCAAGGGCGCGGCGGTGCGCGGCCCCCGGGCCCAGGCCGATCGCAAACTGTATCGCGCCGCGATGCGGGCGCTGCTGGAGGCACAGCCGAACCTGACCCTGACGGCCGGCGCTGCGGAAGACCTGGTGCTGGACGAGAGCGGCACCCGCGTGGCCGGGGTGATGCTGGGGGATGGAACGGTCCTGCGGACGGGTGCGGTCGTCCTCACCACCGGAACCTTCCTGCGCGGCCTGATTCATATCGGCGAGGAAACCTTTCCGGCCGGCCGGGTGGGCGATGCGCCTTCCATGGGCCTGTCGGAAACCCTGGACCGGGCTGGTTTCGCGCTCGGCCGGCTGAAGACGGGCACGCCGCCGCGCCTCGACGGCAAGAGCATCGACTGGGCGGCGCTGGACTCCCAGCCGGGCGACCGTCCGCCGGTGCCGTTCTCCTTCCTGACCCAGGCCATCACCACGCCGCAGATCGACTGCCACATCACCTGGACGTCGAAGGAAACCGGCGACCTGATCCGCGCCAATATCGACCGGGCGCCGCTGTTTTCCGGCCAGATCGAAGGGGTGGGGCCGCGCTATTGCCCGTCGATCGAGGACAAGATCGTCCGCTTCGGCCATCGCGAGCGGCACCAGATTTTCCTGGAGCCGGAGGGGCTGGACGACGACACCGTCTATCCGAACGGCATTTCCACCTCGCTGCCGCGCGACGTGCAGCAGGAAATCCTGCGGACGATTGCCGGACTGGAAAAGGCCGTGATGGTCCGCCCCGGCTATGCGATCGAATACGATTATGTCGATCCGCGCGAACTGGCCCCGACCCTGGAGACCAAGCGCCTGAAAGGTCTGTTCCTGGCCGGGCAGATCAACGGGACGACGGGGTATGAGGAGGCGGGGGCGCAGGGGTTGATGGCCGGCCTGAACGCCGCGCGGATGGCCGGTGGGGCGGAAGGGGTCGTGCTGGGCCGGGCCGATGCCTATATCGGCGTGCTGATCGACGACCTGGTGACCCGCGGGGTGACCGAACCCTATCGCATGTTCACCTCGCGGGCCGAATATCGCCTGACGCTCCGGGCCGACAATGCCGACCAGCGGCTGACGGGGCGGGGGGTGGAGTGGGGCTGCGTCGGTTCCGGCCGGGCCCGGGCTTTCGGCGAGAAGGCAGAGGCGCTGGCCGCCGCCCGCAGAACGGCGGGGAACCTGTCCATCACCCCCAGCAAGGCAGGCGGCTTCGGGCTTGCCCTGAACCAGGACGGCGTGCCGCGCACGGCTTTGGACCTGCTCGGCTATCCCCATGTCGGTTGGGCCGATCTCTGCCGCATCTGGCCGGACTTGGGCCAGATCCGAGCCGATGTGGTGGAGCAGCTGGAAATCGACGCGGCCTATTCGGGGTATCTGGAGCGCCAGGAGGCCGATATCGTGGCCTTCCGGCGGGACGAGGACCTGAAACTGCCGGAAAGCCTGGACTACTCGGCCATCGGCGGCCTCTCCACGGAAATGCGCGAGCGGCTGTCCCGCGGCCGTCCGGCGACGCTGGGGCAGGCGGCGCGGCTGCCCGGCGTGACCCCGGCGGCGATCAGCGCGCTTCTTGTCCATGTGCGGCGGGGGACGAAGAGAGCCAGTGCCGTCTGAGCGGTCTGCCTGATGGACGCCCGCGGCTTCCAGGCGGCGACCGGTGTTTCACGTGAAACACTGGAGCGGCTGCAGACCTATGCCGGCCTGCTGGTGAAGTGGCAAAAGGCCATCAATCTGGTCGGGCCGAAAACCTTGCCGGACCTCTGGAGCCGGCATTTTCTCGATTCCGCGCAAGTTTTCCCGCTGCTTCCCGCCGGAACGCGGACCCTGGTCGACCTGGGCGCCGGCGCCGGCTTTCCCGGCCTGGTGCTGGCCATCATGGGCGTGCCGGAGGTGCATCTGGTGGAAAGCGACGCCCGCAAGGGGACCTTCATGCGCGAGGTTATACGGGAAACCCGCACCACAGCCATCGTTCACACCGCCCGGATCGAACAGGCCGCAGCCTTCCCGGCCGATGTGATCACCGCCCGGGCGCTGGCGCCGCTCGAGACCCTGTTCGGCTATGCCGCCCGGTTTTGGACCCCGGGCACCTCCGGCCTCTTCCTGAAGGGCGAATCGGCCGACGCCGAATTGACGGCTGCGGCTGAATCCTGGACATTCGAGGCGGAGCGGTATCCGAGCCGTTCGGATGCCGCCGGCGTGGTCCTGCGGGTGGCGGGACTGCGGCGAAAAGGGGCGGGAAAACGTGGCTGAAGGCTCGAGAAAACCGCGGATTCTGGCGCTTTCCAACCAGAAGGGCGGGGTCGGGAAGACGACCACCGCCATCAACCTGGCGACCGCACTCGCGGCCGTCGGCATGCGCGTCCTGGTGCTCGACATGGATCCCCAGGGCAATGCCTCCACCGGTTTCGGCATCGAGCGGGAGGAACGCGAACGTTCGATCTACGACGTCCTGCTGTGGGAGGCCGAGCTGCTGGAGGCGGTGGTGCCGACCGGTATCCCCAATCTCGACATCGTCCCGAGCACCATCGACCTCTCCGGCGCCGAGCTGGAACTGGTCGATCTCGACCGCCGTTCGCATCGGCTGGCCGATGCGCTGGCGCGGGGGGCGGGCGATTACGACTACATCATGATCGACTGCCCGCCGTCCTTGAACCTGCTCAGCCTGAACGCCATGGTGGCGGCGGATGCGGTGCTGGTGCCGCTGCAATGCGAATTCTTCGCCCTGGAAGGCCTTTCGCTGCTGATGAAGACGATCGAACGGGTGAAAACGACACTGAACCCCGATCTGGAGATCCAGGGCATCGTGCTCACCATGTACGACCGTCGGAATTCCTTGAGCGAGCAGGTCGCACGCGACGTTCGCGCGCATCTGGGCGACAAGGTCTACGAGACCACGATTCCCCGCAATGTCCGCATTTCCGAGGCGCCGAGCCACGGCAAGCCGGCGCTGATCTACGATTATCGCTGTTCGGGCAGCGAGGCCTATATGCGTCTGGCGAGCGAGTTGCTGCGCAAGGAACGCGCCCGCACGCCGGCGGCTGCCTGATATCGAGGATTCAGCGGTGATCGACGACAGCAAACGGAAGGGGTTGGGGCGCGGGCTTTCGGCCCTCCTCGGCGACACGGCCGGCCGGGCGCAAGGCGCCGGGGCGCCGAAGCTGAAGCCGACCGCGACGCTCCCGGTGGAATACCTGCAGCCCGGCCGGCTGCAGCCCAGGCGCGATTTCGATGAGGAGGCGCTGGAGGAGCTGGCCGCCTCCATCCGCGAGATCGGCATCGTGCAGCCGATCGTCGTACGCGCGCTGCCGGGGCCGAACAGTTTCGAGATCGTCGCCGGCGAGCGGCGCTGGCGCGCCGCCCAGAAGGCCCAGCTGCACGAAGTGCCGGTGGTGGTGCGCGAACTCGATGACCGGCAGACGCTCGAGATCGCCATCGTCGAGAACGTCCAGCGCGCCGACCTGAACGCGATGGAAGAGGCGGAGGCCTACCAGCACCTGATCGCCGATTTCGGCTACACCCAGGAGAGCGCGGCCGAAATCGTCGGCAAGAGCCGCAGTCATGTGGCGAACACGCTCCGGCTGCGCCAGCTGCCGATCAAGGTCCAGGGCTGGGTGCGCGAGGGCAAGCTCTCGGCCGGCAATGCCCGCGCGGCGCTCCGCGCCCCCGACCCGGAAGCCTTCGCCAAGGAGATCATCGAGAAGGGGATGAGCGTCCGCGAAGCGGAAGCCGCCGCCGCCAGACCCGCCGCGGGTTCTGCTGGGGGCCGCGCCGCGCCGCCCGAGAAGACCGCCGATACGCTGGCGCTGGAACGCGACCTGACCGAGCGCCTCGGCCTCAAGGTCGCGATCAAGGACAAGTCGGGGAAGGGGACGGTCGAGATCGCCTACAAGACCCTCGACCAGTTGCAGGATTTCATCGAGCGGGTGAAGCGGCCGGCAAGCGTGACGAACGACAATCACTCTTAGTTGGGATAAAGACGCAGAGTTTCTAATTGGTCTATCGAGAGTTCACATTTATCGAGTTCCAAGGGAGCGGAATACGCAAAGGCTGTCCCTAAACTCCCCACGACGACTGAGTCGCAGGTCGGCTCCGACGGCCGAACCTTCATTCTTCTTCGTTTCGTCTACAAAATGGCCAGAGCTGGTCGGACCTCCGTGCTCAATAGGCACAGGCGGCCATTTTTCCGCTGGCAATTCCTAGAAGACAACTTATACTGATCACATCCTTAGAATATAAACAATCAGAAGTTCAAGTGGACTACACGACAGTTCATCCCCTCTGTGCTGGCCAGATTCATCAGATCGACTTGCATCTATGGCGAGGCCCGCCGCAGAATCTGGATGAAGCGCGCCCGATCCAAATTCTCGTGAATCAAGGCTACGTAGTCGGGTTTTGCCCTTCACGCCTCCAGCCAGCTTGGTCAGCCTACCGTGTGGCTCACGCTGAGGCCGACGTCGATTTCGATCGTCCTATTCACTACCACGACGATTTGCGCCTGACGCCGGACCTTCGGATAGGGCGTACAACCTTTGGAAAGCTGGGAAACGTCCGCTTGAATGTGGGGCATATGACGCCGAACGAAGTCATCAACCGACAGTTCGGCCGTCTCGCCCAGATGGAGACGTTCCTCATGTCCAACATGAGCCCTCAATACGGCTCATTGAACAGCGGAGTCTGGCTGAAGCTCGAAACGGCCATCCGCGAGATAAAAGATGAGGAGGGCAAAGATCATGTCTGGGCTATAGTCGGCCCGATCTTCGATGAACAGCCAAGTTCCATTGGCAGAAGTAGTGGGAATCTACCTATCCCACGCGCATATTTCGCAATAATCGTGGACCCACACACCTACCCTTACGACAAACTGTCCAATGTTCAGATTGACTGTTTCATTATACCGCAGGAAGCACCCCCCGCATCCAATCCACAAGACTACCCGGCCACGCTTAGTGAAATCGAACGGGCGACGAAGCTGAAGTTTTTTGGCGACTGGGGTCGCGATGTGCCACTGACGCCCCAGTTGTCCTCCGTGGCGCCTTCACCAAGCCGCCTGACGCTGGCGCTCAATCGCGGCAAGCAGCAGTGGCTCTCGCCTTCAGACGTAGTTGAAGCCGCTCAGCCAGTTGCAGGAACCCTCGACGGTCTCATCGCTAGCCTTGAGGCCGAGGCGACCGCCACGCAGTCCTTGAAACGCGTCCTCTCACATGCCGAAGAGGCGCGACTTTCTACGATCCAACATACGATCTCGTGGCTGCTCGCCGCTCGCCATGTGACGGGACCGCTCGCCCAACCAAAACAACCTGTCCATCTAATCACTTACAAGATTGTCAATGACATGGATGACCGACTGAAGGAGGCGGCGCGCACCGCGTGCAATTTTTGGAACCGCTTTGTTCAGCCGGCATTCTCCATCGTCATCAGGCTTGGGACGTTTACCCAAGCGGGCACGACAATTGCGCGGGCCTATGAGCCCTATGAGAGTAATGGCGTCCGATACGGGCGGGTCGAATTCAATACGAAGTATCTTGTGAGCTTCTCTGCCAAGGAAACCGCCGGTACAATCGTGCACGAGATCGGCCACACGCTCGGAATCGGCTGGAAGACCTGGAAGACGCTGTTCGATGCAAGTACTGGCCGGTTCAATGCGGCCGCAACCGCACACCTGCAACTACTTGCAGACATGGAGGTGGAGCGTGACGGGGGTGACGGGACCGCGCTCGCACATTGGGATGAGGAGGCCTTTGATCGGGAGCTCATGACCGGCTACAAGGACTCCGGTGAGTATATTATGCCTGTCACGATCGACCTTATGAAGTTGCTCGGCCATACTATCATCGAGCGGCTCGACAAGAAGACAAACCTGGATACTCTTCTTGCAGAGGTATCAAATATTGTCTTCTTCCGTCAAGATGAGGCGCGGCAGATAAACCTCGACCACTTCGAGAACACAAAAATATTTGAGACAATACCGCATCGGCCTAACGACGACCTCTAGGTATTTGTTCGGTAAATGGTTGCCCGCCCTTGACGTTATACAATTAAAGTCGCGGGAGTCGACTCCGTTGACGCGTTACAAAACCAGAGCAGGCTAACTAGCATCACCGCTCGCGCTGGTACTTGAAGGCGTCCGCCACCGGCACCATGCCGATCCGCTGGTAGAAGCCGACCGCCGCCGGCACCGAGACCAGCGTCACCGTCACCGCCGGTCCGCAGAACCGACGCGCCTCGTCGAGCAAGCCCTTGCCGATCCCGAGCCCCTGCGCGCTTTCCGAGACGGCGAGCTCGCTGACGTAGCAGATCCAGGCGAAGTCGGTGACACAGCGCGCGACGCCGACGAGGCGGCGGCCGGGTTCGTCGAGCCGCGCGGTCAGGATCAGGCCGGCGCCGTCCAGCATCTGCTGCATGCGCGGGCGATCGGCGAGCGGGCGGGTGGGGCCGAGCGTGGTCTCGGACAGGAGGGTGCAGAAGGCCTCCACCGGGAGATCCTGTTCACGGGCGTAGAGGACCCTGGGACATGTGCTTGTCATGGCGGCAAGACTGCCGCAGCCGGGACGCCGTCCAAAGCCCAAACCGGGGCGCCGGCGCCCGCCGGTTCAGGCCGGAACCTTCGCCGCCTTCTCGAGGTCCTCCGCCGTCCAGCCCGAGGTCTGGCCGGGGCGGTCACGGGCGCTGGTCAGCGCCTCGCCGTCGATGATGTCGAAACCGGCATGCAGCGCGGCGGCGGCGAGAGCCTTGGTCGACAGGCCATGGGCGACGCTGGCGCAGGCGGTCCTGGCGGCGGCCTGGCGGAAGCGCTTCATCGCCTCGATGGCGACCTCCTCGGTGGTCGACAGGTCGTCGATGGAAATCGAGAGCGAGGCGACGCCGAGCTGGCGCATGGTGGTGGGGAAGCGGTCGGGCTCGCTCACCCGCACCACCACCGCGCGGCAGAAGGGGGAGAGCAGGAGCGTGAGCTGGTGCACCCGGCTTTCCGGCGCATAGGGCGGCAGCGCCGCGATCTCGAAGATCAGGTGCGGGCGCAAGCGTTCCGGCACCTCGTTCAGGAGCTTCAGGAAGGCCGTCCGCGCGGCATAGGTCTCGAGGGTCCGGCAATGCACGGTGACGGCGACGGTGGGCAGCGCATCGGCGGTCTGCTGCGCCTGGTCGCGCAGGTGGCCGAGCACATGGCGGAGCGCGCGCTGGTCGAGCTCGCTCACCAGCGATGACTGCTGCCCGGCGGCGAGCACGGCATAGTCGCGGCGCACGAAGCCCGTGGTGGCGGCGGATTCGGCGACGCAGTGATAGGCGGTGATGGTGCTCTTCCTGACCTGCCACATCGGGCGGTAGCGGAAGCGGAGGTTGCCGGGGATCTGCGGCGAAGGTCCCTCGATGCCGGGGCCTGCCGGACGCATGGCCCGCTCCTCGGCATCGAGCGCCTCGGTGAGCGCCGCCATGGCGTCGATCTGGCGGACGGCGATGCGGCCGTCGACCTCGACCATTACCGACTGAACCTCGATCTCCTCGAAGGGCGCGCCTTCGCCGAGGAGATGGCGGTGGATGCGGTCGATGATCATGGTGCTGCGCAGTTCCGCTTCCGCGCGGCCGATCTGGGTGAAGACGATGAGGAAGGCGGCATCGCCGAGCGCGCGCCAGAAATCGGGGGCGGAGACATGCTGGCCGATGATCTGGGCGGCGGCGGCGACCACGTGGTCGCGGCGCTCGCGCCAGCGATCGCCCAGCATTTCCCGGATCTTGTCGAGGCCGATCAGCTGGACCCGCCCGGCGGTGACCGAGCCGGAGCGGCGCAAGGATTCGATCAGTTCGGGCGGCAGCGAGGGCGGCGGCGGCTTCGCCTCGGCCACCGGCCTTGCCGGTGCGGCGGGCGGGGCGACGGCATGCTGAAGGCGGCCGAGCAGGCTCGCGAGCCAGCGGCGGAAGCGCAGTCCGATGGAATGTCCCCGCGCCTGCGGCATGGAGAGGTCGACGCCCCGGGTTGAAACCTGTCCTCTATCTATGGTTTCCGGGCGTGAAGACTTGGTTAAGCCGTTCAGTCCTCGCGCCGATTCGCCTGGTTCCCGTAGGCGCGCAGGAAGGCGGCGATGGCGGCCCGGATGCGCCGTTCCTGCAGCAGGGGGTCGGGTCTCGCCTCCTCGGCGCCGAACAGGCGGCGCATGTAGCCATGCCCGCTCAACATGCCGAGGAAATGCTCGGCCGCCTGGCGGGGGTCGGTTTCCATGATGCGGCCCTGGCCCATCTCGCGCGCAAGGTAGCGGGCCAGCTGCTCGAGCGTGTGGCCGGGGCCGGCGCGGTAGAAGGTGCGCGCCACCTCCGGGAACTGCGCCTGCTCGGCCAGCAGCATGCGGTGCAGGGCGAGCGAGCGCTCGGTCTGCACCAGGGCGGCGAGGTGGCGGGCGAACTCGGTCAGCACCTCGGCCGGGGTGGCGCCGCGGGTGCGCGCCTCGGCGAGCGGGGCGGCGATCTCCTCGGCGAGCTTGCCGGCGACGGCGGCGAAGAGCGCCTCCTTGGTCGCGAAGGCCTTGTAGACCGTCTGCTTGGAGACGCCGGCATCGGCCGCGATCGCGTCCATGCTGACGTCGTAGCCCTGTTCCAGGAAAAGGCGGCCGGCCGCCTCGGTGATGGCGGCGCGCTTCTTCTGGTCGGGGCGGCGGCCGCGCGGGGCGGCGATGAGGCCAGTGTCGTTCATCAATGCGCTCCCGCCGGTGGGGCGTTCGGCTTCCGCACCGTGCAGACGCCGAGGGCGACCACGGTGAAGACGAGGCCGAGGACGAAGAACGTGTCGCTGAAACCGAGCACCAGGGCCTGCTGGCGCACCATGCCGGTGATCCGGGCGAGCGCCATCAGTTCGGCATCGCCCGGCAGCATGTCGCCCATGCGCTGGGCCATGCGCTCCAGCGCCGCCTGCACATGCGGCAGGCCGGGATTCACATGCGGCACCAGCGTCGACCAGTGCTCGGCCCGGGCATCGGCCAGCACGGTGTTGATGCCGGCGAGGCCGAAGGCGCCGCCGAGGTTGCGCATCAGGTTGTAGAGCCCCGCCGCGCCCTTCAGCCGTTCGGGCGGCAGCGTCCCGAGCGCGAGGAAATTCAGCGGCACGATGCACATCATCAGGCTGGCGCCGCGGATGACCTGCGGGAGAAGCAGCTGGTCGAAACCCCAGTCGGCGGTGAGATCGGTCAGCATCAGGGTGGAGATGCCGAGGCCGGCGAAGCCCGCCGTCAGCACGAAGCGCGGATCGGTCTTCTGGGTGAAGCGGCCGACGATGGGGGCGGCGATGAACTGCGCCAGGCCGGTGACGAACATGATCTCGCCGATCTGGCCCGCGTTCAGCTGGCGCACCTGGGCGAGGTAGAGCGGCAGGATGTAGACGAGGCCGTAGAGGCCGACGCCGAGTGCCAGGCCGAAGATGCTGCCGATGGCGAAGTTCCTGTCCATGAAGGCGTGCAGCTCCACGATCGGGTTCTTCGCCGTGAAGGCGCGGTAGAAGAAGAGGAGGCCGCCCAGCACGGCGACGATGGCGAAGTTCCTGATCGCCGGCTCCTCCAGCCAGTCGTGCCGCGGGCCTTCCTCCAGCACGTATTCGAGGGAGCCCAGGAACAGCGCCATGCCGATCAGGCCGGCGATATCGACGTTCTTCAAGAGCGACCAGTTGGGCTTGTCCATGTCGGCGCAGGTCCACACGACGACGGTGACGATGAGCCCGGGGACGAGGTTGATCAGGAACAGCCAGTGCCAGGACATCCACTGGGTGATCCAGCCGCCCAGCGTCGGGCCGACGGTGGGGGCCAAGGTCGCCACCAGGCCGACGATCACCGACGCCCGCGCCCGGCGCTCGCCCGGATAGAGGATGAAGGAGGCGGCGAAGACGGTCGGGATCATGGCGCCGCCGAGGAAGCCCTGCAGCGCCCGGCAGACGATCATCGCCTCGATCGAGGTGGCGAAGGCGCAGGCGAGGCTCGCCGCCGTGAAGCAGGCGCAGGAGACGCAGAACAGGATGCGGGTGGAGAGCAGGCGCGACAGATAGCCCGAGAGCGGGATCATCACCACCTCGGCGATCAGGTAGGAACTCTGCACCCAGGAAATCTCATCGGCGGTGGCCGACAGGCCGGCCTGGATCTCGCTCAGCGACGAGGACACGATCTGGATGTCGAGGATGGCCATGAACAGGCCGAAGACCATCGCGACATAGCCGGCGAGCATCCGCCCGCCGCCGAAGGCGGGGGTGAGGACGCCGTATTTCTCCGGCGCGGCCGCGGTCACGGGGGCGGTGGCGCGGCCACGGCGGCGCCGATGCCGAAGGCGGGGCCGCCGGCCGTGTCGGTGCCGGGCTGGCGGGTGTCGACCGAGACCTCGACCGACAGGCCGGGGACGAGGCGCCGTGCCACCGGATCCTGCGTGTCGAGGCGGATCCTGACCGGCACGCGCTGGACGATCTTGGTGAAGTTGCCGGTGGCGTTCTCCGGCGGCAGCAGGCTGAACTTGGCGCCCGATGCCGGGGCGAAACTCTCGATCCGGCCCTGCAGCGGATGCTCCTTGAAGGCGTCGACCGACAGCTTCACCGGCTGGCCGGCGCGCATGCGGGAAAGCTGCGTCTCCTTGAAGTTGGCGACGATGTAGGTCGCGTCCACCGGCACCAGCACCATCAGCTGCAGCCCGGCGCGGGCGAATTGCCCGGCCTGGACGGTGCGGTTGCCGACGATGCCGTCGACCGGCGCGCGGACGACGGTGTTGTCGAGGTCGACCCGGATGGTGGCCAGCGCCGCCTCCGCCTCCGCCACCTGGGCCTCGGCCTCGCGCCGCGCCGCCTGCAGGACGCCGGTCTGCCCCTGCTGGGTGGCGATGGCGGCCCGCGCCCGGTCGCGCTGGGCGACGGCCCGGCGATGATCGGCCAGCGCGGTGTCGAGCCGCTGGGCCGAGGTGACGTTCTGCTCCTTCAGCGCCTGGTAGCGCATCAGGTCGACCTGGGCGCGGGCGACCTCCGCCTCGGCGGCGGCGAGGCCCGCCTGCGCTTCGGCGACAGTGGCGGCCACGAGCGCGATCCGCGGCTCGAAACTCTGCACCGTGGCGCGGGCGACGGCCACCTTGGCCTCGGCCTGGGCGATCCGGGCGCGGATGTCGGAATCGTCGATGCGGACCAGCAGGTCGCCGGCCTTGACGGCCTGGTTGTCGGCGACCGCCACCTCGGTGACGTAGCCGGCCACCTTCGGTGCCACGACGGTGATGTTGCTTTCGACATAGGCGTTGTCGGTCGCCTCGACGAAACGGCCTTCCGTCCACCACCGCCAGCCGAAATGCCCGGCGGCCCCGACGGCGGCCAGCAGCAGCACCGGCAGAACCAGCTTGCGCACGTCATCCTCCCTGGCCCATTCCCATACTGGACGGGCCGGTTTGATAATCGCGGCAGGTTAGTTCCCGGCCGGGATTTCAGCCACGCCGATTCCGCAGGCCAGCGTCAGGCCATGTACATGCCGCCGTTCACGTCGAGCGCCACGCCGTTGACATAGGCGGCGTCGGCCGAGGCCAGGAACAGCATGGCGGCGGCCTGCTCCTCGGGCGTGGAGAGGCGCTTGATCGGCATCAGGTGCTGGTGCGCGGCGATGCGGGCCTTGCGGCGCGCCTTTTCCTCCGGATCCTCGGTCTGCTTCACCGCCGCCGCCCGGATCATCGGCGTGTCGACCCCGCCCGGGCAGATGGCATTCACCCGGATGCCGAGCGGTCCGTAGTCGAAAGCGAGGTGCCGCGTGAGGCCGAGGAGGCCAGCCTTGCTCGCGGAATAGGCGGCGGTGGCATTGGTGCTCTTCGAGCGCCCGGCGAGCGAGGAGACGTTCACGATGGCGCCCCCGCCCGCCTGCACCATGGCCGGCAGCACGGCCTTCGCCAGGAGGAACGGCCCGGTCAGGTTGACGGCCAGGGTGCGGTTCCAGCGGGTGAGATCGATCTGATCGAGCCCCGGCCCGGTCGAGGTATCGGGCACGCCGGCGACGTTCAGGAGCACCGTGGGCGCGCCGAAGGCCCTGGTGCAGGCCTCCACCGCCGCGGCGACCGAGGCGGCGTCGGCGACGTCGGTCGTCACCGCGATCGCCCGGGCGCCGATCTCGGCCGCGGTGCGACCGGCCGCGGCGGGCTGGATATCGAGCACGGCGACCTTGGCTCCTTCCGCCGCCAGGCGCAGGGCGGCCGCCCGGCCGATACCGCTGCCGGCGCCGGTGACCAGGGCGACGGCGCCTTCGAAGCGGCGGGCGCCAAAGGGGGCGGTCGGTGTCATCGGGCTGTCCTCCGGTCGCCTCTGGGGGGTGCGCAGGACCCGCGCGGGATCAGCTCCATGGGGAAGACGATCCCCTTCGGCGGTTCGGCATCGCCGCCGAAGCGGTCCAGCAGCAGTTCGGCCGCCTGCCGGCCCACCATCTTCAGATCCCAGCGCAGCGCGGTGATCCCGGGCGCGGCATAGCGCGCGAGATCGGTGTCGCCCACACTGACCACCGAAACGTCCTCCGGGACCGACAGTCCGCAGGAGGCGATCGCCGACAGCGTGCCGGCCAGCATCTGCGTGCCCAGCACGACGATGGCGCTGGGCGGGCCGGGACTGGTCAGCGCCTGCTTCACGTCGCTGAAGACGAAGGCGATGGAACTCGTCTGCGGGCTGACCACCAGTCCATCGGGATCCAGTCCGGCGTCGTGGAAGGCCGCGGCCATTCCGGCGATCCTTTCCCGTCCGGGGCGCACCTGCTGGCCGGGTGTCACCAGCAGGATGTCGCGGTGTCCCAGCGCGATCAGGTGGCAGGCCGCGGCATAGGCCCCGCCGCGATGGTCCACGCCCACCCGGTCGCGGGCGATGCTGACGTCGCGGTCGAGCAGCACCAGGGGGATGTCGGTCCGCTCGATCTCGCGCAGCAGGTCGGGATGCGTCTCGCTGTTGAGCGCCATGATCAGCCCGTCCATGCGCCGGCGCCGGAACAGCCGGATCAGCGCGAGTTCGCGATCGACCTCACCATGCGAATTGCCGAGCACGAAGAGATAGCCCTCGGCCTGCAGCCGGGCCTCGGCGGCGCTGACCAGTTCGGCGTAGAGCGGGTTGGAGACGTCGGAGACGAGGCAGCCGACCGTGCGCGAGGCCTGGCCGCGCAACCCCTGCGCCATCAGGTTCGGCGCATAGCCCAGTTCCTCGGCGGCGCGCAGCACCCTGGCCAGCACGCCGGAACTGACATGCCGGCCGCCGTTCAGCGCGCGCGAAACGCTGCTGACGCTCACCCCGGCGCGCCGGGCGACATCGTGGATCTGGACCGGGCGATTCACGGGCGCGGACCCTAGAAACGTTTTCAGGTGCACGCAAGCGACGATCGGAATGGTAAGGAAAACAGACCTGGAAACGTTTCCATGACCTCTGTAGCATCACCTCGGGGAAGAAGCGCAGAGAGCAGAATGTTCAGCGTGTTCAGCACCTTCGCCGCCGTCGCGGCGGGGCTCGACCAGCGGCCGTTCCTGTGTGTGCCGCCCTTTCCCGGCCGGGCCTATCTGCCCGAGGGCGGGGAGTTCACCTATGCCCAGGTGCTGGCGCGCGCGACGGCGCTGCAGGATCTCTACCGCGCTGCCGGCTATGGCCATGGGCACCGGGTGGCGGTACTGGTGGAGAACCGGCCGGACTTCCATGTCCACTTCCTGGCGCTGAACGGGCTCGGCACCTCCATCGTGCCGCTCAACCCCGACCTCCGCCCGGCCGAATTGCACTACATCCTGGACCATGCCGAGCCGGAATTGGTGATCACGCTGACCGACCGGGTGCCGGTATTCCTCGAGTTGGCGGGCAAGCTTTCGAAGCCTCTCGCCGTCCTCGACGTGGAGCGGTTCGACGGGCGCATCCCTGCCCCCGCCTCTCCCCCGCCCCGGACCGATGCCCCGGGGGCGGAAAGCGAGGCGGCGATCCTCTACACCTCCGGCACCACCGGCCGGCCGAAGGGCTGCATAGAGACCAACCGCTACATGCTGACCACCGGCCAGTGGTACGTTTCGCAGGGCGGCATCATCAGCTTCGTGCATGGGGCGGAGCGGCTCTACAGCCCGATGCCGCTGTTCCACATGGCCGGCCTCTGCCTAACCACCATGGGCATGATCATGTCGGGCAATTGCCTGATCCTGCCCGACCGCTTCCATCCCGCCCGGTTGTGGGCCGATGCGGCGGAGACCGGCGCGACGGCGCTGCATTACCTCGGCGTCGTGCCGGCGATGCTGCTGGCGCAAGGGCCGCATCCGCTGGAACGGGCGCACAAGATCAGGTTCGGCCTCGGCGCCGGGGCCAACCCCGCGCTCCTCGAACGCTTCGAATCCCGCTTCGGCTTTCCGCTGGCCGAGGGCTGGGGCATGACGGAGACGGGGCGCTCCACCTTCAACAATAACGAGCCGCGCCCGATCGGCCGCTATGCCATCGGCCGGCCGGGACACGGTCTCGAGGCCCGCATCGTCGGCGACGACGACCGCGAACTGCCGCCGAACACCGCGGGCGAACTGCTGGTGCGCGTCGCCGGGCCGGACCCGCGGCTGGGCTTCTTCGCCGGCTATCTGAAAGACGAGGCGGCGACCGAGGAAGCCTGGCGCGGCGGCTGGTTCCATACCGGCGACGTGGCGACGCAGGACGAGAGCGGCATGCTGTTCTTCGTCGACCGGAAGAAGCATGTCGTTCGCCGCGCCGGCGAGAACATCGCCGCGGCCGAGGTGGAGCTGGTCCTGCTCACGCACCCGTCGGTGAAGCAGGTCGCGGTGCTGCCCGCGCCTGACGAGCTTCGCCAGGAGGAAGTCCTGGCCTGCGTCGAGCTTCGCGACGGCGAGCATGCCAGTACCGGACTGGCCGAAGCGCTCTTCGCCTGGTGCGACGAACGCCTCGCCTACTACAAGGCGCCCGGCTGGGTGCTGTTCGTCGACGCCTTGCCGCTCACGGGTACCCAGAAGGTGGCCAAGACCTTGATCTTCGCGCCCGGCGAAGATCCGCGCGCCCGGCCCGGCATCCATGATTTCCGAAGTCGCAAGAAGCGCGGCGGCAAGCGCTGAACGGCGACGAGGAAGAACGAGGAACCGAAGCCGCCTCCTCAGTGATGGCCGTCGGGCTTCAGCATCAGTTCGACCAGCACGCCGCCCATGTTCTTCGGATGCACGAAGATGACCGGCACGCCATGGGCGCCGATGCGGGGTTCGCCGGTGCCGAGCACGGTGGCGCCCTTCGCCCGCATCTCGTCGCGCGCCTTGATGATGTCGTCCACCTCGAAGCAGACATGGTGCTGGCCGCCGAGCGGGTTTTTCGCCAGGAAGGCGGTGATCGGCGACTTGTCGCCGTAAGGCTCGATCAGCTCGATCTGGGAATTGGGCAGGTCGACGAAGCAGACCCAGACCCCATGGTCGGGCATCGCCTTCTTCTCGGTGATCCTGGTCGCGCCCAGCACGTCGCGATAGAGCTTCACCGAGTCCTCGATCGAGGGGGTGGCGACCCCCACATGGTTCAACCGGCCGATCATGGCGCCGTCCTCCTGAAAGCCATGGCCGGGGTTCTTGGACAAACCGGGGCGGCGGTCAAGGGCTTCGGCGTGCCGGCTCCGCTTGGCGGCAACCGCAGGTGCTGGTTAAGCTTCGTTTCGGAAAGTTGGCCTCGGTTCGTCCGCGGAGGGACTGCGTGAGCGAGTTCAGCAGCAGTTTCCACATCCGCACGAAGAGCGCGGCGAAGACGGAGCGAAACCTGTGGCAGGCCAAGATGGCCGGGCTGGTCTTTGGTCCCGCGAACGGCTGGCTGACATTCGTCCCTTATCCCGGCTGTCCCGGACTGCCCGATGGCGAAGATCCTGTCGGTTCCGCCCAAGTACTCGCCGCGGCGACGGGCGAAGCCGTGCTCTATTTCCAGTTCGCCGAGGATCACGGCTGGTCGCTTGCCCTGGTGCAGCAGCCTGAGGGGGCGCCCGCGACGTTCAGCTGTGCCTGGGACAGGGAGCCGCCCGTCCTGCACGACGATTTCGACCGCTCGATGCTCAAGGGCATCGTCGCCACTTCCGACGTCGAGCCGTTCCTAGTGAATGTGGGCCCCGGCGATGGCGGAACGCCGAAGGCCCACGGGTTTGCCGAGCGGCTCGGGCTTCCCGCGTATCGCTGGCTGTCGCCCGATTATGTCGAGAAAAACACGCAGCACTTTATCGATGACGGGGCACGCAAGCTCGGCCGCAAGGCGGCGAAGACAGCAACAACGAAATTACCGCTGCCGACGAGGATTGCCCTGCCGAAGCCTGCGCTCACGGCGCGCGAAGCGCTTGAGCTGCTGACGTCGACGATCAAATGGGTTCGCCCGCCATGGACCCTGCGGTCAATCTCCGGCAACAGCGAGCAGGTCTGGCACTTCACCTACTACAACGCCGGTCGGCGCGAGGGCGTCCAGGGGTACTTCCATTCGAATGGAAGTGCCGGCTTCCAGAGCCTGGGGCACGATCCCCCCGAGATTTCGGCCGAAGACCTGGCGGAGTGGCGGGAAAATCCCGACTACGCGGATCTGGTCAAGCAGATCGAAGCCGACATCGCGGCCCCGCCTCTGCCGACCGCATTGCCCGATCAATGGCTCGACAGCAGCCAGGCCCTGGCGATCGCCCGGTCGATCGAACGGCCCGGAGAGCTCGGTGCCGGCGCCTTGTACTATCATCTCACGCTGCAATGGCATCCGGGGCCGGTGGCATGCTGGGACGTCGGCGCAAGCGCCGACTACACCGTCAGCCGGGTCAGATGGAGCGTTCGACTGGATGCGCAGACGGGCAAGATCCTGCGCGAGGTTATGAGCAAGCCGGGAGAGGGCCGCGAGAGCTGGGAAATCCGGCCGTGGCGTGAACGGATCGACGGTGGCCCTTGGCAGGATATCTAGGGCGCAATCGTCGCCGAGCGCTTCAGCAGGCCAGCACCCGGACGTGCCCTACTTTACCATAGCGGATGATGGCGGAGTCGCTGGTTGCGATTGGCACCCCAAGGTGGCGGGCGGTTGCGACGAGCAGCCGGTCGCCCGGATCCTGATGGAAGCTGCCCGGAAGAAAGCTTGCCTCAATGGCAATCTCGGGTGTGAAGGGGGCAAGGTTGACCCCTGGTCGGGCCAGGAAGGCGGCAAAGTAGCGCTTCGGGTCGGGATCGAAGGTCCAGCGTTGCTTTGCGGCAAGAAGGCCGATCTCCCACGCAGAAACGGGTGACACGAATATCCCCTCCTCCCGCGCCGTCTCTTCGATTTGGCGCAACGCAGTCCGTCGGCCAATACGGCCCTCGGCAAGGGTAATCAGGGCGTTCGTGTCGAGCAGCATGACCTCAGACTTTTGGCTCCCAGGCAACGTCGAGGATCGGCTTTGTCAGATCAAACCCGGATGGGCCTTTTGCTTTGCCCTTGAGGCAGCCATGCAGCCTTGTTTCCCCGGTCGGGGTAGAAACCAGTGCTGCCACCGGCTTGCCATGGCGCGTTACCACTACACGGGGCGGCTTGCCTTGCTCTACTGCACGAAGGATTTCGAGGCAGTTCGCCTTGAACTCCGTTACCGGGATGTGTCGAGCGATCTGCTTCATTCCGACTGCCGCTTCTATATGGTCAGATTTGAATGACCATTTTATAGCGCATCTACGTCGCTTTTCCAAAACGGGCGAATTCCGCTATGACGCGGGCTCATGACCCAGTCCTCGCACCCCGTCTTCTGCGCCATCGACACCCCCGACATCGACCGCGCCCGGTCGCTGGTGGCGGCGGCAACGGCTGCCGGTTTCGGGGTGAAGCTGGGCAAGGAGTTCTTTTCGGCGCAAGGCGCGGCCGGAATCCGGGCCGTGGTACCGGCGGGGACGCCGCTGTTCCTGGATCTCAAGTTCCACGACATCCCCAATACGGTCGCTTCGGCACTCAAGGCGGTGGCGCCACTGAAGCCTACCTTCATCACCCTGCACGCGGCCGGTGGGCCGGGCATGCTGAAAGCGGCGGCCGAGGCGGTACGGGAGCTCGGTGCCGATCGGCCGAAACTCCTCGGTGTCACCGTGCTGACCTCGCTGGACCAGGGCGATCTCGCCGCCATCGGCGTGCCCGGCAGCGTGGAGGCGCAGGTGCTGCGGCTGGCGAGGCTCGCCATGGACTGCGGCATCGACGGCATCGTCGCCGCGCCGTCGGAGATCGGCGCGCTGCGCGCCGCGCTCGGGCCGAAGGCGATCCTTGTCATCCCGGGCATCCGGCCGGCCGGCAGTGCCGCAGACGACCAGAAGCGCGTGCTGACGCCGGCGGAAGCCCTTTCCGCCGGGGCGTCCTGGCTGGTGATCGGCCGGCCGATCACGGCGGCGGCCGATCCGGCGGGTGCGGCACGCGCCATCGCTGCCGAACTGGCGGCCGCGGCCTGATGGTCCTCGTCAAGATCTGCGGCGTGGACGCGCCCGACAGCGTCGCCATGGCGATGCTGGAAGGCGCCGCCATGCTCGGCTTCAACTTCTACCCGCCCTCGCCGCGCTACCTGACGCCGGAACGGGCCGGGCGTCTCGTCTCGTCGGTGCCGAGCGGGATCGACCGCGTCGGTCTCTTTGTCGATGCCTCCGACCAGGAGATCGGTGCCGTGCTCGACAAGGCCCCGCTGGACCTGATCCAGGTCCAGGGATCGGAGACGCCGGAGCGGGTGGAAGGGATCAGGACCACCTTCAAGCGCCCGGTGATCAAGGCGATCAAGGTCGAAAGCCCCGCCGATCTCGACGGCGCGGCGGTCTTCGACGGCGTTGCCGATTGGTTGCTGTTCGATGCCAAAGCCCCTAAAACGCTCGCCAATGCGCTGCCCGGCGGCAACGGCATCAGTTTCGACTGGCGCATGCTGAAGGGACGGCGGTTCAGACGGCCGTGGCTGCTCGCCGGCGGGCTCAACGCCGACAACCTGGCGACGGCAGTGGCCGAAAGCGGGGCGGTCGCCGTGGATGTCTCTTCCGGCGTCGAGAGCGCCCCGGGCGTCAAGGACCCCCAGCGCATCAAGGCCTTTCTCGAGGTCGCGCGCTCGCTCTGAGCGCCGCCCTGCTCTATTCGGATTTCCGCCCATGACCGCGATCCCGAAGCCCAATTCCTATCGCACCGGCCCCGACGCCCAGGGTCATTTCGGCAAGTATGGCGGCCGCTACGTCGCCGAGACGCTGATGCCGCTGATCCTGGAGTTGGAGAAGGCCTATCTGGCGGCGAAGGACGATCCGGCCTTCCAGGCCGAACTCGGGGGCTATCTGGCCCACTACGTCGGCCGGCCGAGCCCGCTGTATTTCGCCGAGCGGCTGACGGCGCATCTGGGCGGGGCCAAGGTCTATTTCAAGCGCGACGAGCTGAACCACACCGGCGCGCACAAGATCAACAACTGCATGGGCCAGATCCTGCTGGCCTTGCGGATGGGCAAGACCCGGATCATCGCCGAGACGGGCGCGGGCCAGCACGGCGTGGCGACGGCGACGGTGGCCGCCCGCTTCGGCCTGCCCTGCATCGTCTACATGGGCGAGGTCGATATCGAGCGCCAGAAGCCGAACGTCTTCCGCATGAAGCTGCTCGGCGCCGAAGTCCGCTCGGTCACCTCCGGCTCGCGTACGCTGAAGGACGCGATGAACGAGGCGCTCCGGGACTGGGTCACCAACGTCCACGACACCTACTACATCATCGGCACCGCAGCGGGCCCGCATCCCTATCCCATGCTGGTGCGCGACTTCCAGGCGGTGATCGGCAACGAGGCGCGCCAGCAGATGCTGGAGCGCGAGGGCCGGCTGCCCGACAGCGTCGTCGCCTGCATCGGCGGGGGGTCGAACGCCATCGGCCTGTTCCACCCCTTCCTGGACGACCCCTCGGTGCAGATCGTCGGCGTCGAGGCCTCCGGTCACGGCCTCGACTCGGGCATGCACGCCGCCTCGCTCACCGCCGGATCGCCCGGCGTGCTGCACGGCAACCGGACCTATCTGCTGCAGGACGACGAAGGCCAGATCGCCGAGGCGCATTCGATCTCGGCCGGGCTCGATTATCCCGGCATCGGGCCGGAGCATGCCTGGCTGAAGGACACGGGCCGGGTCGAGTATGTCTCGGCGACCGACCAGGAGGCGCTGGACGCCTTCCAGCTCTGTGCCCGGCTGGAGGGGATTCTGCCGGCGCTCGAACCCTCGCATGCGCTGGCGCATGTGATCCGCACGGCGCCGAAGCTGCCGGCCGACCACATCATGCTGATGAACCTCTGCGGTCGCGGCGACAAGGACGTCTTCACCATCGGCGATGCGCTGGGAGCCAAGCTGTGAGCCGCATTCAAGCCCGCTTCGCCAAGCTTCGGTCCGAAGGCCGCTCGGCGCTGGCCCCCTTCATCACGGCATGTGACCCCGACCTCGAGACCTCGGCACGCATCCTGAACGGGCTCCCCGCAGCAGGCGCCGACCTGATCGAGCTCGGCATGCCCTTCACCGATCCGATGGCGGAGGGCCCCTCGATCCAGGTCTCCTACCTTCGCGCGCTCAAGGCCGGCGCCACGATGAAGAAGACGCTGGACCTGGTGCGCGGCTTCAGGGCCCGGGACAACGAAACGCCGATCACGCTGATGGGCTACTTCAACCCGATCCATCACATGGGCTGCGAGGCCTTCTGCAAGGCAGCGGCCGAGGCCGGCGTCGACGGGCTGATCGTGGTCGACCTGCCGGCAGGCGAGGATGCCGAACTGCGCGTCCCGGCGAACCGGTACGGCATCGACCTGATCCGCCTCGCCGCCCCCACCACCGACGACAAGCGCCTGCCGACCGTGGTCGAAGGCGCCTCGGGCTTTCTCTATTACGTCTCCATCACCGGCATCACCGGGGCGGCGACACCCGATTTCGGCGAGGTGGAGACCCAGGTGGCGCGCATCCGCAAGGGGACCTCTTTGCCGATCGTCGTCGGCTTCGGCATCAAGACGCCGGAACATGCGAGGGCGGTGGCGAAGTTCGCCGATGCCGCGGCGGTGGGGTCGGCCCTGGTCAGCGAAGTGGGCGCGGCGACGTCGGGCGACGACGCCGTGGCCCGCGTGCATGGCCTGGTCAGCCGGCTGGCGGAAGGGATGCGGAGCGCGCGATGAACTGGCTCACCAACACCGTCCTGCCGAAGATCCGCGCGCTCGGCCAGCGCAAGGAGGTCAAGGACAACCTCTGGCGGAAATGCCCCGCCTGCGCCCAGATGACCTTCCATCGCGACCTGGAGGCCGTGCAGTTCGTCTGCCCGCATTGCGGCCATCACATGCGCATGGGGGCCAAGGCCCGCATGGCGGCGCTGTTCGACGACGGCCAGTATCAGAAGATCGCCGTTCCCGACGTGCCGGCCGATCCGCTCCGCTTCCGCGATTCTAAGCGCTACTCCGACCGCCTGAAGGAGGCGAGGGCGAAGGGCGACGCGCAGGACGCCATGACCGTGGGTCTGGGCAGGATCGGCGGCACGCCCGCCGTGGTCGCCGTGCAGGACTTCGCCTTCATGGGCGGGTCGATGGGCATGGCGGTGGGCGAGGCCTTCATCGCCGCGGCCCTGAAGGCGGTGAACGAACGCTGTGCCCTCGTCGCGGTAACCGCCTCGGGCGGCGCGCGCATGCAGGAGGGCATTCTCTCGCTCATGCAGATGCCCCGCTCGACGGTCGCCATCCAGCGCCTGCGCGAGGCGGGACTGCCCTATGTCGTCGTGCTGACCGACCCGACCACCGGCGGCGTCACCGCTTCCTATGCCATGCTGGGCGACATCCAGATCGCCGAGCCCGGCGCGCTCATCGGCTTCGCGGGGCCGCGGGTGATCGAGCAGACCATCCGCGAAACCCTGCCCGAAGGCTTCCAGCGGTCGGAATATCTTCTCGAACACGGCATGCTGGACATGGTGGTGCATCGCCACCAGTTGAAGGAGACACTGGCCCGGCTGCTCGGTCTGCTGGCCGAAAGGACGAAGACGCACCCGGCCGCCGTCGATGGAGAAATCGACCTTCCCGTCTGAGTCTCCGGTGGCCCCGCCCCCGCGCCACGACGCCATCCTGGCGCGGCTGCGCAAGCTGCATCCCCGCGTCATCGACCTGTCGCTCGGCCGCATAGGCGGGCTGCTCGCCGATCTCGGCCATCCGGAAGCGAAGCTGCCACCGGTGATCCATGTCGCCGGCACCAACGGCAAGGGGTCCCTGATCGCCTATCTGCGCGCCATGCTGGAGGCTGCGGGCAAGCGCGTGCATGTCTACACCTCGCCGCATCTCGTGCGTTTCAACGAACGCATCCGCCTCGCCGGCGGCCTGATCGGGGACGACGCGCTCGAGGCGGTGCTGGAGGAGGTCGAACGCGTCAATGCGGGCCGGCCGATGACCGAGTTCGAGATGATCACGGCCGCCGCCCTCCTGGCGTTTTCCAGGATTCCGGCGGATGCGTTGCTCCTGGAGACCGGCCTCGGCGGCGAGTTCGACGCCACCAACGTCGTCGATCGCCCCGTCCTGACCGCGATAACCCCGATCGACTTCGACCACATGGAGTTCCTGGGCCCGCACCTGGAGACGATCGCCGCCGCCAAGGCCGGGATCATGAAGGAAGGGGCGCCCTGCATCTGCGGGCCGCAGCGTCCCGAGGCGGCGGCGGTGCTGCGGGCGCGCGCCGCGGCGCTCCGGATCCCGCTGATCCGGCGTGGGGTCGAGTATGATCTGGAGCCGCTGGCGGGCGGATTTCGCTTCCGCGATGCCGACGGCAGCCTCGATCTGCCGCTTCCCGCCCTGCCCGGGGCGCATCAGGTCGCCAATGCGGCCACCGCCATAGCTTGCCTCAGGGCGCTTCCCGGCCTCGGCGTGGACGCCGAGGCGATGGCGGCGGGGCTGCGCGCCGTCGAATGGCCGGCCCGGCTGCAGCGGTTGCGGCGAGGGCCGCTCACCGACCTCCTCGGCGGCCGCGCGCTCTGGCTGGACGGCGGCCACAACCCGCACTGCGCCGAGGCGGTCGCGGCCTTCATCCGCGAACGGCCGCCCATGCGCCGGCATCTGATCGTCGGGATGAAGGCGAACAAGGATCTGGCCGGATTCCTTCGGCCCTTCGTCGGCCTGGTGGGCGGGGTCACCGGCATCGACATCCCCGAGGATCCGAACTGCCATCCTCCCGCGGCCATCGCCGCGGCGGCATCGGCGCTCGGCATACCCGGCGCCACCGCCTCCGGTGCCGCCCCTGCCCTCGCGGCGCTCGCCGGAGAGGCGGGACCGGAGGAGGTCTTCATCCTGGGATCTCTATACCTGGCCGGCGCCATCCTCGCGGAGAATGCCTGACCCGCCGCGGCGGTCCGCCTGCCGGTTAGGCGAAACTTAAGCAAGCCGCCGGTCATATGTCCGACGGAAGTCTTCGACCAGGTCGCCCAACCATGTCCGCAAATCCGCGTCCGCATCCGTTGCGGCCCGGAAAGCCGCCGAAGGACGGCTTCCCGGATGAAGAGCGGCTGCGCGACTTCGCCGAAGCGGGGGCGGAATGGTTCTGGGAGCAGGACGCGCAACTCCGCTTCACCTATGTCTCCGCCAACGTGGAACCGGTGTCGGGATTCCCCGCCCGGAGCCTCATCGGCCGGACCTGGCGGGAGACCCGTCCCGCCGGGGTCGCCGCGGAAGCCTGGGCCGAGCACGAGTCGATCCTCGAGCGGCACCTGCCGTTTCGCGACTTTCGCTTCGCCCGCATGGACGCGAGCGGACAGCTGCGCCACCTCGCCATCAGCGGCAAGCCGGTTCGCGACGCCCGGGGCGGATTCGCCGGCTATCGCGGGGTCGGCCGCGACATCACCGCCCAGGTGGAGGCCGAGCAGCGGGCCCATGCGGCCGAGCAGCGCCTGGCGGACGCACTCGACACGCTGTCCGACGGGCTCGTGCTGTTCGACGATCACGACCACGCGGTGCTCTGGAACCACCGGATGGTGGCGATCAACCCCGCGCTCACCTCGAGCTTGGCCGGTCAGACCTTCGCCGATGCGCTGGGGCGAGCGCTGTCCGAAGGCCAGTTCCGGCGTCCGGACCAGTTTTCGAGCAATCAGGCCTGGATCGATCATCTGGTCGCCCTCAGGGCGACCGGCACTGCCGATTTCGAGCTTCAGACCCGCGATGGACGCTTCATCGCCTGCCGCGACCGCCGCACCCGCGACGGCGGGATGATAGGCATCCGCAGCGATGTGACCGAACTCAAGCGGCGGGAGTGCGAACTCGCCGAGCGCGAGGCGCGGGCGACGGAGGCCGAACAGCGCCTGCGGGAAGCGATCGAAAGCATGCCGGACGGTTTCGTGCTCCGCGATGCGGAAGGACGCATGCTGCTGTGCAATCGCCGCCATCTGGAGATCTTCGGCTACGCCGCGGACGCCGACTTCGCCTCGAAGACCTTCCAGGAGGTGGTCACGGATCTCGTCGCCAGAGGTTTCTTCGACACCAGTCCGCAGGCGCAGCGCGAGCGCGCGGTCCGGCACGCCGGCGCCGGACGGGATGGGCTGGTGGTCAGCGAATTCAGGACCAGCGACGGTCGCGTGCTCGACATGCATGTCCACCGCACGCGGGACGGTGGCAGCGTCCAGGTGACGGGCGACGTCACCGCCGACCGCGCGCGCGAGCATCGCCTGCGCCGCGCCGAGGAGGTGATGCGCGACGCCATCGAGGCGATGACCGACGGCTTCATGCTGCGGGACGCCTCGGGTGCTGCGATCATGTGCAACAGTCGCTATCTCGAGATCCTCGGCTTCCGCAGTTTCGAGGAGATCCAGCGGCTGGATGCGAGCGGCGTCCGCAAACTGCTGCAGCGGCGCGGATACTATGCCGAGAGAATTCCCGAAGACGGGCTCGAGGCCTGGGCGGAGGACAGGCGCGCCTCCCTCGCCCGCGGGTCTCGGCGCCTGGAATACGAGACCGCCGACGGGCGAACGATCCGGATCCGCACCCGTCCGACCCAATCCGGCGGGACGGTCACCGTCATCGCCGACGTCAGCACCGATCGCCGGCGGGAACGGCGGATGGCGGATGCCGAGGCGCTCCAGCGCGCGGCGATCGAGACCATCGACGACGGCTTCAGCCTATGGGGCCGGGACGACAGGCTGATTCTATGGAACCGGCGCCTGGAACAGATGTTCGCCGCCGACGGCGCGACGCTGAGGGAGGGGTTGCCGTTTCGCGATTGGGTCCTGGCGCATATCCGCGCCGGCTTTTCGGACCCCGGTGGCCTGACCCCCGAGGCCTTCGCCGATGCGAAGGCGATCCAGCACCGCGCCGGCGGCTCGCGCGAGATCACCTTCGCGAACGGCATGACGCTTCTGGTGCGCGAGCGCGAACTGCCTGACGGAGGCATCGTCCGCATCGACACCGACATCACCGAGCGCAAGCGTCAGGAGATGCTCCTTCGAAGCGCCAAGGAGGCGGCCGAGGCGGCCAATCGCTCCAAGTCCGCCTTTCTCGCCTCGATGAGCCACGAACTGCGCACACCGCTCAACGCCATCCTGGGATTCTCCGAATCGATGGAATCCCAGATCCTCGGACCGCTCGGCAGGCCGCGTTATGTCGAGTACGCCCATGACATTCACAAATCCGGGCTGCTGCTGCTCGACCTGATCAACGACATGCTCGACATGTCGCGCATCGAAGCCGGCCGGTTCGAACTGCATCGCGAACCGGTCAGGATGGACGAACTGGCGGGGGACGTGCTGGATATCATCCGCGTGCAGGCGGAGAAGGCCAGCTTGACGATCATGGAGGAAATGCCGCCCGATCTGCCGCCGGTTTCTCTCGACCCGCGGGCCATCCGGCAGGTCCTGCTCAACCTGCTGTCGAACGCGGTCAAGTTCTCCCGTCCCGGCGGGGTCATCCGCCTCGCCGCGGACATTCCCGCCAACATGCTCCGCGTCAGGGTGATCGATGCGGGCGTCGGGATCTCCAAATCCGACATGCTGAGACTGGGCCGGCCGTTCGAGCGCGTCGGCGATGTCATGACCCAGCCCATCCAGGGCACCGGCCTCGGGCTTTCGATCTCGAAGCGTCTGATCGAACTGCATGGCGGCCGTCTCGACATCGAAAGCGAACTCGGTCTCGGCACCACCGTGACGGTCCTCTTGCCCTCCGGCTGAGGAGCGGGCATCACTCGGGAATGCGAATCATCTCTGGCCTCTGGCGGGGACGGAAGCTTGCCGTCCCCGATACCGGGACCGTCCGCCCGACCTCCGACCGGGTGCGCGAGGCGCTGTTCGACATCCTGGCGCACGCACCCGACTGCCGCTTCGAGGGCGGGCCGCTGCCGGCAGGCGCGGCCGTGCTCGACGTGTTCGCCGGCACCGGCGCTCATGGGCTGGAAGCCCTGTCGCGCGGCGCCCGGCACGCCGTGTTCATGGAGAAGGATGCCGCCGGCGCGGCCCTGATCCGGCGACAGCTGCGGGCCCTCGATGCGGAAGACCGGGCTACGGTGATCCAGCGCGACGCGGCCCATCCGGGTCCGGTCGGGGGCGACCGGGCGGCGCTCGCCATCCTCGACCCGCCCTATGGATCCGGTCTCGCCGCCCCCGTGCTGGAAGCCCTGGGCGCTGCGGGCTGGCTGCTCGACGGAGCGCTGGCCGTGATCGAGACCGACTTCCGCGAGGACGTTCCGGTGCCGGAAGGCTTCTCGCTGATCGATGTCCGCCGCTACGGCCGCAGCAAGCTCACCTTCCTGCGCCGGGGCGGCGCTTGAAGGGTCTCGTCGCCGCATTGCTGGCGCTCGTCTTTTCCGGCGGGGCGGCGGCCGAAGATCTGGCGGTGCAGGCGAGTCCGATCAGCCTGCATGCCGAGCAGCCGGACCGGCGCGAGGTCGGCCGCCTGCGGTTTCTGGCCGGTTTCCGCCTGCAGGCGCAGCACGAGGGGTTCGGCGGGTTCTCCGACATCGAAGTGACCGCGGACGGGAAGCTCCTGCGCGCGATCTCCGACCTCGGCTGGTTCATGAACCTGCCGCTCCGGCACGACGCGGAAGGCCGCCTTGAAGGAGTCGGGTCGGCCGAACTCGGCCGGCTCCGGGGTCCGGACGGCAAGCCGCTGGCGGACAAGGCGGTGTCGGACGCGGAGGCCATGGCCCGTCTCTCCGACGGCAGCCTCGTGGTCGCCTTCGAACGGATCAATCGCCTGCTGCACTACCGTCCAGGTGCGGCGCTCGGCGCGGAAGTGCCACAGCGGTTCCCGGTCCCGCCGGGTTTCTCCGGACTGCCCAAGAACGGCGGAATCGAAACGCTGGTGGCGCTGCCCGGAGACGGCCTTCTCGCCATTGCCGAGGACGGCCGCGACGGGGCAGGCGATCACCTCGCCTGGCTCTATCGCGGCGGTGGCTGGTCCGACCTGCGGCTGGCCGCCGACGGGGGGTTCGCGCCGACCGCCGCACGGGCGCTGCCATCGGGCGATGTGCTTCTACTGGAACGCCGCTTCGGCTTCCTCGGCGGCTTCGCCGCACGGGTTTCGATCCTGCCGCAGGACCGGATCCTGCCGGGCGGGCGCATGCAGCGGCAGCCGATCGCGGAAATCGCCGCGCCTCTCAGCATCGACAACATGGAAGGCTTGGCGGTCCGGCGTGGCCCGCAGGGTGTCACGCTGGTCTACCTGCTGTCGGACGACAACAGGAACCCGCTGCAATGGACGCTGCTGCTTCAGTTCGCGCTGCGGGCGGACTGAGGGAGGGGTATCAGGCCGCGATCGGGCCCGCCTTCGCCTTCTTCTTCAGGTCCCGCTTGAGGCGGAGCGCCGTCGGCGACAGCACCTCGTCGTCGGTCTTGAGCAGCCAGGCATCCAGACCGCCTGCATGCTCCATCGACTTCATGCCATGGGCCGAAAGCCGCAGGCGCACCGACCGGTTCAGCGCCGTGCTCATGACAGTGACCACGCGCAGGTTCGGACGGAACTTGCGCCGGGTCTTGTTGTTGGCATGGCTGACGTTGTTTCCGGACTGCACGCCCTTGCCGGTCAGTTCGCAACGACGGGACATCAGGTTCCTCCGCGCATGGCGCGCTCGAGACAATAGAATGGCTGCGGGAGGCCCGCCGCGAAGGCGCGCTTTCTAGGCGAGCGGCGTCGTGCCGTCAAGCGCGGGCTGGTCTGCTAGGATGGGCCGGACCGCCAAAGAGAACGGGGAGGGCATCCGCCATGACCGCGGCAAGGATCGCCAGCTACGCCGAATTCTGGCCCTACTACCTGCGCGAGCACGGCCGGCCGGCAGGCCGTCTCCTGCACTATGCGGGATCGACGGCGGCTCTGGCCTGCCTCGGCCTGCTGGCCGCGACTTGGCAATGGTACTGGTTCCCGGCGGCGCTGGTCGCGGGATACGGCCCGGCCTGGGCGGCCCATTTTTTCGTAGAACGCAACCGCCCGGCGACATTCACCTACCCCGTCTGGTCGCTCTTCAGTGATTTCCGCATGTACTTCCTCTGGCTCGCCGGACGCCTGGAACCGCATCTGGCCGCGGCGGGCGTCACAGGGGGGCGCGCCGCCGGGCAGCGGGCATGACGGCCTACCGGGCATGACGGCCTACCGGGTAGAACCGCTGACCCCGTCACGCTGGGACGATCTCGAATCGCTTTTCGGGCCGGAGCGCGGGGCGGTGTCGGGATGCTGGTGCATGTTCTTCCGCCTGACCCGAAAGGAATGGACGGCGATGGGCCGCGTAGGACGGAAGGCGGCCTTTCGTACCCTCGTCGAGGAAGGTCCCCCTCCCGGGCTGCTCGCCTATGCCGGGGGGGAGCCGGTCGGCTGGGTTGCGATCGCCCCGCGCGAGGCGACGCCTCAGATCGCCCGTTCGCGGGTGGCAAAGCCGTTGGACGAACGGCCGGCCTGGGCCATCACCTGCTTCTACATCGATCGGCGCCACCGTCGGCGGGGCATCATGCGAGCCCTGACCGATGCCGCGCTGGCCCATGCCGCCCGCGCCGGGGCCACGCTGATCGAGGCCTATCCGCTCGATCAGGCGAAGAGCGCCGCCTGGGGCGGGGGCTATGTCGGCTTCGCGCAATGCTTCCGTGACGCCGGCTTCGTCGAAGCCGCCCGGCGGACCCCGAACCGGCCCCTGATGCGCCGCACGCTCGGCTGACATCGGCCCGGCCATGCACTAGATGAGCTAGGGACCGGCTGGTTCTCCGCAGGAGCGCGTCTTGGATTTCGCCCGCAACAATCTCGACCAGGAGACCAGTCCCTACCTGCTGCAGCACGCGGCCAACCCGGTGCACTGGCAGCCCTGGGGTCCGGCGGCGCTCGCCCATGCGAAGGCGACCGGCAAGCCGATCCTCCTGTCGGTCGGCTACGCCGCCTGCCACTGGTGCCATGTCATGGCGCACGAGAGTTTCGAGGACGCGAAGGCGGCGGGGGTGATGAACGAGCTGTTCGTCAACATCAAGGTCGATCGCGAGGAGCGTCCGGACATCGATTCGATCTACCAGAACGCGCTGGCGCTGCTGGGCGAGCAGGGGGGCTGGCCGCTCACCATGTTTCTGACCCCCGGCGGGGAGCCGTTCTGGGGCGGCACCTATTTCCCGCCCGCCGCGCGCTGGGGACGGCCGGCCTTCACCGACCTGTTGCGCAACGTCGCCCGCGTCTTTCACGGCGACAAGGCGACCATCGACAAGAATCGTACCCAGCTGCTCGATGGCCTCGGCCGCATTTCCGCCCGCGAGGCCGAGGGCGAGGTGCCGGAGATCACGCCCGACCTCCTGAACGGGGCCGCGCGCGCACTCCTGCGCGAGGTCGATCCGGTCGAAGGCGGCATCGGCGGTGCGCCCAAGTTCCCGCAGCCCTACAACCTGATGCTGCTGTGGCGGGCCTATCTGCGGACCGGTGGCGCGATGTTCCGCGACGCGGTCACGCTCAGCCTCGACCGCATGTCCCAAGGGGGCATCTACGATCACCTGGGCGGCGGCTATGCCCGCTACTCCACCGATGCCCGCTGGCTGGTGCCGCATTTCGAGAAGATGCTCTACGACAACGCCCAGTTGCTCGACCTGCTGAACCATGTGCATGCCGAGACCGGCAGTCCGCTTTACGAAGCGCGCATCCGCGAGACGGTCGGCTGGGTCCTGCGCGAGATGATCGCCGAGGGCGGAGGCTTCGCCTCGACCCAGGATGCCGATTCTGAGGGCGAGGAGGGTCGCTTCTACGTCTGGACGCGAGCGGAGATCGAGGATCTTCTGGGCCCGGATGCGGCGGCCTTCATGCACGCCTATGACGTCAGTGCCGAGGGCAATTGGGAAGGCCATGTGATCCTGAACCGCTCGGCGCGGCCCGTACTCGGATCCGCCGCCGAGGAGGCGAGGCTCGCCGCCGCGCGAGCGCTCCTGTTCGCGGCGCGGGACAGGCGGGTGAAACCCGGCTGGGACGACAAGGTTCTGGCCGACTGGAACGGCATGATGATCGCCGCGCTCGCGGATCTGGCGGCCCGCTTCTCGGAAGGCTCCTGGCTCGCCGCCGCCGAGGCCGCCTTCGCCTTCGTGCGCGGGCGGATGCAGACGGGCGAGCGCCTGCGTCATGCCTTCCGCGCCGGCAAACTCTCGGCCGACGGGTTCCTCGACGATCATGCACACATGGCCCGCGCCGCACTCGCGCTCCACGAGGCCACGGGCGCAAGCGGGTATCTCGAGCGGGCGGAAGCCTGGACCGCGGCCCTGGACCGCCATTTCTGGGACGGCGGCCGCGGCGGCTACTTCTTCACCGCCGACGATGCCGAAGCACTGATCGTGCGCGTACGCCACGCCCATGACAACGCGGTGCCGGCCGGCAACGGGGTGATGCTGGGCGTGCTCGCACGCCTGCACGCGCTCACCGGCAACCGCGCCTATGCACAGCGCGCGGAAGCCATTCTGCGGGCCTTCGCGCCGGAAATCGGCCGGAACAGCTTCCCCTACGGCACCCTTCTCGGCAGCGCCGAGACGCTGTTCCGGCCGGTGCAGGTGGCGATCATCGGTGATCGCGGCTCGGCGGCGACCGCGGCACTTCTCGCCGCCTGCCGTTCGGTTTCCTGCCCGGATCGCATCGTCAGCGTCGTCGGTCCCGGCGCGGTCCTGCCGGCCGGCCACCCCGCCTCGGGCAAGGCGCAGGTCGGGGGGGAGACGACGGCCTATGTCTGCATCGGCGAAACCTGCTCGCTTCCGGTGACGGATCCGGCAGCACTCGCCGAAGCGATGCCGCTGCCCTGATGGCCCGGCGCGTGGTCGACAGCCCGGTCGGGCCGCTCACCGTCATCGTGGAGGACGGCGCAATCACCGGCCTGCGCTTCGGCGCCGCGCCGGGCGAGGACGATCCCTCCTCCAACCTGCTCGATGCGGTCGCGGGGTTCATCGAGCGCTATTTCGAACGCGACCCGGAAGCCTGTGCCCTCCCCTTGCGCCCTGCCGGCAGTGACTTCCAGCGACGGGTCTTCGGGCAGATGCTGTCCATTCCCTTCGGCCATACGAAGACCTACGGCGACATCGCCAAGGCCACGGGCAGCAATGCCAGGGCGGTGGGCTGGGCCTGCGGCAGCAACCCGATCCCGCTCCTCATCCCCTGTCACCGGGTGATGGGGGCCGGTGGCAGACTCGTCGGCTTCTCCGGCGGCAGCGGCATTCCGCTCAAGGTCGAGCTCCTGCGTCACGAGGGCGTACTCCTCTGACCCGCAAGGGTGCCGCATCAAGCCATTGTTAACGGCCACCCGTCCAACAATGCTCCTTTGGTCAGGTCCAGAGGACGCGCGTGCCTCCCCGCACCGGCGCAGCAGAACGGTATCGAGCATCCGGCAGCGTGGCGATGATCGCCGCGGGCACGGCCCTCGCTGCCCTCGTCCCACCCTGGACGCTGCTCTCCTGGATCGCGGTCGTCGTCACCCTGACGGGTCTTGCCCTCGCGGCCTGGCGCACCCGTCAACTCACGCGCATGGATGCGACCTACCGCGATGCCATCGAACTGTTCGGGCAAGGGCTCGTCGTCTATGACGAACACGACCGGCTCCTCGTCTGCAACGAGGGCTATCGCCGGATCTACCCCGACAGCCGCGACGGCATCCGCATCGGGGCACGTTTCGCCGACATGCTGCGCTTCGATCTCGACCGCGGTCTCTATCCGGAAGCGGCCGGGCGGGAGGAGGCATGGCTGACCGATCGCCTCTCCGCGCGCAGGAACCCCTCCGGCCCGATCGAACAGCGGCTGGCCGACGGGCGGTGGGTGAAGATCGACGAGTGCCGGATGGCCTCCGGCGGAATCGCCGGCATCCACACCGACATCACCGCGCTGAAGCAGCGCGAGGCCGAACTGGCCGACAAGACCGCTCTGCTCGAAGCGACCTTTCAGGCGGTGGGCGATTCCATCTGCATCCTGGATCACGACCTCCGCGTCCTCGCCTGGAACGATCGCTACCTGGAGCTGCGTCAACTCCCCGCGACGCTCATTCGCCGGGGCACGCCGCTGATGGAGATCCTGCTCTTCCAGGCGCGCCGCGGTGATCTCGGGCCGGGCGATCCCGCGGCGGCGGCGGAAGCCCAACTCGCCCGTGCCTACGGCACGTTTCCGAACCGCCAGCGCATGGTCCTGCATGACGGCCGGATCATCGATGTCCGCCGCTACAGCGTGCCGGCCGTCGGGGTGGTCACCATCGCCGCGGATGTCAGCGAGCAGGCGCGCGCCGAGGCGGCGCTGCGCGACGAGGAGGCGCGCTTCCGCGATTTCACCGAAGTATCCACGGACTGGGTCTGGGAACTCGATGCCAGGTTCCGCGTGACCTATATCAGCGAGAGGGTGGTCGAGACGCATCACCGGTCGGCGGCGGACATCATGGGCAGGCACCTGGGCGAACTCGGCGCGGTCGCCAACTCGCCGGCGCTCCTGGAAGCCCATCGCGAAGACCTGCGTGCCCGCAGGCCCTTCCGCGACTTCGAGTACCGCCTCGCGCTGCCCGGCGGCGGCTGGTGCTGGAGCGCGATCAGCGGCAAGCCGATCTTCGACCACGCCGGCCGCTTCGCCGGCTATCGCGGCGTCGGCCGGGACATCACCGAACGCAAGCGGGCCGAACAGGCGCTGCGGGAGTCGCGCCAGCGCGTCGCCCTGCACATGCAGCAGACTCCGCTCGGCGTGGTGGAATGCGACCTCGACTTGAAGATCACGGCCTGGAATCCCGCCGCGGAGCGTATCCTCGGCTGGCGGGCCGAGGAGATGATCGGCCAGAGCGTGCTCGGCGCCATCGTGCCGGCGGACCGCCAGGAGCAGGTCCGCGCTCTCTATGCCCGTCTGACCGGGACCCAGGACAGCATCCGCAACACCAACGAGAACCTGCGCAAGGACGGCCGCACCATCACCTGCGACTGGTACAACTCGCCGTTGGTCGATGCCGACGGCCGGGTCATCGGCTTCGCCTCGCTGATGCTCGACGTGACCGATCGCGTGGAAGCCGACAAGCTGCTGCGCGAGGCGAAGAACCAGGCAGAGCAGACCAGCCGGGCCAAGTCCGACTTCCTCGCCACCATGAGCCACGAACTGCGCACGCCCTTGAATGCCATCATCGGCTTCTCGGAACTGATCGCGGCCGAGACCTTCGGCCCGATCACGCCCCGCTACGTCGAGTACGCGCGGGACATCCACACGTCCGGCAACCACCTGCTCGACATCATCAACGACATTCTCGACCTGTCGAAGATCGAAGCCGGCAAGCTCGAGCTCTCCGAGGACGCGGTCGACATCGGCCGCGTGGCCGATGCCTGCATCCGCCTGGTGGAGGCGCGGGCACAGCAGAACGGGATCGCGCTTCGGCGCGACATCGCGCCGGGCCTGCCCGCCCTGCGCGCCGATGCCCGCGCGGTGAAGCAGATCCTGCTCAACCTCATGTCGAACGCGATCAAATTCACGCCCGAGGGCGGTCGAGTCACCTTCACCGCCGGTCTCGCCGGTGACGGCGGATTGCAGGCGATCGTGGCCGATACCGGCATCGGTATGAAACCGGAGGACGTTCCCCGCGCTCTGGAACCCTTCGCCCAGATCGAGAGCACGCTGACCCGCCGTTTCGAAGGGACCGGCCTCGGCCTGCCGCTCTGCCGGCGCCTGGCCGAACTGCACGGCGGCACCCTCACGCTCGAAAGCGAACTCGGCCGCGGGACGGCGGTGACGGTCACCTTCCCCGCCAGCCGTACCGTCGCCTCCACCACGCTGCGCCGCCTGCGCGCCTGAGCGGGAAAGTCGTCCCGCGATCGGGTTGAGATGGGTCGGTAGACGCCTAAACTCCGCCGCGGACCGGAGGAAGCGAATGACCGACAAGCTGCTGATCGAACGGGACGGGCCCGTCAGTATCCTCACCATCAACCGGCCGGAGGTGCGCAACGCCCTCGACAACGAGACGGCCCGCGCGCTCGCTGTCGCCTTTCGCGCCTTCGATGCGGATTCCGAGGCGCGCGCCTGCGTGCTCACCGGGGCAGGCGGGGCCTTCTGCGCCGGCGCCGATCTCAAGGTGCTGGGCGGCGGTACCGACTACTTCCCCTGGGCCGGCAGCGAGGAAGGACCCCTGCGCGCCCCGCTCTCCAAGCCCGTGATCGCGGCGGTCGAAGGACATGCGGTGGCCGGCGGCCTCGGCGTGGCCCTCTTCTGCGACATCCGGATTGTCGACGAGACGGCCGTCTTCGGCGTCTTCTGTCGCCGCTGGGGTGTGCCGATGAGCGACGGCACCACCGTCCGCCTGCCGCGCATCGTCGGCCAGGGCCGCGCCCTCGACATGCTGATCACCGGCCGCGGCGTCGGCGCCGACGAAGCGCTGGCGATCGGCCTCGCCACCCGGAAGGCGGCGCGCGGGGAGACGCTCGGCGAGGCGGTGAAGCTCGCGCATCAGATCGCCCAGTTCCCGCAGATCGCCATGGGATCGGACCGTGCCTCGGCCTATGCGAGCTTCGATCACGATACCGCCGCTGCGATCCGCCGCGAGATGGAACTGTCGCTCGCGGCGCGCCGGCTCGAGGCGCAGTCGGGCGCCGCGCGGTTCGCCGGGGGCGCCGGCCGGCACGGCAGCGGAGCCTGATCGATGAAGGCCGTCCTCTGCCGGGCTTTCGGGCCGATCGATTCGCCGCGCGTGGAAGACATTCCCGCGCCGCCGCTGACGCCGGACGGACTCCGCATTGCCGTGCATGCCGCCGGCGTCAGCTTCGCCAACCTTCTCGGCATCCAGGGCAGGCACCAGAACAAGCCGCCGCTGCCCTACGTGCCGGGCACGGAAATAGCCGGTACGGTACTGGAGATCGGGCCGGACGCCCGTACCGCGCTCAAGCCGGGCGACCGGGTCTGCGCGGGTGTCGAGTCGGGTGGCTTCGCGGAAGAGGCGGTGGCGCCCGCCGCCAATGTCTTTCCCATTCCGGGCGGCCTCGATTTCGCCGCGGCGACCCAGTTCCCCACCATCTATGCCACCGCCTATGCCGCGCTCGCCTGGCGGGCCATGCTGAGACCGGGAGAGGTGCTGCTGGTGCACGGCGCTGGCGGCGCGAGCGGCCTCGCCGCGGTCGAGATCGGTCGCGCCCTCGGCGCCGCCGTGATCGCCACCGCCGGATCGGAAGACAAGCTCGCCGCGGCGCGCGGCCATGGCGCCGCTCATGCGATCAACTATCGCGCCGGCGGCTTTCGCGATGCCGTCCTCGACCTGACCGGCGGGCGCGGCGCCGACGTGATTTTCGATCCGGTGGGTGGCGACGTCTTCGACGAATCGCTTCGTTGCATCGCCCCGCTCGGGCGCATCATCCCCATGGGCTTCGCTTCCGGCCGCATTCCCCAGATCCCGGCGAACCTGCTCCTGGTGAAGAACGTCACCGTGATCGGCCTCTACTGGGGCTACTACATGGCCTGGGGCAAGTCGAAGGCCAGCGCGGCACTGAGGGCCGAAGTGCCCGGGCTCTTCGCCGAGATGTTCCGCCTCTTCGAGGCGGGCGAGCTGAGCCCCGTGACCGACAGCCGCCTGCCGCTGGACGACTTCCTCGCCGGCCTGCGCCGGGTCGAGAGCCGGCAGGTCATCGGCAAGGTCGTCCTGCTGCCGCGCGGCTGACCCGCTTCAGTGCAGGGTGCGCGACATGACGGCCGCCCCGGCCGTCCGCGGCGGCGGTCCGGTCAGGATCAGCCCGGCGGCGGCGAGCCTGCTCGCCAGCGCCGCCGCATGGTCGATCGCCGCCCGTGCCGCCGCTGGGCGCAGGTAACCGGCGATCAGCAGGGCGCCCTCGCCATAGGATCCACGCTGAAACCCGGCGATGGCGCGCAGGAAGCTGGTCTCGTCGGGACTGACGTGCCGGCAATGGATGCACCGCACGTCGATCGGCCGTTCCGCCGCCACCGCCAGGATGCGCATGAAGGCGTGCAGCGGCGCCAATGCGTCCTCGCAACCGGCGACCCCGAAACCCTCGTCGAGGAGACCGCCCGGCGACCGTCTCTCCTTCACCGCGGCGACCCAGACCCGGATGGCCCAAACGGCGAATTGCTCGCCGAACTGCAACCCGGCGAGCTCGGGGCCGCCCGGGCAGTCCTCATGGTGGTGCGCCACCGGCTCCTCCGATCACGTTCGGTCGCCCGATCCTAGCCGCTTTATATGAAAATGCAAACCAATAGCAATAAGAGAGGAATGGGATCGCCCGGTCCCCGGCGCGACTTCCGCTCAGGCGGCGAGGTTGGCGATGGCGCGCCGGAAGACCAGACGCGCCTTCAGGAGCACCAGTTCCTTCCAGTCGTCCTCGTCGGGATAGAACGCCTTGCGGATATCGGCCTTGATCTTGCGTCCCTGTTCCGAAGCGAGGTCGCCTCTCAGGTGCAGCCAGTTGTCGGCCATCAGGGATTCCATCACGAAGCCGGTCGGATAGGTTCCGTATTCCACCGCGATCGGCGTCACCTCCGCCTTCGGCAGCATGCGGGCCAGGGCGCGCTCCATAAGGCCCTCGAGCTTGGCCGAGGTGGACGTGCCGGCTTCCGGAGAGGTAACCGCATCCCCGTACCAGGCGACGGCACGGTCGAACTTCTCGTCGCCCGGCCTGCCCATGGTGATCAGTTCGCCATGCCCATAGGGGCCGAGGCCGGTATGCATGTCGATGAAGGCGACGCGCTTGGCCCTGGTCAGATACTTACCGACAATCGCCTCGAAGGTCCGGTGCGACCAGGTCGGCTCCCTGCCGCCGTAGAAGATCCCATCGGGATAGTCGTACTGGCCGCCCGAAATCGTCTCCTGCAGGCCCATCGGCCCGTGCTTGGCGACGAAGGCGGCAAAGGCGGCGCGTCGCGCCGCACCCGTGGCATCGTTCCAGGCGTCAGGGGCCACATGCGGCATCAACTCGGCCAGGGCCGGCCGCTTCGGCAGCCTGCTGAAATCCGGGAAGTTCCGATTCAGGTCGACGTTCTCCTGGGTCACCCGCCGCACCCAGGCGAAGCCGTGCGGATTGATCGCATGCACGAGAAGCACGGCCACGTTCTTCGGCAGCTTCTTCCAATCGCCGAGCCTCAGCCAGCCGACCTGTGTCCCGGAGCCGCAGAAGCCCTCGACTCCATGCGTGGCCGACTGGATCACCACCACATTCCTGGCCGAAGGCGAGCCGATGCGCAGGACATCGGTCGCCAGGGCCTCACCCTTCGGGCCTTTCAGGGGATGTCTGTAGGACTGCATCCTGCCGCCGGTCGTCGCCGCGGCCTCCAGGAACTTCGACCGCGCCTCGGCATAATCGGAGGCGAAAAAGCGCTTGGCTGACATGGGACACCGCTCGACTTTCCTTCTGTGCGCGGAGGCTACAGAGGTCGAGGTGGGGCGGGCAATGAGGCGGGCCGGAAAATATCGGGAGGCTGCCGGGGGTCGAGGCCGGCAGCCTCCCAGGGAGGCCCCGGCTAGGAGGAACCGGGAGCCTTAACCCAGCGGGGTCGGGCGCTGGGGTCTTGACGGGGCCATTGATATTGAAATTGCGATTGAGTTGCAACAACGAAGTCGCGGCGGGTTGTCGCAGGTGGTCCGCCGGCTCCGACTTACTGTGCCCGCGGCCGGCGCATGAAACTGCTGCGATCCGCGCTCTCCACCGCGACATCCCGCAGCCGTCCGTCGCGGAAGACGGCGAGCCGCACGGTCACGCCCGCGCGTCCGCGCGCCCACAGGCGCCTGTAGAAGGCGGCGAGGCCGTGCACCGGTACGCCGTCGAGGGCGACGATCACGTCGCCGGTCTGTATCTCGGCACCGGCCGCCGGTCCCTTCTCGGCGAGGCCCGCGACCACCAGATGCTTCTCGGTTTCCGCCAGGTAGAGCCCGAGCCAGGGCCGTGCCGGCCGTCCGGATTCGCCGTGGCGGCGCAGATTGCCGAGGATCGGGACCAGGAGGTCGATCGGCACGAACATGTTGCCCGGCCGATCGCCCTCGGCCAAATGCAGCGATCCGACCCCGACGAGCTTGCCGTTCTGGTCGATAAGCGCGGCGCCGCCCCAGTTGGGATGCGCGGGCTCGGTGAACAAGGCCTCCTCGAGCAGGTATTCCCAATAGCCGGCGAATTCCCGCTTGGCCTTCACCTCGGCCGCCAGAGACTGTTTCAGACCGCCATGCCCCGCGGCGACGACACCGTCACCCGGAAGCACCGTCGCGGCGGTTCCGAAGGCGAAGGGTTCGACCCCGAGTGGCGTTGCCGCCCGCACCAGGCCGAAGCCCGTCTCGAAGTCGTAGGCCACCACGAAAGCCTCCGCGACCGCGCCGGTGGATGCGGCCAACGTCACGCGCTCGGCTTCGGCGATAAGGTAGCCGATGGTCAGGACCAACCCATCTCCGTCGATCGGGATGCCGTTCCCTTCCCGCTCGGTGCCCAGCGTCCGCGCGGTGAAGGCGTCCGCGGGAATCTCGGCTCTTAGACCGAGCACACGGCCCACCGTACGGGCGAGGTCGAAGGCGAAATCCTCCTGCCGCGGCCGAGCCTCCGGCACGACCCCGGGGCGAAAGATGTCCGTCAGGCCGAAGGGCCTATGGCCGTTGACGTATTTCCCCTCCGACTCGCGCGCCACGCTACCTCCCCTTGAACACCGGCTTCCGTTTCTCGACGAAGGCGGTGACGCCCTCGGCATGGTCGTCGGTCATCATACTGTCGGCCATGCGCTCGGCCTCCATCTGCAACTGCGTCTCCATCGTCTGGTTGAGCGACGCATTGAACAGGGCCTTGGCATTGGCATACGCACGGGTCGGTCCCTGGGCGAGGCGACTTGCGAGCTTGGCCGTTTCCGCCGCCAGATCGGCCTTCGGCACCACCCAGTTGACGAGGCCGAGCTCCTTTGCCCGCCCGGCATCGAAACGGTCGCCGAGGAAGGCGAGTTCCAGGGCCATCTTCATGCCCATCGTGCGGGCGACGAAATAGGACGTGCCTCCGTCCGGGCTGGCGCCGATGTGGCAGTAGGCGAGCGTGAAGAAGGCATCGTCCGCGGCGATGGCCAGATCGCAGGAAGCAAGCAGCCCAAGCCCGAAGCCGGCAGCCGCGCCCTCGACGCTCGCGATCACGGGCTTGCCCATGCGGCGGATGGCGAAGATCGGCAGATGCAGGACGTGGATGCCCTCCAGGATCTGGCGATAGCGCTCGTTGCGATCCATGGCGAGGCGCTGATGCATCAGCTTCACGTCGCCCCCGGCCATGAAATGCCCGCCCGACCCCCGCAGCACCACCGCGCGGACGGCCGGATCCAGTTCCACCCGTCCCAGCACCTCGCCCAGCGCGACCCGCAATTCCATCGACAGGGCATTGCGTGCGTCGGGGCGGTTCAGGGTGACGGTGGCGACACCATCCTTCAGATCGCAGAGAACCGTATCACTCATCAGCGTTCCATCCATCGGCTTGTCGGGTTAGTTATGGCCCGAAGCATAACCGCAGCGCGCGGCCGCCCGCCATGGCCGCGGCGGCGGAAATTGACGGAGGGGTGACAGTGAACGGAATCGGGATCGGCATCGTCGGCGCGGCAGGCCGCATGGGGCAGATGCTGGCGCGGGAGTCGCGGGCGGCGGGACTGCGCATCGTCGGCGCGACGGAAGCGCCGGGTTCGGCCGCGATCGGCAAGGACGTGGGCGAACTGGCGGGCCTGGGTGGCATCGGCGTGCTCATCGGCGAGGATCCGCTGCCGCTCTTCGGCACCGCCGATGTCGTGCTCGACTTCACCGCGCCGTCGGCGACCCGGCGGCATGCCGAGATCGCCGCCCAGGCGAAGTGCCCGATGGTGATCGGGACCACCGGTCTGGAGGAAGAGGATCTCGAGGTCATCGCCCGCGCCTCCCAGCACACGCCCATCGTGCGCGCTGCCAATACCAGCCTCGGCGTCACGCTGCTGATGTCGGTGATCCGGCAGATGGCCGCGGCGCTGGACGAGGACTTCGACATCGAGATCGTCGAGATGCATCACCGCCTCAAGGTCGACGCCCCTTCCGGTACCGCGCTCGCCCTGGGCGAAGCGGCGGCGGCGGGCCGCCGGGTGAAGTTGTCCCGTGTCGCCGATCGGGGCCGCGACGGGCTCACCGGGCAGAGAAAGCGCGGTGCCATCGGTTTCGCGGCCCTGCGCGGCGGCAATGTCCCGGGCGACCACACGGTGATCTTCGCCGCCGACGACGAACGGATCGAAGTGACGCACCGGGCCGGCAACCGCGCGATCTTCGCCCGCGGCGCGCTCAAGGCGGCCGCCTGGGTTCCGGGCCAGAAGCCGGGTCTCTATACGATGAGCGATGTGCTCGGCCTCGGCGAGTGAACGGCCGCGCCGGAGCGAAGCGACGAGGGGGTAGCTTCCGCCATGATCAGTGATCTCGACCGCGTCGTCATGGCGGTTCCCAGCGCCGCCGATGTCGTCCGCCGCTGGACTTCGCTGTTCGGCGCGGTGCCGCACCGGACCCTGTCGCTGCCGGAACTCGGCGCCCGAAGCACCGAACTGCGGCTCGGCCGCAGCATCGTGGAGATCCTTCAGCCCGACGGCTCGGGCCCGGTGGCGGTGGCCGTATCCGGCCGCGGGCCGCAGCTCTTCGCCGCCGGCTTGACCAGCCCCGACATGAGGGCTCTCGCCGCCCGGCTGCGTGCCCGCGGCGTCCACTCGGTCACCGCCGACGGCAGGGTCTGGCTGTCGCCCGAGGCGCTTGGCATACCCGGCCTGCGTCTTTGCATCGGTCCGGAAGCCCCCCGTGAGGTGGTGGGAGATCTAGACTACCTGTACGAGGCGACGCTGCTGGCGGGTGACCATGCCGCGGCCACCGACCGCTTCGCCGCGATCTTCGAGCTCGACAGCACGCCCTTCGTGCCGATCCGCTCGGAAAAGTACGGCTACGAGGGAACCCTCACCCTGTTCCGGCCGGGCAGGCTGGCCCGTCTCGAGATCATCACGCCGACCAAGGCCGAGGCGACCATGGGACGCTTCTTCGGGAAGTTCGGCGACAGCCTCTACATGGCTTTCGCGGAGACCGATCGCCTCGCCGCGATCGAAACCCGCCTGGTCCAGGCGGGCGAGAGAAGCACACCCGTGCAGCCGCCCGGGCGTGAGCCGGCCAAGGGCCCCGACCAGCTCTTCGTCCACCCGCCCAGCCTGGGCGGCATGATGCTGGGCCTGTCGCGCCCGACCATGGCCTGGTCGTGGTCCGGCGCACCGGAGCGGGTGCAGGGCATAGACTGAGACCGGGATGCCCGGATCGCGGTCCCTTTCGGGCGGCATTGCCAGAAGTCCTGCCTAAAATTTAGCCCAGCGCCTCGGCCGGGGCCGATCCTGCCCGCCGTCGTTACCCTGGTATGGGACTTGCCTCTGCTGGATCGAACGCCGGCCTCCTGCCGGCGACATCCGATGCGAGGGGGTTCATGCGCGCTTTCCTGTCCACCATGGCCGCTGCGGCCATAGGCCTTGCCCTGACGGCGCCGGCGGCTTCCGCCCAGGAAAAGATCAAGCTTCGCGTCATGGGCATGCCGCTCGCCACCGGCAACATCCAGAAGAACAAGGAACAGCCCTTCTTCGAAGCGATGGCGGCGAAAACCGGGCTTCCGATCGAGGTCGACTACAAGACGCTCGACGCCACGGGCATCAAGGAGTTCGAACAGCTCCGTGTCATGCGTACCGGGCTGTTCGACATCGTCGGGCTGCGCATGGGTCAGGTGAGCCGTGACGAACCGATCCTGCTCGGCCTCGACCTCGTCGGCCTCAACTCCGACTACGCCACCGCGAAGAAGGTGGTCGCCGCCTTCTCTCCTGCGGTCGACGAAAGGCTGCAGCAGCAATTCAACGTGAAGCTGCTCGGTGTCTGGCCCTTCGGTCCGCAGATCGTCTTCTGCAAGCCGGCGATCAAGAGCCTCGCCGACCTGAAGGGCCTGAAGGTCCGGATACTGGACGGGGTGATGGCGAAGTTCATGGAGAAGGTCGGGGCGACGCCGGTGACCATGGCCTTCGGCGAAGTGTCGCAAGGACTGTCGCTCGGCACCATCGACTGCGCCGTCACCGGCCCGTCCTCGGCCAACTCGGCCGGCTGGCCGGAAAGCGCCACGCATGTCTATCCGCTCGGCCTCCAGGTGGCCGTCCAGGGCTATGGCATCAGCCTCCCCGCCTGGAGGAAGTTCAGTCCCGAGCAGCAGAAGACGCTGCAGGACGCGATCGCGGGCCTGACCGAGGAGATCTGGAAATACTCTCAGGAACTCTGGGACGACGCCATGAACTGCAACGCCGGCAAGGACCCCTGCACGACCGGCAAGAAGTACAGGCTGACCACCGTCACGCCGACCGAGGCCGACAAGGCGATCGTGCAATCCGCGGTGCGCGAAATCTCCTTCCCCGCCTGGCAGGAGCTCTGTGACAAGTCGGTCGCCACCTGCTCGGCGACATGGAGGAAGACGGTGGGGCCGATGGTCGGCCTGAACTGATCGGGCGAGGCCGGCGCGATGGCGCGCCGGCCTTCCGGCCATGAAATCCCTCGAACGCATCGCCTCGATCGTCTTCGGCTCCGCCTTCCTCCTGCTCGCGCTCGCCGTGGCGGTGGAGACGGTGGCGCGTAAGGCCTTCAACGTCTCGCTCCAGGGCGTCGACGAACTCGGCGGCTACTGCCTAGCCGTCGGTGGCGCCATGGCCTTCGCGGTGGCCCTCTCCGCCAAGGCGCATATCCGCATCGACCTCGTCCACGACCGGTTGCCGGCACGGCTGCGGATCCTGTTGAACGGCCTGTCCCTGCTCGCCCTCGCCGCGGCTGCCGCCTTCCTCGCCTGGATGGCCCGGCTCGCGCTTGCCGACAGCATCGCCTTCAACGCCACCGCGCAGACGCCCTGGGCAACCCCGCTTCGCATCCCGCAGTCGATATGGGTCGCCGCGCTGGCGCTGTTTCTCCTGCTGGCCCTGCTTGTCTGCCTGGGCTTCCTGACGAAGCTCGGCCAGGGCCGCTGGGCCGAACTCGACCGCAGCTATTCTCCGCGTGGCAGCAAGGACGAACTTGCGGAGGAACTCGCCGACATCGAGGCCCGCGGGCTCCAGACGGGAGACGGCGCGCGATGAGCCTGATCGCCGTCGGCGTCGCCGGTTTCCTCGTGATGGTCGTGCTGATGCTGCTCGGCCTCCCGATCGCGGCAGTGATGCTTCTGCTCGGCCTGGGCGGCGGCATGATCGCCTTCGGCGAAGCCTTCCTGATTTCCTCGGCCTCCATCGTCTGGGGCGTGATGAGCGACTTCGGTCTCACCGCCATCCCGCTCTTCGTCCTTCTGGGTGAACTGCTGCTGCGGAGCGGCATGGCCGATCGCATGTACATGGTCTTCGCCGCCTGGCTGGGCCGGCTTCCCGGCGGCCTGCTGCATACCAATATCGGATGCTGCGCACTCTTCGCCGCCACCTCCGGCTCCTCCGTGGCGACCGCCGCCACGATCGGCACGGTGGCGCTGCCGTCCCTGACCCGGCACGGCTATCCGATGCGCGCGGCGCTGGGCAGCCTCGCCGCCGGCGGCACGCTCGGAATCCTCATTCCGCCCAGCGTCAACATGATCATCTACGGTTCGATGACCAACAACTCGGTCGGCAAGCTGTTCATCGCCGGCATCATTCCGGGCATCCTTCTCTCCGGCAGCTTCATGCTCTGGATCCTGCTCTCCAGCTTGGTCCGGGGCGGAGCCCGTGTGCATGAGTCGGTGCCGCTTCCCGATCGCATCCGCCTTCTGCGCCATCTCGCCGAACCCGTGCTGGTCTTCGGTGCCGTGATGGGCAGCCTCTATCTCGGGATCGCCACTGCGACCGAATCGGCTGCCGTCGGTGTCGTGATCGGTCTCGCCCTGATCGCGCTGCGCGGCCGGCTGACCTGGACGCTGCTGGAAACCTGCTTCCTGTCCTCCGCACGGACCACCGGCATGATCCTGCTGATCGTGGTCGGCGCCTTCATCCTGAACCTGGCGCTCTCGCTCACCGGTATCGGCGAGGCGCTCACCCGCTGGGCGACCGGCTTCGGCCTGTCCCGGGTCACGCTCCTCGTGCTCCTGATCGGCTTCTACCTCGTCCTCGGCATGTTCATGGACACGCTCTCCATGATGGTGGCGACAATTCCGCTCACCTTCCCGGTGGTGAGCGCGGCCGGCGTCGATCCGATCTGGTTCGGCGTCTTCATCGTGCTTATGTGCGAGCTCGGCCTGATTACCCCGCCCGTCGGCATGAATCTCTTCGTCGTCCAGGGTATCCGGACCGATCGCGGCCCGGTGGCCGACGTGATCGTCGGCTCCCTGCCCTACGCGGCGATCATGATCCTGTTCACCCTGGTGATGATCGCCTTTCCGGGCCTCGCCACCTGGCTGCCGGACCTCATGCGCGGCTGATCAGCCGCCTTCGCCCGCCTCACTCCGCCGCCTCACTCCGCCCGAGGCACCATGCGAAACCGGCGGAGCGCCTCGCCCAGCGCATCGGCGAAGGCGATCCGCTCCTCCATCGGCAGAAAACTGCCGACCGCAAGCGAGCGGCCGTGCGAGCGCAGGACCAGTTGAGAATGCAGCAGTTCCGGATCCGGACGCTCGACCCTGACCCAGTAGGGCTGGAAGCGGGTGGCACGCTCCCGGCCGCGCGGATCGACCTGCCGGACGACCAGCTCGTCCTCGCGCAGTTCGACCGCCTCGAACCGCCTTGCGGCATGGTTGTTGAGCTTGAAGGCGCCCCAGAGCAGTGCGACATCCAGGACGAAAAAGGCGGAGACCGGCCAGGCGCCGATGATCCAGAAGCGCATGGAGGCGAGGAGCGAGACGGCGGCCACCGCTCCCATCAGGATGACGAAGCCGCGCCTGCCAAGCGACCGATGCGGCCGCAGGCAGGCTTCGAAGACGGAGGGATCCGTATCGGCGACGGTGACGCTCATCGTTTGTCGAGAATAGGTCCCGGTCCCGCTTGCGGCAACGGCGCCTTCCCGCCATCGTCCGGCCCATGAAGAAGGACAGGGTCGAGGAGATGTTCCGCCGGTTCGCCGAGCGGGACCCGGAGCCGCGCGGCGAACTCCACTATAAGAACCCCTATACGCTCCTCGTGGCGGTGGCGCTTTCCGCCCAGGCCACCGACATCGGCGTCAACAGGGCCACCGGCCCGCTCTTTGCCGTTGCGGACACGCCGCAGAAGATGCTGGACCTGGGCGAGGAAAGGCTGCGTGGCTACATCAAGACGATCGGGCTTTTCAACACGAAGGCGAAGAACGTCATCGCCCTCTCCAGGATACTGGTCGAAAACCACGGCGGAGAGGTGCCGCGCGACCGCGAGGCACTGGAGAAACTGCCGGGCGTCGGCCGCAAGACCGCCAACGTGGTGCTGAACATCGCCTTCGGCGAACCGACCATCGCGGTCGACACCCACCTCTTCCGGGTCGGCAACCGCACCGGCCTCGCACCGGGCAGGACACCGCTGGCGGTGGAGCTGAAACTGCTGAAGGCGGTGCCGAAACGCTACATGCTGCATGCGCATCACTGGCTGATCCTGCACGGGCGCTATATCTGTCTGGCGCGCAAGCCCCGCTGTCCCGATTGCCTGATCGCCGACCTCTGCGCCTTCAAGGAAAAGACGCCAGCGCCATGACCCGCATCGAAGACCTGAAGTTCATCACGGGCCAGAGCCGCTACACCGACGACATCCCTGTCGACGGCGCGCTGCATGGCTATGTCCTGCGCTCACCGCATGCGCATGCACGGATCGCCGGCATCGACACCTCGGCCGCGGCGGCGATGCCCGGCATCCGGCTGGTCCTGACCGGGGCTGAGCAGGCGGGCGAGGGCATCGGGGCGTTCCGCTGCCCGGTGGCGGTGGGGAAACCCGACAAGAGCGACTACTTCGATCCGCCGCGCACGCCCCTCGCCACCGGCGCCGCGCGACATGTGGGCGACGCGATCGCCTTCATCGTCGCCGATACCTGGGCGCAGGCCCGCGACGCGGCGGAAGCCGTGGTGGTCGACTACGAACCTCTCGACGCCGTCGTCGACCCGGAAGCCGCGGCGATTCCGGGATCGCCCCTCGTCTGGGACCAGGCCGCCGGCAACCTCTGCGTCGAGGTGGAACGCGGCGACAGGGCGACGGCCGATGCCGCCTTCGCCAAGGCCGCCCATGTTGTGTCGCTGCGCGTGAAGAACAATCGCCTGATGGTGAACAGCCTGGAAACCCGCGCCGCGATCGGCGAATACGACGGGGCTGCGGGCAAGTACACGCTCACCACCCCGAGCCAGGGCGTGCACTTCATCCGCAAGATTCTGGCCCCCGACGTGCTCGGCGTGCCGCCGGAAAAGCTCCGCGTACTCACGCCCGATGTCGGCGGTGGCTTCGGCATGAAGTTCCAGGCCTATCCGGAACAGGCCCTGGTCCTCTGGGCGGCAAGGCGGCTCGGCCGGCCGGTGCGCTGGTCGGCCGAGCGGGCCGAATCCTTCCTCTCCGACACCCATGCCCGCGCCCATGTGAGCGAGGGCGAGCTCGCCCTCGATGCCGAAGGCCGCTTCCTCGCCTATCGCGCGGCCACGCTCTGCGACATGGGCGCCTATGCCTCCTCCTATGCGCCGGCCATCGGATCGCTCGGCTTCATGAAGGTCGCCACGGGCCCCTACCTGATGCCGGCGGCGCATCTCACCGCGCGCCTCGTCTTCACGCACACCGTGCCGGTCGACGCCTATCGCGGCGCGGGCAAGCCCGAGGCGCAGTACATCCTCGAACGCCTGGTCGACCAGGCGGCAGTCGCCTGCGGCCTCGACCGGGCGGAGATCCGCCGCCGCAACATGCTGAAGCCGGCCGACCTGCCGTGGAAGAACGTCGCCGGCGTGGTCTACGACTGCGGCGATTTCGCCAGGCCGCTGGACCGTGCGCTGGCTCTCGCCGACAGGGGCGGCTTTGCCGCGCGCCGGGCGGCGTCGGAAGCGAAGGGCAAGCGCCGCGGCTTCGGCATCGCCGCCTATGTACATGGCACCGGCGGCGACCCCAGCGAACGCGGCGTGGTTGAGATCGCCGCCGATGGCAGCATCACCGCGAAAAGCGGCACCCAGTCGCAGGGGCAGGGCCATGCCACCGCCTTTGCCACCGTGGTGGGAGAGGCGCTCGGTCTGGCGCCGGCCGAGATCGCGCTGATCCAGGGCGACAGCGACGCGCTCGACCGCGGCGGCGGCACCGGCGGGTCTTCCTCGCTGCTGCTCGGTGCCAGCGCGCTCGGCAAGGCCTCCGTCGCGCTGATCGAGAAGGGCAGGCCGGAAGCGGCGAAGGCGCTGGAAGCCGCAGAGGCCGACGTGGTTTTCGATGCCGGCCATTACCGCGTCACCGGCACCGACCGGCGTCTCAGCTTGCGCGAGGTGGCGAAGGCGGCGGGCGGTCTCGCCGCCGATGCGCTCTTCGACGCCAGCCATCTGTCCTTTCCCAACGGGGTGCAGGTCTGCGAGGTGGAGGTCGATCCGGAAACCGGACGCTTGACTCTGGAGAACTACGTCAGCGTCGACGATTTCGGCCGCGAGATCACGCCGAAGCTGGTGGATGGCCAGGTGGTGGGCGGCATCGTCCAGGGCATCGGCCAGGCACTGGTCGAGAACGTCGTCTACGACGCGGCGGGCCAGCTCCTCACCGGCTCCTTCATGGACTACGGCATGCCCAGGGCCGACGATCTCGGTCCCTTCACCCTCGACCGGATCTCGATCCCGACGAAAAACAACCCGGCCGGTGCCAAGGGAGTGGGCGAATGCGGCACCATCGGTGCCCCACCCTGCGTCGTCTCGGCCGTCTGCGACGCCCTCGGCGTCGCCCATATCGACATGCCACTGACCCCGGAAGCGGTCTGGCGCGCTTGTTCCCAGTAGTCGTGGCACAGCTGCGTTTATCCACTTGTATTGCAGATCAATGACAGCAGGGCATATACTTCCCCACCGACGGTAGAATCGGTTTCCGAGAATTAATTCTCGGTACGCCGTCGCACAGTCTCGGCATAAGAAAGAATACGAGAATGTGGGCGTGGGGACCGCTGGATTCCAGCCTGTCGACATTGATCTCGGGCTTCTATGGACAGAACCCGAGGTTCGATCAATTTATGATCGACTTGTCAGGCGCTGACTTCATCAAGCTTGGACCGCTTGTCGCAGTGATCTGGTTTCTCTGGTTTGATTCCCGTGATGTCACCGGTGTGCAGCGCGAGCGGCTTGTCAGGTGCCTGATCGGTGTTCTTGCCGCCGTGTTGCTGGCGCGTGCCGCGCAAAATTTTCTACCTTATCGGCCGCGGCCGATGTTTGCGGAGCTTGAAGGGTTCAGGACACTAGCGGGGTTCAAGTCGGCCCTGCGGAACTGGAGTTCGATGCCGAGTGACCACGCGGTCATCTCCTTCGCCCTGGCGGCAGTGATTTTTCATGGTTCGCGCGTCTTCGGCATCCTCGCCTTTATCTGGGCCGCAGCGGTGGTGTGCCTGCCGCGGTTCTATCTCGGTCTGCACTACCTGTCCGACCTGATCGGCGGTGCCTTGCTAGGCTTGGTCGTGCTTGAGTGTGTTTCGCGGCTGCCGCCCATGGCGCGGCTCTCGGCCGGTGTCCTGGCCGCGGAAACGCGATGGCGAGGTCTCTTCTACGCGGCGGCTTTCCTGTTCACCGCGCAGATGGTCACCTTGTTTGGCGGGCTGCGCCTCGTTGTGCGTGCCGTCGCGCAGGTCGTGGGCGCCGGATAGCCTTCTGTTCCAGTTAGATGAAGACCGGCAGACAGCGTGGAAGGACCGTCACGATCGCCGGCAGGCGGCCGATGGTTTCGCCGTCCAGGTCGACCAGCGTCTCGGCATCCGCCTCGATGTGGAACTGCCGGCCGTGCCGCACCGACACCTTCGGATGCTCGATGTGCTTGCCCTCGAACAGCCAGGACGGCTTCTGCAAGAGGATATCGCTCCTCGCGATGTCGCCGAAGGTGATGAGGTCGAGCCTGCCGTCATCCATCTTCGCCATCGGCGCCAGCTGCATCCCGCCTCCGCCATTCGGTGCGTTGCAGCAGAGCCCGGCATAGAGCGTGAGCGTTTCCTCCGCGCCGTCATCGACCGCCAGCCGGACCTGACGGTGCCGGTAGGTCAGGGTCACCATCAGCGTGACGGCGAAATAGCTGAACCGCCCGCCCAGCTTCTTCAGATAGCGCGAGGCGCTGGTGCGATAGCTGATCTCCGCCGCCGCCCCGAAGGAGGCGGTGAGATAGCCGTAGCGGCGGAGCGGTCGGCCATCGAGATCGGCGCAGTCCACCCGGATCATGTCGATCATCCGCCGGTTGGCACCTTCGAGTGCCCGGAAGGCCGCCTCGCCGTCCCTGAGCAGCCCGAGCGCCCGGCAGAGCTCGTTCGCTGTACCGGCGGGAATGGGCGACAGGGTGACGCCGGCTGCCACCGCATCCTCGGCGACCAAGCCGTTCAACGCTTCGTTCACCGTGCCGTCGCCTCCCACCGCCACCACATGGTCGACGCCGCGGTCCAAGCCCGCCCGTACCAGACGGGTTGCGTCGTCCGGACCTTCGGTGAAGACGGCGGCGGCCTCGGGCAGGTATCGCCGCAGCCGGGCCTCCATCCTCGGCCAGCCGCGACCGCAGCCGCCACGGCGCGCCGCCGGATTGACGACGACCAGCGCCGAACCCATCCGAACCTCCCCCTGTCGTTGGAGGGGAGACTAAATCCGTCCTGTCATGCGGGGAAGCCGGCTTGCGGACTCCTCCGGCGGCGGGGTAAGCAAGCCCGCTGGAGATTCAGGAACTGACCGGGAGGAAATCCATGGCGACCGAGCTGCACCATTTCATCGGCGGCAAGAAGGTGAAGGGCACCTCGGGCCGGTTCGGCGATGTCTATAACCCGACCACGGGCGAACTCGCCGCCAAAGCCCCCTATGCCACCGCCGACGAGGTGCGCAGCGTGATCGCCAATGCGGAGGAGGCCTTTCCGGGTTGGGCGGCCACCTCGCCGCTGGTCCGCGCCCGCGTCATGTTCAAGTTCAAGGAACTCTGTGAGAAGCACGCCGACGAGATCGCAACGCTCATCTCCAACGAGCACGGCAAGGTGCTCTCGGACGCCAAGGGCTCGCTGCAGCGCGGCCTTGAAGTGGTGGAATTCGCCTGCGGCATCCCGCATCTGCTGAAGGGCGAATACTCCGACAACGTCTCCCGCGGCATCGACCTCTATTCGATGCGCCAGCCGCTCGGCGTCGTCTCCGGCATCACGCCGTTCAACTTCCCGGCCATGGTGCCGATGTGGATGTTCGGCGTCGCCATCGCCTGCGGCAACACCTTCGTCTTGAAGCCCTCGGAGAAGGATCCCTCCTGCCCGCTGCGCCTCGCCGAACTGATGATGGAAGCGGGCGCCCCTCCCGGCGTCTTGAACGTCGTCATCGGCGACAAGGTGGCGGTCGACACCATCATCACCGATCCCCGGGTGAAGGCGGTGTCCTTCGTCGGTTCGACGCCGATCGCCCATTACGTCTATTCGACGGCCGCCGCGCACGGTAAGCGCGTCCAGGCGATGGGCGGGGCCAAGAACCACATGATCGTCATGCCCGATGCCGACATGGACCAGGCGGCCGATGCGCTGATCGGCGCCGGCTACGGCTCGGCCGGGGAACGTTGCATGGCGGTTTCGGTCGCCGTGCCGGTCGGGCAGGGTACCGCCGACGCCCTGATCGAGAAGCTCACTCCCCGTGTCCGCGCGCTGAAAGTGGGACCCTCCACCGCGCCCGATTCCGAGATGGGCCCCCTCGTCACCAAGGAACACCTCGCCAAGGTGAAGGGCTATGTCGACCACGGCGTGAAGGAAGGCGCCAAGCTCGTCGTCGACGGGCGTGAACTCAAATTGCAGGGCTACGAGAACGGCTATTTCATGGGCGGCTGCCTGTTCGACAACGTCACGACCGACATGAAGATCTACAAGGAGGAGATCTTCGGCCCCGTCCTCTCCACCGTGCGGGTGGAGACGTTCGAGGACGCGGTGCGGCTCCCCTCCGAGCATGAGTTCGGCAACGGCGTGGCGATCTTCACCCGCGACGGCGACGCCGCGCGCGACTTCGCCAACCGCGTGCAGGTCGGCATGGTCGGTGTCAACGTGCCGATCCCGGTGCCGCTCGCCTTCCACACCTTCGGCGGCTGGAAGTCCTCGGCCTTCGGCGATACCAACCAGCACGGGCCGGAAGGCGTGCGCTTCTATACGAAGATCAAGACCGTCACCTCGCGCTGGCCGACCGGCATCCGCGCCGGCGCGGAGTTCAACATCCCGACGCTGAAATAAGCAGCCCAGTCGGATAGTCTCAGAACGGGCGGCGGCAGCGCCGCCCGTTTCGCGTTCAGAGCACGGATGACCGAAGCCAGCCCCATCGCCGAATACCGCCGCCTTCGCCGCGAAGGCGTGCTTCGCCACGATCCCGCGCAGGAACTGGCGGCGGAGAAGCTGGAGGCGCTGCACCACCAGCTCGAAGGCTACAAGCCCGACCGCGATGCCGGCGGCTGGCGCGGCTTCTTCGGCCTGTCGCGGAAGAAGGGGGAGGAGCCGCCGCAAGGGCTGTACATCTACGGCGATGTCGGCCGCGGCAAGTCGATGCTGATGGACCTCTTCTTCGCCACCGCGCCGCTTGCGAAGAAGCGCCGCGTCCATTTCCACGCCTTCATGCAGGAAGCGCATGCGGAGATCTTCCGCTTCCGGAAACTGCCCGAAAAGGATCGCGACGGCGACGATCCGCTGCCGCCGCTCGCCAAGAAGATCGCCAAGGAAGCGCTGCTCCTCTGCTTCGACGAGTTCCAGGTGACCGACGTGGCCGATGCCATGATCCTGGGGCGCCTGTTCCAGAAGCTGTTCGACCGCGGCGTGGTGGTGGTGGCGACCTCCAACCGCGTGCCCGACGATCTCTATGCCGGCGGCCTCAACCGCCAGCTCTTCCTGCCCTTCATCGCCATGCTGAAGGAGAAGCTCGACGTCTTCGCCCTGGAGGGCGAGGTCGACTACCGCCTGGCCCGTCTGCGCGGCCGGCCCGTCTATCACCATCCGCTCGGTCCGGAGGCGGAAGCGAAGCTCGATCAGGCCTTCCTTGACCTGACCGACGGCACACGGCCTGAGCCGGACGAACTCGACATCCAGGGCCGCAAGCTCACGCTTTCACGGGTCGCAAAGGGCACCGTGCGGGCGGATTTCGACGAACTCTGCGCCCGCCCCCTCGGCCCCGGCGACTATCTCGCCATCGCCGACCGCTATCACTCGCTGGTGCTCTCCGGCATTCCGGAACTGGGCCCGGAAAAGCGCAACGAGGCGAAGCGCTTCGTCACCCTGATCGACGCGCTTTACGAAGCGAAGGTGAAGCTCGTCTGCTCGGCCGCCACGCCGCCCGGGGACATCTACCCGAAGGGCGACGGCAGCTTCGAATTCCATCGCACGGTGTCGCGCCTGATGGAGATGCAGTCGGCCGAATACCTCGAACTGCCCCACAAGCACGTTTGAGAGGGTAGCCGCGAAGCGGACGGGTGAGGGGCACCCTATCCGCAGGAACCGCTGTCGGGCGTGCCCCTCATCCGCCCTGCGGGGACCTTCTCCCCAAGGGAGAAGGGAAAGCCGAAATCAAATCACAAGCAGGTCGCGCGCTCGTCTTCAACGACAAGCGACACCTGATCCTCGGGATTGAGAACGAAATAGATCTCAAGCCGGGACGAGCACGGAAACCTCGAGCGATACCAGCTTGTTGCCTCGCTCGGTCGGGGACTGGCGACCATCGTCTGCGTTGAGTCTCGCGATTGTCGCGAGGCAATCCAGCCTACCGCTCGAATGGCGCGTTCAGCGTCCGTGGCTGACATGCCGACGAGAACACTTGATTTCAAGGTTTGTGCAGGGCCGTCGATAGCAGCATTGATGCGTTCGCCCCTTAACGCCCACGTCGCGACACTGCCGATTGGCCATAAAAGCAAGCCACCGAGGATCACCCACAAGGCGATCCCACCCCAACGGGAGGGACTCCGTTGGGGTGTCGCGTTGGTCAGCAACGGCGCTCGCACCTGGACACGCTTTGACGCGCGCCCCTGTTAATACCCCGCGGCGAAGCCGTCCTTCCGCGGGTCGGAGCCGGCGGCCAGCGTGCCGTTTTCCCAGTCGACCGCGATCGCCTGGCCGCCGCCCCAGGGCATGTCGGGGCGGTGCACGGTGTGGCCCTTGCGGGCGAGGAGCTGCGCCGTCTCCTCCGGCACGCCACGCTCCAGCTCCAGCCGCCCGGCGACATGGAAGGCGCGCGGCAGGTCGAGCGCCTCCTGCACGTCCATGCCATAGTCGAACATGTTGGTCAGCACATGGGTGTGGCCGACCGGCTGGAAGGCGCCGCCCATGACGCCATAGGCCATGCTGGCGCGGCCCTTCTCCACCACCATGCCGGGGATGATGGTATGCATCGGCCGCTTGCCGCCGGCGATGTTGTTCGGATGCCCCGGCTGCACGCGGAAGCCCGCGCCGCGGTTCTGGAACAGCACGCCCTTGGGCGAACAGAGGCCGCTGCCGAAGGCGAAGTAGAGCGAGTTGATGAAGGAGCAGACGTTGCGGTCCTTGTCGACCACCGTCAGATAGATCGTGTCGCGATAGACCGGGACATTGCCGATCGCTTCCACCGGCATCGCCTTCTCCAGGTCGATCTTGGCGCGGAGCTCGTCGGCCAGTTCCTTGGAGAGGAGCCGCTTGGTCGGCACCTCGGTATGCTGCGGATCGGCGACATACTGGTCGCGCACGCTGTAGGCGAGGCGGGTGGCCTCCGCCTCCAGGTGCAGGCGCTCGGGGCTCAACGGATGCATCCTGGAGAGGTCGTAGCCCGACAGGATGTTCAGCATGATGAGGGCGGTGACGCCCTGGCCGTTCGGCGGGATCTGATAGATCTTGCGCCCCCGGTACTCGGTGCAGATCGGCGTCACTTCCTCCGCCGCATGGGTGGCGAAGTCGTCCAGCGTATGCACGCCGCCGAAGCTGTTCAGGTGGCGGACCATGTCCTCGGCGATCTCGCCCTTGTAGAAACCGTCGCGGCCCTTCTTGGCGATGACCTTGAGCGTCTCGGCCAGTTCCGGCAGGCGGTGCCTGGTGCCCACCTTCGGGGGCTTGCCGCCCGGCATGTATTTCGCGGCCGCGGAAGGATCGGGCAGCATCTTGCCCCCCTGCCGCTCCCAGTCGACCGAGACGCGCGGGGTGATCGCATAGCCTTCCTCGGCGTAGCGGATGGCCGGCTGCAGGCAGGTGTCGAGGCCGAGCTTGCCGAACTTTCCGAGGAACTTCTCCCAGGCGTCGACGGCGCCCGGGATGGTCACCGCATGCGGGCTTTCCAACTCGATCTTGTTGATGCCGCGTTCCAGCAGGTATTCCGCCGAGAGCGCCTTCGGCGCCCGGCCCGACCCGTTCAGGCCCCAGATCTGCTCCGACCCGCCCTTGGAATAGAGCACGAAATTGTCGCCGCCGATGCCGGTCGAGGCGGGCTCCACCACGCACTGTACCGCGCATGCCGCCACCGCGGCGTCGGCGGCCGTGCCGCCCGCCTTCAGGATCTCGATCGCGGTCATGGTGGAAAGCGGGTGCGAGGTGGCGGCGGCGCCGTTCACGCAATGAACGACGGAACGGCCGGGCAGCTGAAGATCGCGCATGGAATCCCTACGGGGCTCGATGATGTGGATAAGTCGAGCCTAGCCGCCTTCCGCCGCGCTGGATAGCCGCGCCTCGCCGATGTTTTGCGCCGTCCCCCTTTCCCGGCTTATCCTGGAACGAAACAACGGGAGGAAGCAGCCATGGGCCTCAGGACCCTGGGCCAGTATCATGCCGCCCTGCGCGACGGCCGCATCGTCTATTGGGACGGCGAGGAAATCGCCGACATCACCACCCATCCGAAGTTCAAGGTGCCGCTCGGCGTCGCAGCGCGCGATTTCGATTACGACAATCCCGCCCGCCGCGACCTGCTCACCTATCGCGACGACGACGGCGAGCTCGCCAACCGTATCTTCCAGGTGCCGCGCACCGAGGAGGATCTGCAAAAGCGGGTGGAACTCTCCCGCGGCCTCTCCATCGTCGGCGCGGTCTCATCGGTCTACATGGCGCTGCTTTCGGTGAAGGACCGGCTGGCGGCGGTCAACCCGGAATTCGCCGCCAATATCGAACGCATGTGGAAACACGCCCGCGACCATGACTTGCGCGCGGCGGAAGTGATCACCGATGCCAAGGGCGACCGCTCGCGCAAGGCGCACGAGCAGGACGACAAGGACCTCTATGTCCGCATCGTCGAACGCCGCAAGGACGGCATCGTCGTGCGCGGGGCGAAGCTGCACATCACCGCCGCCGCGCTGGTCGACGAACTGGTCGTCATGCCCACCAAGGCGATGCGCCAGGACGAGGCCGACTACGCGGTCGCCTTCTCCATCCCGGTCGCGACCCCGGGCGTCAAGATCATCAACCGAAGCTTCGCCGAACCGGATCTCAACACCTTCGACTACCCGGCCAGCGCTCATCACTCCATCCCTGAGGGATTCGTCATATTCGACGACGTCTTCGTGCCCTGGGATCGCGTCTTCCTGGCGGGAGAGAGCCAGCTCGCTGGCGCCTTCGCCCAGGCGCTGGGCCTGTGGGAGCGCACGGGCGGCGTCATCGACGCGCTCGAGAAGGCGGAACTCTTCGTGGGTCTCGGCGCGCTGGTGGTCGAACACCAAGGCAAGGATCGCGACGCCGTGGTGCAGAACGCCATCGCCGAGCTGGTCTGCTATGCCAAGACCATCGAGATGGGCCTCGACTACGCGCTCCGGCACTTCGAGCGCACGCCTTCGGGCATGATCCACCCGAACGTCCTCGCCATCAACACGACGAAGTACTATTTCGCGGCCAACTACCACCAGATGATCCGCATCGTTCAGGATCTGGGCGGCGGGCTCACGCTCACCCTGCCGAAGGAAGCCGACCTTCGCCATCCGGTGGCCGGGGCATACTTGCGCAAATACCTGCACAGCAAGCCCGGCCTGGACGTCGAGACCAGGATGCGCGTCTTCAACCTGCTGCGCGACATGACCGCCGACACCTATGGCGGCTGGTCGCAGGTGGTGGCGCTGCAGGCCGGCGGCGGCCTGGTCGCCCAGCGAATCATGATGAACCGCACCTACGATCTGGCCGCCGCCAAGGTCAAGGCGCTCCGGGCCGCGGGGGCGCTGAAGGGACACTGACGACGGCGCCGGTCCCGCATCCGCGCGCGTCCTCTCCGGTCCCCCGGGGCCGGCCCGGAACCGCCTGGCCGCAGGCGGCGTTCACCCCTGCAGTGCAGCATCCAGCGGAGCCGGGCCGGTCATGGACGAACGGGAAGATCGCATTCGCGCGCGCGCCCACCAGATCTGGGAGGAAGAGGGCCGGCCGCACGGACGCGAGGAGGCGCATTGGGACATGGCGGCCGAACAGGTCGCCATCCAGGACAACCAGCGTCTGGCGACCCGGCCCAACCCGCTCGCCGACGATCGGCAGGCGCGGGCCGCTTCCGGCGAACCGGCCGAGCCGCTGGTCGCGGTCGAGAACCAGGGGGAGTTTCCGACCCTGACCGACCAGGGCGAGGAAGCAACCGCGCCGCGCCGGCGCAGGGCGGGTGAGGAGAAGCCGTTGGCGCCGCCGCGCCCGGCGCCGAAGCCGTCCGGGCGGCGAAGGACGTGAGCCGGCCCGCGCCATTGTGGCGCGTCCTGCCCCATGCCGATCCGGATGACGGGCGCTGGCAGGACCACCCGGTCTGGGCCGAGGTGGTCGTGCGGGCGGGCAGTGCCGCGGAAGCCCGCCTCGCCGCCGCCCGCGTGCTCGACCGGCCGCGGGCCGCGCCCGCCGGCAACGAATGTCCCAGCCATGCGAGCGGCTTCGCCGACGAAAAGCTCTACTGGGTCCATCGATTGGGAGAGGAAGAGGTGCGCGCCTACGGCAGCGGGGAAGGGCCGGTTCTCGCCGCAACGCTGCTGCGTCCCGGCCCGGCCGGGCCGGGCTGATCCTTCCGGCCGGCGGCGAAGGTCGATGTCCGAAAACCGCGAGACAAGACCGCCCGGCGCCGCGATCATCGCCGCATGGATCTCGACCACGACGCCTGCTACCGGGCCATAGCGACCCGGGATGCCCGATTCGACGGGCGCCTGTTCACCGGTGTGCGCACCACGGGCATCTACTGCCGCCCCATCTGCCCGGCCCGTACGCCGAAACAGGCGAATGTCAGCTTCTACGCTTCCGCCGCCGCCGCCCAGGCGGCGGGCTTCCGCCCCTGCCTGCGCTGCCGTCCGGAAACCTCGCCCGACCTCGGCGCCTGGCGCGGCACCTCCAACACCGTCTCCCGTGCGCTTGCCCTGATCGAGGCCGGCGCGCTCGACGAGACCGATGTCGAGGGCCTCGCCGCCCGCTTGGGTCTCGGCGAGCGCCAGCTTCGCCGCCTGTTTCGGCAGCATCTCGGCGCCTCACCCGTCGCGGTGGCGCAGACGCGCCGCGTGCTGCTGGCCAAGCAGCTCATCCACGAGACCCGGCTCCCCATGGCGGAAGTGGCGCTGGCTTCCGGATTCGGCAGCGTCCGCCGCTTCAACGAAACTTTTCACACCCTCTACGACCGCCCGCCGCAGGCGCTCCGCCGCTCCCGCGCGGCCGATGCCGGTGCCGGCGGTGAAGTGCGCCTGAGCCTGCCCTACCGCCCGCCCTATGACTGGCCGGCCATGCTGGGCTTCCTCGCCATGCGCGCCATCCCCGGGGTGGAGACGGTGCGCGACGGTGCCTATGCCCGCAGCATTGCCATCGGCAGGATCCGCGGCATGGTGGTCGCCACCTCGGGCCGGAAGGATCGGCTCGACATCCGCATCCGCTTCCCCGACCTGACCGCGCTGCCCGGCATCATCGCCCGCATCCGCCGCGTCTTCGACCTGACCGCCGACCCGGTCGCCATCGGTGCCGACCTGGCGCGCGACCCGGCGCTGGCGCCGCGTGTCGCCGCCCGGCCGGGCCTGCGCGTCCCAGGCGCCTGGGACGGCTTCGAACTCGCCGTCCGCGCCATCCTCGGCCAGCAGATCACCGTCGCGGCCGCGACCCGCCTCGCCGGCAAGCTGGTCGAGGCCTATGGCGAGCCCTACACGGACCCGGCGGCCGCGGCCCTCGGCCTCACCCACATCTTCCCCGAAGCCGCCCGCCTCGCGACCGAGGACGTCGCGGCCTTGGGCCTGATGCCCGGCGCCCGGGCCCGCTCGCTCGTCTCCCTCGCCGCCGCCGTCGCCGCCGATCCGAAGCTGTTCGATCCGCGCCGCGACCTGGACGAGGCCATCGCCGCGCTGCGGGCCTTGCCCGGCATCGGCGAATGGACGGCGCAGTACATCGCCATGCGCCAGCTGCGCGAACCCGATGCCTTCCCGGCCGCCGATATCGGCCTCTTGCGCGCCATGACCGGTGCCGCCGGGCGCCGGCCCACCGCGCCTGAACTCCTGGCCCGGGCCGAAAGCTGGCGGCCCTGGCGCGCCTATGCCGCCTTGCATCTGTGGATGGGCGGTCCCGCCGCCCTGCCGGAGAACCGTGATGACCGCGCCGCTGCCTGAACGCCTGCTCTACGATCCGCTGCCGACGCCGGTGGGCGAAGCGGTGATGATCACCGACGAGAAGGGCAACCTTCGCGGCTTCGACTGGCTCGACAAGGAAGACCGGCTGCGGCTGATCCTGAAGCGGCAGTATCGCGGCCTGCTGCCGGCGAAGGGTGCTGCCCCCGCCGCGATCCGGAAGGCCCTCGCCGACTACTTCGCCGGCGACATTCCGCGCCTGAAGGAGATTCCCTGGGCCACCGCCGGCACCGACTTTCAGCGCGGCGTCTGGAAGGCGCTGACCACCATTCCGGCCGGCAGCACCCTCAGCTACAGCCAGCTCGCCCGGCAGATCGGCTCACCGAAAGCCATCCGCGCCGTCGGCCTCGCCAACGGCTCGAACCCGGTCGGCGTGGTGGTGCCCTGCCACCGCGTCATCGGTTCGGACGGCTCGCTCACCGGCTATGGCGGCGGCATCGAGCGGAAGCGCTGGCTCCTGAAGCACGAGGGCGCCTCGCATCGGTGAGCCTCGGGTCTTTTCGCGGTCGTGGACGTCGACGGTGATCTCGGCGTGAGCATGACGGCCGGGCAACCGTGCCGGCAACCCGCGTTGACCGGGCAGGGCGCTGAACTCTAGGGTCGCGGCCCATGTTCAGACCCGGCCCGCGCAATCTCATCACCGACGTCCCCGGCATCCTGGTGGGCAATGCCGAGGACCACCGCGCCCGCACCGGCGTCACCGTCGTCCGCCCCGAACCGGCGGCGCTCGCCGCCGCCGATGTGCGCGGCGGCGCGCCGGGCACGCGCGAGATCAGCCTGCTCGACCCCACCTGCCGGGTCGACCGGATCGACGCCGTCACGCTCTCCGGCGGTTCCGCCTTCGGGCTCGACGCCGCTTCCGGTGCCCAGCGCTGGCTGGCCGCGCATGGCCGCGGCATCGAGGTCGGCGGTTTCCGCATCCCCCTCGTTCCCGGCGCCATCCTCTTCGACCTGACGCATGGCGGCGACAAGGACTGGGGCGAGGAGCCGCCCTATCTGCGCCTCGGACGCGAAGCTTGCGCGGCCGCCGCGGAAGACTTCGGCCTCGGCAATGCCGGCGCCGGCCTCGGTGCGCGGGCGGGGCGGATCAAGGGCGGGCTCGGCAGTGCCTCCGCCGTGTCGCCCGACATGGCGGTCGGCGCGCTGATGGCGGTGAACTGCGTCGGCTCGGTCACCGACGCCTTCGGCCGCTTCTTCGCCGCCCCCTTCGAGATCGACGGCGAATTCGGCGGCCGTCCGGCCCCGGCCGGCGGCAGCGCCCCGGCCGAGGATCTGCCGGCGGAAGGACGCCTGGGCGGGCACACCTGCATCGGTGTGGTGGCGACCGACGTGGCGCTCACCAAGGCCGAGGCCCTGCGCGTCGCCTATATGGCCCATGACGGCATGGCGCGGGCCATCCGCCCGGTGCATACGCCTTTCGACGGTGATACGATTTTCGTGATTTCGACGGCGAAGCGGCCTTCCCGCGGCGTCGTCGATCTCGCCCGGATCGGCCATCTGGCCGCCGACTGCGTGGCCCGCGCCATCGCACGCGGCGTCTTTCTGGCCGAGACCCTGGGCGAGTTACCCGCCTACCGCACGGCCTGGCCGTGATCCCCTGGAGGAGCCCAACGATGCGATCGACCCTCATCCTCGGCCTGCTCGCCGCGCTCGGCATGGCGGCTGCGCCGGCGGCCTTCGTGCCGGCGGCCTCGGCCCAAGCCAAGAAGGACACGCTCACTCTCGCCATGACGCTCGAACCGGCGCCGGGCCTCGATCCGACGACGGGCTCGGCCGCGGCGATCGGCGAGATCGTGCACTACAACCTGTTCGAGACGCTCACCCGCATCACCGACAAGGCGCAGGTGGTGCCGCTCCTGGCCAAGAGCTGGACCGTCTCCGAAGATCAGCTCACCTACACCTTCAAGCTGCTCGAAGGGGTGAAGTTTCACAACGGCGAGGCGCTGACCGCCGAGACCGTGAAATGGGGCTATGAGCGCAACGCGGGCGAGAAGTCGACCAACAAGCGCAAGGCCGTCTTCACCAACATCGAGACCATGGCGACGCCCGACGCGGCGACGCTGGTGGTGAAGCTGAAGAGCGCCAATCCGAACTTTCTCTTCAATCTGGCCGAGAACACCGCCTCGATCGTCGAGCCGAAATCGGCCGAGACCAACGGCAACAATCCGATCGGCACCGGCCCCTTCAAGTTCGTGAACTGGCAGAAGGGCCAGTCCGTCACCCTGGCCAAGGCCGAGACCTATCGCGACCCCGCCTCGGTGAAGCTGTCCCGCATCACCTTCCGCTTCATCAACGATCCCTCCGCCATGGCGGCGGCGCTGCTCTCGGGCGACATCGATGCCATCCCGCAGGGCGGAACCGACAACATCGACCAGTTCAAGGGCGACAAGCGCTTCACCGTCACGGAAGGGCTGACCGAGGGCGAGACCATCCTCGGCATCAACAACAAGCGCAAGCCCTTCGACGACGTGCGCGTGCGCCGCGCCATCGCCCATGCCATCAACCGCCAGGAGATCATCGACGGCGCCATGAACGGCGTCGGCGTGCCGATCGGCAGCCATTTCTCGCCGAACCATCCCGACTATGTCGACCTGACCGGCGTCTATCCGCACAACATCGACAAGGCCAAGGCGCTCCTGAAGGAAGCCGGCGTCGCGCCCGGCACCGAATGGACGCTCTCGCTGCCGCCGCCCGCCTATGCCCGCCGCGGCGGCGAGATCATCGCCGCCCAGCTCGCCAAGGTCGGCATCAAGATCAAGATCGAGAACCAGGAATGGGCCCAGTGGCTCGACGTCACCTTCAAGAACAAGAACTTCGACCTGTCCATCGTCTCCCATGTCGAGCCGCTCGACATCGTGATCTATGAGAACACCGGCTACTACTTCCAGTACGATTCGGCCGATTTCCGCAGCCTGATGCAGACCTCGCGCACCGCCACCGACAGCAAGGCGCGCTCGGACGCCCTGAAGAAGGCCCAGGCCAAGATCGCCGAGGACGCCGTCAACGGCTTCCTCTTCATGCTGCCGCGGGTCAGCTACTACAAGAAGGACCTGGTCGGGATCTGGCAGAACGCGCCGATCTTCGCCAACGACCTGACGCAGGTCCATTGGAAGTGAAGCACGCGATCACCCTCTCCCAGCCTGCCGGCTTGTCCGGCAGGCGAAGCCTACCGGCGCGGGAGAGGGTGCCCGAAGGGCGGGTGAGGGGAACGCTATCCGGAGAGGGCACCCCTCATCCTGCGCTGCGCGCCACCTTCTCCCCCAGGGAGAAGGGAAAGCCATGAAATCCCGCCCGCCGCTGTCCATCCGTCTCGACCTCGCGCCCGGCGTGCGGCTCGGGCCGGGGAAGGCCGATGTGCTGGAAGGCATCGCCGAGACCGGCTCGATCGCCGCCTCGGGCCGGCGGCTCTCCATGAGCTACAAGCGCGTCTGGGGCATCGTCGAGGAATTGAACCGCCTGTTCGACGCGCCGCTGGTCGCGGCGGCCAAGGGCGGCAGGGCCGGCGGGGGCGCGGCGCTGACCGATCTCGGTGAAACCGTCCTCGCCCGCTACCGCCGCATCCAGGACGCGGCGTCCAGGGCGGCGACGGCGGAAGTCGCCGCCCTGCGCCGGCGCCTCGCGCCGCGGGATTGATAATGACCGCTGCCTCGATATAGTCCGACGTCGATATCGTCATTTGGGAATATCGCTCTTGCGCCGGATCTTCCTCGCCCTCTTCGTCCTCTGGGTCGCCCCCGCGCTGGCGCAGCAAGCACCCGTCATCGCCGCCGCCTCGGACCTGCAGTTCGCCCTCGACGAAGTCGCGCTCCGATACAAGGCGGAAACGGGTGGCGCGGTCCGCATCGCTTACGGATCGTCCGGCAACCTCGCCCGACAGATCGAACAGGGCGCACCCTTCGAGGCGTTCCTCTCGGCCGACGAGGCCTATGTCTTCCGCCTGGCCGACAGGGGACTGACGATGGATCGCGGCGTGCTCTATGCGGTGGGACGGATCGTTCTCATCGCCCCGCGTGACTCGCCGCTCGCCGTCGAGGCGGGGCTCGAGGGGCTGCGCGCCGCGCTAGCGGGCGGTCGCGTGGGCCGGTTCGCCATCGCCAATCCCGAACACGCGCCCTATGGCCGCGCCGCCCGAGAGGCGCTCGACCGGGCCGGCCTGTGGGAGGGGCTGCGCCCCTTCCTGGTGCTGGGCGAGAACGTGTCCCAGGCGGCGCAGTTCGCCACCAGCGGGACCGCGCAGGGCGGCATCATCGCCTATTCGCTGGCGCTCGCGCCGGAAGTCTCGAAGCTCGGGCGCTTCGCCCTCATCCCGGCGGACGCGCATCAGCCGCTCAACCAGCGCATGGTACTGACGAAGAAGGCGGGACCGGCGGCGCGCGCCTTCCACGCCTATCTGCAGGCGAGGCCGGCGCGCGAGGTTCTCGCCCGCTACGGCTTCACGCTCCCCGGCGAGGGTGCGTGAGCAGCCCTTCCCCCCGGCAGCGGCGCTAGGCCGCCGGCATGGACTGGGCGGCGCTCTCGCTCTCGCTCGAACTGGCGGCGCTCACCGCCCTCATCCTTCTGCCGCTCGGCATCGTCCTCGCCCGCCTGCTCGCCTTCCGTCGCTTCGCCGCCAAGGGCCTGGTCGAAGCCCTGGTCGCCCTGCCCCTGGTCCTGCCGCCCACCGTGCTCGGCTACTATATGCTGCTCGCCATGGGCCAGGCCTCTCCCCTCGGCCAAGCCTGGACGGCGCTCACCGGGGGCAGCCTAGCCTTCTCCTTCGCTGGCCTCCTGCTTGCCTCGATCGTCTTCAACCTGCCCTTCGCGGTGCAGCCCTTGCAGCGCGCCTTCGATGCGGTGCCCGCCGACCTGCGCGAGGCGGCCTGGGTCAGCGGCCTGTCGCGCTGGTCCACCTTCCTCAAGGTGGAACTGCCGCTCGCCTGGCCTGGCCTCCTCACCGCCTTCGTCCTCACCTTCGCCCATACGCTCGGCGAATTCGGCGTCGTCCTCATGGTGGGCGGCAGCATTCCGGATGAGACGCGCACGATCGCCATCGCCATTTACGACCGGGTTCAGGCCTTCGACGATGCCGCCGCCGCCGCCATGTCAGCCTTCCTGCTGGGCTTCTCCTTCATCGCCATCGGCCTCGTCTACCTCGTGGGGGGGCGGATGGTGGGTGTGCGGCGCTGAACATGGAGCCAAGTCGGGCGAGGGGCGCCACGCTCGAGGTCGACATGCGGCGGGGCGCACCCTTTCCGATCGAGGTCGCCTTCGCGGTCGCCGGCGGCGAGGTGCTCGCCCTGATCGGCCCCTCCGGCAGCGGTAAGTCCACCATCCTGCGCCTCATCGCCGGCCTGTTGCGACCGGATGCCGGCCGCATCGTCTCGGGCGGCGATGTCTGGTTCGACGCCGGCGCCGGAATCGACCTGTCTCCCCAGGCACGGCGCAGCGGCTTCGTCTTCCAGGACTACGCGCTCTTCCCGCACATGACCGCAGCGGGCAACGTGGCGGCGGCCCTCGGCCATCTGCCCGCCGCCGATCGTCCCGCCCGTGCCGCGTCGCTCCTCGCCCTGGTGCATCTCGACGGGCTCGGCGACCGCCGGCCGGCGGCGCTCTCGGGCGGCCAGCGCCAGCGCGTGGCGCTGGCCCGGGCCCTCGGGCGCGACCCGGCGGTGCTGTTGCTGGACGAACCTTTCGCCGCCGTCGACCCGGACCTGCGCCGCGGCCTGCAGGCGGAACTCCTGCGCCTGCGCGGCGGCCTCGGGATGCCGATCCTGCTGGTTACCCACGACCTGAACGATGCGCTCGCGCTCGCCGACCGCTTCGTCCGGATCGAGGCAGGGCGGGTGGCGGCGGCCGGCGACATCGCTGCGCTCGCCGCCGGCGGGGAAGAGGCGGCCAACCTGCTCCGAGCGCGTGTCGCCGAACATCTCCCCGCCCGCGGTCTCACCCGCCTCGCCTTCGACGGCGGAACCCTGCTGCTGCCGCTCCTGGACCGCCCGGCGGGGAGCGGGCTGCGCGTCCGCATCGCCGCCCGCGACGTCATCCTGGCGACGAAACGCCCGGAAGCGATCAGCCTGCGCAACGTCCTGGAAGGCCGTGTGACCGGCCTGAGCGACGGCCACGCCGGCGCCGTCCTCGTCGCCCTCATGCTCGGCCCAACCCCGCTGATCGCCCGCATCACCCGGGACGCGGCCCAGGATCTGGGCCTCGCCCCGGGCGCCGAGGTCTTCGTGCTGGTGAAATCCGTGGCGGTGGACCGGTGATCCGCGGCCTCCTCGCCGCGGCTTGGTGCTTCTGATGCACCGCTTTCTTCCGTCACGTACTCGATCGGCCAGACTCCCCTTGAAATACAAATTATACCAGGTCGCCCTTGTTTTATTTGCCCCGAGCGCCATCTTGCGCTAGAATTAAACCGTCACTTCATGCTGGGTTAGGGCAAGAGTCTTCCGAATAAACGCCGATAGGGGCGTAGCATTCGAGAAGCGGCCAAAGTACTTGGCAACGGCTGGCAGGAGGCGGCGTGAAACCGGCTCCGGCCGGTATCGCCCTGGCATGATCTGGCTCGAATTGGCTCGAATTGGCTGACTTAGGCTGGGGTCGAAGCGCGCCCGAACGGAGAGTTGCTCATTGAATCAATCTATTACGTCAAATTCCGACTTGATCCGGGCATCCGCGTCCCCCCGGGCACAATCTCTGCCGGAGGGGACCGCCGCAAGCGGCCAGACATGTCCGCGGATGAAAGCGGCCAAATTTGGCCGCGGCCGAATTTGTCCGCCGATGCTCGGCCTTACAACCCGGCCGGATCCGGCCGGGCGCGATGAAGCGGCCGGATTTGTCCGGCACGCGACCTCCCGCCGGGGGGATCGTGCGGCCGGGCCGGGCCTCGTACGCCGCGCCGCCGATTCCGCGCCGGCGGACAAAAATGTCCGCCGATCGATTCCCCTGGCGCGACAAACCCCGCCTTGTGGCCGAGTCCGCCTTTGCTATAGTGCCCGTGATTTCAGCATCTTCTTGGATACGACGGGGGATTCGGCATGGCCGATCACGGTCACATGGACATCCGCAGCCACAAGGCGACCTACGACGGCTTCATGGCCACCACAAAGTGGGTCAGCATTCTCATCGCCATCGTGCTGGTCCTGATGGCCATCTTCCTGACCTGACCGCCGCCGCGCGGCAACACGGGTTAGGGGAAGCTTTGGGGGCGCCATGATCATCGCGATAGCAAAGGAACGCCGGCCGGGAGAGAAGCGGGTCGCCGCCACGCCCGAGACGGTCAAGAAGTTCATCGGCCTCGGGCAGTCGGTGGTGGTCGAAAGCGGGGCCGGCGACGGCACCTCGATCCCGGACGACCATTTCGCCGCCGCCGGTGCGACCATCGCTCCCGATGCGGCTTCCGCGCTCAAGGATGCCGATATCGTCCTCAAGGTGGCCCGTCCGATGACGGCGGCCGAGGGCCTCGACGAGATCGCCCCCATGAAGAAGGGGGCGACGCTCATCTGCAACCTGGCGCCGCTGCAGAACAAGGAACAGGTGAAGGGCTTCGCCGCCGCCGGCATCCAGGCCTTCGCCATGGAACTGATCCCGCGCATCACCCGGGCCCAGTCGATGGACGTGCTGTCCAGCCAGGCGAACCTCGCCGGCTACAAGGCCGTGCTCGACGCCACCATGCATTTCGGCCGCGCCTTCCCGATGATGATGACGGCGGCCGGCACCGTCGCCCCGGCCAAGGTCTTCATCATGGGCGTGGGCGTCGCCGGGCTGCAGGCGATCGCGACGGCGAAGCGCCTGGGCGCCGTGGTGCTCGCCACCGACGTCCGCATCGCCACCAAGGAACAGGCGGAGAGCCTCGGGGCCAAGTTCGTCATGGTCGACGACGAGGAGGCGAAGCAGGCCCAGACGGCCGGCGGCTACGCCAAGGAAATGTCGGATGCCTACAAGGCGAAACAGGCGGCGCTGATCGCCGAGACCGTGCCGAAGATGGACGTCATCATCACCACCGCCCTCATCCCGGGCCGTCCCGCACCGGTGCTGGTGACGGAAGAGATGGTGAAGTCGATGAAGCCGGGCTCGGTCATCGTCGACCTGGCGGTGGAGACGGGGGGCAACTGTCCGCTTTCCCGGCCCGACCAGGTGGTCGAAGCCTATGGCGTGAAGATCGTGGGCTACCTGAACGTGCCCTCCCGCATCGCGGTGGACGCCTCGGCGCTCTATGCCCGCAACCTGGTCAACTTCCTGACGCCCCTGATCGACAAGGAGACGAAGGCGCTCAAGATCGATCCGAACGACGAGATCGTGAAGGGCACGCTCCTCACCCAGGGTGGCCAGGTCGTGCACCCGCAGCTCCAGGGGGCCTGAACCATGGCCGAACTCTACTCCTTCATGTCACTGCTCACCGTCTTCGTGATGGCCTGCTTCGTGGGCTATTACGTGGTCTGGTCGGTGACGCCGGCCCTGCACACGCCGCTGATGAGCGTCACCAACGCCATCTCCTCGGTCATCATCGTGGGCGCGCTCATCGCCGCGGGATCCTCCACCGTCTTCGACACCTCGAAGATCTTCGGCCTGGTGGCGATCGCGCTGGCGGCCGTGAACATCTTCGGCGGCTTCCTCGTCACCCAGCGCATGCTGGCGATGTACAAGAAAAAAGAGAAGTGAGGGGAAGACCGCGATGCCCATCCAGCTGACCGCCTTCCTCTATCTCGTCTCCTCCGTACTGTTCGTGCTGGCGCTGCGCGGGCTCTCCAGCCCGGCGACCAGCCAGCGCGGCAACCTCTTCGGCATGATCGGCATGACCATCGCGGTGGTCACCACCGTGCTGTGGATCGCGACCCAGTCGGGCGGCGCCGGGTTCGGTGCCGTGGGCTGGATCATCGTGGCACTGGTGATCGGCGGCGGTGTGGGCGCCTATCTCGCCCGGACCATCCAGATGACGGCGATGCCCCAGCTGGTGGCCGCCATGCACTCGCTCGTCGGCATGGCCGCGGTACTGGTCGCCGCGGCCGCCTACTACAACCCGCAGCCCTACGGCATTCTCGACCCGAACGGCAAGCTGCTGCTGGCCAGCCGGATCGAGATGGCGCTCGGCGTCGTCATCGGCATCGTCACCTTCTCCGGTTCCATCGTCGCCTTCGCCAAGCTGCAGGGCCTGGTCTCCGGCTCGCCGGTCACCTTCGCCGGCCAGCACAAGCTGAACGCGCTCTTGGGCCTCGTGATCCTGGCGCTGATCGTCGCCTTCTGCATCGACGCCAACCCGACCTTCTTCTGGGCGATGACGGCGCTGGCGCTGGTGGTCGGCTTCCTCGTCATCATCCCGATCGGCGGCGCCGACATGCCGGTGGTGGTGTCGATGCTGAACTCCTATTCCGGCTGGGCCGCCGCCGGCATCGGCTTCACGCTGCAGAACCCGGCGCTGATCGTCACCGGCGCGCTCGTGGGTTCGTCGGGCGCCATCCTCTCCTACATCATGTGCAAGGGGATGAACCGCTCGCTGATCAACGTGATCCTGGGCGGCTTCGGCTCCGATACCTCGGCCGCCGCGGCCGGCTCCGCCACCGACCGGCCCTACAAGGCGGGCTCGGCCGACGATGCCGCCTTCATCATGAAGAACGCCGGCAAGGTCATCATCGTGCCGGGCTACGGCATGGCGGTGTCGCAGGCGCAGCACTCGCTGCGCGAGATGTGCGACAAGCTGAAGGAGGAGGGCGTGGAAGTGAAATACGCCATCCATCCGGTGGCGGGCCGCATGCCGGGCCATATGAACGTGCTGCTCGCGGAAGCCAACGTGCCCTATGACGAGGTGTTCGAGCTCGAGGAGATCAACGCCGAGTTCCAGACCGCCGACGTCGCCTTCGTCATCGGTGCCAACGACGTGACCAACCCGGCGGCGCGCGACGATCCGAAGTCGCCGATCTACGGCATGCCCATCCTGGACGTCGACAAGTCGAAGACGGTGCTGTTCGTGAAGCGCTCGATGGCCTCGGGCTATGCCGGCATCGACAACGACCTCTTCTACAAGAACAACACCATGATGCTTCTGGCCGACGGCAAGAAGATGGTGGAGGACATCGTCAAGTCGCTCTAGGCAGCAGGCGGCCGGCGGCGCAGGTGATGAAAGTCGCCGCCGCCATCAGGCCGCACATGGCGGCCGGCGTGCCGTCGTAGAGCGGACCCAGCACGGTGGCGAACAGGCCGCCGCAGCCGAATTGCAGCGTGCCGAGCAGCGCCGAAGCCGCGCCGGCCCGTTCCGGATGGCCGGTCAGCGCCACCGCGGCGCTGTTCGGCAGGATGAAGCCGTAGGCGGAGAGCTGCAGGAAGATGGCGCCGATCAGGCCCCAGGGCCCGCCCGCGCCGCTCAGTCCCACGGCGAGGACGTTCAGGCCGAGCAGCGGAACGAGAAGGGTCGCCCGCCGGAACACCTCGATCGGCTGGCGCGTCTTCAGCAGGTGGCGGTTGACCTGAGATCCGGCGATCAGGGCCGCCGCGCAGAGGCCGAAGGCGACGCCATAGGCCTGCGGCGACAGTCCGTACTGCTCGATCAGCACCGCGGGCGAGCCGGATATGTAGCTGAACAGTCCCGCGGTGGAGAATCCGCCGGCCAGGGCGGCGAAGAGGAAGCGGCGGTCGGCGATCACGCCGGCATAGCCGCGCAATACCCCGCCGACGGGGGCGAGGTGGACCGGCCGGGTCTCCGGCAGCATGCGGGCACTGGCGAGGAGGCAGGCCGCCCCGAACAGCACCAGCACGGCGAAGATCCAGCGCCAGTCGGCCAGGAGCAGCAGGCTGGACCCCAGTGTCGGCGCCAGGATCGGCGCGACGCCCATGACCAGCATCAGGAGCGAGTAGACCCGGGCCGCCTCCTGGGGCGTGTAGAGGTCGCGCACCACCGCCCGGCCGATCACCATGCCGGCGCAGCCGCCGAGCGCCTGGACGAAGCGAAGCGCGACCAGGCTCTCCAGCGTCGGCGCCAGCGCGCAGCCGAGCGAGGCCAGGACGTAGAGCCCGGTGCCGAACAGGAGCGGGGGGCGCCGGCCGATCGCATCCGAGACCGGCCCGTAGACCAGCTGGCCGAGCGCGATCCCGATGAAGAAGGCCGCCAGCGTGTGCTGTACCTGCCCCACGTCGACCGCGAAGTCCCGGGCCATCGACGGCAGGGCCGGCAGGTACATGTCGATCGACATCGGCGCGAAGGCGGAAAGCGCGCCCAGCAGAACGGTAAACCTGATGGAACTCGGCGAAGACATATTCCGCTCGATGCAAAGTGCGGGCCGGCTGGCGCGGACTACCCTGTTTACCATTTTGTTCATCAGATCACGCCAGTCTGACGCGCCATGAGCAGTGCCGCACAATCGAGCAAGCCGGGAGACCGCGCCGGTGCGTCGAACACCACGTTCGAGTTCCAGCACCGCGTCTTTTCGGTATCCGATGCGGTCTTCCGCCTCGATCGCACCAACAACCAGGTCGCGCTGCACATGAGCATCAGCGGCGTCGCCGCGTCCATGGCCATCGGCAGCATTCTCAAGGGCTTCGGCATCGAGCCCGGCTCGCCCGACGCGCAGATGCTGAAGATGGTCGAGAAGGGCCTGCGCTTCGTGCGCGAGATCCGACCCGGCGACAATGTTCCGAACGAGGTTCTCGATGGTTCCGCCTCCTGGAAGGTGGAGCCGCATCACGAGCAGGTGGCCCGCTCGCGCCTCCTCGTCCAGCTGGTCGCCTGGATGGCCGGCGGCGAGGCGGCGATGATGGATCCTTCCGAACTTCTCAGCGCCATGGAAGACCCTTCCATGAAGGAGAAGATCAACACCGCCTTCGAGGAGGCGGCGACCAAACTGGGCCTGGGGCCCGGCGGCAAGCAGAAGGTCACCGACATGATCGACCAGCTGACCCGCGAGATGACCTACATCGAGGCGCTGCGTGAGAAGATCGGCAACTACTTCAGCATCGAACGCAAGCTGAAGATGCTGGCGCACGCCTATCGCGCCGACCGTACGATCGGCGAGTCGATCCAGCGCATCCAGATCCTGATGACCACGCCCTTCAACCAGATGCGCCAATCCTTCAGCATGGTCGATGCCCAGACCTCCGAGATCATCTCGGCCCTGAAGAAGCTGACGGTGACCATCGACTTCGTTCGCGCCACCCGCGACAAGCTCAGGGACACGGTCCTGCTCTGGGACGAGATCGGCGATCTCTGGGCCGAGCTCGAGCCGGACCGTGGCGAGGAGGCGGAGCGACTGATCGGCCGCACCTATCGCTTCGCCGCCACCAACTTCCCGCTGGCCCAGCGCTGGACGACGCCGGCGAGCTGACCCCAGCTGCCCATAATCTGACCTGTATCGATCGGAACGGCGTCGAAAGGCTATTTTTTCGGCACTCTGGAAACCCAGGCTGGGACTCTCTTCCCCAAATCAATGTCGTTTTTGCAGGCAGGCGCGCTGGCATGGCCCTTGCTGATCGTCCTTCGTGCCGCACCGTCGGCACAGGGAACGGATCAAAGAGGGGCTCATGGATTTCACAACTGGCAAGGGGCGGGCGCTCGCGCTCGCCGGCGCGCTGGCCACGGCTTTCGCCTGGTCGACCGCTTCCGCCCAGGCACCGATCAAGGTCGGCGTACTCCACTCGCTTTCCGGCACGATGGCCATCAGCGAGACGACGCTGAAGGACACCGTCCTCATGATGGTGGACGACATCAACAAGAAGGGCGGCCTGCTCGGCCGCAAGGTGGAGGCGGTGGTGGTGGATCCCGCTTCCAATTGGCCGCTCTTCGCCGAGAAGGCGCGCGAACTGCTGACCAAGGAGAAGGTCGACGTGGTGTTCGGCTGCTGGACCTCGGTGTCCCGCAAGTCGGTGCTGCCGGTGTTCGAGGAACTGAACGGTCTCCTCTTCTACCCGGTGCAGTACGAAGGCGAGGAAAGCTCGCGCAACGTCTTCTACACCGGCGCTGCGCCGAACCAGCAGGCGATCCCGGCGGTCGAATACCTGATGAGCAAGGACGGCGGCGAGGCCAAGCGCTGGGTGCTGGCCGGCACCGACTACGTCTATCCGCGCACCACGAACAAGATCCTTGAAGCCTTCCTGATCTCCAAGGGGGTCGCCAAGGAAGACATCATGATCAACTACACGCCGTTCGGCCATTCCGACTGGCAGACGATCGTGGCCGACATCAAGAAGTTCGGCTCGGCCGGCAAGAAGACCGCCGTCGTCTCGACCATCAACGGCGATGCCAACGTTCCCTTCTACAAGGAACTCGCCAACGCGGGCATCAGTGCGAAGGACATCCCGGTGGTGGCCTTCTCCGTCGGCGAAGAGGAACTCGCCGGCATCGACACCAAGAACCTGGTCGGTCATCTGGCCGCCTGGAACTACTTCCAGTCGGTGAAGTCGCCGGTCAACGACGCCTTCATCAAGCAGTGGCGCACCTTCATCAAGAACGAGAAGCGCGTCACCAACGACCCGATGGAAGCCACCTATATCGGCTTCAAGATGTGGGCCCAGGCCGTGGCGCAGGCCGGCACCACCAGCGTCGACGCCGTCCGCCAGGCGATGTATGGCCAGAAGGTGGCGGCGCCCGGCGGCTTCGAATCGGTGATGAACACCAATCACCACCTGTCGAAGCCCGTACTCATCGGCGAAATCCAGGCCAACGGCCAGTTCGACATCGTCTGGGCGACCAAGGGCCCGATCAAGGCCGATGCCTGGAGCCCCTTCATCCCGGAGAGCGCCAAGCTCAAGGCCGACTGGACCTATCCCTGGGTCTGCGGCAACTGCGCCGAACCCAAGTACAAGATGTGATCTGAAACGCAGAGACGACCGCTCCGTGCCGCGAGGCAGCCGGAGCGGTCCATCCGCCGACGGTTTCCGGAGAGCGCCACGTGATACAGTCGAAAGTGCCGCGCCGGCTCCCCCTTCGGGAGGATACCGGTACGGCGGGAAGTCCCGCGCCCCGGGCTTGGGCCAAAAGGGTCGGTGCCGCCCTGATCGCCCTGTCGGCTTTCCTCCTCGTGCATGTCAGCGCCCAGGCGGCAACGCTGGAAGAGCTGCTGTCCAAGCTGTCGACGGACAGTTTCGCCGAAAAGATCGAGGCGGCCGAAGCGCTTGGCTCGCTCGGAGACGGCCGCGCCATTCCCGCCCTGCGCGCCCTGGATGCGGGGCGCCTCTACGCGCGCAAGGACGGCAGTCCCCTCATCGAGGAAGGGTCCGGCTTCAAGGATGCGCTGACCGGCCAGCCCGTCGCCGGCCTGAGCTCGGCCGCTCTCGAGAAGGTCCGCGCCAACAACCGCCTGCGGGGGGTGATCGGCGCCGCCCTGTCCAAGCTCGCCCTGTTCTCCGACGTGAAGGCCGAACGACTGACGGCAGCGCGGGATGCCTTCAAGGTCGGTTCGGCCGAAATGGCGGCTACGCTGGAGCGTGCGCTCGGCGTGGAGAAGGATCCGGAGGTGGCCTCCGCCATTCGCTTCAGCCTGACCGCCGCGCGCCTGTCCAGCGGCACGCCGGAACAGCGCGTCCTCTCGATCCGCGAACTCGCCGGTTCCATCGACCCGCAGGTGAAGAACCTCATCGCGGGCGTCCGCAACGACCAGACCCAGCCGAAGGAAGTCAAGGAGGCGGCCGACACCGCCCTCGCCTCCATCGAACGCAAGCTCATGCTCACCGGCATCGCCGAGAACCTGTTCCAGGGGATCAGCCTGGGATCGGTCCTGCTGCTCGCCGCGGTCGGTCTCGCCATCACCTTCGGCGTGATGGGCGTGATCAACATGGCGCATGGCGAGATGATCATGCTGGGTGCCTATACCGCCTATTCGGTGCAGCTCGCCTGCCGGGCACTGCTCCCGCCGCAATGGGTCGGCGCCTACCTCCTGATCTCGATCCCGATCGCCTTCCTGGTCGCCGGCGCGGTCGGGGTCCTGCTCGAACGCACGGTGATCCGTTTTCTCTACGGCCGTCCGCTGGAGACCCTGCTCTCCACCTGGGGCATCAGCCTGATCCTGCAACAGGCGGTTCGCTCGATCTTCGACGCCCAGAACAAGGAAGTCGCCAATCCGGAGTGGATGACGGGGGGCTTCGAACTGATCGGAGGGTTCTACATCGCCTGGAACCGTCTCTACATCATCGTCTTCTGCTTCATGGTTCTGGGCGTCATCGCCCTCATCCTGCGGCGGACCGCCTTCGGCCTGCACATGCGGGCGGTGACGCAGAACCGCGACATGGCCGCCGCCATGGGCATCCCGACCGCACGGGTCGACGCTCTCACCTTCGGGCTTGGTTCGGGCATTGCCGGCATGGCCGGCGTCGCGCTCTCCCAGATCGGCAATGTCAGTCCCAATCTCGGGCAGATCTACATCGTCGACAGCTTCCTGGTGGTGGTCTTCGGCGGCGTCGGCAACCTCATGGGAACGCTCGTCGGCGCGATGACGCTCGGCATCGTCAACAAGCTCCTGGAACCCGTCGCCGGCGCGGTACTCGGCAAGGTCGTCGTGCTGGTCGCCATCATCCTCTTCATGCAGCGCCGCCCGCGCGGCCTCTTCGCGCTCAAGGGACGGTCCGTCGATGCGTGATCATCCGACCTATCCGCTGCTCACCCCGCGCGGCTGGCTGGTCTTCGCCCTGGCCGGCCTCGTGCTGCTCGCCGTTCCGGCGGCGAACCAATGGGCGGCGCAGGGCTCCGCCGCGCATCTGCCGGACTACCTCGTGCCGCTGATCGGCAAGTACTGCACCTATGCCATGCTGGCACTCGCGCTCGACCTGATCTGGGGTTATGCCGGCATCCTGTCGCTCGGTCACGGCGCCTTCTTCGCGCTGGGCGGCTACTGCATGGGCATGTACATGATGCGCCATATCGGCACCCGCGGCGTGTACGGAAATGCCGAACTGCCGGACTTCATGGTGTTCCTGAACTGGAAGGAACTGCCCTGGTACTGGTACGGCTTCGACATGTTCTGGTTCGCGGCCCTGATGGCCCTGGTGGTACCCGGCCTCCTCGCTTTCGTCGTCGGCTGGCTCACCTTCCGATCGCGTGTCACAGGGGTGTATCTGTCCATCATCACCCAGGCGATGACCTTCGCTCTCCTGCTCGCCTTTTTCCGCAACAACATGGGCTTCGGCGGCAACAACGGCCTTACCGACTTCAAGGACATTCTGGGCTTTCCCGTGCAGGCGCAGTCGACGCGCGTCGGCCTCTACATTGCCTCCGTCCTCGGTCTGGGCCTCACTTTCCTCATCTGCCGGGCCGTGGTGACGTCCAAGCTCGGCCGCGTCTGCCTCGCGCTTCGCGACGCCGAAAGCAGGGTGCGCTTCCTCGGCTACTCGACCACGGGTGCCAAGCTCTTCGTCTTCACGCTCTCGGCGGTGCTGGCGGGCCTCGCCGGGGCGCTCTACGTGCCTCAGGTCGGGATCATCAACCCGTCGGAGTTCTCCCCGGCCAATTCGATCGAGATCGCGATCTGGGTCGCGGTCGGCGGCCGTGGAACGCTGTCCGGGGCGGTGCTGGGAGCATTCGGCGTCAACTGGGCGAAAACCTGGCTGACCGGCGCCGCGCCGGAGATCTGGCTTTTCTTTCTCGGACTTCTCTTCGTCGCGGTGACCCTTCTCTTCCCGAAGGGGATCATCGGTCTCTACCAGCAGATCAAGGCCCGCCGCGCGGCGGGCGCCGCTCCCGCGCCCCAGCAGGCGGGGGGCGACTGACATGGCCCGTCCCGAGATTCCGGGCCGCCTCGCCGGCGAACCCGATCCGCACCTCTACCTCTCCGGCGTCACCGTTTCCTTTGACGGGTTCCGCGCGCTGAACTCGCTGTCGCTGATCATCGAGAAGGGCGAGCTTCGTACCATCATCGGCCCCAACGGGGCCGGCAAGACCACGATGATGGATGTCATCACCGGCAAGACCAGGCCGGACGAGGGGGAGGTCTTCTTCGGCGGCGAGCACGATCTCACCCAGCTCGACGAGGCGGCGATCGCCAACCTCGGCATCGGCCGCAAGTTCCAGCGACCGACGGTGTTCGAGAATCTCACCGTCTACGAGAACCTGGAACTGGCGGTAAAGACGGGCCGCGGCACCTTCGCGACCCTGCGCGGCCTGATGACCGGCGAGATGCGGGAGACGATCGAGCAGCTTTTCCAGACGATAGGACTGTCCGCCCGCCGGCACGAACAGGCGGGAGCGCTCAGTCACGGCCAGAAGCAATGGCTGGAGATCGGCATGCTGCTCGGCCAGGACGCGCAACTCCTGCTGCTCGATGAGCCCGTCGCCGGCATGACCGATCACGAGACGGAGGCGACCGCCGAACTGATCCTGCGTCTCGCCAGGGAGCGAACGCTGGTCGTCGTCGAACACGACATGGAATTCGTCCGCGCGCTCGGTGCCAAGGTGACGGTCCTGCACGAAGGATCGGTTCTGGCGGAAGGCAGCATCGACCAGGTTCAGGCGAACCAGCGCGTCGTCGAAGTCTATCTGGGGCGCTGACATGTTGAGCGTCGAAGGCATCCACCTGTTCCACGGCGCCAGCCACACGCTGAAGAACGTCTCGCTGACCGCGGAAATCGGCAAGATCACCTGCGTCATGGGACGCAACGGTGTCGGCAAGACCTCGCTGCTGCGCGCGATCATGGGCCTGAAGCAGATCAGGCAAGGCAGGGTGGTCTGGCAGGGCGAGGACATCTCGCGCCTGCCCGCCCATCAGCGCGCGCGCAAGGGCCTCGCCATCGTGCCGCAGGGCCGAGAGATCTTCGCGCGGCTGACGGTGCTCGAGAATCTGAAGACTGGCTTCGCCCCGCTGCCACGCGGGCAGCGCGAGATCGATGACGAGATCTACGAGCTCTTTCCCGTGCTGAAGAGCATGCTCGGCCGGCGCGGCGGCGACCTGTCGGGCGGGCAGCAGCAGCAGCTCGCCATCGGACGGGCGCTGGTCACGAGGCCGAAGCTGCTGGTCCTGGACGAGCCGACCGAAGGCATCCAGCCCTCCATCATCAAGGACATCGGGCGGGTGATCCGGAAGCTGGCCGATCGCGGCGACATGGCGATCGTTCTGGTCGAGCAGTATTTCGACTTCGCCCGAGAACTCGCGGATCGTTTCGTGGTGATGGATCGCGGCGAGGTCGTCCTGGCCGGGGACGGCGGCAGCCTCTCGGAGGACGACGTCAGGAAGTACCTTACCGTCTAGCCGGCCTTGTGGAGCCGCTCCCTGAATCGGCTGGGCGAGAAACCGGTCGCGGCGGCGAAGACGCGGCTGAAATAGGCGGGATCCTTGAAGCCCAGCCCGTAAGCGATCTCGGATATCGGCAGATTGGTATAGACGAGGTGGCGTCGTGCCTCCCGCACGATGCGGTTCAGGATCACCCGCGAGGCCGGATGGCCTGTCGCGCCGCGTACGACCCGGCTGAGATGCGTCGGGGTCACCGCCAGGGCGGCGGCATAGCGGGCGACGTTCCAGTGCTGCAGGTAGTGCCGCTCCAGCAGATCCTGAAACCGGCCCGCGAGATCGGATCCACCCGGTGCGCCGCCGATGCGCCCCGCCGCGGACAGCGACCGGGCGACCAGCCCGGCCAGCATCCCCGTCAGGGCGCGCAACAGATGCGCTCTGGCGAAGTCCCGCGCACCGAACTCGGCGAATATATGCCGCATGGTCGCGCGCATTCGCGCCGACGCCGGCAGCACCGCCACCTGTCCGAGCACCACCGCCAGGCCTTCGGACGCGAGCAGGACTTCGTCCAGCACCTCGGCGGCGATGGTGAGCACCCAGCCGCGCGTGCCCGGCGTGAAGCGGAACCCGTGTACGCTGCCGACCGGGACGTTCACGACCCGCATCGGACCGAGCGGTACGATCCGTCCATCGAAACTCGCCCGACCGCCACCCTTTTCGATCAAGAGAATCTGGTGCAGGCGGGCATGCCGGTGCGGCGAGACCGCCCAATCGTGCAGGGCGCTGCGTGCCGCGATGGTTTCGCAATGCACGACATCGGGCAGGTCGCCCATCTCGCCGAACAGGTTGTAGACCTGGATCCGGCTACCATCCGCCTGGCGCATGTTCGAATCGTACAAGACAAAGGCCGATCCTTCCATCCACAGCGAGACGGCGATCTGCGATCGTCCGGGCGGGGAGAAGGAACCGGATGAGAGTCCAGGTTTGCATCATCGGCGGCGGACCCTCGGGGCTCTTGCTGTCTCAGCTCCTGCATCGCCAGGGGATCGACACGATCGTGCTCGAAAAGCACGGCCGCGACCATGTCCTGGCCCGCATCAGGGCCGGAGTGATCGAGCATGGGTTCGCCCGGCTGATGCGCGAAGCCGGATGCGGCGAGCGCATGGACCGCGAGGGGGAAGTCCACGAGGGCGTCTTCATCGCGCATGGCGGTGTCCTCGACCGGGTTGACCTGCACAGGCATTCCGGCGGCGGCACGGTCATCGTCTATGGCCAGACGGAGATAACGCGTGACCTCTACGAGGCGCGCGACCGGATGGGCGGTGCCGTCGTCCACCATGCCGAGGATGTGGCGCTGTTCGACCTGACGTCTGACACGCCCTACGTCACCTATGGCGATGGCGGCCGCACCGTCCGCATCGACTGCGACTATATCGTCGGTGCCGACGGCTTCCATGGCGTGAGCCGGGCTTCGATCCCGAAGGATGCCATCCGCGAATACGAGAAAGTCTACCCGTTCGGCTGGCTCGGCATCCTGTCGCGTACGAAGCCGGTCTCGCCCGAGCTGATCTATGCGCGGCATGCCCGCGGCTTCGCGCTCTGTTCCCTGCGTTCCCAGGTGCTGAGCCGATACTACATCCAGGTCCCGTTGACCGATCGTGTGGAGGACTGGCCGGACGATGCCTTCTGGGCCGAACTGAAGCGCCGCCTGCCCGGCGAAGCGGCCGACCGGCTGGCCACCGGCCCTTCGATCGAGAAGAGCATCGCTGCGCTGCGCAGCTATGTGGTGGAACCCATGCGCTACGGCCGGCTCTTCCTGGCGGGGGACGCGGCGCATATTTTTCCCCCGACGGGCGCGCGGGGTCTCAATACGGCGGCCTCCGACGTGCATTACCTCTATCACGCCATGCTCGCGCGCTACCGCGACGGGGACGAGGCGGGACTCGATTGCTATTCGGACAAAGCGCTGGCGCGGGTCTGGAAGGCGCAGCGATTCTCCTGGTGGATGACGACGCTGCTGCACCGGTTCGGCGAAGACTTTTCCTACGACGAGAAGCTGAAGGAGACGGAACTCGCCTATCTCTTCTCGTCGGAGGCCGCGTTGCGGGTGATGGCGGAAAACTACGTCGGCCTGCCCTACTGAAGGGGCTTCAGCGCGCCACCTGGGCGCATCGGGTCATGCCGCGGCTGGTCTCGTAGAGGGCGCCGTCCGGCCGCGTCCAGAAGGTGCGCTGCGCATCGGCGTAGCGGGCGCCGGAGGCCGCTACCACGCGCTCCATCCTGATCAAGAGCCCGCCCTGGTCGAGCATCAGCTGATCGGGTGTGGGAAATCGGGCGATCAGCCGCGTCCCGTCCTCGCAGCGATAGCTGATCGACGGCTCCGGCCGGGCGCCCGCGCAGGCTGCGAGCAGCGCCGCGAGAAGCAATCCGGCCGGACGCATCGTGAGGTCAGTAGCGGTAGGGCTCCGGCTTGTAGGGGCCGGCCGGGGCGATGCCGAGATACGTCGCCTGCTTCTCGGTCAGCTTGGTCAGCTTCACGCCGAGCTTGTCCAGATGCAGCGCCGCGACCTTTTCGTCCAGGGCCTTGGGAAGCGTGTAGACCTTGCGCTCATAGGCCTTGTGGTTGTTCCACAACTCGATCTGGGCCAGCACCTGATTGGTGAAGGAGGCGCTCATCACGAAACTGGGGTGGCCCGTGCCGCAGCCCAGGTTCACCAGGCGTCCTTCGGCCAGCACGATCAGGCGCTTGCCGTCGGGGAACTCCACCTCGTCGACCTGCGGCTTCACGTTGTGCCACTTGTAGTTCCGCATCGCCGCGATCTGGATCTCGGAATCGAAGTGCCCGATGTTGCAGACGATGGCGCGGTGCTTCATTGCCCGCAGATGGTCGATGGTGATGACATCGACATTGCCGGTGGCGGTGACGAAGATGTCGCCCAGCGGGGCGGCCTCTTCCATCGTGGTCACCTGGTAACCCTCCATCGCCGCCTGCAGCGCGCAGATCGGGTCGATTTCGGTCACCATCACGCGCGCTCCCTGGCTGCGGAGCGAGGCGGCGGAACCCTTGCCCACGTCGCCATAGCCGCAGACGACCGCGACCTTGCCGGCCATCATCACGTCGGTGGCGCGCTTGATCCCGTCGACCAGGCTCTCGCGGCAGCCGTAGAGGTTGTCGAACTTCGACTTGGTGACGCTGTCGTTGACGTTGATGGCGGGAACCAGGAGCTTGCCGTCGCGCGCCATCTCATAGAGCCGATGCACGCCGGTGGTCGTCTCTTCCGAGATGCCTTTCACGCCCTGCATCAGGCCGGGATGCTTCTCGTGCATGACGACGGTCAGGTCGCCGCCGTCGTCCAGGATCATGTTGGGGACCCAGCCGTTCGGCCCCTTGATGGTCTGGTCGATGCACCACCAGAACTCCTCCTCGGTCTCGCCCTTCCAGGCGAAGACCGGGATGCCGGCCGCCGCGATGGCTGACGCCGCCTGATCCTGGGTCGAGAAGATATTGCAGGAAGACCAGCGCACTTCGGCACCGAGCGCTGTCAGCGTCTCGATCAGCACCGCCGTCTGGATGGTCATGTGAAGGCAGCCTGCGATGCGCGCGCCCTTCAGCGGCTTGCTGGCGCCGAATTCCTCGCGCAGGGCCATCAGGCCCGGCATTTCCGTCTCGGCGATGGCGATCTCCTTGCGGCCCCATTCGGCGAGAGAGATGTCCTTCACCTTGTAGTCCTGCGCGGTCATGGGTTTGTCCTTGGATCTGAAAACGGGAGGCGTGTGACGCTACCTAGCAGCGCCCGCCCGCACCTGCAAGGTAAATATAAAGATATCTTTATATTACTTCGGGCCGATGCTCCCTGGCCTTTTTTGCGGGTAAGAAGGGGTATGAATCGGAAGGCGAGACGGGCCGGCGCCAAGGGAGCGCCTCAGCGCACGGGCGGCGGCCGGCCCGCCGTTTCGGTCTCCGACCTGCTTCTGGCGCGCGCGGGTCAGACGGTGGTGACTGCGGCCGCGACCGATGTCGCCACCCTGTCTGCCGATCCCGTCGCCGCAGCCTTCGCCCGCATGAAGCGCGAGGAAGCGGAAAAGTACGAACTCGACACCGCGAAACGGCGGGCCGAGGCTCTTCCGCACGACCTCGGTGCCTGGCTGCGCTTCGCCCACCTCCTCTCCCGCGCCGGGCGCAAGACCGATGCCCTCGCCGCCTATCGGCATTGCGCCGCTCTCGCCCCGGATCGAGAAGAGGTGGCGCATATGGTGGCGGCGCTCGGCGGGGGACGCGCCCCCGCGCGCGCAGCCGATGCCTATGTCGCCAACATGTTCGACGGCTTCGCCGATCGTTTCGACGACACGCTCGTGACCTTTCTCGAGTATCGGGCACCCGAAATTCTGGGCGGCCTCGCGCTCCGGCTGCTGGGTGGGTCGAAGGGGCTCGTCGTCGCCGATCTGGGCTGCGGCACGGGGCTCGCCGCGCCGCATGTCAGACCTTTCGCCGGCCGGCTCCTGGGCGTTGATCTGTCCGGTGAAATGCTCCGACGCGCAGCCGCGCGCGCGCTTTATGATGAACTGGAGCAGGCCGAGATCGGCGCCTGGCTCGCCGCGCGGCCGGCAAGCCTCGACCTCGTTTTCGCGGCCGACGTCTTCTGTTACTTCGGCCCGCTCGAAGCCCTGCTCGCATGCTCGGCGGCAGCGCTACGCCCGGGCGGCCATGTGATGTTCACGGTTGAACGCGCGGAGGCGAGCGATCACGAATTGCGGGCCTCGGGCCGGTATGCCCACGCCGAGCCCTACCTGCGGCGTGCCCTCGCCGTGGCGTCATTCCGGGATGTTGTGGTGGAGGCGGCCGTGCTGCGGCGCGAGCACGGCGCGCCGGTCCATGGTTTTGCCGTGGCGGCTAGAGTTCCAGCTTCCGCGCGGTGAGCGCGGCCTCCGTCCGGTTGCGGACCCCGAGCGTCCGGAAGATCGCCGCCAAATGGATCTTCACCGTGCCTTCCGCGAGGTCGAGATTGCGGGCGATCTCCTTGGTCGAGCGACCGCGGCCGATTTCGCGCAGCACGTCGCGCTGGCGCGGCGTCAGCCGGGCCACTGCCGCCACCGACCCGATCTCGGCCGTCAATATGTCGAGACTCTCGGTTCCCTCTCCATCGGCGCCGGTGACCAGATCCTGCGGGACGTGAACGTTACCGTCCATGATCCGCTGCAGGGCCGTTGTCATCTCCGCCACGGAAACGCGCTTGGGGATGTAGCCATGCGCGCCGGCGCCCAGTACCTCGAGAATCTCGCCGCGATCGGTGCTGGCCGAGATCACGACGATTTTCGCACCCGGGAACCGCTGACGCAGCTCGCGGATGCTGGCGCCGCCCCGCATGCCCGGCATGCGCAGGTCCACCAGCATGAAATCGACTTTTGCCAGTGTCGCGGCGCGATCGACGGCGGCCTGATAGGTCTCCGCCTCGACAACGGCGGCGCTCAACGCGCCCTCCAGTGCAAGACGAAGGCCTTGGCGAACCATCTGATGATCGTCTGCGATCACGATGGTGGAGCGGGCTATGCTCGATGTAGACAGACCCATTTCGACTTGGCGTACATTCCGTGTGGATGACAGGTTTACAAGACCATTCTTAAGAATCAATCGCTCATAGCGGTCGTGCGACGAATCCGGCGTCGATCACGGCCGGCCCGGGGATAAGCGTGGTTGTGGCGGAGCCACCTTACGCGGAGTGGGCGCCGGCAGTCCTTACCGGACCGTTTACAAGATTCAACGCTCGGCCGACTCTTCGCCACTTCGACCCGTGCATCTTGGCGGCTGTGATCAGCGTTTTTACCTATTGGTAAGCACTCGTGATCACACAAGCGTTAGCGATAAAGAAATTCTCAAATACAACATGTGGATAACTGTCCGCCCTGCCACCTAGCTTCGTGGTTTCGCCGCCACAAGTCCTTGAATTCCTTGAGAGGATGCGGAACCCAAGCGGCGCGGCGTTGTGCCTATACCCCGTTAACGGTAAATTAACCTTACCAAATCATTAATCGGGCGGGGAATTAAACCAAAAGTTTCGGGGACCGGGAAGCAATACGAACTTTCTCTTTGTGGGGGCAGGCATCGTGGGCCGTGTCGATCGGATCGTCTCGTACGAAGAGCTGAAGGGCTCGAGTGGGCGCCGCATTTTCTATCGTCCTGAGCGCTATCCAGCCGACCGGCTGTTCGGCCGGCTGCCGGCGGTTGCCGAAATCGGCGGCAGCGTCCATCCGCTGGTCGATCTGTCGTTGAGCGGCATATCGGTCGCCGCCTCGCCTCTCGAGGAGACACCGTTTCGTCCAGGAGACGATGTCCCGGTGCGCCTTCGCTTCGGCGAGCGGACCTTCTTCGACGGTCGCGGCCGTGTCTGCCGCGTCGAACTCGACTCGCTCCGCCCCAAGGTCGCCATACACCTGACACAGGGGGTGGTCGACATCCCGGGGTCGATCGGTCTGTCGCGGGAACTGGCGCTGAGCGAAGCGCTTCAGACCGGCATCGGCAGCGGACGCGGCCAGGTCAGCCCCGAGTATCGAGCCCTCATCGCCGACACGACGCACTTCCTACGGCAGCTCCGCCGTATCCTCTCGGAGCATCTGGACGATGCCGAGGGCCAGGATCAGCGCGATGCCGCCGTGGCCGCCTGCGAACGCGGCATCCTACAGGAGTGGCGCAACCTCTGGCACAGGGCGAATGAACTGGTCGAGCCGCTGGAGCATCGACCGGAAGCGAAACTCGCGGCCAAGCGCTTCACCGAATCGGTGCTGACGCCGGAGTTCATGGACGGCGCCATCTGGCGGCGGTCCTACGAGAAGCCGCTCGGCTATCCGGGCGACTTCGAAGTCATGAACTACGTCTATCGCTGGCGTCCCGAGGGACAGACGAGCTTCGCCCGGCTCGTCCACCGGCTCGGGCTCGAAGTGGGCGAGTTCATCGCCTCGCGCATGGTCGGTATCCAGCAGTCGATCGCCCGCGAGCTGAATGCCAAGCCCGGCGGCGAGCCGCTCTCCGTCGTCAATCTCGGTGCCGGCCCCGCGCAAGAAGTCGCCAACACGCTGAAAATGCCGAAACTGGCCCGCCGGGTGGACTTCGCCCTGGTCGATCAGGATCTCTCGGCGCTCTCCTACGCCTATGCCCAGGCCTATCCGCAGGCCCTGCGCTCGGCCGGCGCCGCGACCCTGCGCTGCCTGCACGTCTCCTTCACCGAACTGCTGCGCTCGGGAACGCTGTTCAAGCGTCTGGGCCAAGCCGACATGATCTACTCGATCGGGCTTCTCGACTATCTGACCCAACGGCGTGCCAAACGCCTCGTCTGCGACCTGTTCGAGCAGTTGAAGCCCGGTGGCCTTCTCGTGGTCGCGAACATGCGCAAGTGGCCGGGATCGATCATGTGGCCGCTCGAATACGTCGCCGACTGGTCGCTCGTCTATCGCACCGAGAACGAGATGCGCGATCTCGCCGAGGGCCTCGGCCCGGCCTCGGTCGAGATCACCACCGACGAGACGAAACAGGCCTATTTCCTCAACGTGCGCCGCCTCTGAGACGAGCATGACCGAGACACGCCTGAACTACGCCGATCAGGCATCGGTGATCGCGGCTTCCCGCTTCCGCCATGGCCTTCTCTGGCATGTGCAGGATTTCGGCAAGAACTTCGCGGCACCGGCGGTCGGCTTCATGATCATGCTGGCCGACGTGGTCCAGGGCCGCGCCACCGGCTTCGACTGGTCGCTGCTGGCCGCCTTCATCGTGCTGTCCGGTGTCGGACTGACGGTCGGGCTCCACCGCCTGTTCAGCCACGGCGCCTTCGTACCCGTGCGCGGCTTCAAGATCCTTCTCGGTGCGCTCGGGAGCATGGTCTGGCAGCGGCCGCTGTTCCTGTGGGTGGTGCGCCACCGGCTTCACCACGCTCATGCCGACCGGCGGGGTGACTATCACTCGCCGCACGTGACGAATGACGGTCGCCGCCTCCGCAATCGCCTTATGGGATGGGCGCATGCGCACTATTTGTGGCTGCACCGCTACGACCCGCCGGTGGTCGACGGCGCGCCGCTCATCCGCGACCTGCAGCAGGACGCCGATCTGCGCTGGATCGACGCCAACTACTACCTGTTCTTCTGGCTGTCCCTCGCCTTGCCCGCGGCCATCGGTTTCGTCTGGTACGGCAGCCCGGAGGGCGCCTTCCGAGGCATGATCTGGGGCGGCTTGGCCCGCATCTTCCTCTTCTTTCACCTGACCTGGACGATCAACTCCGTCACCCACCTCATCGGACGCAAGGCCTATCTGTCGCGCGACGAGAGCCACAATATCGGGATCCTCGGCTGGGTGTTCTTCGGCGAAGGTTACCACAACAACCACCACGCCTTCCCAGCGAGCGCCTGCATGGCGCTGGATCGGGGCCAGTTCGATATCGGCTGGCAGATCATCCGGCTGGCGAAGCTGGTCGGACTGGTGCGGAGCATACGCCCCTTGCCCAGCGAGCAGCAGAAGGCACTCAAGCGGTTGCCGGCGGGGGGCGGGGTCAGGGCCGCCGTCGCCGAGGAAGGGCCGGGCAACTGAAAAAGCAGGCTCCCGCGGCCGTCCCTGCCGGGCTACTCGGCCGCGTTGACCGTGAGGGCGATATCGCTGTCGAGATCGGTCACGATGCGCGTCTTCGGCAGCCTCACGGTTACCGTCGTGCCGACCCCCAGCTCGCTCTCCAGGGCGAGCGAGCCACCGTGCAGTTCGGCGATCTTGCGTGAGAGCGGCAGGCCGAGGCCGGTGCCGTGGTGCTTGCGGGCATAGACCGCCTCGACCTGGACGAACGGCTCCAGCACACGCTGAAGGTTTTCGGGCGCGATGCCGATCCCGGTATCGCGCACGATAAAGGCCAGTCCGCCATCGGCCCGCCCTTCGATGCCGACCTGCACCGACCCGCCGCGCTGTGTGAACTTCACCGCATTCGAGGAGAGATTCAGGACCAGCTGACTGAGCAGGCGTCTGTCGCCGCGTATGCGCCACCGGCCCAAGGGGACGTCGATGCTCAGACGTACGCCGTTCTCGGCCGCCTGCTGGCGCAGCATGCGCAAGGTGTCGTCGGCCACGTCGCCGAGATCGACAACCCCTTCCTCGATCTCGAGCTTGTTCGCCTCGGCCTTCGACAGGTCGAGGATGTCGTTGATGATGTTCAGAAGGTGCGTCGAGCTCGAGTGGATATCTTCGAAGTAGCTGCGGTATCGGTCCGATCCGACGGGCCCGAACAGCTGCATCTTCAGGACTTCGGAGAAGCCGATGATGGCATTGAGCGGGGTGCGCAGCTCATGGCTCATATTGGCGAGGAAATCCGACTTCGCCCGACTCGCCGCCTGCGCCTCTTCCATCAGCAGCACCGTGCGCGCCTTCTCCTCGCTCAGTCTCTGCGCGTTCAGGAAGTCGCGGCGCACGTAGAATTCCTGCACATATGAACAGAAGATGCCGAAGGCGAGACCGGAAAAGAGGAAGAAGTCGTTGCTGATCAGGATGTCGGGGTCGATCGGATTGATACGCGTCGCGACGACCTGGTAGGTCGCCAGGATCGAGAGGCTGATCAACGTCGAATAGATGAAGTGGAGTCTGATCAGCGATGAGCAGTACATCACCGAAAGCAGCATTCCCGTAAAATACAGATGGCTGATCGGTTCCGGCGTCACCGCGGTCATTCCGACGATGCCGAATCCCACCAGCGCCATGGACAGGCAGAGCAGCAACTGGGCGTGACGGACGAAGAAATCGACCCGGAAGGTGGAGAGGATGATCAGCGACAGCGGCGCGCAGACGAGGCCGTAGCGGATCAGCCAGACTGAGCCGAGGTATTCGTGCGGGATGGTGAGCCAGTCCAGGATACCGAAATAGACATAGACGAAGAAGCCGCCCGCCAGGGACAGCCGGATGACGCGGATGACGCGCCGGACCTCCTGGTCGGAAAAGCTCTTCTCGAGCGCGGCATCGCGGAATCGCAGGGTGAGGATATTCACCTGCGTCCAGATGCCGGGCCCTCTGGTGCTATCGGCGGCGGACGTCGTCATGCTCCCGCTCGTTGGACTCAGGGTGTCGCGTACCGTCCCCGGGCCTTCGCCAAGACTTGGCCCCATGCTGGCGTTTCTATGTCTAACGTTTGGTAAACTCGATGTGACGCGTCCGTGATCGCACCCGTCCGGCATGAAACCGATATCTCCCGCGGGCTGTTCCCGGGGCGGAACCGGACCATATAGTCGGCGGGTCGTTACCGCAGAGAGGGAAGAATCCGCCATGTGGCCGTTCGCGCGCAAGAATCCCGTCATGCCGACGCCCGAGGAGGCGCTCCCCGGGCGCAGCCACCCCATCCCGACGGCGCGCCGGCACTTCGTCAACGGGCGTTCCCTGCATCCCCCCTTTCCCGAAGGCCTGGAGACGGCGATGTTCGGCCTGGGCTGCTTCTGGGGAGCCGAGCGGGTGTTCTGGCAGGCCTCCGGCGTCCATGTCACCGCCGTCGGTTATGCGGGAGGGCTCACGCCCAATCCGACCTATGAGGAAGTGTGTTCCGGCCTGACGGGCCATAACGAGGTGGTTCTGGTCGTCTTCGACCCGGCGGTGACCGGCTTCGAGGCGCTGGCGCGCCTGTTCTGGGAAAGCCACGATCCGACGCAGGGCATGCGGCAGGGCAACGATGTCGGCACCCAGTACCGCTCCGGCATATATGTCTACTCGGATGAGCAGCGGCGGGTGGCCGAAGCCGGCAAGGCTGCCTTCGGGCGGGTCCTGGCGGGTCGGGGCTTCGGGCCGGTCACCACCGAGATCCTGGACGCACCCGCCTTCTATTATGCCGAGGACTACCACCAGCAGTACCTGGCTAAGAATCCGGGGGGCTATTGCGGTCTGGGGGGAACCGGCGTCGCCTGTCCCACCGGGCTCGCCGTCGCCGCCGGGTGAGGCCGCTCGCCGCCCTCGCCGGCTTCCTCGCTCTGACCCTCGGCACCGGTTTCCTGGCGAGCTTGATCACCGCGGACAGCCTGCCGGGCTGGTACCGCGCGCTGGACAAGCCCTCGTTCAATCCGCCGGATGGTGTCTTCGGGCCGGTCTGGACGGTTCTCTACGTGATGATGGCGGTCGCGGCCTGGCGGCTCTGGCGCCTGCCCTCCGATCCCGTCCGCCGGACCGGACTGTGGCTCTTCCACGTCCAGCTGGCGCTCAACTTCGCCTGGACCTGCGCCTTTTTCGGATTGCGCAGCCCGGCACTCGGCCTCGTCGTCGTGATCCTGCTGCTGGCGCTCGTCGCGGCGACCGCCCGGGTCTTCGCCCATCGCGACCGGATCGCCGCTCTTCTGCTTTTGCCCTACCTGGGTTGGGTCGCCTTCGCCATCGTGCTGAACGCCGCGATCGTCATCCTGAACTGAAGGAAAGCGGCGCCTGGCCGGAATGCCGGGCGCCGCTTCGCGCTCAATGGGTCGCGATGCGGTTCAGCGCGCTGACCACCGCACGGAAGCTCGCCGTGTTGGTGTTGGGATGCATGCCCACGCCGAAGGCGCGCTTCCCGTCCTTCGCCACTTCCAGCCGGATGAAGCACACCGCCTCGGCCGAGGACCCCATGGTGAGCGCGTCCTGGTGATAGTCGAGCACGTTCGCCTTGATCGCGAGCGCCTTGCTCACCCCGTCGACGAAGGCGGCGATCGGGCCGTTGCCCTGTCCGGCGAAGTCCTTCTCCGCTCCCTCCACACGCAACCGGCCCTGGATCTGGACCACCTCGGAAGCATGCGTGGCGGTGCCGACGCGATAGTCGACCAGGGCGTATGGAGCGGCCAGGTTCAGATACTCGCTTTCGAACTTCTCCCAGATCTCCTTCGGCTTGATCTCGGCCCCGGTCTCGTCGGTCACCTTCTGGATGACCTTGGAGAATTCGATCTGCATGTCGCGCGGCATGTCGATGCCGTATTCCGACTGCAGCAGATAGGCGACCCCTCCCTTGCCCGACTGGCTGTTGACACGGATGATCTCCTCGTAGGATCGGCCGATGTCCTTGGGATCGATGGGCAGATAGGGCACTTCCCAGATGCCGGAATTGCTCTTGGCCTGGGCCGTCATGCCCTTCTTGATCGCATCCTGGTGGCTGCCCGAGAAAGCGGTGTGCACAAGCCGCCCGGCATAGGGATGCCGTTCGTGCACGGGGAGCTGATTGCAGAAGGTGGCGACCTCGACCGATGCATCGATGTCGGAGAAGTCGATCTGCGGATCCACTCCCTGGGTGAACATGTTCAGGCACAGCGTCACGATGTCGACGTTGCCGGTCCGCTCGCCGTTCCCGAACAGCGTGCCTTCCACCCGGTCGGCCCCGGCCATGATGCCGAGTTCGGCCGCGGCGATGCCCGTACCGCGGTCGTTGTGGGGATGCAGGCTCAGGATGATCTTGTCGCGCTCACGAAAATGCCGGTGCATCCATTCGATCTGGTCGGCGTAGTAGTTCGGGCTCGCCATCTCCACGGTGGAGGGCAGGTTGAAGATCATCGGCTTTGCCCGGGAGGGTTGCCAGATGTCGAACACCGCCTCGCAGACCTCCAGCGCGTAGTCGAGTTCGGTCCCGGTGAAGCTCTCCGGACTGTATTCGAAGCGCACGTTGGTGCCGGTCGACTCCAGACGCGGCGTCAGTTCCTTGACCAGCTTGGTGCCGTCGATGGCGATCTGCTTGATGCCTTCGCGGTCCAGCCCGAAGACCACGCGGCGCTGCAAGGTCGAGGTCGAGTTGTAGAGGTGGATGATGGCGTTCTTCGACCCGGCGACGCTCTCGAAGGTGCGCTCGATCAGCTCGGGGCGAGCCTGGGTCAGGACCTGTATGCTGACATCGTCCGGGATCAGACCGTTCTCGATGATGTAGCGCACGAAGTCGAAATCGGTGTCCGAGGCGGCGGGAAAGCCCACCTCGATCTCCTTGAAGCCCAGTTCCACGAGATGGGCGAAGAACTTCAGCTTGCGGTGGCGACCCATGGGCTCGACCAGGGCCTGATTGCCGTCGCGCAGGTCGACGGAACACCAGATCGGCGCCTTTGTGATCTGTCGTGTCGGCCACTGGCGGTTCGGCAGGTCGATCGGCGGGAAGGCGCGGTACTTGTGGACGGGCATCGTCGTCATGACGGGTACTCCCTAAGGGCCGGGCCTCTCGGGGCCGGCTGCATTCGTCGGAATTGGGAATCGCGCTTCATGCCCCGAACCAGGCCGCGCGCGGCGGCAGACCTCGCCCGTCAGGGCGTAAGGCGGTTCGAGGCTAGATAAGTCGAAGTCGAAGGAATGCATGCAACGCGATCTCCCGTTCAGGGGCGCGCAGGGCGCGCACGACTTCAGCCCGGCTCTCGCAAGGAGCCGGGTGATTAAGTCGAAGCAGCGCGGCGCGCGGACGTTGCATGGCGCCGGACCCTAGCGGCGCGTGGTAAACGCGTCAACAACGTGCCGATGGACAGCGCGCGGCCGCCTCGTGCTAGTCTGTGCCCAAGGAGTTGCCGTCAGAGCGACCCGGGAGGCTACCAATGACCCATCATCCGTCTGGCGATCCGTCGGCGCCAAAATCTGGGCATAGCGGCACGGCGTCGCCGCGGCGCCGCGGTCGGGTAGGCTGACCAGGATGCAGGCCTATATCGTCCGCCGCCTGCTCGCCCTGATCCCGACGCTCTTCTTCGCTTCCGTCATCGTCTTCGTCACCGTGCGCCTGATCCCCGGCAGCATCATCGACATGATGCTGTCCCAGAACGACATTGCGGCCAGCAAGATGGACCGCGACCAGATCGAACAGGCGCTGGGTCTCGATACACCGATGCACGTGCAGTACCTGCGCTGGATGGGCGACATCCTCCTGCATGGCGACATGGGCCGGTCGCTCTGGCAGTCGACGCCGGTGACCGAGTTCCTGTTCGCCCGCCTGCCCGTCACCTTCGAGCTCGGCTTTCTGGCGCTGCTCGTGGCGCTCATCGTCGCCATTCCGATCGGCGTGCATTCGGCCATCCGACAGGACACCGCCGGCGACTATATCGGCCGGTCCTTCTCCATCCTGATGCTCGCGATCCCGTCCTTCTGGCTCGGCACCATCGTCATGGTCTTTCCCGCCATCTGGTGGGGCTGGTCGCCGGACGTGAAGTTCGTGCGCTTCAGCGAGGACCCGCTCCGCAACCTGTCCCAGATGATCGTGCCGGCCATCATCCTCGGCACCTCGCTTTCCGCCGTCACCATGCGCCTCACCCGCACCATGGTGCTTGAGGTCCTACGCCAGGATTATGTGCGCACCGCCTGGGCCAAGGGCCTGGGCGAACGGGTGATCGTGTGGCGGCACGTGATGAAGAATGCGCTGATCCCGGTGGTCACCCTGATCGGGCTGCAGGCGCCGCTCCTGATCGGCGGCGCGGTGATCATGGAGCAGATCTTCGTCATCCCCGGCATGGGTCTGCTGCTCCTCGACGCGGTCAGCCAGCGCGACTATCCGATCATCACTGGCGTCTTCCTGATCGTGGGCGTCGCCGTGGTCCTGATCAACCTGCTGGTCGACCTCTCCTACGGCCTGCTCGATCCGAAGGTGAGGCTCGGATGACGGCGATCAGCGAAGCCCCCGCCGCACCGCGACGGCGCGACCGCGGCCATGCCGTCAACTTCCTGATTCGCCTGTTCCGCGACAAGCCTCTCGGGGCCGTGGGCGCGGTCGTGTTCCTGCTTTTCCTGCTGTGCGGCGTCTTTGCCGACGTGCTCGCGCCCTATGGCTACAACCAGATCAGCCCCATCAACCGCCTGAAGGCACCGTCCCTCAACTTCCCCTTCGGTACCGACAACCTGGGCCGCGACATGCTGAGCCGGGTGCTGTACGGCGCCCAGCTTTCGGTCATCATCGGCTTCTGCGCCGCCGGTCTCGCCACCTTCGTCTCGGTCGTTCTCGGCATTCTCACCGGCTATCTCGGCGGCAAGATCGACATGGTGGTGCAGCGCTTCGTCGATGCCTGGATGAGCTTCCCCGATCTCGTCATCCTGATCGTGGTGGTCTCGGTGCTCGGACCCGGCATGTGGCAGATCATCGTGGTGCTGGGTCTCCTCTATGGCATCGCCGGCTCGCGTATCATCCGCGGCGCCGTCGTCTCGGTGCGCGAAAACATGTATGTCCACGCGGCGCAGTCGATCGGGTCGTCCACCACACGCATCCTGATCCGCCACCTGCTTCCCAACGTCATGCCGCCGATCATCGTGCTGTTCACCACGCGCGTGGGCGCGGTGATCCTGGCCGAATCCGGCCTTTCCTTCCTCGGTCTCGGGGTCCCCCCGCCGGCACCCACCTGGGGCGGCATGCTGTCGGGATCGGGACGCAGCTACATGTACCTGGCGCCCTGGCTGGCGCTGGCGCCGGGTATCTGCCTGACCGCGGTCGTCTACAGCATCAACGTCTTCGGCGATGCGTTGCGCGACCTGCTCGATCCGCGCATGCGCGGCTCACGCTGAAGCGGAACCGGAAACAAGGAGGAGGCAGCAATGAGGCAATTCCTTAAGGGTGCCCTGGTCGGGGCAGGCATCGCGCTTCTGGCCGGCGGCGCGCTGGCGCAGGAGAAGCCCAAATACGGCGGCGCGTTGGAGATCGGCAGCGTCTACATCACGCTGTCGGCGCTCTCCTGGGATCCGGCCGACTGGAACTGGAAGCTGAACCACGACACCGGGCAGTTCTACGAGCAGCTCTTCGCCGCCGACCTGTCGAAGAGCACGCGCAACGGCGGCAAGCATCCCTTCGTCGCCGACGCCTGGCTGCCGAGCGACGCCATCCGGGGCGAACTGGCGGAAAGCTGGAAATGGCAGGAAGAGCCTCTCGCTCTCACCATCACGCTTCGCAAGGGGATCATGTTCCCGGAGAAGCCCGGCGTGATGGCGAGCCGAGAACTGACCGCCGAGGACGTGGTCTTCAGCTTCAATCGCCTCGCCAACAGCCCGAAGAAGATCGCCGGCTACTTCGATCATGTCGAAAAGGTCGAAGCGACCGACAAGCACACCGTCGTCTTCCGCTTCAAGGAATACAACGCCGAGTGGGATTACCGCTTCGGCTGGGGCTACTACTCCACGATCATGCCGAAGGAAGTGGCCGATGCGGGCGCGGCCAACTGGAAGAACGTGAACGGCACCGGCCCGTTCATGCTCTCCGACTACGTCCAGGGCAATTCCCAGACCTATACGAAGAACCCCGTCTACTGGGACAAGGAAAAGATCGGGGGCGAAGAGTTCAAGCTGCCCTTCGTCGACAAGTTCACCTATCGCACGATCAAGGACGAAGCGACCTGGATCACCGCGCTGCGTACCGGCAAGCTCGACATCCTCGAGACCGTCCGCTGGCAGAACGTCGACAGCCTGAAGAAGAGCGCGCCCGCGCTGAAGTGGAACCGCTGGCTGTCGATGAGCGGGCAGTTCCTCGCCATGCGCGTCGACACCAAGCCCTTCGACGATATCCGCGTGCGCCGCGCGCTCAATCTCGCGGTCAACAAGAAGGAGATCGTCGACGCCTACTACAACGGCAATGCCGAGCTCTTCGCCTATCCCCAGCACCCCGACTACGTCGGCTACTTCGAACCGCTGGAGAAGATGCCGGATTCGGTGAAGGAGCTCTTCACCTACAATCCCAAGAAGGCGAAGGAACTCCTGAAGGAGGCGGGCTTCCCCAACGGCTTCTCCTTCAAGGTCCAGGTCTGCTCCTGCAATCCCGACCACATGGACCTCCTGCCACTGGTCGCCGGCTACCTCGAGCAGGTCGGCGTGAAGCTCGAGATCCAGCCGATGGAGTACGGCGCCTTCCTTTCGGCGATGACGTCCAAGACCAATGCGCCGGGCTACTTCATGAATAACGGGCACACCAACCCGACGACGACGATCAGGAAGAGCTTCGTCGCCGGCCAGGTGTGGAATCCCTCGCAGTGGAACGACCCGGCCTACAACGCGAAGATGGACGCTGCCTACAAGGAGCGCGACGAGGGCAAGCGCCAGCAGATGCTGCGCGACATGACGGTCGAGATCCTCGACAAGGCGCCCTACATCTGGCTGCCCACGCCGTACATCTATACCGCCTGGTGGCCTTGGGTGAAGAACTACAACGGCGAGCTGCGCGCCGGTGCGGTTCGCCCGGGCCCGATCTACGCGCGGGTCTGGGTCGACCAGGACCTGAAGAAGAAGATGGGCTTCTGATGTCGGCAGCCCTGGGGGCGGACCCGTCGGTCCGCCCCGCCTCTTCCGGCGTCGAGGCGAAGCCGGCGCCGGCACCGCTTCTCGAAGTGCGAGGCCTCACCACCCAGTTCCGCACCGAGCACGGGGTGGTCCGGGCGGTCGACGATGTCTCCTTCGACCTGGAGGCGGGCGAGACACTCGCCATCGTGGGCGAGTCGGGATCGGGAAAGTCGGTCACCGCGCTGTCGGTGCTGCGGCTGATCCCCGATCCGCCGGGCCGCATCCTGGCGGGCGAGATTCGCTTCGAGGGCCAGGATCTTCTGAAGCTGTCGGATGCGGAGATCCGCAACATCCGCGGCAACCGTATCGCCATGATCTTCCAGGAGCCGATGTCGTCCCTGAACCCGGTGCTGACCGCCGGGCTGCAGGTGGCGGAGCCGGTGAACCTGCACCAGAAGCTGTCATGGGCGAATGCTCTGCAGAAGGCGAAGGAACTGCTCGACCGCGTCCGCATCCCGGATTCGAAAAGCCGACTCGCCGCCTACCCGCACCAGTTCTCCGGCGGCATGCGCCAGCGGGTGATGATCGCCATGGCCTTGGCCTGCAAGCCGAAGTTGATCATCGCCGACGAGCCCACCACTGCACTTGATGTCACGGTACAGGCGCAGATCCTGTCGCTGCTCAAGGAACTGACCCGGGCCGAACGCTCGGCCCTGATCCTGATCACCCATGATCTCGGCGTCGTCGCGCGCTATGCCGACCGGGTCTGCGTCATGTATGCGGGGCGGATCGTCGAGAGCGGGCCGGCGCGGGAGATCTACGAAAACCCAAAACATCCCTACACCATCGGCCTGATGGCCTCGATCCCGCGCCTGGACGAGGACACCCGCACCCGGCTGATGCCGATCGAGGGCCAGCCGCCCAACCTCGCCAACCTGCCGCCGGGCTGTTCCTTCCGGCCGCGCTGCCGCTATGCCATCGACCGCTGCGCGGTCGAGGCACCCGTCCTCGAAGCGATAGGGGCGCGCCACATGAAGGCGTGTTTCGTCGATGTCTGACATCCTCCTCTCGGTCGAAGGGCTGAAGGTGCATTTCCCGCTGATGGCGGGGATCATCGTGAAGAAGCAGGTCGCGAGCGTGCGCGCCGTCGACGGTGTTTCCTTCGCCCTGAGGCGCGGCGAGACCCTCGGCCTCGTCGGCGAATCCGGCTGCGGCAAGTCGACCACCGGCCTGGCGCTGCTCCGCATGGTCAATCCCACCGCCGGCAAGATCACCTTCGAAGGCCAGGACATCACCCATCTGGACCGTGGCCAGATGCGCCCCATCCGCCGGCGCATGCAGATGGTCTACCAGGACCCCTACGGCTCGCTGAACCCCCGCATGTCGGTGGCCGATATCGTGGCCGAACCGCTCGAAGTGCATGGCATCGGCGACCGCCAGGAACGCCGCGAGCGGGTGCGCGACCTGCTCGCCATGGTGGGCCTCCGGCCCGAGATGGCCGATCGCTATCCGCATGAATTCTCCGGCGGCCAGCGCCAGAGGATCGGCATCGCCCGCGCCGTGGCGGTGCATCCGACGCTCCTCATATGCGACGAACCGGTCTCGGCCCTCGACGTCTCGATCCAGGCCCAGGTCGTGAATCTGTTTCAGGAACTGCAGGAGAAGTTCGGCCTCACCTACGTCTTCATCGCCCACGACCTCGCCGTGGTGCGCCACATCTCCGACCGCATCGCGGTGATGTATCTCGGCAAGATCGTCGAGATCGCGACGCGGGACGAGGTCTACCGCCGGCCGCTGCATCCCTACACCCAGGCGCTGCTCGCCGCGGTGCCGATCCCGAGCCCCGCGCTGGAAGCCGAACGCCCGGAAGCCATCATCAAGGGCGAAGTGCCGAGCGCCTTGAACCCGCCTTCGGGCTGTCGCTTCCACCCGCGCTGCCCGCACGCCATGCCGATGTGCTCACAGGCGGAGCCGCCACTCATCACCTTCGGCGACGGCCGCGCTGTCGCCTGCCACCTGCATACGGCGGAGACGGCGCAGGCGGCGGAATAGGGCTTCAGAAAAGCTGAAGCGCCGAGACTCACGGCACATTCTTCAGCAACTCGCTGGACCCTACTTCCCGAAACACGCCTCGATCAGCTTCCTGAACGCCACGGCGCGATGGCTGATCGCGTGCTTGGCGTCCGGGTCCATCTCGCCGAAGGTCTCGCTCGCGCCCGCGGGCAGGAACATCGGGTCGTAGCCGAAGCCCCTGGTGCCGCGCGGGGGCCAGACCAGCGTGCCTTCGATCGTGCCCCGGAAGGTCTCGCAATGCCCGTCTGGCCAGGCGAGGGTGAGGCAGGCGACGAAGCGGGCTGCGTAGGGCTTCGGCTTCCCGGTGGCCTCGGCCTTGCTCCACACGGCCTGCATGGCGGCGGCGAAATCCTTCGACGGCCCGGCCCAGCGGGCGGAATAGATGCCGGGGTCGAGGTCGAGCACGTCGACCTCCATCCCGGAATCGTCGGCCAGTGCCACTTCACCGGTCGCAGTGGCGGCGGCCAGCGCCTTCAGCTCGGCATTGGCCTCGAAGGTCGTCCCGGTCTCGTCGGGTTCGGGCAGGCCGCGGTCGCCGGCCGAAACCGGCTCTACGCCAAAAGGCGCCAGCAGTTCGCGGATCTCCCGCAGCTTGCCCTGGTTGTGGCTGGCGACGATGAGCGTGCCGCCCTGGAAGCGCCGCGCCATCAGAGGCCGAGCGCCTTCTTCTGCAGCTCCACCAGCTCTCCGATGCCGTGCCGGGCGAGCTTCAGCAGGGTCAGGAACTCCTCTTCCGAGAACGGCTCCTGCTCGGCGGTACCCTGCACCTCGACGATGCCGCCCGATCCGGTCAGCACGAAGTTGGCATCGGCCCCTGCATCCGAATCTTCCGGGTAGTCGAGGTCGAGCACCGCTACGCCCTTGTAGATGCCGCAGGAAATGGCGGCGACGTGGTCGGTCAGGGGGTCCTTGGCGAGCTGTCCGGCGGCCTTGAGCTTCCCGACCGCCTGATGCAGCGCCACGAAGGCGCCGGTGATGGAGGCGGTGCGGGTGCCGCCGTCGGCCTGGATCACGTCGCAGTCGATCTTGATCTGCCGCTCGCCGAGCGATTCGAGGCGGGTGACCGACCGGAGAGCCCGGCCGATCAGGCGCTGGATCTCCTGCGTGCGGCCCGACTGCTTGCCCTTCGCCGCCTCGCGGTCGGTGCGCGTATGGGTCGAGCGCGGCAGCATGCCGTACTCCGCCGTGATCCAGCCGCGCCCGGTATTGCGCAGGAAGGGCGGCACGCGCTCCTCCACGCTCGCGGTGCAGAGCACATGCGTGTCGCCGAAGCGCACGAAGCAGGAGCCCTCGGCATGCCGGGAGAAGCCGGGTTCGAGGCTGACGGGGCGTAGGGCGTCGGCGGCGCGGCCGGAGGGGCGCATCGGAGCGTTTCCTCGAGGAGAACTGAAGTCGGAGCACGGCTTCTAGTCTTCCCGGCCGCCGGGGTCAAAGAAAGGAAAAGGGCCCGGCGCGTCGGCGCCGGGCCCTTCGGGGCGGAATCCGGGTCTAAGCCGCCCCGTCGGGTCGGTACCGGATGATCAGTTGGTCTTGACCTTTCCCTTCGCCTTGTCGGTCGCCGTGTCCGCCGCCTTCTTGGCGTCGGGCTTTTCGGTCGCCTTCGCCGAAGGGTTCGCCGGAGTCGCGGCGGTGCCTGCCTTGGGCGCGGCCGGCGTCGCCGGTGTGGCGGCGTTGATCGATTTCTGCGTCTGATCGGGGGTCGAGGTCGACAGGGTGCGCTGGGCCTCTGGCGCCAGCGTGGAAGTCTGCGCCTGCGCGGCGGCAGTGCCGACGAGGATGACGCCCAGGGCGATGGTCGCGGCCAGGCTGCGGGTCGGAAGGGTGGACATGGAAGAGATCCTTCGGGTCGGTTCCGTCGTCCGGAACGGCATCATTGGAGCCTGCCGATTGCGGCGGAAGCGGGACGGCTTCGGGGCGGCTTTCGCGCCGCGCATTGATTGCTTCGCCCGGTGCGATTATTTCTTCTTCATGATTCAGGATCTGAACGATCGCTCGCGGGAGATCTTCCGGCAGTTGGTCGAGTCCTACCTGGAGACCGGGCAGCCGGTGGGGTCGCGCTTTCTGTCCAAGAGGCTGGACCAGCGGCTCTCGCCGGCGTCGATCCGCAACGTCATGGCCGACCTGGAGGAGGCCGGCCTGCTCTTCTCGCCGCACACATCGGCGGGCCGTCTGCCGACCGATGCGGGGTTGAGGGTCTTCGTCGACGCGCTGCTCGAGCTGGGTGAGCTGACGGAGGATGAACGCGCCTCGATCCAGAGCCGCTGTGCCACGCAGGGGCGCAACATGCAGGACGTGCTGTCCCGCGCCTCCAGCACGCTGTCGGGCCTTTCGGCGGCTGCCGGCATCGTGCTGGCGCCCAAGGCCGACCAGCCGCTTCGCCATGTCGAGTTCGTCCGCATCTCCCCCACCAGCGTTCTGGTCGTCCTCGTCTTCGAGGGCGGGCTGGTGGAGAACCGGGTGATCGAGACGGGCGACAGCCTGACCGCCAGCGATCTGGTGAATGCCACCAACTACCTCTCCGCCCGGCTGCAGGGCCGAACCGTCAGTGAGGCGCGGGGCGACATCCTGGCCGAACTCGAAAGCCGGAAGGCCGAACTCGACGAAGTGACCCGCCGGCTGGTCGAACAGGGGCTGGCCACCTGGGGCGGCGGCGAGGGTCCGCCCAGCCTCATCGTCAGCGGCCACTCCAACCTGCTCCAGGATGTGCATGCGATCGAGGATCTGGAGCGCGTGCGCCGCCTGTTCGGAGAACTGGAAGAGCGCGAGAGCATGGCTCGCCTCCTGGAACTGACCCAGAAGGCCGAAGGCGTGCGCATCTTCATCGGCTCGGAGAACAAGCTCTTCGGCCTGTCGGGCTGCTCCATGGTGGTCGCGCCCTATACCAATGCGCGCCGCGAGATCGTCGGTGCCATCGGGGTCATCGGCCCGACCCGGCTGAACTACGCCCGCATCATTCCGATCGTCGACTACACGGCGCAGCTCGTCGGCCGCTTGATCGGGTGAGCCCGAACCCCTACATGAGGCGGGTTCTGAACGGCTTTTCCGGTTTTTGTCTCTCATGACCAACGCTACCGATCCGTCCGCCGAACCCGCGCTGCAACCCGAGCCCGCGCCGGCCAACGATTCCCCGATCCCGGCCGAGTCGCAGGCCCCGGCGGAACAGCGCGTCGCCGCCTTGGAAGCGGAAGTGGCCGATCTGAAGGACAAGGTGCTGCGCGCCCATGCGGAGACGGAGAATGTCCGTCGCCGGATGGAGAAGGAGCGCGACGATGCCCGCGCCTATGCCGCGACGAAGTTCGCCAAAGACATGCTTTCGGTGGCCGACAACCTCCGGCGGGCGATCGACAGCGCACCGAAGTCGGAGGACGAGGCGCTCAAGACCCTGCTCGCCGGCGTCGAGGTGACGGAGCGCGAGTTGCTCGGCGTGTTCGAGCGCCACCAGATCAAGCGGATCGAGGCCCAGGGTGCTCGCTTCGACGCCAACCTGCATGAGGCGGTGGTTGAGATCCCCGATGCGGCGAAGCCGCCAGGCACCGTGGTCCAGGTGATGATGCCGGGCTACACCATCTCGGGGCGGCTGCTGCGTGCCGCCGTCGTCGGCGTGTCCAAGGGTGGACCGGCGAATGCCGGGCAGACGGTGGATACTCAGGCCTGATCGCGGCGCACCATGGCGATGAAGGCCCGCGCGATCGCCGCGGGCGATTGCCCGCCCGGTCGATACCAGGTCGGAGCCCAGTTCAAGGCGCCCAGAATCTGCAGCCGGAGCAGATTGCGGTCGGTTCCCTCGCGCAGCGGCAGATCCTCGATCAGGGCCTTGAACAGCTCGTCGTAGCGGTCGCGCTGGCGCACCAGGCGTTCGCGCAGATCCGGTGAAAGCCGTTTCAGGTCCGCCGTCAGCACCGCGGCGAAGGCGCTCTCCGCGAGCAGCGCGGCCAGATGCGCCGCCGCTCCCGCCTGGAGCCTGGCCCAGGGCTCGGCCAAGCCGGAAACCGCGCCGAGAACTGCGGCGATGATCTGATCGACCCCACGCTCGTAGACCGCGGCGATCAGTTCGTCCTTCGAACTGAAGTGATAGTAGATCGATCCCGCCAGCATCCCCGCGTCGCGCGCGATGTCGCGCAGAGAGGCGGACTCGAACCCGCTGGCGGCGAAATGGCGGGCAGCCGCCTCCAGCAGGACTTCGCGCCTGTTTCCTGGATCCTGTGCGGGTGGGGCGCCGGCGGACATGAACCGACCCTAACACGCGGCTCAGCGCCAATCTAACAAACAGTTGTTAGGTTGGTGGGCTTGCGATAGGCTCGGACCAGGGAGGAAACACCTTGTCCTTCGTCTTCGATCTCGGCGATCCGGCCGTCAATGCGGATCCCTTTCCCGCCTTCGCCCGGCTGCGGGCGGAGGATCCGGTCCATTGGTCGCCGGCGATGAAGGCCTGGATCATCACCCGCTACGAGGATGCCAAACGCATCGCGCTCGACAACAGGTCCATCTCGGCCGACCGGCTGACGCCCTTCTTCGAGGCGGACCGCACGCGGCAGGACTCCCGCTATCCCAGCCTGATGCGCTATCTGAACCAGTGGATGGTGTTCAAGGACCCGCCCGACCACACCCGCCTGCGCCGCTTGTTCAACCGGGCCTTCACGCCGAGCGCGGTCGAGGCCTTGCGCCCTGGTGTCGAGGGTATCGTCGACCTGTTGCTCGACGGACTGGCGCGGCGTGCCGCGGAAGGGGCGGCGGCCGACTGGATCGCCGACTTCGCCTATCCGCTGCCCGCCCTGGTGATCATGGACCTCCTAGGCGTCCCGCGCGCGGATCTCTTCCAGGTCAAGGAGTGGTCCGACGAGATTGCGTTGTTCATCGGCACCGCGCAGGTGGCGGGGAACAAGTATGCCCGGGCCGAGGCCGGCGCGCGGGCCATGGCCGGCTATTTCCGCTCGCTGGTCGAGGCGCGCCGTGCGGCGCCGGCGGGCGACATGATCAGCCGCCTGGTGCTCGCCCGAGACGAGGCCGAGGCGCTGTCGGATGACGAGGTGATCGGCACCTGCATTCTGCTTCTCTTCGCCGGACACGAGACGACCACCAACCTCATCGGCAATGGCCTGCTCTACACCCTGAGGTTCCGCGAGGCCTGGGAAAGGCTTACCGCCGACCGATCGCTGGTGCCGACCGCGGTGGAGGAATGGCTGCGCTATGACGGTCCGAGCGGGGCGCTCGCCCGCGTGGTGGCCCGCGACGTTGAGTTCGGCGGCCGATCCCTGCGCAGGGGCGAGCGCGTCTTCGCCTTCATGAACGCCGCCAACCGCGACCCGGAAGCCTTCGAGGCGCCGGAGGTCTTCGACATCGGCCGCAAGGTCAATCCGCACCTCACCTTCGGCCATGGGATCCACTTCTGCCTGGGCGCGCCGCTGGCCCGTCTGGAGGCACAGATCGCCGCCGATCGCCTGGCCCAGCGCTTCCCGGCACTGCGCCTCGCCGGGGCTCCCCTGGAGTGGCACGATTCGCTCATCCTGCGGGGCGTGAAATCCCTGCCCGTCCTCCTCCGCTAGCTGACTGGGAAGAAACCCATGACACAGGAAATCGTCCTCGCCGCCGGAGCGCGCACGCCGTTCGGCGATTTCGGCAAGGCCCTGCGCGACGTGCCGCTGACGGATCTCGCCGCGCACGCGGCGCGGGCCTCGATCGCGCGGTCGGGACTCGCCCCCGGCGATTTCGATCATTTCGTCTTCGGCAGCACGCTCTTCCCCGATCGCGACACCCTGTTCGGCGGCCGGGTGGTGGGGATCAAGGCGGGACTGCCGGAGGAGGTGCCGGCCCTGAACGTTATCCGCGCCTGCGGTACCGGCCTGCAGGCGCTGATCTCGGCGGGGCAGCAGATCAAGGAAGGCCAGAGCAGCATCGCCCTCGCCGGCGGAGGCGAAAACTACAGCAGAATGCCCCATGTCGTAACCACCGCCCGCTACGGAATGAAGCGGGGTCCGCAGGTGATGGAGGACCAGCTCGACTGGGCCTATCGCTGCCCGTTCAGCCAGGAATACATGGGCGAGACGGCCGAGAATCTGGCCGAAGAATACCAATACGAGCGCGAACCCATGGACGACTGGGGCCATATGAGCCAGCACCGTGCCGGTGCCGCCATCGCCTCGGGCTTCCTCGCCCGCCAGATCGCTCCGATCGAGGTGCCGGAAGGCCGCGGCACCCGCGTCTTCGCGATCGACGAGTTTCCCCGCCCCGAGGTGACGCGCGACAAGCTACGCGGTCTCCGTCCGGCCTTCCGGGAAAACGGCAAGGTGACGGCCGGATCGTCTTCGGGGGTCACCGACGGCGCTGCCTTCCTGGTCGTGGCGGATCGCAAGGCAGCCGAGGCCAAGGGTCTGGCGGCGGAAGCGAAACTCGTCGACTGGACCGCCGTCGGCGTGCCCCCGCGCATCATGGGCGCGGGACCCGTGCCCGCCATCGCGAAGCTGTTGCAACGCAATGCCCTCAAGGTCTCGGACATCGACTATTTCGAGATCAACGAGGCCTTCGCGGTCGTGAACCTGCATGCCGAACGTCAGCTCGGTATCCCGAGGGATCGGACCAACCTCTATGGCGGCGGCATATCGATCGGCCATCCGCCGGGGGCGACCGGTGTCCGCATGACCATCACCGCCATGCACCATCTGGCCGATACGAAGGGCCGCTATGCCGTCGTCTCCATGTGCCTTGGCGGCGGCCAGGGCATGGCCATGCTGGTCGAGAACCTGGCGCGCTGACGGCGCGCCAGATTCTGCCGGCCTCGCTATTCGATGGACGCGTGCACGAAGTTGCTGATCCGGTCCAGCCGCCAGCTGTGCCAGGGATCGGGGATGCGGCAGTTGGTGATATAGGCGAAGGACACGCCGCTTTCGGGGTCACCCCAACAGTAGGATGATCCTACACCGCCATGCCCGAAGGCGTCCGGGTGACCGAAGGCGCCCAGGCCGCGCACGGTGGGGGTCAGGCCGCGCCGGTGCGGGCCCAGGCCCCGGTGCATCGGCATTCCCATGAACTCGTCGATGCGGTCTCCGGTGAAGTTGCGAAGCGCGTATTCGATCGTCCGCTTGCCGAAGACCGTGGTCCGGCCGAGCGTGCCCTTGCCGATCAGCATCTGGTAGAACGCGACCATCCCGCGCGCGGTGCCGTAGCCGCCGCCCCCCGGAACCCCCGCTTCCCACCAGATCGGTGAATTCTCCGGATGCCGTGCCGGGTGCCGGCCATCGGGCCCGGCCGGATCATGCATCACCGCGGCTCGCGCCTGTGCCGCCTTCGACAGGCCCAGATGGATCTCGTCCTCGAGCCCGAGCGGCTTCAGGATCTCGGTCCTGATGAATTCGCGGAAGTCGCGGCCCGTCACGGCCTCGATCAGTACGGCGGCGACCCAGTGCGCCGAGAGGCCGTGATAAAACACCTTGCTGCCCGGGCTCCATTCCAGCGTGAAGTTGCAGACGACCTCGCGCAGCCTGTCGTGGTCGGCCCAGGCGTCCGGCGGCACCTCGGCATTGGGAAAGCCGCCCTGGTGGGTGATCAACTGCAGGATGCTGAGCCCGCTCTTGCCGTTCTTGCCGAAGCCGGGGATGTAATCGGCCACGGCGTCGGTGAAGCCGAAATGGCCGCGCTCGGCGAGCAGCCAGAGTGCCGAGCAGGTGATGACCTTGGTATTGGAGTAGAGCAGCCACAGCGTGTCGGGCTTCGCCTTCTGCGGCTTCGGCTCGCGCTTGGCGTCGCCGAACGTCTTGAACAGCGCCAGCTTGCCGTGGCGGGCGAGAGCGATCTGGCAGCCGGGATAGGTTCCGTCGGCGACATGCCGTTCGATCATCTTCGTCAGCTCCGCCAGCGGCCGCTCGCGGAACCCGAGCGACGCCGCCGTGGCGCTCTTCAGTGGATATGCCATGTTTCCCTCCCTGTGATCCTTTCGTCGCGCAATCACCCGCCCTGGGCGATGAAATCGGGGTTCTCGAAACCCGCCTTGCCATAGGCCAGGGGCGAACCATCCAGGGTGACGACCCTCCCGCCGGCACCGCAAAGGACGGCTTGGCCCGCCGCCGTGTCCCATTCCATGGTCCGGCCCAGGCGGGGATAGTGATCGGCAACCCCCTCGGCGAGCAGGCAGAACTTCAGCGAGCTGCCGGCCGAGCGCAGGTCCTTCACCGTGATTCCGGCGAGGTAGGCATCGGTCCGCGCGTCTCGATGGCTCCGGCTCGCCACCACGGTCAGCCCGTCGGCCGCGGGCCGGCGCGCGCGGATCGCTTCCGCCGGGCCGATCCCCTTGCGCATGAAGGCGCGCCCCGGGCCCTCGGCCCAATAGGTGACGCCGAGTGCCGGCGCGTGCACGACGCCGAGCGTCGGATACCTCCCTTCGACCAGCGCGATATTGACGGTGAATTCGCCGTTCCGTCCGATGAACTCGCGCGTGCCGTCCAGCGGATCGACCAGCCAGAACGGGCCGGTCCCGATCTGGGGAATCTTCCCCGCGGCGGCGCTCTCCTCGGCCACGACCGGAAAGGCGCTGTTCAGCTTCTCCAGGATGATCTTCTCGGCCGCCTCGTCGGCGTCGGTGACGGGGGAGGCATCGCCCTTGGAGCGGGTGGCGAAGTCGGTCTCGTAGACCGCCATGATCGCGCGGCCGGCCTCCAACGCGATGGCGACCACGTGGGCGGCCAGCGCTGCTCGATCCTTCAGTTCAGGCGACATCCGCTCTCTCGATTCCGCCGGGGAGCCAATCAAGCCCGGAGAATCCGGTCAAGCTGTTAGAATGGGCGACATGCATGCGAAAAAGGTGCTGGGCGTCATCCTGGCCGGGGGTCTGGCCACGCGAATGGGCGGCCGCGACAAGGCCCTGATCAGCCTCGCCGGACAGCCGCTCGTCGCGCTCGTGGCGGCTCGAATGCGACCGCAGACCGAAAGCCTCGTCCTCAGCGCAAACGGTGATCCCGCCCGCTTCGCCTTCCTCGGCCTGCCCGTCCTGCCCGATCCCGAGCCCGGCCATCCCGGGCCGCTGGCCGGTGTTCTCGCGGCTCTCGACTGGGCTGCGGTGATGATGCCCGACGCCATGCTGTTGTCGGCATCGGTCGATTCTCCGCTTCTGCCAGCCGACCTGGCGGCGCGCCTGTCGGCGGCGGCCGATGGTCGGCGCATCGTCATGGCGGCCTCCGGCGGCCGGCTTCACCCGGTCATCGCACTCTGGCCGCAGGCCATCCGCGAGGCCCTGCGCGCGGGACTTCGCGACGGCTCGGCCCGCAGGGTGGGTGGCTTCATGCACCGTTTCGACCCCGTCCATGTCGACTGGCCGACTGATCCGGTCGACCCCTTCACCAATCTGAACACCCCCGGCGACCTCGCGGTCGCCGAGGCGCTGCTTCAGGCCGGCTGCGCCAGGTAGCGCTGGGCCATGCCCTCCAGCGTGGTGGCATGGTGCTTGCGCTTCGGGAAGTCGTAGGGGGTGATGTTCACCGCACGGATGTACGAGCGCACCACCGCTCCCGCCTCGTCGGTATCGACGTCGATGATGTTGAGACAGCAGGAATCCTGCTCGAAGACGGGAAAGGAATGCAGCCCCGCGCCAAGCGCCCAGCACAGGACGGCCCGGTTGACCCCCCCATGCGCGACCAGCAGAAGCGAGGTCCAGTCTTCCTGCTGCAGGACCGCCTCGATGCCGGCGTGGCAGCGGGTGAAGAAGGCATCGAAGCGTTCGCCGTTGCGATAGCCGCCGCCCGTGCCCTCCATGCGCGCCTTCCAGAAGGCATACGCGATATCGGGCAGGATGCGGTCGCGGGCGATTTCCAACGTGTTCTCGCCCCTGATTTCCTCCAACTGCGGTTCCAGGCGGACCGGCAGGTTTCTCCCCTCTGCCACGATCTCCGCCGTCTCGACCGTCCGCGGCAGCCCCGAGATGACGACGCCGTCGAAATCGACGTCCTTCAGAAGGTCGCGCATGGCGGCGGCCTGTTCGCGCCCGCGGGGGGTTAGCGAAACGATGCGGGAATCTCCGGTGCGCTTTCCGGATGCGTCGAAATAAGCGGCCTCCGCATGGCGGAGGAGATGGATGCGTCGGCGCCGCGCGCCGTCCAGGGCTTTCGGAATCATCTCGGGTTGCTCGCTTCCTCTATGACGACCAGGTCGATCGCGCCGCCCTGGATCACCTTCTTGCCTGCATTCTCGAAGTTCACCGTCACCCGCCCGCCGACCGACGATTGCACCCGTCCGATGCCCCAGCCGGGTTCGTTCGGATGCCGGACCAGCGCGCCCGGGACGATCGTCTTCGCCATGATTGCTCCCAGGGCTCGGGGGCGGCATCTTAGCGCCGGATTGTAACGGGTCGATGATCGGCGGGGGACGATGGCTGACGGTGGCGAAAGCGGGGCGGATCTGGTGCTGGTGGCCCAGCTCTGCTCGAAACTCTGTCACGACCTCGCGGGCACGATCGGCGCCATCGCCAACGGGGCGGAACTCCTCGCCGACGAGGATGACGCGGATATTCGCGAACAGGCGCTGGGCCTCCTCGCCCAGTCGGCGGAACAGGCGGCCCGGCGGCTCAAGTTCTACCGCATCGCCTTCGGTGCGGGGGGCAGCCTGGGGGACCGCATCGATCTGGGCGAGTTCAAGGATGCGGTCGAAGGCCAGTTCGGCGGCGGCCGGGTCAAGCTCGACTGGTCTGCCATGACCGGGGCGCTCGGCAAGCGCAACGCGAAGCTCCTCGCCAATCTCCTCCTCGTGGCGGTCTCGGGCATGCCGCGCGGCGGTGTGCTGACGCCGACGGCTCCGGAGGGGGGCGCCGTCTCCCTCGCCGTGACGGGCGACAATGTCGGTCTCTCCGCCGAGATGGTGGCCACGCTTCAAGGCGGCGGTTTCGGCGAAGGGGCGAGCGCCGTCGCCGCCCATGCGGCCCTGCTGGCGAAGGAATCGGGCAGTAAAATCACGGTGTCCGGCGGCGAGGGGCAGTATTCGCTCCGGCAGGGCTAATTCGCCGCCGTCTCGTTTAGAGCTCTCTTAACCGGTCTGCGTCCAATGTGCCTCGACCGCGGCCCCCCGGGCTTGCGCGGAAGAACAAGACACAGCGGGCGGTACGATCGATGGACGATCTCCTCAGCGAATTCCTGACCGAAACCAACGAGAGCCTCGCGGTTCTCGACGTGGAACTGGTCCACCTCGAGCAGAACCCCAACAACCCCAGTCTGCTCAACAACATTTTCCGGCTCGTCCACACCATCAAGGGCACCTGCGGCTTCCTCGGCCTGCCCCGCCTGGAGACGCTCGCCCATGCCGGCGAGAACGTGCTCGGCAAGTTCCGCGACGGCGCCCTGGTGGTCACCCCGGACTCCGTCTCGCTCATTCTCGCCACGCTCGACCGCCTGAAGGCCATTGTCTCCGAGCTCGAGCGTACCGAGGCCGAACCCGCGGGCGACGATGCCGACTTGATCGCCCGCCTCGATGCCGCGGCGCTGGGCAAGGGCAGCGCTCCCGCGCCGGCTCCCGCCCCGGTCGTCGCACCCCCGCCCCCGCCCCCGGCGCCGCCCGCCGCAGCCGCCGAGGAAGAAGGCGCCTATGACGCCGCGCTCGGGCGGCAGCTGAAGCCGGGCGAGGTCACGCTCGACGAACTCGAGGCCGTATTCCGCGCCACCGAGGCGCCCGCCCCCGCGCCGGCTCCCGAACCCGTCGCCGAGGCGACCCCGAAGGTCGACACCCCACAGGCGGAGGCGCCGATGGGCGAAGCGGGCGAGAGCGCCGTCGCGGGCCAGTCGATCCGCGTGCGCGTCGACCTCCTCGAGAACCTGATGACCATGGTCTCGGAACTGGTGCTGACCCGCAACCAGCTCCTGCAGATGGTCCGCAAGATCAACGATTCCGAATTCGCCGCCCCGCTCCAGCGCCTGTCGCTGGTGACGACCGAGCTGCAGGAAGGCGTCATGAAGACGCGCATGCAGCCGATCGGCTCGGCTTGGGCCAAGCTGCCCCGCATCGTGCGCGACCTGTCTCGCGAACTCGGCAAGAAGATCGACCTGGTCATGCAGGGCGCCGAGACCGAACTCGACCGCCAGGTGCTCGAGCTGATCAAGGACCCGCTCACCCACATGGTGCGCAACTCCGCCGATCACGGTCTCGAAACCCCGGCTGAGCGCCAGAAGGGCGGTAAGGCCGACACCGGCAAGATCTGGCTGAACGCCTATCACGAAGGCGGCCATATCCTGATCGAGATCCGCGACGACGGCCGCGGGCTCGACGCGCAGAAGATCAAGGCGAAGGTGCTCGAGAAGGGTCTCGCCACCGAGGCCGAGCTCGAGGCGATGTCCGATCGCGAGCTGCACCGCTTCATCTTCAAGCCGGGCTTCTCCACCGCCGCCAAGGTGACCAGCGTCTCCGGCCGCGGTGTCGGCATGGACGTGGTCCGCACCAATATCGAGAAGATCGGCGGCACGATCGACCTGCGCACCGAGAAGGGCAAGGGCTCGACCTTCACCATCAAGATCCCGCTGACGCTCGCCATCGTATCGGCGCTGATCGTCGAATGCGCCGGCGAGCGCTTCGCCGTGCCGCAGATCAGCGTGGTCGAACTGGTGCGCGCCTCGCCGACCTCCGAACAGCGGATCGAGCGGATCGAGAACACCGCCGTCCTGCGGCTGCGCGACCGCCTGCTGCCGCTGGTCTTCCTGAACGAGCTCTTCGGGCTGGAAGCGTCCGGGGCGGGAATCGCCAAGCAGTCCGAGTCCTACATCATCGTCACCCAGGTCGGTAGCCACCGCTTCGGCATGGTCGTCGATCGCGTCTTCGATACCGAGGAAATCGTCGTGAAGCCGGTTGCGCCGATCCTGCGCAACATCTCGGTCTACTCGGGCAACACCATCCTGGGCGACGGCAGCGTCATCATGATCCTCGACCCGAACGGCATCGCGGCCTCCTCCGGCCAGCAGGTGGGCGACAACTCTCGCGCCGAGGAAGAGGCGGCCGCGAAGAAGGACGCCCGCGCCGACGACCGCATGGCGCTCCTGCTGTTCCATGCCGGCGGTGCGGAGCCGAAGGCGGTCCCGCTGTCGCTCGTCGCCCGCCTCGAGGAGATCGAGACCGCCCAGGTCGAGAACGTCGCCGGCCAGCGCGTCGTGCAGTACCGCGGCCAGCTGATGCCGCTGATCTCGGTCGCCGAGGATCAGCAGCTCTCCGCTACGGGACGCCAGCCGGTGGTGGTCTTCGCCGACCGCGACCGCAACATGGGCCTGCTGGTGGACGAGATCGTCGACATCGTGGAGGACCGCCTCGCGGTCGAACTCCGCACCAAGCGCCCCGGCGTGCTCGGTTCCGCCGTGATCGCCGGCAGGGCGACCGAAGTGGTCGATGTGGCCCACTTCCTCGGCGCGGCGCGCGAGGACTGGTTCACCTCCGGCAGCAAGCTCAGCCTCGACGAGAAGGACAGCCGCAAGGTCCTGCTGATCGACGACAGCCCGTTCTTCCGCAACATGCTGGCGCCGCTTCTGCAGGTCGCGGGCTATGACGTGACGACGGCCGAGAACGCGGAGGCGGCTCTCAAGATGCGCGAGAGCGGCGAGGCCTTCGATCTCATCCTCTCCGACATCGAGATGCCCGGCATGGACGGCTTCGCCTTCGCCGAAGCGGTGCGCCAGGACGGCAACTGGAAGGAGACGCCGATCGTCGCCCTGTCCGGCCACGTCTCGCCGCGCTTCTTCGAACGCGGACGTGAGGCGGGTTTCGCCGACTACGTCGCCAAGCTGGATCGCGACGCCCTTCTGGCCTCGCTCGAACAGACCCTTTCCCGGAGCCATGCGGCATGAGCATCGCCACTGAAACCGCCGAATTCGTCACCGTCAGCATCGAAGGCCAGCTGTTCGGAATCCCCGTCCTCATGGTGCAGGACGTGCTGGGTCCGCAGAAGATCACGCGGATCCCGCTTTCGCCCAAGGAGGTCGCGGGCGTCCTCAACCTGCGCGGCCGCATCGTCACCGCGGTGGAGCTGCGCACCCGTCTCGGGCTGCCCAAGCGCGCCGACGGCGAGCAGGGCATGAGCGTGGTGGTCGAGCATCGCGGCGAGCCCTACAGCCTGATCGTGGACGGCGTGGGCGAGGTGATGGCGCTGAAGGCCGCCGCCTTCGAACGCAACCCGCCCACCCTGAACCCGCGCTGGCGCGAGGTGTCGCTCGGTGTCTATCGCCTCGACGGCAAGCTGCTGGTCGTCCTCGAAGTGCCGAAGGTTCTCGATTTCCTGGAAGTCGCGGAAGCCGCGTGATCCGGTCCCCCACTTCGGAGGCTGAACAATGAAGTCCTGCCTGGTAGTCGACGACTCGCGCGTCATCCGCATGGTGGCCCGACGCATCCTGGAACAGCTCGAGTTCAAGATCGACGAGGCGGTCGACGGCAAGGATGCGCTGGACGCCTGCAATCGCAAGATGCCCGACGCGATCCTGCTCGACTGGAACATGCCGGTCATGAGCGGGATCGAGTTCCTGCGCCTGCTTCGCGCCCAGCCGGGTATCTCCCAGCCGGTTGTCGTCTTCTGCACCACCGAGAACGACATCGCCCATATCCGCGAGGCGATGGAGGCGGGAGCCAACGAGTACATCATGAAGCCCTTCGATCGCGACATCATCGAAGCGAAATTCCACCAGGTCGGCCTGATCTGAGATCGAACATGTCTGCTGTCGCGACTGCCGCTCCGCCTGCCGCCCGGACCGATGCCTGCCGTGTCGTCGTCATCGACGATTCGACCGTCGTCCGCGGTCTGATCGCCCGCTGGCTCGGCGAGGAGAGCGGGATAGAGGTCGTCGGTACCGCGCCCGACGGGGCGAGCGGCCTGAAGCTGGTCGAACGGGTGCAGCCCGACGTCGTCGTCATGGACATCGAGATGCCGGGCATGGACGGCCTGACCGCCCTTCCCAAGATGCTCGACCTGTCGCGCGATCTGAAGATCGTGATGGCCTCCACGCTGACGCTGCGCAACGCTGACATCAGCTTGAAGGCGCTGCGCCTCGGCGCCACCGACTACGTGGCCAAGCCCTCCTCGGCCCGCGACGCGGAGGCCGCCACGGCCTTCCGCCGCGAATTGACCGAGAAGGTCCGCACGCTCGGCAACGTCCGTCGTCGTTCCCGTCCGGCTCCGGCCTCGGCCGCCGTCGCCGGCCGCGCCGCCGTACCGGCGGCGAAGGCCGCCATCGCCACGCGGCCGTTCCCCCGCATCATGCCAAAGGTGCTGGCGATCGGGTCTTCAACCGGCGGGCCGCAGGCGCTGTTCCAACTGTTCGGTCAGTTGAACGGCCGCATTCGCCAGCCGATCCTGATCACCCAGCACATGCCGGCCACCTTCACCACCATTCTGGCCGACCACCTGTCGCGCATCGCCGGCGCGCCCTGCCGCGAGGCGAAGGACGGCGACGTGGTCGCCGACAGGCAGATCTTCGTCGCACCGGGCGACTATCACATGACCGTGGTCGCGGACGGGCCGCGCCGTCTGATCCGCCTGACCCAGGACCCACCGGAGAACTTCTGCCGCCCGGCGGTCGATCCCATGCTGCGTTCTCTCGTCGGTGTCTACGGCAATGCCGTGCTCTCGGTGATCCTGACCGGCATGGGCCAGGACGGCCTGAAGGGCGCCCGCGTCCTGACGGAAGCCGGCGGGGCGCTGATCGCCCAGGACGAGGCCACGAGCGTGGTCTGGGGCATGCCCGGTGCCGTGGCGGGCGCGGGAATATGCAACGCGGTCCTGCCGCTTGCCGATATTGCGACGACGGTTGAACGCGTGATGGCGGGAGGCGCCGCATGAACCCCTGGGATTTCGAGTTCATCGCGACCCTCTTGAAGCAGCGCTCGGGGTTGATCGTCTCCAAGGACAAGGTCTATCTGCTGGAAAGCCGTCTCGTCCCGGTCGCCAGGAAGCATGGTCACGGAACCCTCGACGCGCTGATCGCGAAGCTGCGTTCCGGCGCGCCGGAGGCGCTGGTGAAGGAAGTCGTCGAGGCGATGACGACCAACGAATCCTTCTTCTTCCGCGACGGCAAGCCCTTCGATCTCTTCCGCACCGAAACGCTGCCCTACATGCTGAAGGCGCGCGCGGCCAAGAAGAGCTTCCGCATCTGGTCGGCCGCCTGCTCCACCGGTCAGGAAGCCTATTCGCTCGCCATGATCCTGCGCGAGGAGGCGGCCAAGCTCGCCGGCTGGAAGGTCGAGATCGTCGGCACCGATCTCTCGACCGAGGTGCTGGATCGCGCCAGGGCGGGGCTCTACACCCAGTTCGAGGTCCAGCGCGGCCTGCCCGTTCAGCTCCTGATCAAGAACTTCACCCAGAAGAACGAGATGTGGGAACTGGACCCGGCCGTCCGCGCCATGGTGCAGTACCGCCCCCTCAACCTGCTGGGCGACCTGTCGAGCCTCGGCACCTTCGACGTGGTGTTCTGCCGCAACGTGCTGATCTATTTCGACCAGCCGACCAAGACCTCGGTCCTGGAGCGCATCTCCAAGACCATGCCCGCGGACGGCGTGCTGTTCCTCGGGGGCGCGGAAACCGTGCTCGGGATCTCCGACCGCTTCAAGCCCATGCCCGGCCAGCGCGGCGTCTACGCGATGGCCGCCTGACCGGGGCCTATCGCCGCCCCGGCGGCGGCTACTGCGTGACCGCCTCGAAGGATTGCGGCGCCGGTTCGATCACCCGGACCGTCGAGCGCTGTCCGATCTCCAGGATCGCCAGACCCCGTTCCGCCGTCCCCGCGGCCGAAAAGCGGAAGATGCCGTTATAGCCCGCGAAGCCTTCCGGGTTGCCGATCGCCTCGCGGCCGAAGCGGGCCGCATCCTTCCGCTTGGCCAGCAGAGCCGTCAGCGCCAGCGCGTCATAGCCGAGCGAGGCGATACGGATGGGCCGCCGCCCGTAGACCTGCTCGAAGCGGCGCGAGAAGGCCTCCACCATCTCGGGCGGTGAGGCGGCGTACCAGCCGCCGATCAGCGCCGGCTCGGTGCCGAGACCCGGCTCGTCCCACAAGCCGGTGCCGAGGAAGCGGACCTCTTTCGGATCGATGTCGTAATAGGGAAGCAGCGGGGCCAGCGAACGCAGCTTCGCTCCGCCCTCGGCCAGCAGCAGCGCCTTGTAGTCGACCTCCCCGTAGGTATCCGCCCGCTCCAACCGGCGCAGCATCAGCTTCGACTCGTCGTCACCCTTGGCCGCCAGTTCCCGCTTTACCCGCGCCAGCTCCGCCTTGCGCCGGTCGTAGTCTCCCAGACGCTTGACGGTGGCGGTGAGGTCGGTCGCTTCAGCGGGATAGGTCTCCACCCGATCGATCGGCGTGCCCGCTTCTTCGGCCGCCCTGCGGAAGGCCGCCAGAACGGCATTGCCGTAGGGCGTGTCCGGGGTCAGGGCCGCCATCGGGGCCAAGCCCTTGCCGGCGGCATAACGGATGACTCGGCTGACCTGCTCCTCCGGGGAGAAGCCGAGCAGATAGACGCCGTCGCCGGCCACCGTGCGGTCGGTTGAGAAGCCGATGACCGGCACCCCCGCCGGCCGCGCCACGGCACCCACGGCCGCCACTTCCGCGGCGAAGAGCGGGCCCAGAATGACGGCGGCGCCCTCGGCCAGCACTTCGCGGGCGAGTTCGGCGGCCCGTTCCGGGCGTCCTTCGGTGTCGCGTGGCAGCAGCACCACCTCGGCATTGCCGGCGTCGACCAGGGCCAGATGGGCGGCCTCGGCCAGGGCCCGGCCCACCGCTCCCGCCTGGCCCGACATCGGCACCAGCAGCGCCACCCTCACGGCGCCTTCCACCACCGGCGGCCGCAGCGTCAGCGGCGGCGGCTCCGCGGGCGGCGGCAGTTGCAGCGCGGGGAGGCTGGCGGCCGGGGGCGCCGCCTGCGCGGCGGGCGGCGGTGTCTGCGTCGGCGGCGTCTGGGCCGCGGGCGCCGGCGGCTTTACGGTGGAGCCGCAGCCGGCCAGGATCGCCGCGGCCAGCAGACCGGCGGCGAGGCGGGACAGGAACGAAGGGAAGTGGGGCAAGTTTGAACCCGATCGGCGAGACGGAGACCGGAACGGACGATATCGGCCGGCGCGGGCGCGAACAATCGCGCCCGCTGGCGCCCGGCCTCTATGTGGTGGCGACCCCGATCGGCAACGCCCGTGACATCACGCTCCGGGCCCTGGACGTCCTGGGCGGGGCCGATGTGATCGCCTGCGAGGACACCCGCACCACGGGCGCCTTCCTCGCCCGCCACCGGATCACCACCCCCCTCACCCCCTATCACGAGCACAATGCCGAAACGGCCCGGCCCCAGATCCTCGCCCGAATCGCCGCCGGCGGCCGGGTGGCCCTGGTTTCCGATGCCGGGACGCCGCTCATTTCCGATCCCGGCTACAAGCTGGTCCGCGCCGCGGCCGATGCCGGGTTGAAGGTGGTGACGATTCCGGGTCCTTCAGCCGTCACCGCCGCGCTCGCTATTGCTGGATTGCCGACCGACCGCTTTCTCTTCGCCGGCTTTCTGCCCGCGAAGTCGGCCGCCCGGCGCAGCGCCATCGCGGAACTTCAGGGTGTCGGCGCCACCCTGGTCTTCTACGAGGCGCCGCACCGGCTGGCCGAGACGCTGGCCGATCTCGCGGCGGTGCTCGGCCCTCGTGAAGCCGTCGTGGCCCGTGAACTGACCAAGTTCTACGAAGAGGTTCGCCGCGCCCCGCTCGGCGATCTTGCCGCCCATTATGAAACCGCGGCGACACCCAAGGGCGAGATCACGCTCCTCGTCGCTCCACCGGCGGAGGGCGAGCTCGCCGCCGCGGCGGACACGACCGGGGCCCTCCTCGACCGGGCGCTCCAAAGCATGAGCCCGGCGGAAGCCGCGAGAGCGGTGGCGGCCGCCACCGGGCGGCCGAAGCGCGAGATCTATGCGCTGGCACTCGCCCGCAGGCGGCCCGATGACGCCTGACCCAGGGCCCGGCGGGAACCGGGCCGGCCGTCCGTCGCCCGGCCGATCGGCGTTCCGCCGTCCCCCGCCGCGCGACCGGCAGCAGGCGCTGGCCCGCGGCCGGCTCGCCGAGACCCTCGCCGTCTGGCTGCTGCGCCTGAAGGGCTATCGCATCCTCGCCCGCGACCTGCGTCTGCCGGTGGGCGAGGTGGACGTGATCGCCAGGCGCGGCCGCACCCTGGTCTTCGTCGAGGTGAAGCGCCGCGCCGACCGCGAACTCGCGCTCGAATCGGTCGGCGCCCGGCAACGGCGCCGGATCGAACGCGCCTCGGATGCCTTCGTCGCCGGACGTCCCGCGCTCGCCGCGCTGGACCGGCGCTTCGATCTGGTGCTGGTGGCGGCCGGGCGTCTGCCGCATCATGTGGCCGATGCCTGGAGGCCGGATTGAAGGTGATGGCGTGAGCATCCTGTCGCGGGAAGAGGTGCATGCGGCGCTGCGACGGATCGGCGCGGCCGCGGATGCCGAGATCGATCCGGGCGAAGCCGCGCTGCTGCTCGCCGCCCTGGACCGTCCCGAAGTGCCGCTCGACCGCTACCGCGCCCACCTGGCCGAGATCGGCGATGTGTTGGCCGCTTCCGCGGCCGGGTTCGACGACGCGGACGCCATCGCCACCGCGCTCCGCACGGTGGTGCACGAGGTCTATGGCTATGCCGGCGACCGGCAGACCTACGACGACCTGCAGAACGCCAACCTCATTCGCGTGATCGACCGCCGGAAAGGCCTGCCCGTCGCCCTCGGCATTCTCTACATGCAGATCGGCCGCCGTGCCGGTCTCGCCATCGAGGGCCTCGCCTTCCCCGGGCATTTCCTGCTGCGCCTCGAAGCCGCCGGCCGGCGCGTGGTGCTCGATCCCTTCAACGGCGGCCGCGTGCTCGGCGCGGCCGAGATGCGGGGCCTTCTGGCCGAGGTGGCGGGCAAGGACGTGGCGCTGCTGCCCGAACACCACCAGGCGGTCGGACCGCGCGCGGTGCTGCTCAGGCTGCAGAACAACATCAAGATCCGGGCGCTCAAGACCGGCGACCTCGCACATGCGGCGGAAACGCTGCGCTCGATGGCGGACCTCGCTCCGGGGGACACGTCGATATGGTTCGAGCTGGGCGAGGTGGAGGCGAAGACGGGCAATCTCAATGCCGGCATCGCCGCCTTCGAAGCGGCGCTCGCGACCACCACCGACGCCCGCCTGCGCGCCCGTCTCACCCTGGCCTTGCAGGGCCTGCGCCGGCGCCTGAACTAGGCGCCGGGCCCGCCGGGCGCCGCCGCTCTGTTTCGATTGACCTTGCCGAACGGGGGAACTAGATAGGCGCCCTCCGGCCTGCGGGCGGGCGTGGCGAGGTAGCTCAGTGGTAGAGCAGGGGAATCATAATCCCTTGGTCGGGGGTTCAAATCCCTCCCTCGCTACCATCCGACCCTTCCGACAATCTCATGCGACTTTCGCTGGTGGTCCACCGCTTGCGGTGCCCGCCTCGGCGCACCACGCGGCCCTCGGAGCCGTTGCGCGCCCCCGGCCTGCGGCCGGGAACGCGCGGGCCCTACATCACTTCAGGTCGAACCGGTCGAGGTTCATCACCTTCGTCCAGGCCTTGACGAAGGCGTCCACGAAGGTCCGGTCCGCATCCGCGCCGGCATAGACCTCGGCCAGCGCCCGCAACTGCGAGTTCGAGCCGAAGATCAGGTCGACCCTGCTGCCCGTCCATGCCGCCGCGCCGCTCCTGCGATCCCTTGCGGTGAACACCGCCTCGCCGGCTTCGGCCTGCCAGATCATGCCGGTGCAGGCCTTCAGCAGGTTGACGAAGAAGTCGTTCGTCAACACGCCGGGGCGGTCGGTGAAGACGCCGAGCACCGAACCGCCGTGATTGGCGCCCAGCACCCGCAGGCCGCCGACCAGGACGGCCATCTCCGGCGCCGTCAGCGTCAGGAGCTGAGCCCGGTCGACCAGCAGTTCCTCCGCCGAACGCCCGCTGGGGTCTGCGCCGGCGAAGTTGCGGAAGCCGTCCGCCTTGGGCTCAAGCGGGGCGAAGGAATCCGCATCCGTCGCCGCTTGGGTGGCATCGGTCCGTCCCGGCGCGAAGGGCACGCTCACCGCATGCCCGGCCGCCCGCGCCGCCTGCTCGACCGCCGCGCAGCCGCCCAGCACGATCAGATCGGCGAGCGAGACCTTCTTGCCTCCCGCCGCCCCGGCGTTGAAGGCGTCCCGGATCGCTTCCAGTTTCGCCAGGGCCACAGCCAGTTCCTCGGGCTCGTTCACCGCCCAGTCCTTCTGGGGAGCGAGGCGGATGCGCGCGCCGTTGGCGCCGCCCCGCTTGTCCGATCCGCGGAAGGTGGAGGCTGAGGCCCAGGCCGTCGCCACCAGCCTGCCGATGGACAGGCCCGATCCGAGGATCCTCGCCTTCAACGCGGTGATGTCGGCCGCGTCGATCAGCGGATGGTCCACGGCCGGGACCGGGTCCTGCCACAGCCGGGGTTCGGCCGGCACTTCCGGCCCCAGCAGGCGGCCGATCGGACCCATGTCGCGATGGGTCAGCTTGTACCAGGCTTCGGCGAAAGCCTTGGCGAACTGGTCCGGGTGCTTGTGGAACCGACGCGAGATCTTTTCATAGGCCGGGTCGAAGCGCAGGGCGAGATCGGTGGTCAGCATCATGGGCGCGTGCCGCTTCGCCCCGTCATGGGCGTCCGGCACCGTGCCGGCGGCCTCCGGGTTCTTCGGTTTCCACTGATGCGCCCCGGCCGGGCTCTTCGTGAGCTCCCAGTCGTATTCAAACAGGTTCTCGAAAAAGTTGTTGTCCCACCGCACCGGGTTCGTGGTCCAGGCGCCTTCCAGCCCGCTGGTGATGGTGTGCGCGCCCCGGCCGGTACCGAAGCTGTTGGCCCAGCCCAGACCCTGTTGCTCGATCCCGGCGCCTTCCGGTTCGGGGCCCACATGCTCGGCCGGATTGGCTGCGCCATGCGCCTTGCCGAAGGTGTGTCCGCCGGCGATCAGCGCCACCGTCTCCTCGTCGTTCATCGCCATGCGGGCAAAGGTCTCGCGGATGTCGCGGGCCGCCGCGACCGGGTCGGGCTTGCCGTTGGGCCCTTCCGGGTTGACGTAGATCAGGCCCATCTGCACGGCGGCGAGCGGGTTCGCCAGGTCGCGTTCACCGCTGTAGCGCCTGTCGCCCAGCCACTCGGTCTCCGGCCCCCAGAAGACGTCGCTTTCCGGCTCCCAAACGTCGGCCCGGCCGCCGCCGAAACCGGCGGTCTCGAAGCCCATCGATTCCAGCGCGCAGTTGCCGGCCAGGATCATCAGGTCGGCCCAGGACAGCTTGCGGCCGTATTTCTGCTTTATGGGCCACAGCAGGAAGCGTGCCTTGTCCAGGTTGGCGTTGTCGGGCCAGCTGTTCAGCGGGGCGAAACGCTGCGTTCCGGACCCTGCGCCGCCGCGCCCGTCGCCGATGCGGTAGGTGCCGGCGCTGTGCCAGGCCATGCGGATGAAGAGCGGCCCGTAATGGCCGTAATCGGCCGGCCACCAGTCCTGGCTGACCGTCATCAGTGCGAAAATGTCGGCTTTAACGGCCTTCAGATCCAAAGTCTTGAATTCGGCCGCATAGTCGAAATCCGGCGCCATCGGATCGCAGAGCGACGAGTTCTGGTGCAGGACGGACAGGTCCAGTTGGTTCGGCCACCAAAGACGATTGTTCATTCCGAAGAGAGCGGCCTTGCCTTTCGCCATTTCCCCAAACGGGCACTTGGACTGCTCGTTCATCGACTCCTCCATGACCGGTGTATGTTTATGTCCACGCCCGGAGGATCGGTCCGCCCTGCCGCCCTGTCCAACGGCAAAAACCGGTCTGTGTGATCGGATTTTCGTGAGAGGGGGAGGGGCGGAGGCCGCCAGCGTGTCTGGCGCCGCGGCAAGCTCCGCAAAAGTCTCGTTTCAATAAATTTTTACTTTTTGAAAGCGCTATATTCTTATATAATGCCCAGTTTGGCCTTGTCCAAGGCCGTGCTGATGGTCATGGTGAATAGGACGGCAGACGACCTGTGGCGCAGCGCCGCCGGTTGCTTCCTGTGCCGCATCGCGCTTTCCGTTTGCGGCAAGCTGCCGTCCCCCCGCGGCGGCCACTGGTTTTCAACGGGATCCGACCGGGCGGAACAGGCCCGATTCTGGCTCGAACTGGCTCGAATTGGCCGGGATTGGCGCAGGTTCGCCGGTCCGATCTCGAGAAAGTCTTTTCAAACCAAGAACTTGACCGCGCAGAGGCCGCCGCGCCGATCGTCGGCGGCGTGGTGAGCGGCACCACACTGGGGGAAGCGATGCCGGCGCGGCCAAAAATGTCCGCCCTCCGGGCCGTTAAAGCGGCCATCGCCCGCTGTGGCCGGACTGTCCGGATGCCCCCTGCGCGGCCAAAAATGTCCGCTCGCCGGAGGGTGAGGCGGCGATCGCTCGCTGCGGCCGGGGATTGTCCGGGTGTCCTTCCCTGTGCGCGGCCAAAAATGTCCGCCCCCCGGCAAGGGCCGGGTATGGGCGTATGGGCGCCCGCGGGAACCGGCCGCCGCCGGGGGCGCTTCCAATGACACACCCTGTTCGCCGGCCGGGAGGGCCGATGCCCCCATACCCGACACCTTCGCGCCCCTGGCGGGTCCTGCTGCGCCGCCTGTCCCGCCTGCCGGCCCTGCTCGCGGCCGGCCTGCTTCTCCTCACCCCGCCTCCCTGGCCGGTGGGACTGGACGCACCCGCTGCCCGGGCGGCCGTCGCCGCGGACGCCTCCGACTATCTGCGCGCGGCCCTGGCAGACAGCGGCTTCGGGGTCGAGAGTGCCCGGCTCGCCCTCGATCGGGCCGCGGATGACGAGGTGAAGGCGCTGGCCCGGCTGATGCTGGCCGACCAGGCGCGGGCCGAACGGGCGCTGCGCACCGCCGCCGGCCAGGATTCGCTCACCCTGCCGCGTGGGCTGCGCGGCCCGGCGCGGGCGGAACGGCTGGAAGCGCTGGAGGCGGCGGGCGCGGCTTTCGACCGGCAGTATGTCGACGGGCTGGTCGAGGCGCGGCGCCGTGCCCTGTTCCTGCACCGGGCCTATGCCGATGGCGGGGAAGGTGCGCGGCTCCGCGCGGTGGCCGCCTCGCTCGCCGAGACGGCGGAACGCCACCTCGCCCTCGCCCGCGGCCTGCGGGCGAGGCTGGGCGAGGGTCGCCAACCGGCCTAGAGCAGCGTCCGGCGAGGGGGGAATGGCTGGTGGCGATCCGCTCTCGGAGGACAAGAGCAGCTCTACCCCGCAGAGATAGAGCAATTCCATCCATGGAGGTGGAACCCCGCCGGTTCAACCTCAGTGGAAATTGCCCTAGGCGGCCGCCTTGGAGGCTGCGGCGGGCGCGCTCCGGATCATGTGGTCGAAGGCGCCGAGCGCCGCCTTCGAGCCTTCGCCCAGCGCAATGACGATCTGTTTGTAGGGCACCGTCGTCGCGTCGCCGGCGGCGAAGACGCCGGGGACGGAGGTGGCGCCGCGGGCATCCACCTCGATCTCGCCCCGGGGCGAGAGCTTCACCGTGTCCTTCAGCCATTCGGTGTTCGGCACCAGGCCGATCTGGACGAAGACGCCGTCGAGATCGACCCGGTTCACCGCCCCGCTCGCCCGGTCGCGATAGGTGAGGCCGGTGACCTTCCGCCCGTCGCCATGCACTTCGGTGGTCTGGGCGGAGGTGACGACGGTGACGTTCGGCAGCGTCGCGAGCTTCGCCTGCAGCACCGCATCGGCACGGAGCTGGTTGTCGAACTCGATCAGCGTCACATGCGCGACGATGCCGGCAAGGTCGATCGCCGCCTCCACGCCCGAGTTGCCGCCGCCGATCACCGCGACCCGCTTGCCCTTGAAGAGCGGGCCGTCGCAATGCGGGCAGAAGGCGACGCCCCGGTTGCGATACTCCTCCTCGCCCGGGACGTTCATGGTCCGCCAGCGTGCGCCGGTGGCCAGGATGACTGTCCGCGCCTTCAGCGCGGCGCCGCCGGCGAGCTGCACCTCGGCGAACCCTCCCGGCGTGCGCGCGGGGATCAGCCTCTCGGCCCGCTGGGCGTTCATGACGTCGACGTCGTAGTCGCGCACATGCGCTTCCAGCGCCGCAGCGAACTGCGGCCCCTCGGTGTGGCGGACGGAGATGAAGTTCTCGATCCCCATCGTGTCCAGCACCTGGCCGCCGAAGCGCTCGGCCGCCACGCCGGTGCGGATGCCCTTGCGGGCGGCATAGATCGCCGCCGCCGCGCCGGCCGGGCCGCCGCCGACGACCAGCACGTCGAAAGGTTCCTTCGCCGCGATCGTCTCGGCCGCCCGCCCGCTGGCGCCGGTATCGACCTTGGCCAGGATCTCTTCCAGGCTCATGCGCCCCTGGGCGAAGGGCTCGCCGTTCAGGAACACCGCCGGCACCGCCATGATCTGGCGCGCGTTCACCTCGTCCTGGAACAGGGCGCCGTCGATCGCGACATGGCGGATCTTCGGGTTGAGCACGCTCATCAGGTTCAGGGCCTGCACCACGTCGGGGCAGTTCTGGCAGGAGAGCGAGAAGTAGGTCTCGAAGACATGCTCGCCGTCGAGTGCCTCGACCTGCCTGATTACGTCCTCAGCGGCCTTGGACGGATAGCCGCCCACCTGCAGCAGGGCGAGAACGAGGGAGTTGAATTCGTGACCCAGGGGGATGCCGGCGAAGCGGACGGCGATATCCGAGCCGGGCCGACGGATGGCGAAGGAGGGCTTGCGCGCATCGTCGTCGGTGCGGACCAGGCTCACCTTGTCCGACAGGGCGGCGACCTCGGTCAGGAGCGCGATCAGCTCGATCGACTTCTCGCCGCCGTCGGCCGAAACCGCAAGCTCGACCGGCTGGACGATCCGCTCCAGATAGCCCTTCAGCTGTGCCTTCAGATTGCTGTCCAACATGACGAAACACTCTCCGGACCGGGGGGGCGGGCCCGGAACGCTCCGGGCCCGCGGTGACGACATGCGAAGGTCAGATCTTGCCGACCAGGTCGAGCGAGGGGGCCAGGGTCTTCTCCCCCTCCTGCCACTTCGCCGGACAGACCTCGCCGGGATGGGCCGCCACGTACTGGGCCGCCTTCACCTTGCGCAGCAGTTCGGCCGCGTCGCGGCCGATGCCGCCGGCGGTGATCTCGACGATCTGAATCTTGCCCTGCGGATCGACGACGAAGGTGCCGCGGTCGGCGAGCCCGGCTTCCTCGATCAGCACCTCGAAGTTGCGGCTGATCTTCAGCGTCGGGTCGCCCACCATCGTGTACTGGATCTTCTTGATGGCAGGAGAGCTGTCGTGCCAAGCCTTGTGGGAGAAATGGGTGTCGGTCGACACGCTGTAGATTTCGACGCCGAGCTTCTGGAAGGCGGCATAGTTGTCGGCCAGGTCCTCCAGCTCCGTCGGGCAGACGAAGGTGAAGTCGGCGGGATAGAAGAAGATCACGGACCACTTGCCCTTCAGATCGGCGTCGGAAACCTCGACGAACTTGCCGTTCTTGTAGGCGGTGGCCTTGAAGGGCTTCACTTCGGTGTTGATCAGGGACATGGGAACGCTCTCAACTTTGTTGGCCGGAACGGAGGGATAGGTAGGGCCTGCTTTTCAATCGATAAAGATATTTATTCTGATGACTATGATCGTCAAATCCGATTGAACCGAAGGGGGCGGGGTATGACGCGGACGCTGCTGATCCGCAATGCGGCGGTGCTGGTGACGATGGATGCCGACCGGCGCGAGATCGCTGGCGGTGCCGTGCTGGTGGAGGGGAACCGGATCGCCGCCGTGGGGAGGGCCGCGGACTTGCCGGCATCCGCCGACACGGTGATCGATGCGGCGGGGCACATCGTCCTCCCCGGCCTGGTCAATACCCATCACCACATGTACCAGAGCCTCACCCGCGTCGTTCCGGGCGCACAGGACGTGGAGCTCTTCGCCTGGCTGAAGCGGCTTTATCCGATCTGGGCCGGGCTCACGCCGGAAATGATCCGAGTTTCCACGCAGACGGCGATGGCCGAACTGATCCTGTCAGGCTGCACCACCACGGCCGACCATCTCTACATCTATCCGAACGGTTGCCGGCTGGACGACGCGATCGAGGCCGCGGAGGCGATCGGCATGCGTTTCCACGCCGCCCGCGGCTCCATGAGCCTGGGTGAAAGCCATGGCGGCCTTCCGCCCGACTCGGTCGTCGAGGAGGAAGCGGCGATTCTGCGGGACACCCGCCGCCTCATCGAGACGTATCACGACCCCGCGCCCCTCTCCATGTGCCGGATCGTGGTGGCGCCCTGCTCACCCTTCTCGGTCAGCCGTGACCTGATGCGGGAATCGGCCGCGCTGGCGCGCGCCTATGGCGTCTCGTTGCACACTCACCTTGCCGAAAGTGCGACCGATATCGCCTACAGCCGCGAGGTCTTCGGCCGGACCCCGGCCGAATATGCCGAGGATGTCGGCTGGGTCGGCCCCGACGTCTGGCACGCCCATTGCGTGCGACTGGACGATCCCGGCATCGGCCTTTTCGCCCGTACCGGAACCGGGGTTGCCCATTGTCCCTGTTCGAACATGCGGCTCGCCTCCGGAATAGCGCCGGTTCGCAAGATGCTGTGCGAAGGGGTGCCGATCGGCCTCGGCGTCGACGGCTCGGCCTCGAACGACGGCGGTCATCTGCTGGGCGAGGCGCGCCAGGCCCTGCTCCTGCAGCGCGTAGGCCAGGGGCCGGCCGCGATGACGGCACGGCAGGCGCTGGAACTCGCCACGCTCGGCGGGGCGAAGCTGCTGGGCCGGAACGACATCGGCGCGCTCGTTCCCGGCATGGCGGCCGATCTGGTGGCCTTCGACCTGCGAACCCACGGTTTTGCCGGAGCCTTGCACGATCCGGTGGCGGCGCTCGTGCTCTGCGCGCCGGCCGCCGTGTCGTTCAGCCTGATCAACGGCCGCCCGGTGGTGCAGGAGGGGCGGCTCCTCACCGCCGATCTGCCGCTCCTCGCGGAGCGGCACAACCGGTTGTCAACGAGACTGGTCTCGGGTCAGTAGGGGCCGGCGGGCTTGGCCGCCCCGCCGCCACCCTTCATCTCGGTCACCGCCGACTTGGCGGCGTTGGCGAGGAGGGCGGTGTCGGCCAGGATGGTGACGAACTGGAAGCCCAAGCCGATCATCTGCTTGGCGAAGGCGGTCGACCCGCAATGGATGCCGGGGACGACGTTGTGCTTCTTCGCCGCAGCGCAGATCTTCTTGATCGCATCCACCACGACGGGATCGTCGGGGGTGCCCGACGGCTGCTTCCCGAGCGAAATGGAAAGGTCGGCCGGACCGACATAAATGGCATCGAGGCCCGGGGTCGACAGGATCTCGTCGAGGTTGTCGAGCGCCTTTTGCGTCTCGATCATCGCACTCGCGATCACGGTCTTGTTGGCGTGAGCGTAGTAGTCGGCGCCGTTGTACCAGATCGCCCGGGTGGGCCCGAAGCTGCGATAGCCTTGCGGCGCGTAGCGCATGGCCCCCACGAAGGCCTCGCACTCGGCGCGAGAGTTCACCATCGGGCAGATGATGCCCATGGCACCGGCATCGAGCAGCTTCATGATGATGCCGGGTTCGTTCCACGGCACCCGGGCGAAGGGCGTCGTCTGGGTGGTGCTGATGGCCTGGAAATGACCGACCGCCGCCTGGTAGTCGACCAGGCCATGTTGCAGGTCGGCGGTCAGCGAATCCCAGCCCGCCTGAGCCATGGCTTCGGCCGACACGGCGCTCGGGATGCCGAGCCAACCGTTGATCACGGCGCCGCCCTTGGCCCAGATGTTCCTCACGTTGTTCTCACGCACGCGGATTTCCTCCCCTTCTTCGTGCCGACGCGCCCGACCATACACCCGCGCCCGACTTTGGTCTTGCCGATGCGTTAGCAGTGGACCCTGCCGGCTCCCGAGGTTAGCATTTCGGCAACATTTAGGGACTTGGTGCCGGACGGGCGAAAACGCCCGGCGGGATCGGGAAAGGCTGAAGACCGGAATCCATTCGGTCGGCTGGAGGAGGCAAATCGAATGAAATCGAAGATCACCCGTCGTCGATTCATGGCGACCACGGCGGCATCCACCGCCCTGGTGGCAGCGCCCTTCGTCAAGGGCGCCAACGCTGCCGGAAAGCTGTCCATCGGTTTCTGGGACCATTGGGTCCCGGGCGGCAACAAGGCGACCGAGGAGCTGGTCAAGACCTGGGCCGAGAAGGAGAAGGTCGAGGTCACGATCGACTACATCACCTCGCAGGGCAACAAGCTGCTGCTCACCACGGCGGCGGAATCCCAAGCCCGGTCCGGCCACGACGTCATCGCCATGAACACCTTCCTGCCGGCCCGCTACGCCGAGCAGCTGGTGCCCCTGAACGACGTCATGGAGCCGCTGATCAAGCAGAACGGCGCCGTCAATGCCACCGTCGAGTATCTCGGCAAGATCGGCGGCAAGTGGCTCGCCGTGCCGGCGACCTCGGGCAGCCAGATCAAGGGCCCCTGCTCGCGCCTCGACTTCATGAAGCAGCATGCCGGCCTCGACATGAAGGCGATGTACCCGGCGGGAGAGGCGCCGAAGGCCGACAACTGGACCCTAGACACCTTCCTCAAGGCGGCCGCCGACTGCCATAAGGCGGGCGTCCCCTTCGGCATCGGCCTCGGCACCACTTCCGACTCCGTCGACAGCATCGGCGCGTTCTTCCATGCCTTCGGTGCCGTGCTCGTCGATGCCAAGGGCGAGATCGTGGTGAAGAACGACCAGGTCCGCCAGGCACTGGAATTCTACAAGAAGCTCATGGCGGTCATGCCGGAAGACGTGCCGGCATGGGACGACGCCTCCAACAACAAGTGGCTCCTGTCGGGCCGCGGCTCGCTGATCATGAACCCGCCCTCCACATGGGCGGTCGCCAAGCGCGACGCGCCGCAGATCGCCGAGCAGTGCTGGACGCATGGTTTCCCGGCGGGCCCGAAGGGCCGCTACGCGCCCTTCCTGCCCTTCTTCTGGGGAGTCTGGAACTTCTCCAAGAACATTCCGGCGGCGAAGAGCCTGCTGACCCATCTGTCACAGCCGGCCTCGGCAGAGAAGATGGTCATCGCCTCGGGTGGCTACGACCTGCCGGCCTTCTCCAACCTGACCACGTTCAAGACCTGGTCGGAGGAGGGGCCGCCGAAGGGCACGCTCTACCACTATCCGAACCCGCACAACCACCAGATCCTGTCGATCGCCGCCGCGCCGGCACCGCACAAGATCGCCGAGCAGATCTACAACCAGGGCATCGCCACGCAGATGGCGGTCCGCTTCTATCGCGGAGAGTCCATGGAGAAGACGCTCGATTGGGCGTCGAAGGAACTGGAAGGGTTCCTGCGCGGCTGAGCCGACATCCGCAACCTGATGCAGGACACCGCCCTCGGGCGGTGTCCTCGCCATCGGGACCTACGACTATCCGGTATCCGCTGATCGGCTGAAACAGGGGCTGGCATGGCAAACATCACCGAAACGGGACCCGTTCCCGCGGCACGTTCTTCCGCCGGGTTGCACCGGTTGATGCAGCGCAAGTCCACGATCGCCTTCCTGATGGCGTTGCCCCTGATCATCCTGATCGCCGTGCTGGTCGCCTATCCGACCGGCTATGCGATCTATCTGTCGACGCTGAACAAGAGCATGACCCGGTTCCTGGGCTTCGGGAATTTCGAGTTCCTGATGAGCCGGGAGACCTTCTGGTCGGTCTTCTACCAGTCCTGCCTGTTCGCGATCACCGCCGTCATTTTCAAGGCCTTCATCGGCTTCGTGGTTGCCCATTTCGTGCATAACATCCCGTCCAAGGGTCAGCGGAAATGGCGCGGCATGCTGCTGGTCCCCTGGGTCATTCCGCCGGCCATGTCCACGCTCGCCTGGCTCTGGCTGTTCGATCCGTCCTATTCGGCCTTCAACTGGATATTCGCGCTCTTCGGCATTTCTCCCGTTCCCTGGACCGGCGACACCGGCTGGGCGCGCTTCTCGGTCATCCTGGTCAACGTCTGGATCGGCGCGCCGTTCTTCATGATCATGTACCTGGCGGCACTGAAATCGGTGCCGGAGCAGCTCTACGAGGCCGCGGCGATCGACGGCGCCACATGGTGGCAGCGGATCTGGTACGTCACTCTGCCGATGATGCGCAACATCATCGCCATCACCGCGCTGTTCTCGCTCATCGTCACCTTCGCCAATTTCGACATCGTGCGGGTGCTCACGGCCGGCGGCCCGCTCAACACCACGCATGTCTTTGCGACCTGGGCCTTCCGCGTCGGGATCGAGTCGGGCGACATCCCGCTCGGCGCCGCCGTGTCGCTGTTCATGGTGCCGATCCTGGCCGTCGCCGCGGTCTTCATCCTGCGCGACATCACCAAGCGGGGGAACGAAGCCTGATGACCGCGGCCACGATCTCCGGGCCTTCGCGCCCCGTTCGCTACGGCAGCATGAGCCGGGACCGGAAATGGGCCCTTCGCTGGTCCTATTTCTTCCTCTCGCTGTTCGCGCTCTTCTTCCTGATGCCGCCGATCTACATGCTGATCACCTCGCTGAAGACCAGCGCGGAGATCTCGGCGGCGACCAATCCCTGGTGGGTCTTCTCGCCGACCCTCGACAATTACATCGCGCTCCTGACGCAGAACCAGTTCCTGATCTTCTTCCGGAACTCCATTGTGGTGTCGGTCTGCGTGGTTGCGGTCACCATGGTGATCAGCGTCTTCGCCGCTTTCGCACTCGCCCGCATGCGGTTCTGGGGATCGGCCACGCTCGCCACCGGCGTGTTCCTCACCTACC
>VFQQ010000170.1_pt1 | contig 164515 bp, 139 predicted proteins | sample 3512341 | NCBI WGS metagenome assembly VFQQ01 (sample SAMN10412373, study PRJNA504923) | tailings metagenome | isolation source: Relicate 2 Philex TSF1 revegetated site | place: Philippines: Tuba, Benguet | collected 2017-08-29 | reverse complement strand
CAGAACAGGGGATATTTGAAGAACGTAGAGCAGGCCACAGGATACAATTTTTGCCACGACCTGATTTTATGAAAAAGATATTGGTTAAATAAACCTCGATATTTTAAGTATTGTCATTTTTTGTCCTAGGAAATACATCAGCAGAAATAGGCTGTGAAGAGCGAAGTCTAAGACAAGGTAATACGAATCTTTTACCAATTTAGTAAAGCGAGCTTAGTTTAACTTAAAAAACTTTCGAAGAAAGGACAGGAATGAACTAATATTTTGTTTTTCCTTTAGCCGTCCATAATATTTCTTTCTTTTCTTTTCTTCAACTTTCGCACTCGCTTTAATCTTTTCCTGGCTCCACTTGTTAGACCATTCAACAGAACCATCGATTATCCAATAATGAGATTGGCAGGGTAACTGCCAGTTTCCAATAGAAGGATAGAGCGTTGGCAAGGATTTCTTTTCCTTATACTTCCATTCGTTATGTCCAAGAGGTGTAATTATTTTATTTTGACAACCACATGGGCACAAGTGTCCTGCCACTGCATATTTTTTTGAAACATATAGAATACCTTCTTCAAGATTAGAAGGTAGAAATTCAACATGCATTAGTTGGAGTGTTCTCATGGTTCAGTAAGAGCGCTTAAGGTATCGAGTGTGAATAATAATTGAGAAAATGTATTGTCATCGTTGTAAAATCCACGAAGTTTTTTAAATTTAATCATTGCGATACATGCATTTAATGCGTTTAATTCACCAATCTGAATGTTATTACGATAAATATCATCAGCAGGATCGGAAAGAGGTATCCAGCCTTTGTCTAGTACTTGTTGTACGTTCTCTGGCTGTACATAAGTAGTTCTTAATATCCCACTGATGGATCCCTTATCCCTATCTAGTCCCATCCCTACATCTATGAATGAAATATTTTTTTTGTTCAATAAATTAATGATATCTGCTCTTGCTTCGCCTTTGTCAACACAGATGAAGGCAAAGGTTACTCCCTCCATGTCTTCAAATGAGTCCATTTGTATGTATTTGTTTTGCATATGAAGGCCATGACGAAAAGTGTCATATACAGTTTGATATACGTCCGCTTTCCTTTTGCCCAGATAGTCAGTACCGTTCCATCCTGGTGCCCGAAAAGCATTGTGTGCGTGAAACCAATCACCGTCAAATCCACGTATTTCTTTTACTGGTGTTTTTACTAAAAAATCCAACACATATGATCCTGTCCCTCCGAGGCCAATAATGGCTATCACATCATCCTTGAAAGCTGAAGCCAGATCACCAATCTCTGCTCTACTTGTCAGTGTATCCCTAATCTTGAATACCGAATTGCTTTGTTCTTCTTGGGTATTGAAAGTTAAGGGTGTGATATTGTAAAGACTCATTGCTGGTCCACTTATAATGTTCGTGTAACTTTCAATCTTGTCATAGAAATCGGTAAATCCATTCGGTGGTTTATTTGAGAATGATCGCTGTACTATTAGATCTGGAGAAGCAAGTGGGAGATTGACGGATCCACCTCCAAGGTTAGCGATGGGTCTGCCGTCAATTTGGTACGGATGCGATCCACAGAAGAATACCTGATGATCTTCTATTTTTACACGCTTCTGATCTATATCGACCATTTTGGTAACAAAAGCTCCTATGTTGAGAGATTTGTTTTCATCCAGATATGGGATGTCCCTGACAACAAGAAACCCGCTGTCTGCTGATACAGCATATCCTTTTTCGACAAGGTGTTTAATGTCCTCATTATGATTGACCAGTATGCTTAACATAGAATACCATCCCTTCTTTTACTTTAACTAATTCACCAGGTGAAAGTATACCCGATGGTTTGTTTCCGTTTCCGCGTTCGTATGTAACAGCATATGTGCGTTCCGGATGCTGAGGATAATCAGGGAAAGCCATTGTTACAACTTCAGCATAGCTGATATCGTCTTTCTCGGTGATCTGTTGGGTTCCATTGACAACAATGGTCACCCTTTTCTTTACTTGTTCTGCCATGAGTATTAATATTTATTAGTTACGATTTATTATATTTTTAAAAATGCTTTACCTTTTTCTAACACTTACACTTGCATTTAAATTTCCAGCATACCCACCCAAATCAATGGCGACATGCCAATGCCCATTGGAAGGAGCTTGAATAATAAATGGGGATACAGTTGCACGACCTCCGTAATATGTATATCGCCGGCCAGCTCTGTAGTTATTAAAATTTGGAGTGTCCATAGGTTGGACATTAGCTTGAGTGCTTAAGCTGACAACGACCTGATCGCCAGCATTCAAGAGTAAATCATAATGTAAAAATTTCATACTGAATTCTTTAATTTCAGTACAAACCAACAAATACTTGGCGCAATCTATGTTCGCCTACTGATTTTTTTTATAAAATAATAATGCTTCCTGTAATTTCTCGGTAATAACTTTAACTACTTTGTAAGGCGAAAGTACTTTGACATTGGGTGTCTTACTTAGTATAAAATCATACAATTCATATGAGATCATTACTTCGATGCTAATTGTTAGCGATCGGCTAGTTTGTTTAATTATAGTTTGTGTGGGATGTATTGGTAAAGAAGTTATGTATGGAGCTTCTACCTTTGTGAATTGTAATACTACCTTTTCGATCGGAGAGTCGGGGGTGGTAATACCGAATGAGTGTTTAAAATACAGTTCAGGATTGAAATCATAGGGGTCTAAAATAGGGTCTTCAGTTAACTGAAGACTTTTTATCCTATCTAATGCATAAGTACGAAGTTCCTTGTTGTCTAGCCTTTGAGCTAATAAATACCATCGATTCCTATATTCTTTTAGAAATAGAGGTTGAAGGATTCTGGAATGGATTTGCACGGATCCATATTGCTGGTAAGTCATTTGACATTTCAGCTTATTATCTATAGCATATACAAGGTCTTCTAGGTATTCATGACCTTCAGGCGTAATTAATGTGTCTGTCTGAATAATAGTTTTCGGATTGGTGGTGGGTTTTATTTTTTTACGGACCTGCACACCCTCTATTACTTTTTTAATACCTGATGAAAAGGAATTAAATAGTTTGTAGCCGCTAAATGCCTGTAAACACTCTGCATAAAATTGTAATGCAGTAATTTCTTCGGGTTGCAATGAGAAATTTTTGATTGTATAACCTTTTTCGGTATAGGTATATGCACCACGTTTTTTATTGTACTCAATCGGTGCATAATATCCCAATCTTGTATCATGCTGCATATCGTAAATATCTTTTTGGATTGTTCGTTCGGCAATCGTTTCAGTTAGAAATTCTTCAATAACCTGTTTAATACGCGCTGTCTTGACCCATGTAGATCTACTAAGTAAATCGTCAATAATTTTAATACGAAATGTTTGATTTTTTGTGTGTGGCATAGTAGATTATTTAATTGCACCAATCTTTCCAAGCCTCATAAATCATAACCATGGCGAAAGTGTCAAGTTCGCAATATCGAAGTAGTGCTTTTTGAATTCGATCCCGTTCTTCGTTAGTCATCTCCGTAAACTGCATTCGAGCATAAGCTATCATTGCAGCGCCACCATCCATAATGCCGCTTCCTTCGTCCATTAATTTTTCGTATCCATCTAATTGATCATTATCAACTTCTAGATGTATAGGTGGAAGTAGTTTATAGGGATTAATTAGCATTCCCTTTTCATCATACGTAATCCAAGCTTGATTTTTGAAGTTTTTGCTGACTATATCTTTACCATAAACGGGTTTTGCGTATTTCTCTTTTAAATAGTCACTTGTAGTTAGTATTGCTGGTAACACTTTTTTAATTGAGTTAGATCCTCCCATTAAAGGGTCATAGTAGTATTTTTTAACAAGTTCATGTAAATCAACCATGTCACGATCCCCAGTCCATTTTTCAACTGAAGAATTTGTTGAATGAGTCAAGGTTTTTATCCAATTGCATAATTCTGCTTTGTCTGGTTCAGTTGAATGCAATAGTTGTACATAAATCTTATTCAGAATCGTATTCTCATGAGCAGCGAACCTAAATATTGTTCCGTTATCGACTTCAAGTTCTTTTTTTAATGCTCGAATAAATTCAAAATTTGGGAATTGCCCCATATTAGTATTGATCCATTCACCCTTATGTTCAATTGTTCCATTCTCAAGAATTGAATGATGTGAAAATTGGAAAGCAATCTGCTCATATGGCTTCATTTGTGAATGAAAAGGTATTGCTACAGATGTTGTTTCAAAGTCAATAAAATGTAGTGGGAATGTCCAACTACGAAGTTGCAATTTAAGTTCCTCTACATTAATATGCCTGCCGATATTTCTATCAGTAGCGGCCTGAATTTGAAGCATTTGCCTATCTATAGTAGATAGCCAGGGGTTATCTAAATTTTCTTTTTTAGATGATTTTGATTCAATATCATCTCTATTTACATCTTTTAGAAAGTATTTTTTACGTTCAAATAGACTATCTTTTTTTGTAAAATGTAAGTTCCAGATATCAATCGCTAAAGGCTGGAGTAACTCTTTTGCAGAAATCCCGTTTATCTGCCAGCAATGATGAAATCCTGATTGTAATTCGGTTTCCATGTTGTCCGGTATCCTGAATTCACATTTTCCGCAATGCCGGCCAATTGCAGGTAGAATTTGTTGATCTATTTCATAATTTCTAGCAAACAAGTGAATTTTCTCTTCTAATGTTGGCGCCGCTTTATCAGCAAACAACATATCAATAATATGGTCTACAGATATTGAAGTTAAAATTTTCGTTCCAAGAGCAGAAAGGCTGTTAGGCCCTTTATACATACAGTGCTGTCGTCCATTAGTTTTATAAAGAAAGAACATTTGGTTTAGACCTTCCACTGAGGAAACCTTGCTTTTATCAGCCAGCATCAAATATGAGTTTACTTGAAACTTAGGCCAAGCATTTTTAATAACGTAGCTTTGAAATGCAATATCTTCGAGGTACGGCCGCCAATTAGAATCAATACCACCTTTTTTCCCTAAAAAAGAGTCCTCGACTGAATCAAAGGATTTGGCTTTAACTTCTATTAAATCTATTTTATTGCCCGTTTTTACAACTATATCTGCCCTTATAAATAGATTTTGAAATTTAAAGGCAGCTTCGTAGATAACTACTTCATCCTGTGTCAGCAATTCATTTGTTTTTGCTAAAGAGGTTTCATAGTCTAGATCTTCAATATTTATACCTCCCGGGAAGTACCTTTTTGCTAATTCTCCTACTTGAAACCCACCTTCTGCTAATGCTTTCAAAAAATCATCGTCCAATTTGCTGTCGTAATACTTATCTTTTTTGGAAGTATAGAAGAGTTTGGATGGACATTCCATTCCTAGTTTAAATCGTGATTTTGTTAGATATCTTGGTTGCATTTTATGATTAAATTGTCATTCCTATTTCTATTCCCTTTATTTTTTTGTATAAATCAACAGCATAATTATCGGTCATCCCTGAAACGTAATCTATCACTCCCATTACTCGCTGGTAGGGACTGCTATTTTTATAATGGAATTGTTCTGGCATCAGTCTAAGAGCTTTTTTTTCAGCATGTGTTCTTTCTTCTTTTATAACTGCTGGCACAAAATGAGATAGTAGCTCATACATAACATTGTAACCAGCGTTTTCGATCTCAACAACCGATCGAGCATTGTAAATATATTCAGAAGAGAAGTCAGTAATTTGCTGTAATGCGTTACAACTATTAGAGATTGAGTCAAAAATAGATATGGAGAATTCCCCTTTTAAAATCGCATCTATGTTAGACGAATAAATATCAATAGCTGTCATTGTTAAAACATGGATGGCTTTGGCTCTTAGGTATGATATTCGCTCGTTTTTATCTGAAATTTCTTCGAGTTGATCTTTTATTGTAGCCATCTTCTCATGGCCTAAGCAATCAAGCAGATTAAGTAAAAGTTCAGTACAGCGTCCATTCTCGATAATTGAAAGTCGGTGAGCATCTTCAAGATCTACTATATTGTAGCAGATATCATCTGCTGCCTCTACCAACCAAACAAAAGGATGTCTTTTATAGATTATGGGATTTGACGCCTCGATGATCATGGATGTATTCGCAGTGATCTGTGAAAAAGCATCTTTTTCAGACTTGAAAAAGCCAATTTTCTTTCGATGTAGAGGTACTTGTTCTTTCCCTTCTGGTTGATACTTTCCACTGGATTCACATGGATATTTTATAATAGCAGCAAGTGTAGAATAAGTTAGATTGAATGTACCTCCTAATTTACCATTTTGCTGTTGCGTTAGTATTCTAATTGCATTAGCATTCCCTTCAAAGTTTTTAAAATCCAGCCATTCGGTATCATTAAAATATGATTTAAATGTCGTTTCATTTTTAATGAAGAAACTAGCCATGGCATCTTCGCCAGAATGTCCAAAAGCAGGATTACCAATATCATGGCAGAGGCATGCCGCTGCAATGACATTGTAAAGACTTGTTCTAAAGAACTCTTGTGTTTGAGAGCTGAGGTGATTTTTGAATTTTTTATTAAAAAAATCACCAGCTAACGTTCCAAGCGATCGGCCAACTGATGCTACCTCTAGAGAGTGCGTCAGACGGTTATGAACGAAAACACTTCCAGGCAAAGGGAAGACCTGAGTTTTATTTTGTAATCTCCTAAACGCAGATGAAAATATTATTCTGTCAAAATCTCTTTGAAATTCTGTTCTAGGATCTGAATTGCTTGTAGAATTACTCCCAGATCGGATAGCAGAAAAAAGCTTGTTTATGTCCATGTTTAGCTACCTTATTTTTTTGAGGGTTGATATTGTTTAAAATCTAATTGTTTTACACTTCCAATAAGTATGAGTTAGAAGGTGTAATAAGTATTGATATTACCTCTTGATAATTTCAGTAATGCTTCAAGTAATGAATTAACGCCCTGGGGGTAGGCTTATGTATAATATTGAAATCTCAATAATTTCAATATTCAATATTACTCTTTTTTCTCAGATATCCAAATCTTATGACAGTTTTTAATAAACTGAATTAATCAAATTTGACTATAAATTAAGTTATCTAATATGTGAGAAGTTTATGTCTAAACAAAATGATGCTCATTTCTGTGAGGCGTTTTCGTTGTTGGAACTTATTAGTATCCGTTGCAGTTTATTAAAGATTTTGTTATGATTATATATTGCTAAAAAGTTTAGATACGAATTAAATGAAAACTAAGAAAATAGGGAGAATATTTGATAAGTTAAAGAGTTAATACTTCTGGCGCCAAGTATTTAATCATAAAAAAACTTTGTATTGATTTGATTAAAAAATGAACCCTCAAACTAAAATCACAGCATTTCTTTACACAAGAGTCAGCACCGAGGAACAATCTCTCAAAGGGAATTCGTTAAAAATTCAACAAGACATTCTTTATCATTATTGTCAACTGCATGATATATTAATTGAAAAAGAGTTTCGTGAACAATACTCCGCAAAAACTTTTAAAAGACCCCAGTGGGAAAAACTAATGTCGGAAATCGAAAAGGCTAAAATGACACCTGATGTTGTGCTATTTACCAGATGGGATAGATTCAGCAGAAATACCGGGGAAGCATATCATGTAATTAAATGTTTGCAAAGTCTAGGAGTAAATACTCAAGCGATAGAGCAACCGTTAGATCTATCAATTCCAGAAAATAAGATGATGCTAGCCTTTTATCTAGCAATACCTGAGGTTGAGAATGATAGACGAGGTTTAAATATTCGAAATGGTATAAGAAAAGCCAAAGAGTGTGGTAAATGGGTTGGTCCAGCTCCAATAGGCTATTTAAATCATACTTATTCAAATGGCTCAAAGGCAATAGTTCAAAAAGAGCCTGAGGCTAGTATTATTAAACAGGTTTTTATGAAGTTGTTAGTAGGAAAGTGTACAGTTTCCTTCCTTTATGAAGAGGCAAGAGAACAAGGATTGAAATGCAGCAAATCTCATTTTTGGAATATTATTAAAAATCCAGTTTATGCTGGAAAAATTAGATCTCAGTTAAGTAATAAAGAATCATTTGTTACATATGGTAATCATATCGGAATTGTATCTGAGGAGATTTTTGACAAGGTACAGTTATTCTTTGCAGGGGATAAACGCACTTATTGTATTGGATTTAAACCGGAGCTTCCATTTAGAGGCTATATGAAGTGTCCTATATGTGGAAAGAACTTAACAGGCAGTGGTTCTAGAGGACGAAAGCTCAGATACTTTTATTATCACTGTACAAGGAAATGTAAATATAGAGTAAGAGCTAGTAGTGTGTTTAATTGGTTCTTAGTCCGTCTGTCAAAATTAAGATTGTCAGGAATGTATTTCGCTCAATATCAAGATATCTTTAAAAGTTTGAAAGAAAATCGTCTTCAAGATCTTAAAACTCAAAATCATAAGGCTTCAAAGAGTATGGATATTTTTCTTGATCGTATTGGGAAGTCAAAAGAGTTAATGTTAAATCAAGAAATATCTTTCGAATCATACTGTGATATCAAAAGAGATTGCGAAAGTAAAATAGAAGCGTTAAGTAGGGTTATTAATTCGTGTTCAAAGAAAATTTATACAATTGTTTCAAATAGTAATAGTATAGCAAAAAAAATATTTCGATTACATGATTTTTATTGTAACCTGAATGAAGAAAATCGTGAAGTCTTTTTGAGACTTACTCTTTTACGTTCATCAGTTTGGATCAACTCAGATGGAGATAATATTTTTAAGATTCCCTTTAATGATCTTTTTAAGAGAAGAGATGGGGATATTGGCAGCGAAAATGATAGTTCTATTACCAAAGAGATTGGTGAGCTTTTATATCAACTGTCTTTATTGCAACTAGATAAGGTGTAGTGAAATTTGCAATTACTGCGGTTCGAATCCATTGCTGGTGACCGAAGTTTTTCTCGAACCAAATTCTACTAGAAAAACAAGTATTCTTATGAAACCCTTTATTAGTAAGGGTTTCAATGTGTAAGCTGAAAACAGTTTTTAGTTAGATGTGAAATGATCGGTGAAATGGTTGTTTTACAGAAGGGATATCATGTGATGCTTATTTAGCAAGAGTTTCGAGCGAATGTAAATAAAAAAGGAAAGGTTGATTAACCTTTCCTTAACAGTTGTCGGAACTGAGTTGCGTTCGTTTCAGTTTCGAAAGGATTTAAGTATGATAACTGAGTTATATTAATTATAAAATTATTAATCAATAAATTATACAAGATCGGAAGTGAAGTTGATTCGAATCGAATCTCAATGATTTAGTTTTTATTGGAGAGATGAAAATAACTAATCGAAAATTTGATTTTAACTTTTTTAAATTCAGAAAAATTCGATAATAAATGCATTAGTCAAAAATTCTTCTAAAATGATTCTCAAGGTGATTTCTCATTCCAACCCTGAATTTCTCAGCATTACCGGTTTCCAATAATTCTACCAGACCTTTATGCGACACAAAGGTCTCGAGTAAGGGTTGTTTTTTGAGTAGACCGCTTTGATGAACGTAATCGAAAATCGGCAGTAGCATTTTTTGGAACTTCTTCATTGCTTCATTACCAGTTATTTCATACAACTTACCATGGAAAGCAATTTCATGTTCAATATTGAACAAATGATATTGTGTAACGGGAGGTTCATTTTGAACAATTTGATGTAATTCTTCAATATCTTTCTTTGTTATTCTATTGAATAAGATATCTGCCATACCGATTTCAAGTACTAGACGTAATTCAAACATATCTTTAAGAGTGTCTTGATCCAGAATATGGGGATTCATGCTTTTACTCATGATTCCAAACAGATCCGGACTCGTAATAACAGCCCCCTTTTTTTTCTTTGAATCAATTAATCCCATAATACGGAGCCTTAAGAGAGCCTCCCTAATCACAGTTCTACTAACGCCCAGCATTTCTGCTAATTCAATTTCTTTTGGAATAGAATCGCCCACTTTTAGTTTTTGCTGTTGTAGTAATTCAACTAGACTGGTTTCAACTTTATCAACTAGTGAACTATTGTCAATTGAAATCCCAATAATATTTTCTTTAATCGCTTGTTTCATTGCCACAAATTTCGAGTTGCATTATTCTCGTACAGATGTATACAAGTTACTAATTTATACAAGTTATTGAAAATCAATAAGTATAATCTGTGGAAAATTATTTTTTGGTAAAGATAAGATAACTTTCTACATTTATTATGTCATACATAATACATTTTAAACGCCAAAACTACGATTATGAAATCTGCCTTAGTAAAGATGTGCTTCTTGACCGCATGTCTTTTTACTTTTTTTTCGGGTTACGCTCAAACAAAGCGAATAACCGGGAAAGTTTCTGATGAAGATGCGCAACCCTTATCAGGTGTAACAGTACTTGTAAAAGGAAAAACCCTTGGAACGCAAACCAATAACCAAGGGGAATTTAGTATTGATGCTGCTTCAGGAGAAACATTGGTATTTTCTTACACAGGATTTTCAACACAAGAACTTCGTGTAGGTAGCGCCACATCTTATTCTATTGGCTTAATCCGAAAAACAGATATGTTAGGAGAGGTAGTAGTAGTAGGTTATGGTACACAGACACGTCGAGAAGTAACAGGTGCTGTTACAACGGTGAATAGTCGGGCATTTGAAAACAGCCCAACTACGAATGTCGCTACTGTTTTGCAGGGAAATACTCCCGGTTTAAGAATTCAACAAAGAACCGGACAACCCGGAACAACACCTTCTATTTCATTTCGAGGTGGAACCGAATTTGGTGGAGGTGGTTCACCTTTGTTTATTGTTGATGGTATCATCGTACCATCTTTATATGGAATTGACATCAACGATGTTGCATCCATTGATTTATTGAAAGATGCAGCTTCTACTGCCATTTATGGCGCAAGAGCCGCAAATGGTGTAATACTGTTGACTACCAAAAAAGGTAAAAAGGGTAAGTCGCAAGTTTCTTATTCTTTTGGTCATACAACCAATTTCATACGTCCGAATTCTTCTGAGTATTTGAGTGGAGCTGATTATATCAGGATGAATCGCCTTGGTATACAAGCACGTTTTAAAGCTGACTCACTCGATAATAATACGAATGCCATGAATACAGATCGTGGTCAATTAGTTGGAGCATGGGGATGGGCTGTAAATAATGGATGGACTTCGGCCTCAGGTCTTTATACTACACAATTGGTATCTAATCAAAATAGACATTTATTGAACAAAGCAGGATGGAAATTATTGGTAGATCCCAACCCATTTAATCCATCTCAAATAGATAGTATTCTTTTTACTGACATTACAGTTAAAGAACGAGAAGCATTATTACTCCAGAAAGTAACAACAGTAGAACATAACTTGAATTTTTCAGGTGCAAATGAACAAGGAAATTTTGCATTGTCTCTTGGAACAGTAAAGGACGATGGAATGATCATTGGTTCGTATCTCAAGAGAATGAATATGAATTTCAATGGTGGTTTAAATGTTGGGAAAAATTTGAAGATTAGTACCAACATCAATGCCTACGGTGTAGAACAAGGGTTACCATATGGTGGATTTGGGAGTGTAGATCCCGAAGGTGGTGCGGCTGGTGGATTAATGCAACGATATATTGGAGTTGCTCCAACTGTGCGTTATAAAAATGATACATCAGGTGCAATTTTACCTGGCCCGAATGATGTTACACTTGGTAATCCACTTTACTGGAGTAATCTTACTATCAATAGCACTAATCAACAAAGGTTCATGGGTGGGGTAAATCTTGAATACACGTTACTCCCATATTTAAAATTATTGGTTAGTGGATCAGGCTATTATCAATACACCAATAATAACTTTTTTACCAAAGCTTTTCAGCAAGGTAATAATGGAGCATTTAATACAAATCGTACTGCTAGTTTTAACAACTCTAAGATTTCTCAATACACAACCAATGCCTTCCTGCAATTCAACAAGAATTTTAACGGACATGTTTTGACAGTATTGGCAGGAACTGAGTTTTATGATTATAAGAGCTATGTTAATTCAGGCTTTTCACAGGGTGCACCAACTGATTTAATTCCTTGGTTAGCTGCATCTACACCCCCTAGTGTACTAGGAACAACTATTATTAATCCGGCAGGAGCATCTTCTAACTTCAATGCTTGGGAAAGAATTACCTCTGGGATTACACGTGTGAATTATTCTTATAAAAATCGTTACTTGTTCACAGGAATTGTTCGAGTTGATGGCTCTAGTAGACTTAGTCGTGATAACTATTTTGGAACATTTCCGGGTGTATCAGTTGGCTGGAATACTCATAATGAATCATTTTATCAAAAAGCAGGTATTTCAAAATACATTACTAGCCTGAAACCAAGATTAAGTTATGGGGTGAATGGTAATGTAAATTCATTAGGCTTTTTTGGAACATCACAAGTCTTTAATAATGCAGGTACATATAATGGTTTCGGTGGTACTTATGTTGCATCATACATTAACTCAAATGTTAGATGGGAGAGAACCAATAGTTTGAATATTGGAGCAGATGTGGGATTCTGGAATGATCGTATAATGGTAAATGCCGATTATTTTATTCGTAATGTCTTTGACAAAATTGCTTCATTGGGTATTTCTTCTCAAACAGGATTCGGAGGATTTACAACTAACCTCGGACAATTGCAAAATCGTGGATTCGAAATTGCTGTGAATGCAAAATTGATTGAACCGAAAAAAGTGGATGGATTTACATTGGAAGCAGGGGTTAATATTTTTCATGTTAAAAGTTATGCTAAGAAATTACCGTTTAACGGATTACCTGGTAATAGACAAGGAACTTTTCAAGTGTGGGATCCTAAAAATCCTGGTCAGCTGATGCAGGTAGGTGGATTAGTAGAAGGCAGAAGAATTGGATTAGATGAGGTATGGGCACCTAAATGGAGTGGTATATATCGTTCAGCCGGAGAAATTGCAAAAGATGCAGGTGTATTCAATGCATTTTTACCTTACGGAAACAAACGAATCAAACAACTAGGAGATGCTAGCTGGCATCAAGTAAATAAAAATGACACAATCGATAGCAGACAGTTTGTTTATGTAGGTAGAACTACCCCACAATACATGGGTGGTTTTAATTTAGCAGCAAGCTATAAAGGCTTCAGGCTATATGCGGGATTTGATTATGCCTTTGGTTTTGTCATTTTGAATAATGAGATCGTTCGTGGATTAAGTCAAGTACAAGGGTCTCAGAATTCTACGACTGAAGCACTGAATACCTGGACTCCCAACAACCCAAATGCAAGCTTGCCACGCTTTTATTGGGCTAATCATGGTAGAAATTATGCGACTGATGCAAGTGGTAATAATCCGGCTGCTCAATTATGGGAAAAAGGAGACTATATCATGTTAAGAGAACTAACGGTTAGTCACGACCTATCCTCAAAGATTTTAGGTAAATATTTAAAAAATAAAATCAAAGGATTAAGCATCAACCTTACCGGTACAAACCTTACTTATATCACTGGCTACAGTGGTAATTTCCCTGAAGTAGGCGGTTTTGATCAAGGTAAATTTCCACTACCTAAAAGATTAACCTTTAGTATCAGAGCGATTCTCTAAAATATTATTCTTTTAAAAAATTACAACCATGAAATCATATAGATATAAATATTTTAAACATCTACTCCTCTTGGGAGTGGTAATCTCAACATTCCTATCCTGTTCAAAAAAATTGGATGAAGTAGTTCCCCAAGATGTAATCAGTAAATCGGAGGCTCTTCGTGATCCCAACGCTGCTCGAACACTTTATCATGGCATTTATGGCAGGGTTAGAGCATATGCCGGAACATTCTTTCAACTCGGAGAAATGCGTTCTGATATTTGGGCAGATGGATTATTTACTGAATCAGTTGATGGAGGATTACAAAATCTTTATCGTCATAACATCAGCACGCTCAATGTTCCATTTGGTGATTGGGCTGGTTTTTATAACCTTATTTACAATTTGAATAATGTAATAAAATTATATCCTCAGACTCCTCTGCCGGATGCAGAAAAATCAACAGCCTTAGCAGAGCTATATGGACTGAGAGCTTATGTTTATTATAATATGGTAAGAACATGGGGACCTGTTCCATTGAGCTTAGAACCAATTGAAACAATAAGTAATGCTTCTGAAACCTATAAACGAAGAACTAGTGCTGATACTATCCTAATACAGATCAAAAAAGATGTAGATGAATCATTGCGATTATTTGGAACAACCAATACTTTATCAACTGGTAAAAGAGTCTATTGGAGTAGAATCGCAAGTCTTGTGTTGAAGGGGGATGTGCATATTTGGACAGCAACCCATCAAAATGGAGGCGCTGCTGATTTAACAATTGCAAAAACCTCTTTAGAAGAGGTGCAGAGATTACAGGGCGTTTCTTTAAATCTCAATTCAAATTACTCAGATATTTTTGATCCCGTAAAAAAGACAAATAATCCTGAGATTATTTTTGCCCTCAATTTTGAATTACAGCAAGCCCAATTAGGTGTATTTGGTAGTTTTACTGTGAATAGTATTCAAGCTACTACACTTTCTTTAAGTCAAGCCCCTACTCCAACTGTTAGTTCTGTTTATCCTTATGTAAACGGTGCTAATAGAGTTGGGTTGAATCAGGCTATGATTAATAGATTAACCAGTGGTCCAGCCGATCAGCGAATTTCAAAGTCATTCAATATTTTATATTCTACTGCTCCGCCACATAGTGTTAGAGGGGTATTATTAACAAAATGGTTGGGTTCTACATCAGGAACAACACAAATCTTTAATAATGATCTTTCTATCTATCGTTATGCTGATGTGCTCTTATTATTAGCAGAAGCAAAAACAAAACTTGGAGAAGATCCTTCTAATGAAATTAATGCTATTAGACGAAGAGCGTATGGCACAACATTTCCAGTTTATGTAAATGGATCTCAAGCAAACAATATGAATGCGATTTTGGATGAATATCTGAGGGAGTTTATTGGGGAAGGTCGCAGATGGTGGGCACTTAGAAGAGCCGGAGATTCATATGTATATGCAAATATTAATCCGACCTATTTATCACCTACAACACAGGCTAAACTATTATTACCCATTTCAATGGGGATGTTAAATAATGATCCTATGTTAACTCAGACGCCAGGTTATTAAGCAATTTTCAATTGGTAGTTTGGTTTTAGCAGGGGGGTGAAATACCCCCTGGTTTTTCAAGACTTTTAATTATATTTTACAATATGATAAGTAAAAAAACAAGTGGATTGATCGCTGCTCCTTTTACACCCATGAAAGAGGATGGATCAATTGCCTACGAGATTATTCCTAGCTATTATGAGCTATTGAAGCAAAATAACGTTAAGGGAGTATTTATATGCGGCTCAACAGGAGAAGGTGTATCTCTGAGTGCATCTGAAAAATATCTGGTAGCAGAAGCATGGGCTAGTTGCACAAAGAATGATCCGGAATTTAAAGTGATGTTGCTGTTGGGTGGTACGAGTATAAAAGAATGTCAAGATTTAGCCATAAAAGCAAGTCAACTTCCCATTCATTCGATTTCCATAACTGCTCCTTTTTATTTTAAGCCAGTTAATGCTAACGTATTAGCCAAAGTGTGTCAGGAAATTGCATCGGTTGTTCCTGAATTACCATTTTATTATTATCATATTCCTGTATTAACAGGAGTTGATATATCTATGTATTCATTATTACAAGAAGTTGATGGGTTGATCCCAAATTTTGCCGGCATTAAATACACACATGAAGATTTTATGGATTTTCAGTCTTGCCTAAGTTATCAAAATGGAAAATATGATATGCTGTGGGGAAGAGATGAAAATATGCTATCTGCATTAGCAGTGGGTGCAACTGGTGCAGTGGGAAGCACGTTTAATTATGCAGCACCTTTATACACTCGTCTAATTGAGGCATTTCAACAAAATGATTTAGAAAACGCCCGAGCAATTCAGCTACAGTCCATAGAAATGATCCGTTTATTGGGTAAGTATGGAGGCATTGCTACTGGAAAAGCCTATATGAAATTGATAGGTCTAAATTGTGGAGAGTTCAGACTACCTGTTAAAAACATGAATTCAACTGACTACAAACAGTTTGTCGATGATACTAGCAAAATAGGATTTAATAACTTCTGTTCTGTTCTTGCCAAAAACACGAGTGAAGTACTAACAAATGCCTCAGCTTAAACTCCATGAAAATTGCTCTGTCCATTATAATAATTCTCTTTATGTCATCTGTTGGAGAACTTTTTGCACAAAAAAAATCTGTTCAAGATACTTGGCATATTGCAGGTGTGCTCCCTTCGAATAATCAACAAAAGGAAGGGCTTGGGTTAGCGGGTCCAATAACAGGTATATCTGGCAATAGGTTGTTAGTTGCCGGAGGGGCTAATTTCCCGGATGGTATGCCATGGAAAGGTGGAAAAAAAATATTTCATAATAAAGTCTACAGTTTTAAGAAAAGAGGTCAGAAGCTTTCATTGGTAACAGATGAATATCAGTTGCCAGAGAATATAGCTTATGCAGCCAGTTGTTCAACACCCAAGGGAGTTCTATATGCCGGTGGAGAAAGTGAAAAGGGTATTTCTGATAAAGTATTTCTATTGAAATGGGATCATTATGCTAGCGCTGTTATTATTGAATCTTTACCCGCTTTACCCTTAGCCGTTAGTAATGCATCTGCCATTTCTTATAATAATATTGTTTACGTACTAGGAGGAGAAACTCAAGAAGGTGTTTCAAATATGCTTTGGGTAATTGATCTTAATGATATAAATGCAGGTTGGAGCCAGTTGCCTTCTATGCCAAAACAAATATCACATGGGGTTTTTGTAGCAATAAAATATTCAGGTATTTTAAAACTTTATATGGTTGGAGGGCGAAGAAAAACCAGTCAGGGAATTAGTGAATTGTATAATACAGTATATGAATTCAATGTTCTACAACAAAAATGGTCTGAATTAGCACCTTTGCCATATCCACTATCTGCGGGTACTGGTGTTGCAACAAAAAATGGCAATATTCTTTTGTTTGGCGGTGATAGAGGAACCACCTTTAGTAAGGTTGAAAATTATATTTCACTAATTAATAAAGCCCCCACGCAACTAGAAAAAGAAGAATTAATCTTGAAAAAAAATCAAGTTCTTCTTTCTCATCCTGGGTTTAGTCAAGATATCCTGCTTTATAATATACAGACTCAATCAACTAAAATAGCTGGATTGATTCCATATGCTACACCTGTTACGACAAATGCTTTTTATTGGGGTAAAGAGATAGTTATTCCGAGCGGAGAAATAAAAGCAGGGGTTAGAACACCGCAAATTTTAATGGCTAAAATTCCACGTTTATAACAATGAGTATATCAAATAAATATCCGTGGATACTTGTAGGGCTATTGTGGGTTGTGGCACTATTAAACTATATAGATAGGCAGATGCTCAGTACCATGAAGCCATCGATGATGATCGATATACAGGAATTACAGTCTGCTACCAACTTTGGTAGATTGATGGCTGTATTTCTTTGGATTTATGGAAGCATGAGTCCTTTCGCTGGAATGATCGCTGATCGAATCAGTAAAAAATGGATTATTGTTAGCAGTTTATTTGTATGGTCTGCGGTTACTTGCTCAATGGGGTATGCAACAACTTTTGATCAACTATATTGGCTAAGGGCTATTATGGGAGTAAGTGAAGCTTTATATATTCCTGCAGGGCTGGCGCTAATTACTGAGTTTCATGATTCTAAAACTAGATCCTTAGCAGTAGGTATACATATGACGGGCTTATATATGGGTCAAGCATTAGGTGGCTTTGGGGCTACTGTTGCGCATCATTATTCATGGCAGGTAGCATTTCAATCATTTGGTATAATCGGAATTCTGTATTCTCTCGGGTTAATTTTTTTCTTAAAGGATAAAAAAAAGGACACATTATATGTAGTCGATAATAATGACAAGAAAATAGGATTATTTAAAGGCTTTGGATTGTTATTTACCAACATAGCTTTTTGGGTTATTCTATTCTACTTTGCTATGCCAAGTTTACCCGGCTGGGCTGTTAAAAACTGGATGCCAACCTTGTTTGCTGAGAATTTAGGAATAGATATGGCAAAGGCAGGGCCGTTATCTACCATTACAATTGCAGTATCTTCTTTCTTAGGAGTAATTTTTGGAGGTATTTTATCAGATCGCTGGGTTCAGAAAAATATTAAAGGACGGATTTATACCAGTGCTATAGGGTTAGGACTTACCATACCCGCAGTATTACTTATCGGATTTGGTCACTCACTTTTTGCCGTGGTTGGTGCAGCATTTTGTTTTGGGTTCGGTTACGGAATGTTTGATGCCAATAATATGCCTATACTCTGTCAGTTTGTTTCTATCAAATACCGCGCTACTGCTTATGGATTAATGAATATGACAGGTGTATTTGCCGGTGCATTCATTACTGACTTTTTAGGTAAATCAACAGATGCCGGAAATCTGGGAAATGACTTTGCCATGCTAGCGGGTGTTGTTGCTGTCGCTTTGATTATCCAACTTTCTTTTTTGCGACCAAAACAGAATGATTTTATTGATGAGTAAAATGAAATTATGCAAAAAATAATTTTTTATGTAACGCTATGCTTTCTGTTAGTTTCAAATAGCAGCTTTAGCTATTTTAAAAAAGTAGAAATAAATTCATCAGAAGCTATTCAGGCAACTGCTTATTCACCTGCAATACCGGTGTTGAAAGAAATGTCTGCTAATCCAATACTACGCGTTGCAGTTTCTATTCCTGGTGGAAAAGAAGTGCAGTTGTATCAAAAAGTGAATTGTACTATAAATACCCAAGTCATTAGTAGTATCGAAAAGATCGATGTATATCTTACAGGTGGTGAACCGTTTTCGACCCAACAACTCATTGCATCAATAGTTCCATCAACTTCTTTATTTGACATTCCTCTTAATATCAAACTTAGGCCTGGTATTCATTTCATCTGGTTCAGTATTGTATTGAAAAGTGAAGCGGCGATTGACCATAAAATTAAACTGACTTGTCAAAAATTGACTGACAACAAAGGGAATCAGTTACTAGTTCAACAAGGTAAATCTGTTTACGAAAAGCATATCGGAGTTGTTGTTCGTAAAGCTGGCGCTGATCAAGTTAATACGTATCGTATTCCAGGTATAGTGACTACCGATAAAGGAACACTGTTATCAGTCTACGATATCCGGTATAAAAACAGCTCAGATTTACCGGGCAATATTGATGTTGGGTTAAGTCGAAGCATAGATAGTGGTAAGACTTGGCAGCCAATGAAAGTGATTATGGATATGGGTGCTCCACACGAAAATAATGGGGTAGGTGATCCCTCTATATTGTTTGATCCTATTACCAAAAAAATATGGGTAGCTGCATTGTGGAGTAAAGGTAATAGGTCTATTGCCGGTTCTTTACCGGGTATTTCTCCAGACACAACCGGGCAATTTGTTTTGGTTAGTAGCGATGATGATGGATTGACTTGGTCAAATCCATACACCATCACTCCGCAAATCAAGGATAAGGCATGGCATTTATTTTTTAATGGACCCGGAAGTGGGATTGCTATGCAGGATGGTAAGCTGGTTTTTGCAGCACAATATTGGAATGAAAATAAAGTTCCCTTTTCAACTATTATTTATAGTGCTGATCACGGTAATTCATGGAATGGAAAAATCAATGGCCCCAAATCGAATACAACTGAGAGTCAAGTCGTGGAAACGACTTCAGGTATATTAATGCTGAATATGCGTGATAATCGGGGTGGATTCAGAAGTGTAGCCACTACCAATAATCTTGGAGTGACATGGACAGAACATGCTACATCATATAATGCATTACCTGATCCAGTTTGCATGGCTAGTTTAATTAAAGCAAGAGTAAAAGTGAAAGGGATTATGCGAGATGTTCTTTTCTTCAGTAACCCAAATACCACAGCAGGTCGTTACAATATGACTATCAAGGCAAGTTTGGACTATGGACAAACTTGGTTGCCTGCCAATCAATTATTAGTTGATGAAAGACAAGGGTATGGATATTCATCCCTTACACAAATTGATGATCATACCATCGGTATTTTATATGAAGGAATTAAAGATCTATACTTTTTAAAAATACAAGTAAACGAGATTATTAAATAATAACAGATATGAGCTACGAAAGAAAAGAGTTAGAAGTACTGCAAGAATTTTATTCAAAACAATTGTTGAACAGTACGATTCCATTTTGGTTTCCGCGTTCCTTTGATCAGAAATATGGTGGTTTTTTATTCATGAGAGATGCAGATGGTAGCCTCATTGATGATGATAAAGCTGTATGGATACAGGGAAGGGCAACATGGATGCTTTCAACACTTTATAATACAGTTGAGCAAAAGCAGGAATGGCTTGACGGTGCCAAACTTGGGTATGATTTCCTAAATCAATATTGCTTTGATGCTGATGGACAAATGTTCTTTCATATGACGCGTGATGGAAAACCATTGAGAAAACGTCGGTATTTCTTTTCAGAAACATTTTATGTAATCGCAGCCGCTGCTTATGCAAAAGCAAGTGGCGATGAAAATGCAGCTGATCGGGCAAGAAAAGTTTTTGGGAAGTGTATTGAGTATGCAACTATTCCCGGCCTCCTTCAGCCAAAGTTTACAAATATTCGACCATGCAAAGGTATTGGTGTACCCATGATAATGATTAACACAGCTCAACAACTTAGGGACACAATTGGAGATCCTCGCTGTGATGAATGGATAGAAAAATGGATAACAGAGATTGAGCGGAATTTTGTGAAAGATGATATTCAATGTGTCATGGAACAAGTAGCGCTAGATGGGAGCATAATTGATCACATCGATGGTAGAACCCTTAATCCTGGTCATGCTATTGAGGGCGCATGGTTTATCCTACACGAAGCTCTGTATCGAAACAATGACCAACATTTAATTGATTTAGGCTGTCGCATGATTGACTATATGTGGGAAAGAGGCTGGGATAGAGAGCATGGCGGTATTCTCTATTTCCGTGATGTATATAATAAACCGGTGCAGGAATACTGGCAGGATATGAAATTCTGGTGGCCACATAATGAAGTAATTATTGCTACACTGCTTGCATATCTAATAACAGGAAATGAAAAGTATGCTATATGGCATAAGCAGGTTCATGAATATTCCTACAAGCATTTCCATGACAAACAAAATGGCGAATGGTTTGGCTATCTGCATAAGGATGGAAGTATTGCACAAACAGCCAAAGGCAATTTATATAAAGGTCCTTTTCATTTGCCAAGACAGGAATGGTACTGTATGCAGTTACTTAATAAGTATTTGGCACAAAATAAAAAACAAAAAAGTGAAAAAAATATTCATGTTTACAATGATGGTTATAATAGGATTGACAGCTTGTAAAAAGAATAATGATGGTGGCAATGTTACTCCACCACCTCCAGTGCCATCAGTGCCGCTACCACTCGCTTCAGTTACTTTAAAAACAGCAGACAGTATTTTAGTTGTGAATGAAACTGTTTCCGGTACAAAAGAAGCAACAAGGTTGGCACAAAATATGCCAGCTTCTGATTTTTATACAACAGGATTTTGTTTACCAGCTTCAACAGTATTGACTATTGAAGTAACAGCAGAAATTGGTACACGTTTACCTACCTTGCTTGTAGGTACTTATTCTCGTTACCAAGCCAATTGGAATCCCACTTCTCATACCTTAACAACAGGGATTAATTCTATTACAGATGCAATTGGAGGTATCATCTATGTGAGATTTCATAACGAAAACCCGACCGACAGAGTAAGATTGAAATTTGTTTCCGGTATGAGACCCATACCATATTATCAATTGGGTAGAACCACACAGGATGATTGGGTTAAGATGGTTGATAATATCAATAATGTTCCCGATGTACAATTAGTGGGCAATAAAACCATCATTACTTTTTCATTGGCAAATGCAAAAACTTATAAAAATGAAAGCCAGGAAGCATTAATAAAAAAAGCTGACAAGGTAATTGCTATTGAAGACAGCATTAGTGGTCTGTTTGGTAATGATCCTATTGATCAACCCAATGTACACAAATACCTGATGACAGAAACAGACCATCCGGGTTACTTTATGGCAGCAACATTTTATCGCACTTTTTATAGTTCTGTAACCGGTGGGATACCTGCAATTCTAAAGGCAGACAATTTTAGCTGGGGACCCTGGCATGAATTGGGACACATGCACCAACAGGGTTCATGGACGTGGAGTGAACTCGGTGAAGTAACAGTGAATATTTACAGTATAGCAGTTGAAAAAGCATTGGGAATAACACCAACAAGACTTACTTCTCAAAACGAATGGAATAATACGATCACTTACTTAGCTCGTCCTGAATCTGAACGAAATTTCAATGGGATTAATGCAAGTGTATGGACAAGGCTCTGCATGTTTCAGCAATTGAAACTTGCTTTTAGCGATAGCTTTTATCATGAACTTCATCGTCAGGCCAGACGAGAAACCGTTAGGTCAACAACAACTGATACAAAAATGAGATGGTTTATGCTGAAGGCTTGTAGCATAAGCAAAAAAAATCTTACCTCTTTTTTTCAAAAATGGGGGATGAAACTTTCCACACAAGTTGCTACAGATGCGGTGTTTATCGAAATGGCAGCATTGGGATTACCTAGCCCTTCACAGGATTTAACATTGTTGTCTGATTAAAGTTATAAGTAACACTTTATTGTTACTCATGATTTGTCGACTATTAAAATGAAGAAACAAGGAGAAAAACTATAATATGCAAAGAAAAAAATTCATCAAAAACGCAGCACTTGGTGCAGCATCATTAGCCCTATTGCCTGCAACTAATTTGTTTGCTGCTAATCTGAAAGAGAAAGTAAGATTAGTAATAATTGGTACTGGTCTACGTGGACAAAACCATCTTGACCTTGTGCTGCGCAGACAAGATGTAGAGCTGATCGCTATTTGCGATATTGATGATCGTATGCTTTCCCGGTCGAAAGAAATGATCACAAGGAGTGGGAAGAAGATGCCACAAGTTTTTACTGGCGACCCATATGCCTGGAAAAAAATGTTGAATATAAAAGATATAGACGGTGTGATTATAGCTACTCCATGGGAATGGCATAAAGAAATGATCATAGGTTCACTTCAGGCGGGAATAAAATATGTAGGTACGGAAGTAATGCTTGGCATAACACTGCAAGACCATTGGGATGTAGTAAAAGTAACAGAGCAATACAATGCGCAGGTAATGATGTTGGAAAATGTTTGCTACCGTAGGGATGTAATGGCTGCTTTAAATATGGTACGGCAGGGTTTATTCGGAGAAATGGTGCATTTACAGGGCGGTTACCAGCATGACCTGCGTGAAGTAAAATTTAATAATGGCATTGATGCCTATGGAAAAGGTTGTGAGTTTGGCGATAAAGGTTGGAGTGAAGCAAGATGGCGCACCCATCATTCTGTACATCGTAATGGTGATCTATATCCTACACATGGGATTGGCCCCATAGCTCATTGTATTAATATTAACAGGGGAAACAGGTTTGTAAATATTTCATCCTTCTCTTCTAAAGCAAGAGGATTGCATAACCACATTGTAAAAAAATGTGGGGTTGACCATCCAAATGCCAAGATCAATTTCAAATTAGGTGATGTAGTTACCACTAATATTGGCTGTGCCAATGGTGAAACTATTTTATTGCAGCATGATACCAATCTGCCTCGTCCATACTCGCTTGGTTTCCGTGTACAAGGAACAAATGGTTTATGGATGGATGTAGCCAAAGGAGTACATATTGAGGGGCAATCAAAGCCACATCAATGGGATGCTGCCAAAGAGTGGTTTGATAAGTACGATCACCCACTTTGGGCAAGGTGGAGTAAAGAAACAGAAGGTGCAGGTCATGGTGGAATGGATTTTTTTGTGATACATTCTTTTGTCGAATCAATTAAACGAAATATTGCCACCCCAATGGATGTATATGACGCTGCTTCTTGGAGTGCCATCACGCCATTAAGTGAAATTTCCATTGAAAAAGGAAACGAGACGATTGAGTTTCCTGACTTTACCAATGGTAAATGGATGTACCGGAAACCAGTGTTTGCATTAACTGATGAGTTTTAACAGCAAATATTCCTATGATATTAGATTCAGTACTAAAAGAATTTGGGTTAAACGCCAGTCAGGTAACGATTGCACCGATACACCAGGGCTTGATTAATCAAACCTGGAAGATTGCACAGAATGAACATGCATTTATTCTACAACAGGTAAATAACACGGTATTTCAAAATCCTGAAAACATTGCTCTTAATATTGAAGAAATAAGCATGTATCTAAAATGTCAGCATCCTGATTATTTTTTTGTTTCTCCGGTCAAGACTTTTGATGGTAGTGAACTTGTTTACAAAAATGAAGATAGCTATTTCAGGGTCTTCCCTTTTGTACAGGATTCCCATGCAATAAATGTGGTAGAAAATCCTGACCAAGCATACGAGGGCGCAAAACAGTTTGGAAAGTTTACTGCTGTCCTCAGCAATTTTGATTGTTCAAAACTCAAAATAACGATTCCGAATTTTCATAACCTTTCTCTCCGATATGAGCAATTTGAGGATTCTCTAAAAAGTGGGAACAATAACAGGTTAAAGGAATCCGACACTTTAATCATCCAGTTAAAAAAATGGTCAAATATTGTAGCGGAATTTAAAAAAATTAAAACACTAGGCGATTTTAAACTTAGAGTTACACATCACGACAGTAAAATTAATAACGTATTATTTGATAAAAACAATAAAGGACTTTGCGTAATAGATCTTGATACTGTCATGCCCGGCTACTTTATAAGCGATGTTGGAGATATGATGCGTACTTACTTATCACCGGTAAGTGAAGAGGAAAAGGATTTTAGCAAAATTATAATTCGCAAGGAATATTATGAAGCCATTGTTGATGGATATATGAGTGAGATGCAGGATGAACTGACAGCCTTTGAAAAAAAATACTTTTTCTATGCTGGCAAATTCAGTATCTATATGCAGGCACTCCGTTTTCTTACAGACTATTTGAATGATGATAAATATTATGGTTCATCCTATCCAGGTCAAAACCTAATTAGAGCATCAAATCAAATTGCTTTACTTCAAAAATACATGGAAGCAGAACTTAATTGAACAATATTGATTTTGAGAATTAATGAAAAGCATTCTTGTTATCATATTATTTTTCCCATTTTCTTCGATAGCTCAATTTGAGATAGCCGAAGTTTTCTCTTCCAATATGGTTTTGCAAAGGGAAGAGCCTATTGCCATATGGGGAAAGACTGCTCCGGGAAAGATGGTGGAGGTGAAATTAGGTTCTACGCTTCGTAAGAGTGTAGCAACAAAAGATTCAGTATGGAAAGTCTATTTGCCTAAACGACCAGCCACACGTGAGCCTCAGTCATTAATTATTAGCAGTGGAGATACCGTAGTACAGTTTCAGAATATACTTATTGGCGATGTATGGATATGTACAGGTCAGAGTAACATGGAATGGCCGATGATAAAAGAGCAACACTGGCAGGGTGAAATATATGACACTTATCAACCTTATATCAGACTATTAAACCCGCCACCTACTGGTAGAAATGTTTTTGGTGTTCCTTATACAGATTCTCTAGTTAAGAGACTTACAAAAGAAAGATTTTATGATTGGAACGAATGGAAGAATTGTGATAGTAGTTCCATTAAGTTAATGAGTGCAGTTGCCTACTATTTTGCGAAAAAGGTTTTTTCTGAAATGGGTGTTCCAATTGGTATTATAAACTTGTCTATTGGCGGTGCACCACTTGAAACATTCATCAGTATAGAAGCACTATCTCAACATGTAATATTCAGAAAAAAAGTAAATAAAAACTGGCTTACAAACGATGCCCTACCAGTTTGGATAAGAGAACGAGGTATACAGAATGTGGGAAATAATAACAATGTTCCAGCTGATGAATTAGGCCCAAATCATGCCTATAAACCGGGTTTTGCTTTTAAAGCAGGGATTAATCAACTGCGAAATTTTCCGGTGAAAGGAGTTTTGGTTTATCAAGGTGAAAGTAATGCAGAAGAACTAGAACGGGTTGATGAATACAAAGAGCTATTTAAAGTATTCATTAAAGAATACAGAGAAGCCTGGAACAATAGTCAGCTTCCAATTTATTGGGTACAACTTTCTTCTATAGAAAGAAAGTATTGGCCAATGTTTAGAAATGAACAATTACAGTTATTAAAAGAAACTAATTATGCAGGCATGGCTATTACGAGCGATATCGGCTTGCAAAATGATGTGCATCCTCGCGATAAAAAAACTGTTGGCGAACGATTAGCTAGATGGGCATTGAACAAAACGTATAAACAAAATATAATTCCTTCCGGACCATTGCCTGTAAAGGCCATTTACGTCAATGATAAAGTGATTGTGCAATTTGACCATATGGCGAATGGGTTGAAAACATCAGATGCTAAACCACTAAGAGGGTTCTCAACTGATGGGCAGAATGAAATAGAGACAAATTTTGGCGATAGTGGCATCGTCATTTCTGTAAGTTCTAAACCACAATTTATCTATTACGGTTGGAAACCATTTAGTGATGGAAATCTTAGTAATTCTGAAAATCTTCCTGCGTCAACCTTTAAAATAAGAGTTAAGTGAAATTTATCTTAATTATATCATTTTTTTCATTCTGTTGTGTTTCTGTTCTGGCACAACAGAAAAATTATGTTTTTTTAAATGCAAATGATACCGAAGCAGACATTATACGAAAGGCTGCTACAATTGTTCCATCATTAGGGCAGTTAAGGTGGCAACAATTGGAGCTTACTGCTTTTTTTCATTACGGCGTAAACACATTTACCGGCAAAGAGTGGGGAACTGGAAACGAAGACCCAAACATATTTAACCCTTCAGCTTTGGATGCCCGGCAATGGGTTCGGATTGCAAAAGATGCAGGCATCAAACAGGTGATATTAACAGCCAAACATCATGATGGGTTCTGCCTTTGGCCTACTAAAACAACAAACCATTCAGTGGCTGCGAGTCAGTGGAAAAATGGTAAAGGTGATTTGGTAAAAGAAGTAAGTAAGGCTTGCAAAGAAATGAAAATTGGATTTGGCATTTATCTTTCTCCCTGGGACATGAATTCTCAGTACTATGGTGACAATGAAAAATACAATGAATTTTTTATGGAGCAACTAACCGAATTGCTCACCCATTATGGTAGGATTGATGAAGTATGGTTTGACGGGGCAAAAGGAGAAAGCGTAGAACAAGAATATTACTTTGAAAAATGGTATCAACTCATCCGAAAACTACAACCACAGGCTGTAATAGCAATCATGGGTCCGGATGTAAGATGGGTTGGAACAGAAACAGGATACGGCAGAGAAACAGAATGGAGTGTAGTGCCTACGGATAATTTAAGCCAGTCAACAATTGCAGCTAATTCGCAAAAAAATATTGCATTTACACCAAATGGTGATATGAGAGGAGATGATTTGGGGAGCCTTGAAAAAATCAGAAAAGCAAAAGGGTTGGTTTGGTATCCTGCCGAAATCGATGTATCTATCCGACCAAGTTGGTTTTATCATGAAGCAGAAGATTCAAAAGTAAAGTCGCCGGAGAAACTCCTTGATATTTATTTCAATTCTGTTGGTCGCAATGGTGTTTTATTATTAAACATTCCGCCAGATAAAAGAGGATTGATTCATGAAAGTGATATTGCAGCATTGGAGCAATGGAAACAATTGAGAGATGATCTTTTTAAGACCAATTTTGCTAGTGGTTCAAAGATAAAATCTGCTAATGGCGTAAATACAAGATACATACTTGACGGCAAAAATGCCACACATTTTACAACAAAAGGAAATGCCACTACAACTGTAATTGAACTACAGCTAAAATCACCTGCATCATTTAACGTAGTGCAATTACAGGAAAATATAAGGATGGGTCAAAGAGTTGAAGCCTTTGAGTTAGACTACTGGGATGGAACAGCATGGAAAATAACGACAAAAGGAACAACTATTGGTTATAAACGATTGATACGATTCAATACTATTATTACTGATAAGGTAAGATTGCGGATTTTATCGTCAAGATTAAATCCTTGCCTTGCAGAAATAGGAATCTATAATATACAAGAATAAAAATTTCAAAAAATCTTAAGTTATTAAACTATTTAATAGATGAAAAAGGTCTTTTTATTTATTGTTCTGTTAAACTGGATGATCCCGAGTCATGCGCAGTCATATTTTCCTTCGGTTGATAACCTGACTGCTAGAAAAGAATTTCAGGATAATAAATTTGGCATGTTCATCCATTGGGGTGCTTCCAGTGTTTTAGGTGCAGGTGAATGGGTGATGAATAACAGGAATATAAAAGTAAAAGATTACACGAGGCTGCAGAATATATTTAATCCACAAGATTTTAATGCCGCAGAATGGGTGACTGCAGCAAAAAATGCTGGTATGAAGTATATAGTCTTTATTACCCGTCATCATGATGGTTTTTCCAACTGGGATACAAAATATTCAGATTGGAAAATTACCAATACGCCTTACGGTAGGGATGTATTGAGAATGTTGGCAGATGAATGTAAAAAACAAGACATAAAACTCGGCTTATATTATTCTACCCTCGATTGGTATCGTACCGATTATCCTTATGAAACAGGTCGCACTGGAAAAGGAACGGGTCGTACTGAGAAAAGTAATTACGCGTCTTACCTACAGTTCATGAAAAATCAGCTTACTGAATTGCTGTCCAACTATGGAGAAATTATGTCCATCTGGTTTGACGGACATTGGGATCAGACTAATCCGGAAGGTCATTCTGATAGGTCATCAAGAATTGACTGGAAGTACGGGGAAATTTATTCGCTTATTCACAAATTACAACCTCAATGTTTGATTGGGAATAACCATCATCTTGAACCATTGCCAGGAGAAGACTTTCAGATGTTTGAAAAAGATTTGCCTGGTCAAAATAAAACGGGTTTAAGTTATCAAAAGGCATCCGAAATGCTACCGTTAGAAACTTGTGAAACCATCAATGGATCTTGGGGTTATAATATAACCGATAATAACTATAAAACAGTTAAAGACCTTATTCATTATCTAGTGAATGCTGCAGCACTGAATACTAACTTTCTTTTGAATATCGGACCCATGCCCAATGGGAAAATACAGCAGGAGTTTGTTGATACTTTAAATCTTATAGGTAATTGGTTAAGAGAAAATGGAAAAACCATTTATGGTACTAGGGGTAATGTTATTTCTCTGCAAGAATGGGGTGTGGTAACGGCTAAAAATAAAAGTAGATATGTACACGTATTAAATAAGCCGGGTAGCAATTTTATTTTCTTACCCGGATTTATTGGTAAAGTACAAGAAGCTTTTTTGTTTGGTAAAGAAGAAAGGATTAAATACAAACAATTGCCGGAAGGATGTTTTATTTACCTCGATAATTTACGTATAAATGATATCGACACTATTATAGAATTAAAAGTTCAATAGAAATTGATTTTATTGGGTATACATTGATAAGAAACTTGTTGCTGAGGAGTAATATTCAGTTTTAATGGTTCATATTTCTCATTAGATCACTTTAAGAAGCAAACAGATAAATATGTTAATAGACATTCAAATATCTCATCCATTCACATCTTTTGAGAAAATACCTGTAACAATTTTCGAGGAAGCACAAGAAGCGTGTATAAAGGTAGCTGAGGAAATAGCAGATCTTATTCGTTTAAAACAGCAACAAGGTTCTAATGCTGTGCTTGGGTTGTCAACAGGTTCAACTCCCAAAAAAATTTATGCTGAATTAATACGTTTGCATCGACAAGAGGGTCTAAGTTTTAAAAATGTAATTTGTTTTAACCTTGATGAATACTTTCCTATTTCTGGTGAATCTATACAGAGTTATAAATACTTCATGAAGGAGAATTTATTTAATCACATAGATATTGAACCTAAAAACTACCATATTCCAGATGGTCAAATTGGTCTGGAAAATATTAAACAATATTGTGAAGAGTATGAACATAAAATTCAAGCTGCTGGGGGTATTGATTTCCAACTTTTGGGCATAGGTCGCAACGGACATATTGGTTTTAATGAACCAGGTTCTCACATAAGTTCTAGTACCCGTCTAATAACACTCGATCGGATAACCCGCTCCGATGCTGCGGTAGACTTCTCAGGTATAGCGAATGTGCCCCGTAAGGCAATTACAATGGGAATAAATACCATACTTAGTGCAAAACGGATTGTATTGCTGGCATGGGGTGAAAGAAAAGCTGATATTATTAAAATGGCCGTAGAAGGCCCTGTCACAGAATTTGTACCAGCTTCTTATTTACAGGCACATCCAAATACATCTTTAGTGGTGGATGATGCAGCTGCCGGATTACTTACAAGAAAAAAAGCTCCATGGTTAACAGAAGATGTTGAATGGACAAAGCAAATGACTAAGAAGGCAGTTATTTGGTTAGCTATATCATGTAATAAACCAATATTAAAACTTACCAATAATGATTATAATGAAAATGGATTAAGCAGTTTGCTTGTTTTACATGGCACTGCTTACGACATTAATATAAAAGTTTTTAACTGGCTACAGCACACTATTACAGGATGGCCTGGTGGTAAACCGGATGCTGATGATACGAATCGACCTGAAAGAGCAGAGCCAGCAAAAAAAAGGATATTGATATTTAGTCCGCACCCCGATGATGACATCATTTCAATGGGTGGTACATTCCAGCGTCTGACCGATCAGGGGCATGAAGTACATGTTGCCTATCAAACAAGCGGTAATATTGCCGTGGCTGATGATGAGGCTTTTCGCTTTGTTGAGTTTGTAAAAGACTTCAATCAGCAATTTCAAATCAACTCGCCTAATGCCGAAAAAATATTTATCGATACTGATTCCTTTTTGCAGCAAAAGAAAAGTGGTGAACCCGATATTCAGGAATTACGTTTTGTAAAAGGTTTGATAAGAAAAGGAGAAGCAAGAAATACCTGCCGTTTTGTTGGCATACCCGATGAAAATATTCACTATCTCAATCTGCCATTTTATGAAACTGGAACAGTTGAAAAGAAACCTATTGGAGAAGATGATATAAAAATTATTACTTCATTGGTACAACAAATAAAGCCACATCAAATATTTGCTGCAGGTGATCTTGCCGATCCACACGGCACTCATAAAGTTTGTTTAGATGGTATTTTGGCAGCATTAGCAAACATTAAGCACCTTGATTTTATGAAAGACTGCTGGCTTTGGCTCTATAAAGGTGCTTGGGCAGAGTGGGATATTGATGCTATTGAAATGGCAGTGCCTATGAGTCCTGAACAGGTTTTGAGAAAACGATACGGAATTTTTAAACATCAATCACAAAAAGATGGTGTGGTTTTTCAGGGTACAGATAATCGTGAATTTTGGCAAAGGGCCGAAGAAAGAAATAGAGCTACTGCCGAACTCTACAATAAGCTTGGTTTGGCAGAGTATGAAGCTATGGAAGCATTTGTAAGATGGCGATTTTAAGTTCTACTCTATTACTAAACTTTAAGGTGATATATTTTATATGATAAAGAAGTATCTTTTACTCATCATTTTTTTAGAATCAATTTCGTGTGGATTAATAGCTCAGCTTCCTAATATCATTTATATCTATGCTGATGATATGGGATATGGAGAATTAGGATCCTATGGTCAACAAAAAATCAAAACCCCATATTTAGATCAACTCGCTAGGGAAGGTATAAGATTTACAGATCATTATACTTCTGCTCCGGTATGTGCGCCGGCAAGAGCTATGCTGCTAACCGGTAAACATGCTGGTCATGCTTACATACGTGGCAACTATGAGTTAGGAGGGTTTGAAGATGAGAATGAGGGCGGACAAATGCCACTTCCGGAAGGATCATTTACAATCGCTCATCTAATGAAAAATGCCGGATATGTTACAGGAATGATTGGTAAATGGGGGCTAGGTATGAATAATACAACAGGAGACCCAAATAAACAGGGGTTTGATTATTATTATGGTTACTTATGTCAAAAGCAAGCCCACAATTTTTATCCTACTCATTTATGGGAAAATGGGCTACAAGATAAACTTCGTAATCCATTCATTTATGTACACAGACCTATTCCAAATGATTCCCCCGATTCTGCTTTTAAATATTATAAGGGAAAGGATTACGCTATAACAAAATTTGCAGAAAAAGCACAAGAGTTTATTAAAAAAAATCAAAAGAAACCATTCTTTTTATACCTCCCATTTACTGGTCCGCATGTATCATTACAAGCACCGGATGAAGCAATTAATGAGTACATAGGACAATTTGATGAACAACCCTATTATGGGAATAAAGGAGGATATGCACCAAGTAAATATCCTTTGTCGACATATGCTGCCATGATAACTTATATGGATAAACAGATTGGAAGTATCATGCAATTACTACAGGAATTGAATTTAGATGAAAATACGCTCGTTATGTTTAGCAGTGATAATGGAACTACATTTGATGTAGGCGGTGTAAATGCCTCATATTTTAATCTTACAGGAGGACTAAGAGGGCGCAAACAAGAGCTATATGAAGGGGGAATTCGGGAACCGTTTATTGCAAGATGGCCTGGAAAAATTCGACCAGGGGAAGTGTCTAATCATGTTTCAGTACAATATGATCTATTGGAAACTTTAGCTGAAATAACAGGAGTAAAAGTGCCGTATAATGATGGTGTTTCTTTTTTACCAACATTATTAGGTAAAAAGAAAGAGCAAAAGCAACATTCTTTCCTATACTTCGAATTTCCCGAAAAGGGTGGGCAAGTTGCTATTCGTATAGGTAATTGGAAAGGTATAAAAAGCAATATGAGAGAAAATATAAACGCACCCTGGGAAGTTTATAATCTTGCTATCGATAAGGGCGAAAAAGTAAATCTTGCTGATCAGTATCCATTATTAATAAAACGTTTTGAAGAAATCTTAAAGGAACAACACCAGCCATCACATATTCGAGAGTGGGAATTTGTGGCACCCAAGTTCCCAAACAAAAGCTGAATCAGTTTAAGCTAGCTAAATAAAAATTATGCAACAAAAAAAACAACTCAACGCTTCATTTTTTGGACGGATACAAAAAGTAATACTATTAATTGGATTATATCCGATGTCTATATTGGCTCAACAATCAATTAATATTATTCCACAGCCTGTAAAAGTAGAGCATTTGTCAGGTGATTTTAATCTATCAGCTCATACCGTTATACAATACGATATAAAAAATAAAGATTTACAAGAGGTTGTTCAATTCTTTAACGAACAACTAAGAAATTTGGTTGGAGTTAATTTGACAAGTAATATGAGTGGACAAAATACCATTCGCTTGCGCATACAAAATTTAACTTCTTTTGGGGAAGAGGGTTATCAAATAGAAGTCGCATCTAAAGACATTACGATTCAAGCCAATTCAAAAGGTGGAATTGTGTATGGTTTGCAAACCCTATTGCAAATGCTGCCTGTGAATCACAATAAAGCTTCTTTAAAAATTCCTTGTATACGTATTACAGACTATCCTCGTTTTAAATACCGGGGTATGCACCTCGATGTTGGCAGACATTTTTATCCTGTTTCTTTTATTAAAAAGTACATAGACTTTATGTCTACTTATAAGTTCAATTTTTTTCATTGGCATTTAACAGAAGATCAGGGATGGCGCATAGAAATAAAAAAGTATCCGCACTTAACTACAAAAGCAGCCTATCGAAATGGTACTATTGTTGGGCAATATCCTGGTACACATAATAATAACCTTCGTTATGGGGGCTTCTATACACAAGATGAGATAAGGGATATTGTTGCGTATGCATCACTAAGAAACATCACTGTTGTACCTGAAATTGAAATGCCGGGTCATTCTTCAGCTGCTATCGCAGCTTATCCTTGGCTGAGTTGCTTTCCTGAAAAACCTACTACCATACCGGCAAATCCATCTTTTATGAACCAATTGGTGCAAAGGAAAGGCGAAAAAAAGCTAGTCCAGGAAACTTGGGGTGTTTTTGAAGATATTTTCTGTGGTGGTAGCGATAGCACTTATATGTTCTTACAGGATGTGCTTGATGAAGTTTTACAACTTTTCCCATCTAAGTATATCCATATTGGAGGCGATGAAGCACCAAAATATCATTGGGAAAAATGTTCACGTTGTCAGTTAAGAATTAAAAAAGAAGGTCTTAAAGATGAACATGAATTGCAGAGTTATTTCATCCAGCGGATAGAAAAGTATTTGAATAAGAATGGGAGAACCTTGATAGGCTGGGATGAAATTTTAGAAGGTGGGCTTGCTCCGAACGCTATTGTGATGAGTTGGAGAGGGGAAGCAGGTGGTATTGAAGCTGCAAAACAATCACATGATGTGATAATGACCCCCGGAAATCCCGTTTACTTTGATCATTACCAAGGAGATCCTATTACCGAACCTATTGCTATTGGTGGATTTAATACGCTTAAAAAAGTTTATGAGTATGAGCCGATACCAAAGGAATTAAATGAATTGCAAGCTAAATATATATTAGGAGCCCAAGCCAACTTATGGACAGAATATGTGCCAACTACTCAACATGTTGAGTATATGGTATTGCCACGAATGTTGGCGCTAAGTGAAGTGGTGTGGAGTAAAAAAGAAAATAAAAATTGGAATGGGTTCAATAAAAAATTACAATATCATTTTAATTATTTCGAACACAAAGGTTGGAATTATAGTAAAGGGAATTTTAAGGCTGATATAAAGCCACAATCCAAGAATGGACAATTGACAGTAGCGTTATTAACAGAAGCCTACAACGGACAGGTTGTTTTTACTACTGATGGATCCTTGCCAAACATTAATAGCAAAATATTTAGTGAACCTATTTCTATCGATTCAACTTTAATACTTAATGCAGCGGTGCTTGTTGATAATAATATCATGAGTAGTATTCCTTCACAGCAAAAGTTTATTATTCATAAAGCTATTGGAAGGGATGTGCTATACACCAACCCTGTAAGTCGTTACTATTTGGCAGATGGCCCTAATTCCCTTACAGATGGTATTAGGGGTACTAAGGCAGTTGGAAAATATTGGCATGGCTTCAACTCAAATTCATTAATTGCAACCATTGATTTGGGTGAATTTAAGACTATCCAAAGCATAACACTTGGGTGTCTGCAAAATTATGGTGATTGGATTTTTTTACCTCAAAGTGTAAAGTTTGAAGTATCAAATAATGGAGTTGATTTTGTTGAATTGCAAACTATAAACAACTCAAATTCTCTAGACGAGAAAAATATTTTATTTGATTTTAAGTCATCATTCCCGGCACAGTCATGTAAATATATTAGGGTTACAGCAAAAAATAATATTTGTCCACCAGGTCATAGCGGGGAGGGTAAAATGGGTTGGATTTTTGCAGATGAAATAATTGTAGACTAAGGTATCTATTTACTAAACTATAATATTTAATGAAGTATTAGTTGCAATAATCAGATTTAATGTTAAGACTTAATCAATTCCTCTATGGACAAATATGTCATCATAGTATTTCTGTCGCTTTTTAGTTTTAAGGTAATTGCACAAAGAGATACTGTCATTTTTAATCATCAGTGGCAATTTGCTATTGATAAAGAAGGTATTGGCTTTTCAAATCAGTGGTTTAAAAACGGATTTGCAAAAAGTACAGAACTTAATTTGCCGCATACATGGAATATTGAAGATTCTAACCAGCGACACTATGGTTGGGGATGGTATCAAAAGAAATTCATGGTGCCTTTGACATGGAAAGGTAAAAGTGTAAGGATCAGGTTCGGAGCTATTAATCATACTTCTGTTATATATATTAATGGGAATAAAATTGAAGAAAATATAGGCGATGGATTTAGTCAGTTTTTTGTTGATCTATCTGATAAGTTAGATTATGGGGTAATAAATACCATAACTATTGCTGTTAATAATGATTATGGAAAAAACAAGGTGCCGTTTGGCAGCTCATTCGATTGGCCAAATGATGGCGGCATTATTCGAAAAGTTTCGCTCATTGTTACTGATAGACCTTATGCTAATTACATTCATGCAAGACCAATCTTAAATTTAATTGATAGTTCAGGGACTCTAAAGCTGAAGTTAGGGCTAGAAGATATTCCAAATAAGAATATAGAGTTGCTTGTTAGTGTCTCAGAGGAAAATCAAGTTAGTAAAAATTTAGTCTTTCAAAATGTTTATAAACCACTTTGGATAAATAAAGATGCAATAGTGGAATTCAATCTGCCAAAGGTTAATCCTTGGCATTTCGATTTTCCTAATTTGTATAGAGTAGATGTTACTGTTATGAAAAGAGGGAAGGCAAGTGACAAGGTTTCTACAGTAATTGGTTTTAGGGAGATAAAATTTTTAGAGGGTAAAACATATCTCAATGGTGAAAGAATCAAACTAGTGGGCGTTGAATGGACTGCTGGCAGTAATCCGGATTATGGATTTGCAGAAACCGATTCAATAATTCTGAGTCAATGCAAATTGATGAAGGATGTAAATACAATCTTCACTCGACAGCATTTTCAACAGGATGAACTATTTTATGATTACTGTGATCGGCAGGGAATATTAGTTCAGCAAGAATTGCCACTTTGGGGACCAGAAACACCCGCTAATGATACCATTCGGATGATAGCTATCAAACAATTGGAAAGAATGATTAGTAACTATTATAATCATACTAGTATCTTTTCATGGGGTGTCGGAAATGAATTAAGAGGTAGGGACTTACATATGAAGAAACTAATCTCAGATTTGATAGATAAGGTTAAACTACTTGATAGTAGTAGATATGTAGCTTATGTAAGTAATACCCTTACTAGTAGTTTTTATAATAATCCATCTTTTACTCCAGATGCAGCTGATGCAGGGGATTATTTAATGATGAATGAATATGGTGGAAGTTGGTGGGATATTCCTGTTGGGAAGATCCATGCATATTTAGATAGTGTTCATTTAAGTTATCCGACAAAACCTTTTTTCATATCTGAATTTGGGTTGTGTGAGCCAAATTTTAAAGGGGGCGATCAACGTCGCATTGAAGACTTAATCTATCATATGGCTATTTATGAAAGTAAACTGTATATCGAAGGTGCTATTTATTTTGATTTGACAGATTATAGAACACATTATCCTGGAACAAATGAGAATGATAAGTATAGAAGAAGGATACATGGCGTTTATGATATGTATGGTAATCCTAAACCTTCAATGGCTGTATTGAGAGAATTATCGTCCCCAGTTGAGATATCACAAGTCAGGGTATCAAAGAAAGGGAAATTAAGTATAACACTGTTTGGTAGTATTGGACTTCCTCAGCATACTGTAAAAGGGTATAAACTGTATGTGTCAGATAAGGCAGAGAATTATACTTCAACAAAATTTTATAACCTTCCAGATATAAGCCCCGGGCAGCGGATAAATATTGAAGTTGAAGATATGAGCAATGGAAGACCGGTTGTGACAATTGTTCGGCCGACTGGTCATGTTGTTACACAGAAATCATTTTAATAAATATTATTAAATGCTTTAGAAAATGCAATCAATAACTATTGCTATTTTGATACAGTTAATTATAACACCTGTATTATCTCAGTCAAATTTGCAGCTTCCGGTAGTGAATGATGTACAGTTCACAAATTATTATCATCAACGGGTCAATCACTTTAATCTACATCCAGTTGATACGAATGATATTGTTTTCCTTGGTAACAGTATTACTGATGGTGCTGAATGGACAGAATTGTTTCATGATCAAAACATAAAAAACAGAGGTATTAGTGGAGATATTAGTGCAGGAATATTAAATAGGATTGGAGCTATTGTAAAATGTAGTCCAAAAAAGATCTTTTTAATGATTGGAACGAATGATTTAGCAAGAGGAATAAGTGCAGATAGTGTTATAAAAAATATTCTTCTAACTGTTGCTTTTATTAAACAGGAAAGCCCCTCAACTCAGGTATTTATTCAAAGTATTTTACCTGTATCCAATGAGTTTGGAAAGTTTGCGGGACATACAAGTAAAAGAGATTCTATTATTAAAGTAAATGATAGGCTAAAGAAATCTCAAGCAAATATGCAGTATTCATTTGTTGATTTGTATCCTTATTTCTGTAATCAACAAGGAAGGTTGGATAAGAAGTTTACTAATGATGGCTTACATTTACTTGGTGAGGGTTATTTGTTATGGAAACATTTGATTTACCCACATGTTTATGGGCTGCAAGATAAACCATCAATTATCCCACAACCTCAAAACTTAAATTGGACAAGGGGGTATTTCCCACTATATCTCGCAAAATCTATCATTTTCTCTGACTCAACAATCATTCGAGAAGCAAAGCTTTTGAAACAAATAGTTGAAGATAAAGGATGGCCAATTGATCTCCGTAAAGGGACAATCTCGAACGATATTCATGTCGAACTTCGATTGGATAAATCTAATCTTACAAGTGGTTCAAGTGATGCTTATACTTTAAAAGTGTCAGAAAGTAGTATTGTTTTATCAGCAAATTTACCACAGGGTATATTTAATGGAATTCAGACATTAAGACAATTGATGAGGGATGGGGTTATGGTTAATGCGTGTGAAATTACCGATTGGTCTGCCTATGCATGGCGAGGTTATATGGTTGATGTTGGTCGAAATTATATGTCTGTTAAGTTGCTGAAAGAGCAAATTGAACAGATGGCATATTATAAACTTAATGTATTCCATTTTCATGCAACCGAGGATATTGCTTGGCGCTTTGAAAGTAAACTGTATCCCCAACTCAATGCGCCAGATAATATGCTGCGTAATAAAGGGATGTATTATACAGTAGAAGAGATTAAAGAACTGATAGAGTTTTGTAAGGATCGTTATATTCAATTCGTTCCTGAGATCGATATGCCTGGTCATAGTGCAGCTTTCACACGTGCCTTTAAAACATCCATGCAGAGCGATAGTGGATTAACTATTGTGAAACAATTGTTGAATGAATTTTGCGATACATACGATTTGCCATATTTCCATATTGGGGCAGATGAGGTCAAAATAACTAACTACCAATTTATTCCTGAAGTAGAATCCTTATTGAAACAAAGGGGAAAGAAACTGATTGGATGGGAGCCGGGAGGTAATTTTAGTTCCTCGGTTATTCGGCAACTGTGGATGGATGATTTGAAACGGATTTCTTCCGATACACAGATCGCATTGATCGATTCTCGGCATTTATATTTGAATCATATGGATCCATTAGAAAGTGTCGTAACAATTTACAATCGACAAATTGGTGGACAAATGACCGGCGATAAGAAGGTTCTTGGAGGGGTTCTATGCCTTTGGCATGATCGAAATGTAACAGAACAGACAGATATGCTTTATATGAATCCAGTATACTCAGGTATTGTCACGTTTGCAGAAAGAAGTTGGAGAGGAGGAGGTACACCCGGATGGGTCGCAAATATTTCTGACGGAAAATTATCAGACTTTACTGAATTTGAAGGGAGATTACTGGATCATAAATTTCTCTTCTTCAACAACAAGCCTTTCCCATATCAAAAACAAACACAACTAAAGTGGCAGATCTTTGGACCTTACAATAATGAAGGCAACATTGATAGTGTATTTATAATCGAAAAGTCGAAAAATAAAATTTCTGCTAATTTAAGCGGGTATTGCGAAGAGGAAATTGGCGGCACAATCATATTACGACACTGGTGGGATCCTTTGATTAAGGGTGCACTTAATACGCCCAAGGAAAATCAAACTTATTACGCAGTAACATCCATCTGGAGTGATACAAAAACACAACAGAAATTTTGGATAGGGTTTAATAATCTATCGAGATCAACGGCTACAGATTCACCCCCCTTAGGAGCTTGGGATCAAAAGGGAAGTAAAGTATGGGTAAATTATGTAGAAGTATTTCCACCTAAATGGTCTCGGGCTGGGAATATCGGACATTTGGAAACACCATTGATTGATGAGGGCTACGAATATCGAAAACCACATAGAATACAACTCAATAAGGGATGGAATCAGGTTTTTATCAAATTACCTATGAGTAGTTTTAAAGGCAAAGATTGGCAGAACATGAAAAAGTGGATGTTTACTTTTGTGCCTGTTGCTGATAACTAGATATAGAGATTAATTATTTGAATCTGAAAATTTATGGCTTATTTCTCTGTATTTGTACTTGACTTGAATCATACAGATATTTGAATAAAATGAGCATCGAAGTAAAATCTACTGCTTTTCTTTATTCAAGGGTTAGTACCGAGGAGCAATCAAGCAAAGGTAATTCTTTAAAGATCCAACAAGAGATTCTTTATAAATACTGTCAGCTGAGTGATGTAGTAATTCAAAAAGAATTTGCTGAAGAATACTCGGCAAAAACTTTCAAAAGACCACAGTGGAAAAGGCTGATGGAAGAAGTCGAAAGTTCAAAACTAAGACCTGATGTTGTACTATTCACCAGATGGGATAGATTCAGCAGAAATGCGGGTGAAGCATATCATGTAATTAAGTGTTTAAAAAGTCTTGGTGTAAATACTCAAGCGATAGAGCAGCCCTTAGATCTATCAATCCCAGAAAATAAAATGATGCTAGCTTTCTATCTAGCAATACCTGAAGTTGAAAATGATAGACGAGGTTTAAATATTCGAAATGGTATAAGAAAAGCTAAAGAGTGTGGTAAATGGGTTGGTCCAGCTCCAATAGGCTATTTAAATCATACTTATTCAAATGGCTCAAAAGTAATAGTTCAAAAAGAACCTGAGGCTAGTATCATTAAACAGGTTTTTATGAAGTTGGTAGTAGGAAAGTGTACAGTTTCCTCTCTTTATGAAGAGGCAAGAGAACAAGGATTGAAATGTAGCAAATCTCATTTTTGGAATATAATTAAAAATCCAGTGTATGCTGGAAAAATTAGATCTCAGTTAAGTAATAAAGAATCATTTGTTATATACGGTAATCATATCGGAATTGTATCTGAGGATGTTTTTGACAAGGTGCAGTTATTATTTGCAGAGGATAAACGCGCTTATTGTATTGGGTTTAGGCCGGAGCTTCCATTTAGAGGCTATATGAAGTGTCCTATATGTGGTAAGAACTTAACAGGCAGCGGTTCTAGAGGACGAAAGCTAAGATACTTTTATTATCACTGTACAAGGAAATGTAAATATAGAGTAAGAGCTAGTAGTGTGTTTAATTGGTTCTTAGTCCGTCTGTCAAAATTAAGATTTTCAGGAATGTATGTCTCTCAATATCAAGACACTTTAAAAAGTTTGACAGAAAATCGTCTTCAAGATCTTAAAGCTCAAAATAACAAGGCGTCAATGAGTATGGATATTTTTCTTGATCGTATCGGAAAGGCAAAAGAGTTAATGTTAAATCAAGAGATATCTTTCGAATCATACTGTGATATCAAAAGAGATTGCGAAGGTAAAATTGAAGCTTTAAGTAAGGTTATTAATTCGTGTTCAAAGAAAATTTATACGATTGTTTCAAATAGAGATAATGTAGCAAAAGAAATATTTCGGTTGCATGATTTTTATTGTACTCTGAATGAAGAAAATCGTGATACCTTTTTGAGACTTACTCTTTTACGTTCATCAGTTTGGATCAACTCTGATGGAGATAATATTTTCAAGTTTCCCTTTAATGATCTTTTTAAGAGAAGAGAGGGGGATATTGGTAGCGAAAATGATAGTTCTATAATCAAAGAGGTTGCTGAGCTATTATATCAACTATCTCTGTTGCAACTAAATAGGTTGTAGTGAAATTTGCAATTGCAGCGGTTCGAATCCATTACTGGTGACCGAAGTTTTTCTCGAACCAAATTCTACAAGAAAAAGGAGTATTCTTATGAAACCCTTTATTAGTAAGGGTTTCAATGTGTAAGCTGAAAACAGTTTTTAGTTAGATGTGAAATGATCGGTGAAATGGTTGTTTTACAGAAGGGATATCATGTGATGCTTATTTAGCAAGAGTTTCGAGCGAATGTAAATAAAAAAGGAAAGGTTGATTAACCTTTCCTTAACAGTTGTCGGAACTGAGTTGCGTTCGTTTCAGTTTCACAAGGATTTAGCGATGATTGCTGATGTTTCACTAATTAAAGGATTGTAAATCATTGGTTTATTGAGGGATCCGACCTAGATTTTTGTCGAATCATAATAAAACTGAAGTTGTTTAAACTGTGATTACTTAAATAGAATTACAGGACGTATATTTTGGGTGAAAAAACGAAGAGTCAAATAAAATGATACCTAAGTATAGTGGTAGTGGTCGCAACGTCCCTTCGTGCCTCGGGAGACGATACGGAAAACTGCTTCTCTTGAGGATGATAGGTGGAGTGCAGAGAGTATACGCGGAGAAAGAAACATGATTAAAATGCAAAAATGGTTTAGATTTCGGTTTTGTTTCAAGTATTTTTATGACTATTTATTATTTCTAGATAAATATTCTCAATTTCTTTCTCTAAAGCTGTCTTTTGATTTATAGGGTCATAATCTTTTTCTATCATTCTTTTTATTGATTTACTTATAGTGTACCATATCATATCTTTATTTTCAAATGTATCTACAGGTCTGAGTGTGTATGGTAAGCCAGTAAATTTACCCAGATTATAAGGATCATTTGGGTTAATCCAGTCATAATATGAAATAACAATAGGGACTAACCTTACAGACTTTGGATCACTAGTATATCGTTCAATACCCTTTTTTATTTCGTTCTCCAAAACATAAGGAGTTGTCAATAAGTTTCCACTTATTAAATAGAAAATTATATCAGCCTCATTAAATCTTTTTTGTATTTCGTCATCCCATGTTATTCCTGCATAAAGTTCTGTACAATTCCATGGTGCCTCAATTTTCCCATCTTTATAAATTGGATAAAGATGTCTTTTAAAATCCAATAAATGCTTGTAATCTTGTTTAGAGTATGAGATCACACATTTGCGTGGGCGAAATATATCTTTATTCAAGAACGGTTGAAAATTATATACTAAGATGGGTTCAACAGTGGTTGTTAGTTTCCTATTTTCATCTAATCTGCTTACTGAAACGATATTTTTATCCGTATCAGCTGCAAGGTCACAGTATCTGATAAAATTTGTATCATCTAAAGAAATGTATAAATCATCTGGTCTACATACCTCTTGCGTATATAATGCTTCAGCATTTTCATATAGTACCCTGATCTTATCATCCATTTTGAATTTCCTATTAGTGAAATCTCCTAAACGGTATTTTAAAAAATCTTCGTATTCGAAAATTTCGAAATCCCAATAACAACTTAAAATAGCGTAGAAAAGGTAAGCTGAAATTTGTTTTTGTCTTTGAAGGTCAACTGTTTTATTGTGTTGTATTTTTACCTTAATTTCAAGATTATCCATGTCAAGATGGATCAAAACTTTACTCTTTTTTTCAAATGTAAATAACACTTGATCACGCCAGTATTTTATTAAATCACCATTTGTTCCGAATTGGACAATTAACTGGTTTATCAAGCCAAATGGCATGAACTCGTAAAATTTCAATACAAAACTTATTTCATCAAGTCCAAATGCCATTAAATCATAATCACTTTTACTTTCTGAAACTAATGGTAAGAAATTTGGCACTATGTATGTTTCTTCGCCATTAATACTATGTTTAAATATTACTTTCTGTTTAATTAAGAATTGGATAATTCTTTTGTCATTTTTTTCTATAATACTCTTTTTTATTTGACCGTTTTTAATAAGTTTTTTTGTAAGTATTTTACTATGAATATAGGTTACAAGTGCTGCCGGATTAAGCCAAACATAGTTGTTTGAAATATCTGGATAATATAGGACTAAGCCTTGGTCATGTAAGATAGAAAGATCGTCTTTTAAATAACTCTCAATCTTCATACCAGTTCTGCCATAGTGTTTCCGAATTTCTGATATACTTACGGCCTCATGGTCATTTTTTGAAATTTGACTTAATATGAAATCAATGAAATTTATATACCATTCTGGTTGATCCTCTTTAACAGAGAATCGATCGATTTCATAATCAATTGAGTTTTTGATATATAGTAATCCGGATTTATACAGGGTCGATTTTAGAGCGTCAGGATGAAGGGAAATTGCAAATTCATTTTTTATTTGTAAAGTATCATAATTCTTTAATTCTGGGCTTTTCTTTTCAAATACATCGATATAGGATTGAATTAAAAATGTTGGGCATTCTCTTTTATCACCAAATTTTTGATTTACTAAATATGTTCTTTGTGCCATCCAATATTTGATGTCATAATTTTGATTTTGATAATTATTTGAATCAAGCTCTTTAAAATTTTTATTATTCTTTGGACTCCATAGCATTAGGTAAAGAGCTTTTCCCGTTAGGAAAGCCCTATAAATTCCATGGTAATAATCCTGACCTCCGAAATCAAATAATACAGCTTTCGGAATTCCCTTATTTCTTTTATTATAGTTTTCTAATCTAATAATATGAGTACTGTTAATGGTTTTACGAATTCTACCCTTTGTTAAATAATCTACCAATGATGATTTTCCACTACGATGATTTCCAAGCAGAAGAACTTTTACTGGAGCAATAAATGGCTTCTTGTTTTCTTCATTTTGTTTTTGGAGAAAATTATTTACTGTTGTCAGATGATTTATATATGGAGTCAGTTTTATCTGATTGACTTCTTCCCAAGGATTTCCATGGATTATAAGTGTATTTAGTTCTTGTAGGTTAATTAGTTCAGTGAAATCGGAAATATTATTATTATTTATTATAAGGGTTTGTATTTTTTTTAAAGTTTTAATTCCATGGATACTCTCAATTTTATTGAAACTTACTTCTAGAGTTTCTAATCTTGTGAGTTCAAATAGTGAATTTATTTCACTAATTTCTGTTCTAATTAGACTAACTTTTTTAAGTTTTTTTAAAGTCCTTAATTTTTCAAGTGATTGTATTTTATTATAGCTAAGGTCTAAATTTTCTAAAAATATTTGAGATTCAATACCAGTGATATCGACTAGACCAGTTGATTTGACTACCAAACTATTTAATTTTGGAAGGTCTGTTAAGAATGTTAAATCGGTAAGATATGCATATTCAATTTCGAGGCTGTTTAATACCTTAAATATTTTTAGAGTATTGTATTCTAGGTTATTACACTCGCTTAATATTAGATACTTTAAATATTGTACTAAATGTGCTAAAAAAGAAATGTTATTAACTTTTCTAAGTTGAATTTTATTTATATTTCCATTATCGTCAAGCCCGACCTCGCTTCTAAGTAATTTTTTTCTTATAATTTTCTCAATTTGAAGTATTGAGCTGGAATATTGAAGATCGGTTGTGTCAGTATACTTTCCAATAAGACCATTTAAAATATTTTCATAATCAGTCTTATCAGTTGCAATAAAATTAAATTGATAATTTTTGATAGTCTCATTAAAGACTTCATCCATAATTCTCAAAAAGTCTATACTGTTTAGCCCTCTAGAATTTAAATCAATAATTGGAATAGCAATTTGTAATAGTGGATCATTGGGCGAAATTTTTACTTTAGATTTTAGTTCAATGCAAATATTTTTGAAAATTCTATTTGTAATATTACCTGATAATGGTATTTTAAATCCAAGAAAATGAATTTTCTGTTTTCCTAATAGTGTGTTACTGTCGTATATGATTTTTGAATCTTCCGGTAAAAAATCAACTTTATACTTTGTTATTAGATTCTTGGAAACTGGGATTGGTTCTCCATTTTCATAAATAGGAAGTATTATTAGATTATTATGCTTCTTATCAATTATATCTTCAATGTTTGCATTATAAATTGAAAAATTGCCAAATTTTACTGCAGTAGGGTATTCTAATTCCAGCTCAGAATTATCTTCAACGTCTAATTCTACCTCAAGTTCAAAGTTTATGCCATCTGCCCAAGCGAAAAGTTTGAAATATTCGAAATCAATCGGTATTGAAAATTTTCTTTCTATAATTAACTGATCTTTTGCCCAAAGAGATGTATTTATAAATGTAGATTGATATTCTCTCGAAATTTTCCAAATAACGTCTGACTGCGGCTCATAATCTTCTATTTTGTAATCAATTTTACCTGTTGTTTCATCAATATTATACTGCTTTAATTCTATTTGATTAGGACTACTCCATTCTATATTATTCCAATTCCCAACACCAATATGTAGATCGATATATTTATCGAAATTTGGTAATTTGTATCGATTTTCTGGATGAAAAAAATCAATGTCTTCATTTTCCGACAAACGTATTCCCAATCGCCAAAAATTGCATTTAGGTTTAATTTTAAAAGTATACGAATATCCAGAAAGTAAAAATGGGCTACCACCTATGACCTTATCATTATTAAGAAGTGTATCAGTTGATGCGATTGTATATTTATATTTTGATACCATTAGCAGTAGTTTATTTTCAAGATTTAAACAGTGACTCATATGAAAATAATACTATTTGTTTGAAAAGTACCTTCATATTTTAATATGTGAAATTGGGAGCCATTTTTAACTAATTATCAAATTGATTCAATTTTAGAGATAGTAAGTGTGTTATTTCTTCACCAATTATCTTTTGGATTTCTAATTTTATTTGATAATAGTTGTCTGTTACCTTTTGATAATCAATATTTTCTAGAATTTTTATTTCTTTAGAACTATCTATTTTATGATTAAGTGTATCGGTTTTCATAAAAAGCGTTGAATGGAACATCTTCAATTTGATTCGCTCTTTTGGATTATCTGAGATCATCCCCACAAATTCACCGGATGATAGTGCGGCGATTTTACTGGCGGGTATGGCTGACTCTAATTGTTTAGATTTACTGATTGATGTATCCATTCGATTGATGGATACATTTTCCTTTTCCTGCAGAATTTTACCAAAACGGTCGGAGAGAAGTTTTGCAGTTTCTCCAAATACCTGACCGCTTATGATATTTCCACAAATATTGACAATGACATCTGCCTGATCTTTACCGTAATCCTTTTTCAACTGACTAAAATCTTGCATTCCCAGAATGGTAGACACTTTGTTACTTCTCGCAGTAGCGATTAAGGAGTCCATGTTATTGAAATATATGGTGGGGAATTCATCAAATATGAGGGCGCATTTTTGGCGATCTTTTTTATTGATGATCCTGATCATTCGAGAAATGTACAATGATAGGGCTGCCCCATAGATCCCTTGCTTTTCCGGGTTATTACCTATACAGACTATTTTGGGGGCTTCCGGGTTATTGATGTCAAGGGTAAAATCATTACCTGATAAGACCCAATACAATTGTGGGGAGGAGAGTCTTGCGAGTGCAATCTTTGCGCTAGCAATTTGGCCATCTAACTGCTCTCTTACATCACTTTGGTAAGCCTGTATAAAGGGGTTGACCAGCACTTCGATTTCAGGTTCGGAATTTAGCAAGGGGAGAAGGTCATCATACTCTGCCTGCATGAGCTCTAATACATGGGGTAATGTGCAATATTTGCCATCCTTATACTTACGCAGATACCAAATGATGGATGCCAAGAAATTAATCGCTGACTCCACAAAAAAATCTCCTTGTTTTTTGATCCACTCTCGGTTGAGTCCTAGCAAAATGATCCTGGAAGCTTCTGTTGCGTCAGTGATATCCAACATGGAAGAAGGATCTAGTGGATTACATCTGTTAGAGGTGGATAGATCATCAAAATTTATGGAATAAAAGGAGGGTTTGTTGGTGTAATTATTCGCGTATTGTAACATCCAGTTATAGGCGGGTTTGGACAGATCTGGATACTTAAAATCATAGATAAACATTCCGTAACCTTTTTCGATCATCTGCTTCATAGCCGGTAAGATCACAAACCAAGATTTACCTGCCCCTGGGGTTCCCGTTACTAGTAAACCTCGAAAGGGATTGATGATATTGATCCAACTGGATCTTATTTTGTTTCGGAGGCGATATTCTGCTTTAAAATTGATGGAATATTCATTTGTAAGCAGTCGTTCTTCCTGCGGGAAAGTTTCATTTTCTTCATTGAAGATATCCTCCATGTTCGTTGCCTTCATAAATCTTGTAGCAAGGGTTCCAGCTTGCATTAAAAGCAGATAGCCAGTAATGGTAGTACCGATGTAGAGCAAGGCTGTTGTCATCACTGAAAAAGAGAGATAAAACAGTCCTACGCTTCCCCAAAAAAGAAGACAACCAGAGAAGAATAGTACTAATACCTGACTGACTGTTTTGGCAGGATCTTTTTTGCCTTGCACGCCCAATAAACCAACCGCTAAAAAAAGCAAGGAAAGGAGTTTGGCGGAATGGAAATTCGAAAATAAGCCGGCGTTGCTTATTTGATGGATGATCCTGTAGGTGAAAGCACTGGTGAGTTGCCATAGTTCAAAAGCAGCATAACAAGTAAAATAGATATGCAATAGCAGTAAACTTACACTTAGTAAACGGGTCAGGTCTAATATCTTTCGTAAGTCATTATCATTTTCGCCTGTGCCACTCATGAGCGTCTGATTTTCTTCTTTCTTTTTCTCAAATGATAGGGGATATGAGTAGTCTCTTGGATTGGGTATATGAGTTCTGTCGCCATAGACCACCCATTAAATTCTACTACACCTTTGTTTTGTTCTATTGGATGGTCATGAATCCAATGATTTCTCGCTAGCTTTTTCGGAGAGCCATTTAATTGTTTGAGTATCCCAGATACACTATAGGATTTTCCAATTTCTGAGCCATTGAAAACACTTCTGTTTCCCATGTCAACAAATGTGATTCCATAGAGTCTTCCTGATTCATTTTGTCTGGTCAATACTTTTACTTTATCCTGCTCTAATAAGGACTTTAATTGCATTAAATCTGCCGGAGATTTTGTGATGCAGGTATCAATTGTATGCTTTAGTTTCTGCTTTAAGGGTTCGCGGTGTTTGCGATTGATTTCATAACGAGCAGAAAGGTTTTTCAGACCGGGGTTGCCGGGCAGCGCGCTCGCTTTAATCGGTACGCCTTGTTTTTCTCCCTGCGTATCCAGCACACGATACATCAATCCATTTTTTTGATAGGTAAAACTTTCTTCCTTTCCACGATCTGCTAGAACATTGAATTGCTTCAGAATGGCATTGTACTCGGGTAAAGAAGTGAAGTTGTAAGTTCCATAAACAGCTTGTACAATGGCCGCCATTCCTCGGCGTATTTCAGACTTCCCATACTCCAATTTTTCCAAACGAAAGGGTAGTATGCCAGTTTCATTTTTTAAACGATGGTTTTCGGCTTTTTCTAGTCCATGTTTTGCTTCTACATATTTGCGTGCAAACTCGGATTGATTACGCCCGATATTATGTGTATTGATTCTCGTTCCATCCGACCGAATACAGGAAGTCAAGATATGTATGTGCGGATGTCCGGCATCTTCATGTTGGTATACAAAATATGGCTGATCGGCAAAGCCCAATTGGCGCATATAATCAGTCGCAATTTCCATGAGTTGGGTAGCTGAAAATTCTTCGATCGGAGAAAAATTTAGTGATACATGTAAAGTTTTGGTGGTAGCTCGATCATTTAAACCGTTTCGGTTTTCCAATACTGCCAGTTTCTGGTAAAAATTTAGTTCATTGGCATTTATTAAAGTCCCATTTCCGCCGATGCAAATCGCTTTTCCTTGTTGCTGCTTTTGTTCATTGTAATTAAGCGCTTTTGAAACTGATTTTGGAAAAGTTATTCTTGCGACCATAGTTCATAAAAACGATTCGCCCGATCGAGTATTTCATTGGTTTTTCCTAAGAACAATTGGTGGTATTGTCCATAGTCTGTGATCCATTTTCTGAACTCTGGTATTTTATCCAGTGTATGTAGTTTATGCACTGCCTGATTGAAATTGTTACCTATCGCCTGTAATTCTTTTTTTAAGTGTAACATCTCTTCCAAAAAATCATCGGCTGATCCATTTCTGTATATGACAGTTACAGGTTCTAAGAGTACCACTTTTCTGATGTAGGTGCTATTCTTTTTTTCAGTTGTTCGCTTTCTTAATATAAGCAGTCTTTCATATTCCAAATGATTCATCCGAATCATGATCATGATGTTTCTAATATCCTTTTGGTTTTCATCCATGATACGGGTTTAACAATGCTTCCCCTGCACGAGTTCCGAGTGCAGGGCAAGATGCCAAACGTAAAACGTTTGTACATCTTGCCGTATGCCGTTAAGGCTGCTACTAGTTGCACAGGATTGGCATACTGTTGAAATAGTGGAACAAAAATAGGTAGGAAAAAAGGGGTGGGGAGAGCCTGCCTAAATTTTAGGTAGGCTTCGAGAGGAGTAGAGACTTTACTTAGATTCGACCTTCATCTGCAAAGGAGAAGTATCCTTCGCTAGAAAGAATAATATGATCTAGTACATGGATATCCAGGAAGGCAGCAGCGGTTTTTATTTTCGTCGTTATTGTTTCATCTGCTACTGAAGGACTGAGATTACCACTGGGATGGTTATGGCATAGTATAAGACTTGTTGCATTGGCTTTTAAAGCCGTGGATAAGATGATTCGGATGTCTACGACTGTACCTGTTATACCACCAGAAGAAATGTCAGCAATTCCTAAGACAGCATTGGAGCGGTTAAGTAATAAGATCTTGAATTGTTCTTGTAATTCAATCTTATTCGGATTCCAACTTGCTAAAAGGATGGAATAGGTGTCTTTTGAGCAAGTAATTTTAGTCCTTGCTGAATAAGGAACTTTGTATTTGTAGATCAGTTCTACTTCAGAAATTCGGTTTTCAGGAAAATGATCTTTTTTTTCTACTTGATTCATAACGATCCATTTTAGAATGCAATCACATGTCCGTTTTGACAAAGCATCGCTTCGTCAGCAGCTTCGCCATAAGTGTCAAATCGTTTCGGTTCTCCGTTTTCGTCCAACACAAAAGCCGGGAAATGAAATTTTTCAATGACGTAGAAATTCCCTCGTGTTAGGTCGCAAAAGGCAGTTTCTTGGAGAAAGAATAAAAAGTCAGTCATTGGATTGAGTTTTGATGAATGATTTCTGTATCCACAGTGTTCTTTGGTTTCAAGATTCTACATTGGTTTCCCGGAAGGAGTTGGTACCCATATTCATAACAATAGATATGTGGGTTGCCTACAGGCTGATTAATGTATTCTGTGGCATAGGATAGCGTTAATCCATCGGATAATAAGTCATAGAGTGAAACGGGATTTCTCTTTTTTGTCGACCATTTTTCTAAGATTTTTCTATTTCTTATAATCTTATTGGTTATAGATCGGACAAAACCAAGTCTGTTTGAAGCGTGTTTATTGTTGTATGTACTTCTGCAATAGTCGTCGCAAAACTTTTTATCTGTTCTTCCCCGAATGATATGGCCGCAGGTTAAACAGTTCTTTTGATGTGCAGTTTCTGCTATCTTATTCATGGTTCGATTTTTTGAAATGATCGGTTCTATCACGGATAGACCTTTATTTATGTTTAGGATGATTTTATTGATGCGTTAATCATCTCCTTAGCGATATGGAATGCATAGCTTGATAAGTGTCTTTGCCAAGCACCTTCAGATGGAGACCATCTAAACCCATTTTTCTTGAGTTGATGTCGGATGGATTCCTCCGGTTTTGCAGGGAAGAAAATTTGGACGCGGTTGGCTTCTACATTTACCACAATTCGGTTAACACCTATGGTTATTTCTGTGTTGGTCAATGATTCCAGCTTTTCTAGTTGTTGAACCCGCTTGTTAATCCTTCGAATATTGGCCATATTGTTTGTCAAGGCATAACTTGGGAATCCTAGTCTATTGAGGTAATCGGGCGTATTTAATTTTTGCCATGATTCTTCGGATCCGTATTCTAGTTTCAGAAAAGCATCCTTATTCTTAGTTCTAATGCATTTATTCGCAGCTTTCATAAACGACTGAAGCTTTTCTAGATTGGAAAGCTTCTCTTTTAATTTTGTAATTGCATGTGGATCATCGGAAGAAATTGCTGTATTATTTTCGATGGTTTTTGCTTTTTCATTATAGTAGTCTGCTTTTTCTGCAGCTTCGAAGGATTTGCCAAATGTGTTATGAATTTTATCTCTATAACGCCTATCTGATTTTTCACTGTGATGGCCTACCAGAATGGGCTGTCCAAAAGGGATCACCGAACTCATCTGTTTGGCTTTTGCATGTAATTGCTCCGAAAGTTTTTGGTTTTTGATCGCGATTTGCTTGGCGTTTTCTATTCTTCTTTCTTTTCGTTCTTCAAAATTGTTTTTCATACTGTTTTTTTTGTAGTGATTGATTAAAAAGGCAAGTCATCTATTGGATCGATGATTTCTCCTTTTTCTGGTATGGATTCCATTGTGGATTTTTTAGCGAAATGGATGATTTGGATTTTACTCGCATGGCAGTTTATACTGGCTTTTGGATTGCCTTCCATATCACTATACGCACGCGGATAGATCCGCCCTGAGATAGTGACTATTGCTCCTTTTTTTAAGATTTTGGCGATTGCCTGATTCATCCACCATGCTACGTTGATATAAGTGGTGAATTCTTTGGACTCGGTACTTCCTTTTGGTTTGTACCGATCGTTTAGTGCAATCGAAAAGTTGACGACTTCTTTACCGCCTTTTACAACGCTAGTTTTAGCATCTGTTGTAATTCTTCCTGTGAATTCCATTTTATACAATTTTTGGTTAGAAATGATGAAAGGAGTTTTCTTATCGAACCCCTCTCAACATCTATGGAGGGGTTTGATAAGAAAATCATTGAATGTTTGATAGATCAAGCCTATACGATATGATCATGGAGCAGAAAGATGAACGGAGCGTCGCAACAACTGCTCCTACTTGGAAACTTCAGCCGACAAAACACCTTCTCTTATAAACTTTATGTATGACTCTCGCTGAGATAAGGAGATAGGTGAGGGGCAGTGTCGACCCACTGTAAAGTCCTGCATGAGTTGTCGATATTTTTCTTCAGCTACTTCCGATAATAAGATTTGATCTCCAAATACGATTTCGAATGTCCAGTCATAGCCAAAATCTTGGATGAAATGTTCCGCTATTTGCTTTCTTAGAAGCAATTGCCTTTTATTTCTGAAATGCTTTGGTTTTACTTCTATCAGTTTGGCTTCGCCTGTCTGATAATTCCGGATCAAAAAATCAGGAGTATACCTTCTCAGCTCTTTTTCGACACTTTTTGTAGTCTTATTTACCGAGAAATAAATCTGCAGATTATCTCGCTGCCAAGCATGTGTATTTTCAATGGATAAAATGTATCTCAACTCTAACAAGGAATCCATCCATTGTCCATGATACAAACAAGGGTAGGCTCTTTTGGTGTAATTCTTGATATCCATTTCATAGTGTCTTGCATGTTACCGACCTCTCATGAGGAAGTCGAGTTCCGCATTTGATTTATACGCTGATCCTGTTGTTGCACCTGTGATTCTTCGATAATATTCTTCATACCACAGATATCTTTCTTTACCCGATTGTTTTAGGCAATCTTGGTAATGCCGGAGTTGTTCTTCAGTGAGTATGATTTGGTCGTCAAAAATGATCTTGTATTGCCAATCAAATTTGAGGGTGCGGATGTAATTGTTGGCAACTTGCTGGTGCAATTGTAGGGAGGGCTCTTGTTCGAAGGCTCTGGGCTTGATTTCCACCAATGTAGCTTGTTTTGTTTCATAATTACGGATGAGAAAATCCGGTGTATATCGAAGAAAGCAGCCTCGGGGAAAATGAGCCAGTTGTCCGGTACTTGGATGAAAATACATGGATACCGGTGAGCGCATAAAGGCATGGTCTTCCATCACTGAGATGGCAAAGCGGAGCTCAGTCAATGAATCGAAATGACATCCCCATCCTTTGACAGGTGTTGGTTCTCTGTACATGAATTTGGAGGCTTTTGTATGCATAGGTCTTTGATTGGGTTAACGATCCAGGTTTACAATTTTGGCGGCTTTGATTTCCGTGATATAGCGTTTGTGTCCTACATGATCTAAAAAAGTGCGGTATTGGATTTCACCTTCAATGAGGACATGGCTGCCTTTGATAAAATTGCTCGGTAATTGCTGGGCTAGTTTGTTCCAAAATTTGATGTCATGCCAGGTAGTAATGGTGGTGGCTGTACCATCTTCTTTTTTGCGGTAATGATCTGTTGCTACACGTAAATACCCCAAGATTTGACCGGATGGGGTATTGTGGATTTCAGGGTCATCCCCCAGGTACCCAATTAGATGGACGAAATTTTTTGTTTTCATGTTGATGATTTTGAACAGCAAAACTTGGAACTTCCGGAAACAATAGCCGTTTTTATGCATATCCGTTTCGTTTATTATACGTTTCAGAAACGGGTAAATTGATTAGATTTATAGTATGGAAACTGTAAAGCATCCTTCAGAACGATATTGTTTATATGCAGCGTGTGGAAAGCCGTTGGATCAGCGTATGCGGAAGGATGCCAAGTTTTGTAATGAGCAGTGTCGGGCTGCGTATCATAATCCGAAGCGGGCAGAACTGCATCCGGATATCAAGCGCATCAATAAAATATTATTGAAGAATTTTCAGATTCTGGCTAAGGCCTTGGGTGGAAAACAATTGGTGAAGAAGAAGCGAGAGCAAATTATCAAGCAAGGTTTTAATTTGGAATACTTTACTCATCAACACAAAGATTTTATCTTCTGTTATCGGTATGGGTATCACTTAAAAGAAGACGGATACTTTACAATTTTTCTAGGTTATGATAATGCAGTATACAAGTCATTAGAAGATTAACCAAAAAGGTCTTGTAAGGTTTCTGCTACCGTTTGTAATAGTTGTCTGTCTACTTTTTCAGCTTTCTTATGATCTTCAATCGAAATGATCGCTCGGTAATTTTTTTCTTCATCAGGCTCAAAAATAAATGGGAAGTTCTCGATGTGCACTGTGATGCGATGGGCATATCCATAGGGCTGGAGTTCGGCAGGGAACATGATCTCTTTCCCATTATACCACACGGGTAGGTCGAAGGTTTCGTGCATAAGTAAATGTAAGAGAATGTTTAAAAGAAATGGTGGGCTCCATCCAAAGTTATTTTTCCAGCGCTTATCTTCGGCTCATGGAACATAAGGATCTGGTATTGCATACGCTCGCGCAAATGGTCGCTGAATCTGCACAACCTAGTTTATACCAGTTTATTCCGAGGGAATTGATTTTACGATTGCCGATGGATTGGTCTGCTATTTTTTCTTGTCTAAGCGCTTTAGCGGAAGAAGGTGCTGTTCAAATTTTTCACGGAGATACGATTCAATTTTCTATTACAGAAAAGGGGATTGAGCTCTCCAAACATTTGAATAGGCAATCGACCAATTCCATATCATCGATTTAATATGGTTGGCGTATGAGCATACGTCAAAGAATTATTTTAGTTGGGATATTTTGTTGGTATGAAAAAAACCATCAGTGTTTATCACGATCAGATTGGGCAAAATATTCAAGCATTCAGAAAACATCATCAACTCTCCATCAAGGATTTGAGTCAACGATGTGGCATTGATGTACAACAATTACAAAGAATGGAAAGGGGGGAGGTGAATTTTAGGTTGACTACGCTGGTCAAGGTATTACAAGTGACGGGGAATGTATTATTTTACCAAATAACGGAAGAGAAAAATTCATTTCCCTAGAAACGGTAACTTCCCCAGAAATACTTTAATGCTTCCTTTGGCATGAATTTTTAGTCAAAAGTGGAAAGGCATTAATTGATATAGTTTAAAATATTTCTTTAAAATCTATAGATCAAAATTTTATCAATCCCAACTCTTCCAGGCGTATCGCCATAGTTTCATCTGATACACCAAATATTGCTGAAAGTGGTGTGAATTTGTGTCCAACAATTCGGTTCGCCCTTGCTAATTCACGACCTAACCCACGAAGATTTTGGCATTTTTCTCTAAAAGTTTGAATCGAGCCCGCGCCGAGCATGAATACTGTTTCTTGATTGATATTAAATACCTCGTTTCCAAATCTCTCTCTAAATATCTTAATAACCTGTTTTCTAGGCATTAAAAAATAGGCGGCAAATTTATCTGCTTGCCTCTCCGTAAGGTTTTTGCTTGTATGGGAACCATCGATTGGTTTATCTCGATGTAATAACATGTCAGGATGTAAAAGAGCATGTCCTAGCTCATGCGCTAAGGTGAATCTCATGGTTTCAACTGGGAACTGCTGTGAAACTTCCACCACTCGTTTCTTTTTATTGATCAAACCTGCTACCTCAAAAGCTCCAGTGTCATCATAATGTCTGCCCAATGATTCTTTTTGTATTACAGCATATTTCATCAAGCGAATTAGTATTTCTTGCGGTTTTAGTACTTGCATTGGTAGGGTCAACTGATCGCTATCCTTCTTAAATAATTTATCTTTTTTAATCCAGATAAATTGCTGGAGGTTGGTGACAAATTTTTCAAGGTCATCATCCGATAGAATTTTATCAGCATGCTTGCCTGCTTTGTATTCAGCCATCAGCTTTTCAAAACGATAGTGTTCGTCTGCTTCCTTTTTTAGCTGATGATGTTTCTCTTTACAAATTCGATCCAATTGGTGGTATTTTATTTCAAGTTTATCCTTTACTCCCCGAATCATTTCCATCCAGTCATCAGCAGGAAGTTGTTGAAGGTTTAGTTCAATAATGGAAAGACAACTTAGCATCCCAGCTGTAGCCGTGTGAATTGCTGTGGCAGAATCTCCTCTTGCCGAAATAAATCCGTAATCAAAGACATAAGTAGCCATTTCGCCAATTCGATGGCAATATTTGGCGATTTGAATCGGTATTTCTGTAGCTTTTCTAAGCTCAGCATTGACGATTAAATCTTTTTCATGTTTGATTTTACTATTTTTTTCTCCAAGCCTGTCTTTTCTGGCTTTGATGACTTTATCAAATTGTACAGAATCATTTTCAAAAAGGCTTTCTAATTGTGGCAACACTTTGGTCTTTATCAGAAGGCGATTGTTCTTATGTTCTTCAAGGTGAGATTGATATCTAGGACTTCTGGATGCATATCTTTCTGTTAAGTCTATTACTGTTGTAGTAAGATGCGCTGCCAACAAACCATCCAACGCAGCAGCGCTACCAGAACCCGGCTCATGACCTCCTGCTCCAAAATCTTTTAGGAGTTGCTTTGTAATTCGATTAAGTAATGGTTCGCGTGACATATCACAAATTTATCAAATTGTGCTGGGCATCTAGGGTTGAGTAATCAACAAAAAGCTGTTTATGGTGGAAAACTGATAATAAAAATGGGGTGATTACTAATTAATTGACTAGAATAATTCGCATTTGCTGAAAAACATATCTCTAAGTGGATGCTCTCCTAGATACTTTTTTGGAGTAGAGGCTCAAAATTTTAGATGAGTATAACATTCCAAGGAATAAGTGGGAGAGTGCTGAAGTGATAGTTTTTACGCTGTATCATATGTTCAAATTGAGCACCAACCAAAACGTATTTATTGGGGTAATAATTCTATGATTAGAATTAGAAGCAAAGCTTATAAACAATGTAGTATTCATAGCCTGATGTTGATGAAAATGATGCTCTATAGAATTCAATACTGTCGACAAGGGTTGCCTGGCATCAAGTAATTAATTAATCTTTATATTATTAAATATACATTTAAATTATAGTTTGATGAATTGGTGTGCACGGAACTAAAATTTTAAACTCTTTTGGAAAAGAAACTATACATTTGTTTTATCAGCATTAATGAAAAAATTTGTCACATTCATAGTAGCAGTTTTATTTCTGAGTACTTCCTCAGGGGCTTCTATACGAATGCATTATTGTATGGGTAAACTTGCCGACTGGGGGTTTATGTATAGAGATTCCAAAACTTGCGAAAATTGTGGAATGGAGGAATCCGATACAAAAGATAATGGCTGTTGTAAAGATGAAAACAAGTTTGTAAAGAACATTTCAGAACAAAAAATTACTGAATCAGTTTCTATTAATTTTACTCTCACTATTATTGACTTACCGCTATCCCTTTTTTCATTATCGGATATTTTCTATATCTCTTCAAGTGAAGAGTATCCAATAAGTCATGCTCCACCTCGAAATTGCAAGACGCCCGTATACCTTCTTAACAGAACTATCCTTATTTAATTTAATGTTGACTTAGTAGTGCCAGGCAATCAAATTGTCAGGCTATTGGCGTTTCTCTTTGCCAGTATTATATTTTACAACAATAAAATCATGAAAAATGAAAGCAATTAAAATGCTAATGATGGCAGCGCTAACTATCTTATCTTTTTCAGTATTTGCTCAGGACCCAACAACACAAAAGAACAAAATTAGACAAACTGTTGAAAAGACATATATATGTCCAATGCATCCTGATGTGATTATGGATAAATCTGGGAAATGCCCAAAATGTGGCAGGAACCTTACTCTAAAAGAAAAAATGAAAATGGAGGTAGTTGGTCTTTATGAATGTCCTGCGCATCCAGGTATTACAGGAGATAAACCCGGCAAATGTTCAGTATGTGGTTCTAAAATGAATCTTTCACCCAAGGAAAAAATGAAAATGGGAGTAATGAAAACCTATACCTGCCCCATGCACCCCGATGTTGCAAGTGATGAGTCAGGTAAGTGTCCAAAATGTGGAATGGATTTAAAAGAAGAAGAGCAGTCTGTTCAAACATATTCATGTTCTAGCCACCCGGACATGACTAGTGACAAGCCAGGTAAATGTTCAAAATGTGGAACCTCATTGACACTTTCTCCAAAAGAGAAAATGAAAATGGAAGTGATGAAAATATATTCTTGCCCCATGCATTCGGATGTCACCAGCAATAAACCTGGTAAATGCACTAAATGTGGCATGGATTTAAAAAAGAGGTCAAACTAATGCTTCTACATTGCTTCAAATATTAATATCAAATTATGGTTCAAAAATTAATTGAACTGGCTTTGCGTAACCGGGTGATTATTCTGTTATTGGCAGGAGGATTATTTGCTTATGGAATTTACGCTGTGAAACAGAATCCGATTGATGCTATTCCGGATTTAAGTGAAAACCAGGTGATCGTATTTACTGAATGGATGGGACGCAGTCCACAGGTTATAGAAGACCAGGTAACCTATCCATTGGTCAGCAACTTGCAGGGTATACCTAAAATCAAGAATATTCGTGGTTCATCCATGTTTGGGATGAGTTTTGTGTATGTGATTTTTGAAGATAATGTTGATATATACTGGGCGAGAACCCGTGTACTCGAAAGACTCAACTTTGCACAACGTCTTCTACCGCAAAATGTAACACCTACGTTAGGTCCTGATGGAACAGGCGTGGGACATATTTTCTGGTATCACCTCAATGCTCCTAAGATGGATTTGGGAGAACAAAGAGCACTTCAAGACTGGTACATCAAATTTGCTTTACAAACAGTACCTGGTGTGGCAGAAGTTGCATCTTTTGGTGGTTTCGAAAAGCAATATCAATTAGTAGTTGATCCCATAAAGCTGCAGTATTACAATATTTCGTTGATGGATGTGATGAATAAAGTCAAGGCCAATAATAATGATGTAGGGGGGCGCAAATTTGAAATGGCAGATATGGCTTACATTATCAGGGGCTTAGGCTACATAAAAAATAAAGATGATATTGAAAATATTGCACTGACCAATTACAATGGTATACCTGTAAGAGTCAAGGACATTGGTTCTGTTCAAATGGGGGGTGATTTGCGTCTGGGAATTTTTGATATGGATGGCAAAGGAGAAGTGGTAGGTGGAATAGTAGTAATGCGATACAATGAAAATGCCAATAAGGTAATTGAGTCGATAAAAGCTCGGATGAAGGAGGTTGAAAAGGGCTTACCGGAAGGTGTAACGTTCCAAACTTCATACGACCGCAGTACACTCATTCAAGAAGCTATTGATTCAGTAAAAGGAACGTTAGTTGAAGAAATGATTGTCGTCTCATTGGTAGTGCTCATATTTCTATTCCATTGGCGCAGTGCTGTGATCATACTGATTCAATTACCTATTTCAGTTGCAGCAGGGTTTATTTTCCTTGAAATGTTTGGTATTTCATCCAATATTATGTCATTAACGGGGATCGCGCTTGCTATTGGTGTAGTAGTTGATGATGGCATTGTGATGGTGGAAAATGCGTACAGACATATTAGCGAGGCACAGGCTAAAAAAATTAAATTAACCGACAAATCGTAAGTATGGCAAAGTGGTTCAAAAGAAATAAAGACCCCTTAACAATAGAGGAAAGAAATGAGATTATTGAAAGATCTTCAAAACAAGTAGGTCCCGGCGTATTTTATTCCACCATTATTGTAGTCACTTCTTTTCTTCCTGTATTTCTACTTACAGGTATGGAAGGAAAACTTTTTCATCCCCTGGCATGGACAAAGACTTTTATCCTATTAATTGATGCGGTATTAGCTATAACATTAACTCCGGTTCTAATTTCCTTTTTTCTAAAAGGACGACTAAAACCAGAAGATTCAAATCCAATAACAAAAACACTGGAGAAGATTTATACGCCCATTCTAAAATGGTGTTTAAAATGGAGAAAAACTACCATAGGGCTTAATATTCTGGCATTAGCCATGGGAGTAATCATGATGACTCGTCTTGGTTCGGAATTTATGCCGCCATTGGATGAGGGCTCATTGTTATTTATGCCGGTAACTCTTCCAGATGTATCCAATTCTGAAGCAAAACGATTATTACAGGTTCAGGATAAGTTGATTCGTTCTGTTCCCGAAGTTTCACATGTTCTTGGTAAAGCAGGAAGAGCCAATACAGCAACAGATAATTCTCCGATCAGCATGATTGAAACCATCATTTTACTCAAGCCTAAAAATGAATGGAGGGAAGGGCGAACCAAAGATGATATTATAAATGAGCTGAATTCAAAAATGCAAATACCGGGTGTTACAAATGGATGGACACAGCCCATCATTAATCGTATTAACATGCTTTCAACCGGTATAAGAACCGATGTTGGTTTAAAAGTATACGGACAAAACCTGGATAGTATTTACGCATTTGCTCAAACTATTAAAAGGCAGTTGGAGGGGATTGATGGAGTAAAGGATTTATATGTGGAGCCCATTACAGGCGGAAAGTACATCGATATTATAGTTAAACGTGGTGAAATCGGTCGGTATGGGCTGAGTATTGATGATGTCAATACCGTAATTGAGAGTGCATTAGGAGGTATGAAACTTACTACCACTATTGAAGGCCGTCAGCGATTTTCCGTAAATGCCAGATACGGGCAAGATTTTCGAAATAATATTCAAGCATTAAAGCGACTTCAGGTACAGACAATGGACTTTGGTCCTATACCATTAGAAGCTGTTGCAGACATTAAACTAAGTGACGGCCCACCGATGATTAATTCAGAAAATGCAATGCTTAGGGGTACAGTACTATTTAATGTTAGGGAAAGAGATTTAGGCAGTACAGTAAAAGAGGCACAAGAGCGATTGAATCGAATGGTCACTAAACTTCCAAAAGGATACTTTCTGGAATGGAGTGGCCAGTGGGAAAATCAAATCAGGGCTAACCAGACTCTAAAAATGATCATGCCAATAGTACTCATTATCATTTTCATGGTATTATATTTCACCTATCATTCTTTTAAAGAAGCTCTAATCACCATGATCACCGTGCCGTTTGCATTAATCGGGGGTGTATTCATGGTCTATTTTTTTGGCATTAATCTTTCTGTAGCTGTTGCTGTGGGCTTTATTGCTTTATTTGGAATGGCCATCGAGACAGCCATGTTGATGACGATCTATTTAAATGAAGCCATGAACAATATGGTCGCTAAACATGGTAATTCTAAATCAACATTAACACCCACAATTATCCGAGACTATGTGATTGAAGGCTCTGCCAAAAGGTTACGACCCAAACTCATGACAGTTTCAGTTGGACTTTTCGGTCTGATCCCTATTCTTTGGGCTACAGGAGTTGGTAGTGATATCATGCGACCCATCACCATTCCATTGATTGGTGGCACAATTTCATCCACTATTTATGTGTTACTCATTACTCCTGTCATTTTTGAAATGATTAAAGAGAGAGAATTAAAACGTAACGGTAAAATTGAATTAATAGATGTTAAAGAATAAATTAATACTGACCTTCTTTGGGTTGATATGTTTTGCATATGGCAATACGCAAATCTTGAAGTTGCATGCAATCATTGATAGCATTAAAACAAAGCATCCTGTAGTGAAGATGTATGATCATGAAATCCGTTCTATGGATGAAGCTGCAAAAGGGGCAAGAAGCTGGATGCCTCCTCAAATCGGCATTGGTCAATTTATGACACCATATGATGTCAGACTCTGGCATAGGGAGGGCGATATGCCTGGTATGGGATCTGTGATGATTTCTGGAGAGCAAATGCTCCCGAATAGAAAAAAATTAGATGCAGATGAGAGGTACATGAAAGCTATGTCGTCAGTTGAGAAAGAAAAAAAGAATGCAACACTAAATGAATTAGTGAACGATGCTAAACAGTTCTATTATGATTGGATAATCCTGAAAAAGAAATTGTTGATCCTGGAAGAGAATGAAAAGATACTGGACTTCATGATCAAAAATGCAGAAATACGTTACAAAAACGGTCTTGAAAAGATAAGTGCTTATTATAAGGCAAAAGCCGCTTTAGGAGAAGTGAAAAATATGCAATTAATGTTTGAAAGTGATATTAAAGAAAAACGTATTCGCATCAATTCGCTTATGGGTAGAAATGCTATGACAGATTTCGATATTGATACCACTTACTTCTTGAATAGTTATGAAGCTCTTGTTTTTGACAGCACTCTTTTTTATACTAACCGTAGTGACCTAAAATCATTGGATAGAGAGATTGATCTTACTATTCTAAAACAGGAAACGGAGCGTACTGCACTTAAACCTCAATTTGGAATTCGTTATGATAATATGATTGGATTTGGAGGACAGCCATTGCAGTATACCATTATGGGAATGGTTCGTATTCCGATGGCTAAATGGTCTTCTAAAATGAATAAAGCCAATATTGAAAGCTTAAAATGGAAAAGTAATGCCATTCAGTCACAGAAAGAAATGATGGTGAATGAATACAGTGGGATGGCTTATGGCATGCGTAATGAACTGGGGTTAAAGAAAAAGCAATTAAAACTTTTTGAAGGTCAGATTATACCGGCATTGCGTAATAATTACAAGACAATGCAGCTCGGTTATGAGCAGAATACAGAGGAGTTATTCATGTTATATGATGCATGGGAAATTCTAAACATGAAGCAGTTAGAATTATTAGAGTTACTGAGTCAGGCATTGAAACTTCAAGTGACAATTGAAAGAATTATTGAAAAAAACTAAACCAATCGGAATGCAAAGAAGAAAATTCATACAACTGTCTGGGGTTAGTACCGGTAGCCTAATAACAAGTGGATCTTTAGCTGGATTTTTTATGGCTGGTTCAGGGTGCAGAAAAGAACATCACAACGGGCTAATGACAAAACCTGTTATGGTTATTGAGAATGATTTTTCACAAATGCTTACCAACCCATTACAGTCTGGTGCCAATCAGACACTCACAGCACAAACTACAACTGTAAATATTAGGGGGGCTAATATTCCTGTCTTGGGCTATCAACCTAATGGGATGCTTGGTCCGTCATTCAGGGTAAACAAGGGAGATGTTGTAAATATTTTGCTCCAGAATAATTTATCTGAACATACCAATATTCACTGGCATGGTTTAAAAGTACCTGCATTAATGGATGGACACCCAGATCAATTAGCAAATGCAGGTGGTACTTTCCGCTATCAGTTTACTGTGAATCAGAGAGCCGGATTGACATGGTATCATCCACACCCTCATTTTAAGACAGGTAAACAGGCATTTCAGGGCTTAGCCGGTTTATTTATTATTAATGATCTGGAAGAAGCAACTTTAAATCTACCATCGGGTCGTTTTGAGATTCCATTGGTTATACAAGATAAACGATTAACCAATCAGGGGATAACATATAATCCTACTGCAGAAGAAGTTATGTCGGGCTATATGGGTGAGTCTGTATTGGTAAATGGTATTTATTCACCTTATACTGAAGTATCAACCCGTTATTACAGACTTCGTATTTTGAATGGCTCAAACGCACGTTTGTATAATCTCGCATTCAGTAATAATGCCGATATGATCATTATTGGGAATGATGGTGGTTTATTGAAAAATCCTGTAACAGTAAAGGAAATTTTATTGGCTCCGGGAGAAAGACTGGATGTTTTAGTAAATTTTAATGGGTTATCTATCGGTACAGAGCTATTCTTACTAAGTAAAGAATTTGCTAACGGAGGGGATGCTCAAGGGAAGCAGTCATTTAAGATCATGAAGTTTAAAGTTACCGCTACTGTCACAGATTCTTTCACTGTACCCACAAAACTTTCAATGGTTGATAGTTTGCCAGCTTCTTCATCAGTCAGGAGCAGGGTGTTTGATATATCTAATCCGATGGAACATCATGGATATCCTATGAATGATGGCATGAGAATGCGTCATCGCATTAATAATAAACTTTTTGATAGCAGTCGCATTGATGAAAGCATTAAATCCAATACGAATGAGATATGGGTCTTTGATAATAGTAAAGGCGATGAACCCCATCCCATGCATTTACACGGAGTTTTTTTCCAGGTACTTCAAAGAACAGGTGGCAGGGGCAGTCTGATAGTATCTGAAACTGGCTGGAAGGATACAGTACTGGTAATGCCTGGGGAGACAGTCCAAATAATCATTCCTTTCGAAAGTAATTTAGGAAAATTTGTTTTCCATTGCCATAATCTTGAACATGAAGATGATGGTATGATGTTACAATATGAATTGATATAAGCTGTATATATGATGAAGAAATTATTTTTTATACAAGTTCTGGTATTCTTTTTGGTTGCCTGTGAAAATAAAGATACACATAGCGATCACCAAGCAGTTGTTTCTAAGGAAATGTATACCTGTCCAATGCCAGAGGATTCTGTATTTAGTGATAAACCTGGTACATGTGCCAAGTGTGGAATGGATTTGGTAAAAATGGAGGAAAATCATCACCCAGAGAAGAATGCTACCTATACCTGCCCCATGCACCCTTCGGTCATTAAAGATCAACCGGGAGCCTGTCCTATTTGCGGGATGGATTTAATTAAAAAAGAAAACAATAATAAAAAAGAGGAAAATATTGAATTGAACGCTTTGCTCAAGCCAACCAATGAGCTTGTAATCTCGTCTATTCCTGTTACTGGTCTTGCGTTCAGCAGCGAGCAAATAGAACTGAATGCATTAGGTAATATCGCCTACGATACAAGAATGATCGGGGGTATTTCTGCCAAGGTGTCGGGAAGAATCGAAAAACTTTATGTACGCTATAAATACCAGAAAGTCACTAACGGACAGCGTATCATGGATATTTATAGTCCTGAATTACTCACTGCACAGCAGAATCTTTTGTTTCTCATCAAGAACGATCCTGAAAATTCGACTTTATTAGAAGCAGCAAAAGAAAAACTTTTATTACTCGGAATGAGCAATCAACAGGTAATGGAATTGATTCAATCGGGTAAACCCTTATTCACGATTTCGGTTATCAGTAATTACAGTGGGCATATTCATGAAACCATCAATGTTGATAAAATGAACGTAGCAAATGATAATATGGGAAATATTTCTCAACAAACCGAAGCGCTTGCATTAAAAGAAGGGATGTATATACAGAAAGGTCAGTCAGTGTTTACCGTCTTTAATCCCGATAAAGCATGGGCTATCCTAAATATATATGGCGAAAATCAATCTTTTGTAAAAAAAGGTAATGCTGTAAGTATTATTCCTGAAACAGCGAGGCAGAAAGACTTTAAAGCTACCATTGATTTCGTTGAGCCATTTTATCGCAAAGAAAGTAAGACCCAGACTGTAAGAGTTGGCTTCAATAATAGCAGTTTAAGAATACCTATTGGTAGTCAGGTTCAGGCAGTAATTTTTGGAAATACTGTAAAAGGTTATTGGTTACCCAAAGACGCAGTACTCTCTTTAGGATTAGAAAAAGTGGTTTTCCAAAAAACAGCAGAGGGCTTTAGAGCAATCAAAGTAATTACAGGTGTCTCTCTGGAGAAACAGATACAGGTACTCAAAGGATTGACGATGAAAGATTCAGTTGCAGCAAATGCTCAATTTCTTATGGATAGTGAAAGTTTTATAAAAGTAAAAAACTAAGTATGCGGTATATCATCTCTATAATAGTATCAATAGTACTCGTTTTATCTTGCAAGAATACAATAAAGGAACCTATTGATACTGATAAATATTATACCTGTTCAATGGATCCTCAGGTAGTTGAGTATAAACCTGGTAAATGTCCTATTTGTAAAATGGACTTAACACCAGTGAAAAAAAGAAAGGGAGAAAGTCAGGATGAACTGGAACTGAGTGATCAACAGGTTCAATTAGGGAATATTCAGGTTGATACTATCCAAAATGGAACAATCAGCGATCAATTAATTTTAACCGCTTCATTGAATTTTGATCAATCGAGGCTATATGCTGTAAGCTCCAGGGTTATGGGAAGGGTAGAAAAACTTTATTTCAAGAACCTTGGTGAATATGTTAAAAAAGGAGCGCCACTTTATGAAATGTACAGTGAAGATTTAAATAATGCAAAACAGGAATACCTACTTGCAATCGATAAGAAAAATACTTTTTCAAGTCAGGCCATTATTGATTTTGATCAATTAGTTCAGAGTGCCAAAAACAAATTACTTCTTTGGGGTTTAAACGAAACCCAGATTAATGAACTGGGCAATACTAAGAAGGCAAGCCCGATAACCACCTATTACAGTACTGCAGGCGGCTATATCACAGAACTCGATATAAGGGAAGGCGATTATGTAATGGAAGGTGGTACAATTGTCAAACTTGCTGATCTTTCAACATTATGGGTAGAGGCACAGGTATATAGCTCGCAATTAGCTGATTTGCAGGAGAACAGTATGGTTACTGTTCAACTTCCAGATTTTAATAATAAGGAAATAAAAGGGAAACTTGAATTTGTAAATCCTGAAATCAATCAGGCTACAAGAATCAATCTTATTCGTTTATCTATTCCGAATCCCGGTAATTATTTAAAGCCCGGCATGTCGGCTTATGTATTGTTAAAAAGTCCTAGAAGAAAGTCCCTTAGTTTACCTATTGATGCAGTAATAAGAGACGGCAAAGGGGCGACTGTATGGGTACAGACTGGTAAGAATACATTTAAAAATTTAATGGTACAGACGGGGTTGGAGAGTGATGATCGGATAGAAATAATATCCGGTTTGAGCGAAGGAGATATTGTTGTATTGAAAGGGGCTTATTTGCTCCATAGCGAATATATTTTCAAGAAAGGAGCTAATCCGATGGAGGGTATGAAAATGTAAAGCTGATATTTTTTTAAAAGTAATAGCAACCTTTCTTTTAGTTTATCCGTACCAAACGATGGCTATTTACAAAAGATATACGTTTCAAAATAAGTATCAAATATCGTATATGCGAAATAGAGATGATTCCTTCTTTACTTGTAAAATACGTTTAGCCGCTAAACGATATCAAGTGCCTAACTGTCTTCCTAATTGGCCTAAATTTGAATGCTTGCTTAATACTAAAATGCCATTAAGAAAAATCAATCATGCGAAGTCGATTAATAAAAATCCTCCCTCTTTCGATATTTCATCAAACGAACTCTAATCAATGTTCAATTGGGCTATAATAATCTAAATATTCAAACATATTTATATGCAATTCATATGCAGAAGCTATCTTTATGCTTGGCTTTCTTAACTGGGGTCAATCCAATTTTTACCAATTCCGTTACCTTTGTAGTAATGACGGTAAGCATTGTTGTAGTTTTATTAAGCGTTCTTAACAAAAGAAAATAAAGCCTACCTGCCTTGGTGCTGTATTTAATTTACCCATGAGTACCATTACCATTCTGGCGGATTTATTAATGATTTACATGAGTGGACTAATATTACTAACTATGTTATAATGGCAACTGTAAAATCAATATGGCAATTTTTCTGGAAAATCTTAAAAGCGCTCTTTGTAAGGAAAAAGGATTGCTGTAAATGATATATTTTGCTGTTTTAAACAACCGATGAACAGCAACTTCTCCCAAATCATCGTTCAATACAAAAAAAATAAACAATCTGTTCACAATATATGGTTCATTGATATTGAAGAACGGTTAAAATCATTTCGTCCTAACTTAGTTCTAAAAAAATATAACAATGCACCAGGTAAACAAGTGAAGCGACAAAATAAATAATACTAAACGAAAAATAATTGTATTACTCAGGCACAATAGCTATTTGCCTATGGAATATTCAGAGCTTAATCAGTATTCAATTTTAAGAAATTAACTGGTTTCAAAACGTTGGCCTAAGCTAACACGTCATTTCATAATAAAATTTAGCAGGCTTGCAAAAATTCAAACTTTATATCTCCGGGGGCATGGCTGTCTATATAGGTCGTCAGGTGCTGACAAAAATGCATGCACACCATGCCCTTGAAATTGTAATGTCATTCAAGAAATCTTTCTTGATTTCAAAAAATGGAACTGAATTTGAAAAAAGTGATTGCAGCATTATAGCTGCCGACTTACCACATCAATTTATCGGTAAGGATGATTTTTATATTTTCATTTATTTGGATGCTGAATTGAATTACACTCATAGGCTGGAAGCATCCATGTATCTGGAAAAACAAGGATTGGTTCATTACTTTGGTAGTGAAATTGATGCTGTAAGAACTGAATTTATCAATTGGTTTAATTCAGCATCAAATGAAGATGAAAATGTACATAATCTAATTGGCTTGCTTGTTGAAAAGCTAACGGGCAGCGAAAACTTAGTTAATCAAATTGATGAAAGAATTAAACAATCAATAGAGTTTCTTCATTCAAACTTGAATGAAGAAATAAGTTTGGCAAATATCGCTTCTAAAGTTCATCTTTCTGAAAGCCGCTTTGCCCATTTATTTAAGGAGCAAACCGGTATCCCATTTCGTAAATACATACTTTGGTGCCGGATGCAGGCAGCATTACAAGAAGTAATGAAAGGGCAATCGTTTACCAATGCAGCATATGGTGGGGGTTTTTCAGATGTAGCCCATCTTAGCCGCACATTTACAGAAATGTTTGGTGTTTCGCCTTCAGAAGTTCTTAAATAATAGCAGGTTTATTCAAGTCTTTTACTTTTAGGTAAAGCATTTTTGCACTCTAAAAATGTTTTTCATGAAGAAAGTATTTCAGTTTGGAATTTATCCTGCCATCATGTTGTCAGCTTCCGCCATTATTTTGTATGGAATCCGATCAGGGTACAACCAATATCTTGTAACTGTACCTGTCATTACTCTTACAGGTATATTAATTTTATTATTGGAACAATGGATGCCTTATGAAAAGAATTGGGTAGGTGGTAAAAATGACTGGAACCTTGACCTTACTTACTACATCATTAATTACAGTATAAAACTAATTGCTCAATTTCTTTTTATATGGCTGGCGGAAAGTATTAGCTTTTTGTCGTTGTTTCCGATGCAATTGCCATTTTGGATGCAGGTTATCATTGCACTTACAATAATAGACTTCTTTCTTTTCCTGGTGCACTGGCAGAGTCATCAATACCAATTTTTATGGAAGCTTCATGCTATTCACCATAGTTCGGAGCGATTGTACTTTTTGAATGGTGAAAAACGTCATGCATTGCACCAGGTAATAGAGGGAACACCCGGCATTATTCTTTGCCTTGTAATCGGTACTCCGCAACCGGTGGTAGTGGCGGCGCTGGCAATTCTGGCTATAAATATGTTTATGCAGCATACCAATCTTGATTACAAAGCAGGTGTTTTGAAAAAATTCTTTTGTGTAGCAGAGTTGCACCGCTGGCATCACCGTGCAGATTATAAAGATGCACAGGTTAACTACGGAGCCTGGCTTACCATTTGGGACCGCCTATTCAACACTGCGTATGATAGTCTGAAAATGCAAACAGAATTAGGTGCTATCGGTATTGCTGAAGAAAAGAACTTTCCCAAAAATTACTGGAAACAATTTCTCTACCCTTTCAATAAAAAGATTCGGCAAAATTCAAAAACAATATTACTCATTGCAGGTATGCTGTTTATAAATGGAATTGTATTTTCCCAGACGGATGCAGATACTATTACCGGTAATTGGCAGCTTCAGGATGGTAGTAAAAAGATAAGCGTCGTTAAAGAAGATGGCAAATACGTTGGTAAAATCTATTGGGTTAAAGACATGGCAAAAAACAATGAAATCGGCAGGAAAATATTGTGGAATTTGGAATATGATGCTGATAACAAAGAGTGGAAGGGTGGCGAAATCCAGTTACCTGGTATGGGACATCCTGCAAGCTGTTATATTAAACTCAAAGATGCAAAAACTGCTCTAGTTACGGGTTACCACGGCATGAGGCTATTTGGTAAAACCAAGACCATTACAAGGGTGAACTAATGGGCCAAATAGCGTATTTTGCTGTTTTAAGCAGCATATGAACAGTAACTTGGCACTACTAATACGGCAATATAAAGAAGATAATCAGTCTGTATACAACACGTGGTTCATCAATAATGCGGAACGGCTAAAGGCGTTTCGTTCTATCCGTCGTGGTGTTATGCAGGTAATTGATGATATTAAGAGCAAAAAATTCCCTGCTGATTTTAAAGGCTCTTCGTTAGAGTTTGTGCTTACCTGCATTACAGAACAAAAGCAGGTATTTGAAGGAGCTTCCCATCCATTTTACTGGAAACCCAAGTTGAGGATTCCTGATATTTATGAGAATGAAAACAATAAACAGGCATTCGGACAATTCTTAGAAAATTGTTTGAATGCAAAGACTGAGGAACAGATTCTTAAAGAAATCATAAGACTGGATGGTTTTAAAATTAAAGGTCTTGGTCCTGCTGTTGCAAGTATCCTTTATTTTCTACACCCAACCATTATTCCTCCATTCAACACTGCTATTATTAATGGGTTCAATTTCCTATACAAAGACAAAAAGAAATTAGGTAGCTGGAGTGAATACCTGAAGCTGAGAGAAGTAATGATTGATGCCAATAATCAGTATCGTTCAGAACTTTCATCAGATTTAGGCGCTATTGCTGGCCTGTTATTTGAAATAGGGACCCAAAAGTTGATACTGGGTACAGATGTGTATTTATCCGAGCCTGAACGAAAGAAATTGGAAAAACTAATTGAAAAAAGACAGGAAAGTGTGCAGCAGGAAAAGGATGAAGAAAATCTGCATACGGAGATGCAATATCATTTATTGAAAATAGGCAGTGCATTAGGCTATGATGTGATTACCGCTTCTAACGACAGATCAAAATCACACTGTGGGAACAGTTTTTCATTTATGAGCTTACAACAATTCCCCGATATCCAATTGGAGAAAGATACATTGAATACTGTAAAACTAATAGATGTGCTGTGGTTTCAAAAGGGAACAAATAACGTCATTGCTGCTTTTGAAGTGGAAAAAAGCACCAGTATTTATTCAGGCATTTTAAGGTTGACAGATTTGAGTTATACAATTGCAGATGGTGATGAAGTGTTCTATCTGATTGTGCCTGATAAGAGAGAAAAAGATGTTTGCCTTCAACTTTCCCGTCCTGCAATTAAACAAAACAATGTAGTAATTAAATACATCCTTTTTTCTGAATTACGTAGTCATTGCAATGCACTGTGCAAGTTTGGCGAGAGTCATCATATTATGGAGAAGATAGCGAAGGCAGTATAAAAAGCGGCAGTTAATGCAACTGCCGCTTTTCGTTTAAAATTTTGCTCCAACAGATATAAAGAATGTTCTTCCGTCAGCCGGTAAAGCACCTGGTCCCGGATAACCACCTGCTCTGCGGGTGAAATATCTTTCGTTAAATAAATTATTTGCTCCTGCTTTTAGGTTTAGCCCTTTTGAAAATTTATAAGTAGCTGTTAAATCAGTTACAGTATAAGACGGTATTAAACCATTGTTGCCATTTGCCGAAGGTGTAACTGTATTATTGGCATCGCTAAAGGTTTCTCCTACATTGCTAATCTGTACAGTTAATAAAAAGCCTTTGTAACCGCCTGTTATTCCGCTACGGAAAATATTCGTGGGTGCATTCTCCACTTTCTTACCTTTTGTACTGGCATCTTTATGGTTGCCACTGTATTTAGCATCTGTATATCCGTAAGATCCAAAAATAATTAAATCTGCATCCTTGTTTTTTCCGAATGCCCTGAAAGGATTAAATTCTACATACCCCTCAAACCCTTTGCTGGTACTGCTGCCAACATTAGTAATAAGCCGGTATGAAGGTGTTCCGCTAACAGTAATTGTCCCTACACGGTTATCATACTGTAAGTAAAATCCACTTATATCAAACTGAAGAAAATCTTTCACTTTACCACGGTAGCCTAAATCAATATTGTATCCCATTGCATCTTTCAAATCTGCGTCAACCACATCGGTTGTAGGTGGAGCTTGCAAATTTGCAAACTGAATAGGGCGATAAGCCTGGGAAAAATTTGCATATACCTCAGTATATCTGGTAACATGGTACTCCGTTCCCACACCAGCGAGAATAAAACTTCTATCTCTTGTAATATTTTGTAAGATTATTTCTGTACCGCCTGATGTATATCCATTTCGCCCGGAAGATGAACCTTCCAGCCATTCATATCTTATTCCGGGTATTATCAAAAACTTATCGCTTATGCGAAAAATATTTTCTGCAAATGCAGCTGTGTTTCTGGACTTAAAAATAATATCACGGGGATAATTACCGGTTATGGTAACATCATATCCTGTACCTGTTGTTCCTTTACCGTCGGCTTGCCTGGTGGTAGTGCCGGTATATAAACGGATACCAGCAGATAAAGTATTTTTCATTTTACCAAGTCTATAATCAGTAATGATACGACTCTCCAGACCATAATTCCTATATTGGTCAAGATTCACTACTCTGTTGTTGTAGTTCAGTGATGCAGGGTTAATACTGTCTTTGGTAGTGATGGATTGTAAAAATCCAACACTGTTTCGGTCTCCGATGGTACCAAATAATTTGGTATTCCAGCGGGTGTTTTCATTTATTTGAAAGTTGGCGATTAATGCAGGGGTTGTCCAGGTTATGTCAAACCAATTCCGGCCGCGGAAACTTTGTTGGGCATCCTGCATTATTTGTACATCTGTTAAACCACCTGGTTGTTGACTGCGGATATGCGAACGCATAACTTCAGCCGTTAATGAAAATTTTGTTGTGAAATTATAGGTTACAGTACCATAGCCTGCGTTGGTAAAATAGCGGCTGTTTTCTCTCCATCCGTCTCCATTACGATGATCAAAAAATGTATAATAATGCACTTTGCCCTTTTTGCCACCTATTGCATTATAGCTGTTGAATAGGCCATTGCTTCCAACTGTTTGCTGTGTTTCAAATTCAAAAGGTTTGTTTATTTCACTACCATTTCTGAGAATGTAATTTACCAATCCGCCAAATTGTGGGCCATATTGCAAAGACCCCTGTCCCCTTACAATTTCTATCCGTTGCACAGCCTGTAGCTGCGGATTATAATATGCTTCTGGATAACCAAAAGGATCCGCAGCAATATCATATCCGTTTTGACGCACATTAAACTCCCAACTCCGGTTGGGGCTTAACCCACGGGCAGCAATACCAATCTGAATTCCGCTGGGGTCGCTTTCCCAGATATGGATTCCGGGTACTTTTGCCAGTACCTGTCGCATGTTATTTGTTACTACATTGCCCTGCACATTGTCCAGTACAATCAGTGTATTCTTTTTACCTGCATAAATATTAGTGCCAACAATTTCCGGCATTTGCTGATAATCGCTTTTGCTGTTTCTTCCCACTACGGTCACATCGGGCAAGCTTTTTATGAGTAGTGTATCAATCTTTCCTTTTTTGGGTTGCCCGGTAGCTACATTTAATACCCATATCATTAAACACAAAACAAGCGCTCTTTTACTCATAAGTATGATTTTGAATTGCAAAATTGCAGATGCCTTGTATAATACCACTTATGTAAAAGGGAAATAGAGTTATGCAATGCGGAAATAGTTAGGTTTTAGTCAATAAATAGCAGACAGGCAACCTATTTTTCATTTAACTTATACTATTAAAATCATGCGGCTGTTATTATATGATAGTAATTCGGTGATTCAGTAATTTTAGTTGAGTGGCGTGAGGCTATCAGGAAAAAAGGGGTAAAAACACGTTTAGCTGACGTAAATGCTACATTTTCAACGGGAAAGCCAAGCAAGAATAGCTGTAAGTGGTAGCAAAATTTTATAAAAATTGTCTATAATTTTACAAATTTGCTAAACCATTCTGCCATATCTTCGTCTTTAAAAGGAGTAGAGGTTCGCTAAAAACTCTTATTTTAGCCATCATAAATGAAACGGAGTTTATCCATAAAACTGAAAGCGCTGTTCCTGCTGGTTGTATTTGCGACAAATACGGCAGTGGGTTTTGCCTGTGCTATAGGTGTAGATATGGGTTTTAATTCTTCCTCTCATCATAACCAAACTGAAGCGTCTGCAGAAGTGCATATTCACAAGGATCGGAAAAACCATGTTCATGAAAAGGAAACAGCAACAGTAACAAATCATGTTCATGAAAATGGCATTAATCACCAACATGATAGTGAGCCCACAACACTAATTCCCGTTGATGGCAACAACTTACTTACAAAAGAGGATGGCGGATGTTGCACCAATGAAGTACTCGAGTTTCAAGATTTGGATAAAAATATTTCCGTAAATACTACTGGTATCAATGTGCCGGTATTTGTGGCAATTCTTAGTACTTATTTTAATATTGATTTCTCAGCGGCTGTCAAGGATTTTCCTGTCCATTATAAGGTTCGTTTTTATTACCCCCCACCGACTGAAATACGCATAGCGATTCAGCGTTTCCAGATTTGATTATGGTAAAACAGGTGAAGCTTTTTGCTTCATCCAACTTCATTTGCGTTTTGCAATATGAGGCTATTTGTTTTACCGTAATCAATTTTTATGTTCAGATATCGTATCATAGTTTTTCTTACAGGCTTCATCAGTTTTTCGGCATCGGCACAGCAGGTGCTCACAGAAGATGAAGCTGTGTCTAAGGCATTGGCTAATAACAAGAATATCCAAGCTGCATCACTGCAAGTAAAACAACAGCAGCAGTTACTGAAATCAGCCATCAATCTTCCTAATCCCGAGTTCTTTTGGGAAAGCCCTACAGGTAACTTTTATACCGGTAGCATTACGCAGTCGTTTGAATTCCCCACCGTGTACAGTAATCAGTACCGTTTGCAAAAGCAGCAAATTGGTGTGGCGCAAAAAGAAAAGCAACTAACAGAAGCAGAGTTAAAGTATCGAGTTAAAGTCTTATACTTAGAAATACAATACGCTGATTCGCTAGCCTCACAATTATACAAACAGGATACCCTGTACGAAAAAATAAAGCTGTCTGCCATCCGCCAGTTCAGAGCTGGGCAAATAGATTATCTGCAACAAACATTTGCTGAAACACAGTATGGTGAAATTCATAATCAATATCAACAGTCGCTTGTAAGAGCCTCCTCTTTAAAGGCGCAGTTGCAATGGTTCACAGGCATTAAAGATACTATTTCAGTAGAGCCACTTGCTATTTCACTTTCTCAGGTACAGTTATCTCTTGCGCCTGATTCCACAGCGTTATTTGCAAATCCTGCCCTACAGATATTACAGCAGCAGGAGAATGTAGCCAAACAAAATATTGCATTGCAAAAAAGCAAAGCACTACCTGGATTGGCTTTTGGTTATTTCAACCAGGGCGAAAGGGATACGAAATGGTTGAATCGTTTCAGGGTTGGCGTAACTATTCCGTTATGGTTCGGACAATATAAAAGTAATATCAATGCAGCCAAAACGGAGCAACAGGTTATTCAAAGCAAACAGCAGGGATTGCAGCAAGACTTATCTGCACAAACGATTAATACAAGCAGCGAAATGAGAACCAACTGGCAGTCTGTTCAGTATTATCAACAAACAGGGTTAAGAAAAGCACAGGAAGTGATTACTACTTCACAACGCTTTTTTGTGAGTGGTGAAATTGATTATATCAGTTTACTAAGAAACAGCAACGATGCTTACACTGTTTACCAGAAATACCTGGAAGCAGTACGAAATTATAATCTCAGCGTTATCAATCACAAATATTTAATGGGTCAGTTATGAAACGAATCATCATTCAATTTTTATTGGGGCTATTGCCGGTATTTACATTTGCACATGGCGGCGAAGACCATGGTGATGCTAAAAAAACAGCTATATCACCTGCAAGTTATTTCTCCTCTGAGGCTGCTTCTGAAGTCTATGAGGTATTGTTAAAGTACAGCCCGATAGTGCCGGGCAAGGAAGCATCGCTTCGTTTATATTTAAGTGAATACAATACCAATAGCCCTATTGACAGTGCTAAACTGGAAGTAACGGTAGCTGACAATCCCAATATAAAGATTACTGTTACAAGGATTGATAGGGGTGTATTTGAATTGAAAACCACATTTCCAGCAAAGAAAGTATACAATCTTGTACTCAATATCAATAGCTATGCAGGCATTGATTTAATTCAACTAAACAATATTGAAATAGGGAAAGAATTGACTGCAGCAGTTACAACAGAAAGCACCCCGCATTCTCATTGGTATAGCAGCAATTGGTTTTTTGGTTTGATTGGTATGCTGACCGGCTTGCTTGTTATGTTCTTTGTTACCAGAGGTCGCAGCAGGAAAATAATTACGGGAGCAATTATTCTTTTTTGTCTTTTGCCAACAGCCACTTACAATCCGGTATCTGCACATGGTGGTGAAGACCATGGTGACGCGGCAGGTAAAACTGGCGGTGGCTCTTCCACCACCTTTATAGTTGAAAAGGAAACACAATTCCTTTTTAATATTCAAACGCAGAAAATTAGCACAGGTGATTTTAATGAATCATCCGTTTTACTAGGAACAGTAAATGCAGCTCCGCAGGGCCGGGCAGTCATACAAACGCCGCAATCAGGTAAAATCGTTTCATTAAGGGTAGTTCCGGGGCAGAAGGTTGGTAAAGGACAAGTAGTTGCAATAATTGAACAACAGGTTGATGCCGGGACGCAAATTAGTATCAACGCCCAAAGTAACAGTGTAAATGCAGAATATGAAGCTGCCAAAGCGCAATATGACAGGTTGTTGGGTATAGCAGACATTGCCGCAAAGAAAGATATTACCGAGGCCAAAGCCCGTTTAGAAAGTGCCAAGAAAAATAAAGAACTTTTTGACGCAAATACCGGAAAGAATACAGGCAATACAAAAGCAATAACCCTCACTTCTCCGATTAGCGGTGTTGTAGGTACGTTTAATTATGCAATAGGTGCTGTGGTAAACAGCGGAGAAACCCTATTTGAAATAACCAATCTTGATCAGGTGTTTGTAGAAGCGCAAGTATTTGCAGCCGATGCACAAAAATTGAAATCAGCAACTGGGTTTACCACCTTTTCAACTACAGATACAGTAGCTTATAAGTTGAAAATGATTAATACTGCCCAATCAGTAAATACAGGTAACCAATCTCAGAAAGTCGTATTTGAAATCATCAACCCAAGAGGGCAGTTCAAAATTGGTGAGAATATAAATGTGCGGATGACAGGAAATAATGTCATCCGGCAGGTAGTGATACCTAATGAAGCAATTACTGATGTGAATGGTAAGCCGGCCATTTTTATAAAAGATAAAGCTGAACAGTATAGTATCAGCTTCATAGTTAAAGGGCAAAGCAATGATAAGTTTACCGTTGTCACCAAGGGTACTGAAGACGGCGAAAGAGTTGTTACTGCCAATGTGTATCAAATGAAAATGATGTATTTAAATCAATAACCAAAATAAACAAACAAACATGAAAAAGTTATTAATGATGTCCCTGCTACTGGCAACTTTTACCGCAACCTTTGCACAAAGCGGCGATAATGAAGCTGTAAAAGCAGTGTTGAACAATTACAAAAAAGCAATTGAAAAATTAGACACCGCCGGTGTTGTGAATCTTTTTGTAAAAGACTCTAAAGTGTATGAACAGGCGAGCGATGAAGGCACAATTGGTCATTATCTGGAACACCATCTGGGGCCCGAACTGAAAGCGTTCAAATCTTTCACTTTCAGTAATTATAAAGTAGATGTAACAATGGCAGGTGAATATGCTTTTTCAACGGAAACGTATATCTATACTATCGTTCTTGCTAAAGATGCTAAGGAAATAAAAAGTCAGGGAGTAGCTACTTCAGTTTTAAGAAAAACAAAAGCTGGCTGGAAGATTGTGCAAACACATTCTTCATTTAGGAAAGCAAAATAAATCTCAAATTATAAAAAAGAAAAAATGAAACAAATCAGCGTTATCCTTTCACTGGCAATAGCAGTTTTTAGTTTTACTGCTGTAAATGCACAATCAACAAAAAATAAAACTGCAGTCGCCGATTCAGTTATTTATCAATGCCCGATGAAGTGCGAAGGCGATAAAACCTATGATAAAGCAGGTAAATGCCCTAAATGCAATATGAATTTGAAGGCTCTGCCAAAACAGGTCGATGCCATTTACCAGTGCCCCATGAAATGTGAGGGTGATAAAACTTACAATAAGGCAGGAAAATGTCCTAAATGCAATATGAACCTGACCAAAGTGAAGGCAAAAAACTCGACAGATAATCATAAGGGTCATGATCACAATTAACTATTCAATAAAATAAAGCAAATGAAACAAGTGTTAAAAATTACGATGGCAATTTTCGCTATTAGCTCTGTCGTGGTCTTTGCAGCATGCAATGACAGTGGCGATAAAAAAAACGCTTCAACAAAAACAGAAATGTCGCATGAAGGTGGTGACCATATTTATGCCTGCCCTATGCACCCGGAAGTAACAGGCAAAGAAGGGGATACCTGCCCAAAATGCGGCATGAAACTGGAGCATAATGACAATGCTGGTGGTCCAAACAATGTTAGTATGCAGTTTACATATAGCCCGACATCTCCTAAGCCCGGAGAAGAAGTTACTTTATCCATGACTCCAAAAATAAAAGATAAACCTACTGAGCAGGTTCCATTGGATGTAGAGCACACCAAAAAAATACACCTCATTGTTGTTAGTGATGACCTTAGTTGGTTTGACCATATACATCCTGAACTCAACGCAGATGGTTCTTACACAGTGAAAGAAAAATTTCCGGCTCCAGGCAAGTACACTTTGTTTGCTGACTATAAGCCAAGTGGTGCCAATCATACGGTTGACTATTTAAATGTAAGTGTAGCAGGTACAGTGCCAGCAGCAAAAGTGTATGGAGCAGATAGACTAACCAGCGCCGCCGGGGATGGATTTTCTGTCTTACTTACTCCTGAGGGTGGTAAGTTTTTAACCAATATGCCCATGCACATTAATGGAGTAGTAATGCTAAACGGTAAAGAAGTAGATGTAACAACCTTAGAAGATTACCTTGGAGCAAAAGCCCACATGGTAGTAGTAAGCCTTACCGATAAAAAATATTTGCATGTACACCCAAGCGTAGAAGGTGGAAAATTCGATTTACATACTACGTTTGAAAAACCCGGTGTATATCGTGGCTGGATACAATTTCAAAGCAAGGGTAAAATTTATACAAGTGATTTTGTAATGAATGTAGCAGAAGGGACAGCAGCTAACATGAAAAACATGAACGATAATAGTAATGGCATGAAAGAAATGAAACACTAATTTTTAAACAAAAAAAGTATACACATTAAAATTTAAAACAATGAAAAAGATAACAATTCTGATGACAGTACTGCTGATAGCAACTTTTACAACATTTGCACAGCATAGTGGTGGCGACCATAAACATGGTTCACCACATGGTGGAACAGTCAAGTCGGCCGGGGGATTTCATATTGAAGTAAGTGTAAAAGACGGTATGGTAATGGCCTATTTGCTGGATGCTAATGAGAAAGCAATAAAGAATAAAGGTGTAACAGGAACAGCTGTTATTCAAATGGCAGACGGAAAAACTTCAACCATCACATTAACCCCAAGTGGAAACGAAGGGTTTATGTACACCCTTGACAAGGCCAAAAAGTACAACAAGGCCATTGTGACTTTTACAACCGGGGACAAAACCGCATCGGCTTCTTTTGACCTTATGGTAAAGGATAAGCCTGCAGCAGATGGACATGATCATCAACACTAAAACGGGTACCAAATCATAGCGGGCATACTGCCTGCTATGATTTATAATGCTTCTGCCTTAGATCGTATAATGGCAATTAAAGATTTTATTTTATGCTGAACAGACTCATTCATTTTTCCCTGAAGAACCGGATGCTGGTGGTATCAATGGCTGCTTTGCTCATGGTGTATGGTGTATTTACATTGGTTAATCTTCCGGTGGATGTATTACCTGATTTGAACAGACCGAGAGTAACCATATTTTTAGAAGCCAATGGTATGGCGCCTGAAGAAGTAGAAAGCCAGGTAAACCTGCCGGTGGAAACACAATTAAATGGTGCGCCGGGTGTAGAAGTAGTTCGTTCTGTCGCATCACCGGGACTGGGAATGGTGTTTGTTGAGTTTGACTGGAACACTGATGTGTACCGTGCAAGACAATTAACGGCTGAGAAACTACAGAACATTCAATTACCAAAAGGCATTACCCCAGTGATGGGGCCCATCAGTTCCATCATGGGGCAGATAATGATGGTAGCTGTTACCAGTGATACCACCTCGCCTGCTGATTTAAGAACATTGGCCGACTTTACCATCCGCAGAAGATTGATGAGTGTAAAAGGTGTAAGCCAGGTGATACCAATTGGCGGCGAAAGAATGCAGTACCAGGTTTTAATTTCAAGTGAAAAATTAAGGCAGTATAATCTTGCCATTGATGATATTGATAATGCCTTACAATTAACCAATCAAAATACCACCGGTGGTTTTATTGATAATAAAGGTTCAGAAACACTTATCCGAAATATTGGCCGTGCAAATACATTAGAAGATTTAGCGAATACTGTTGTAAGCAACCGAAATGCAGCCCCTGTTTTGCTAAAGCAAGTTGCGGAAGTAAAATTTGGCGGACCCATTAAAAGAGGTGATGGTTCATTTAACGGAAAACCGGCCGTGATACTTAGCATTGAGAAGCAACCGGGCAGCAGTACTATTGATGTAACTGCAGAAGCATTAAAAGCAATCGAAGAAATAAAGGCATCCCTGCCAAAAAATATTCAAATCAATACAGATGTTTTTCAGCAAAAACATTTTATTATAAACTCCCTTACCAATGTGGAAGAAGCATTAAGGGATGGGTTCATTCTTGTAATAATTATTCTCTTCCTCTTTCTTCTCAATTTTCGTACTACCATCATAACACTTACAGCAATACCGCTGTCGCTCATTATAACAGCGATTGTTTTTAAGTTCTTTGATATTTCCATCAATACCCTTACTCTCGGCGGATTGGCAATTGCTATCGGCGAGTTAGTGGATGATGCCATTGTGGATGTTGAAAATGTTTATAGAAGATTGAAAGAAAACTGGCTCAGCGAAAAACCGAAGCCATTACTCAAAGTAATTTATGATGCCAGCAGTGAGGTAAGAAATTCAATAGTGTATGCCACCATCATTGTAGTGTTGGTATTTATTCCACTGTTCTATTTACAGGGAATTGAGGGAAGGATATTTGCCCCGCTTGGAATTGCTTATATTACTTCTATTGTGGCATCATTGGTAGTGTCACTAACCGTTACACCGGCACTGTGCAGTTATTTATTAGAAAAGAAAAATCATTTACACCATATCAACCTGGCCTTTTGGAAACGCAAAAAAAAGGGAACCACTGTTGATGCGGTACATGAACCAGATAGTGCCCTTGTTCGTTGGCTTAAGAAGCAAGACGTCAGGCTACTGCATTTTGGGTTAAAGCGTCCAAAAACAATAACCGGTGTGGCTATTGCATTAATCATTGCTTCCATCAGCATTATCCCATTTTTTGGTACAGAATTTTTACCACCCTTTAATGAAGGAAGTTATACAGTGAACATGGTAGCTCCGGCAGGAACCTCGTTAGAAGAAAGTAACAAGCTGGGTACAATCGCTGAACAACAAATTCTGAAAGTACCCGAAGTTGCTCTAACTGCCCGCCGGACAGGCAGGGCAGAATTAGACGAACATGCAGAGCCACCAAGCTCAACTGAAATTGAAGTGGCATTAAAACCCGGTGGACGAAGCAGGGCAAAAGTGCTGGAAGAGATGCGAAATAATCTTTCCGTATTAAAAGGGGTATCCATAAATATTGGTCAGCCCATATCTCACCGGCTCGACCATTTACTTTCCGGAGTAAGAGCACAGGTTGCTGTTAAAATATTTGGTAATGATTTATTAACGCTTCGCTCAAATGCTGAACAATTAAAATCAATTATTTCCAATGTGCCGGGTGTGGTTGATGTGCAGATTGAGAACCAGGTAATGGTACCGCAATTGATGATTAAACTTGACCGTATGGCTGTGCAGCGTTATGGCTTACAGGTGGGAAATGTGGCGGATGAACTGGAAATATTTTATAATGGGAAAGTAGTGAGCCAGATAATTGATGGCCAAAAAAGTTTTGATATTGTCTTAAGAACTGATGACAGTACAAGAAAAAATATTGAAGCAATCCGCAATACACAGATTGCAGCATCGGATGGTTCATTAATACCGCTGAGTCAAATTGCAAAGATTGAATTGGAGAACAGTATTAATGCAGTTAACCATGAAAATACGCAGCGGCGTATAGTTGTTTCTGCCAATGTGCAGGGCCGTGACCTTGGCAGCACTGTAAAAGAAATGCAGGAAACCGTAAAGAAAGATTTGCCTTTACAGGAAGGATATTATTTACAATGGGGAGGACAATTTGAAAGCCAGCAATCAGCCTCTAAATTAATTACCATACTCAGTATCTTTTCAATAGCAGGTATTTTCTTAGTCCTGTACAGCCATTTCAAAAGCAGTCGTATTGCTTTGCAGATAATGCTCAATATTCCATTGGCATTAATAGGCAGCGTAATAGCGGTAATGCTTACGGGAGGTGTTTTTTCTATTGCTACAATGGTTGGTTTTATTACGCTTACAGGTATTGCATCAAGAAATGGCATTATGATGATAAGCCACTATATCCATTTGGTACAACACGAAGGAGAAGTGTTTGGAGACAAAATGATTATCCGTGGTTCATTGGAGAGATTAGTGCCGGTATTAATGACGGCGCTGGTTGCAGCTTTTGCTTTGATACCATTAACAATGGATGCAACAGCACCGGGTAAAGAAATTCTCTACCCTGTTGCTACCGTTATTTTGGGTGGATTGGTTAGTTCAACATTATTAGATATGATTGTAACTCCTGTTGTATTTAAACTATTTGGCGAAAAAGCCTTAAAGAAATACCTGGAAGAGCAGGAAAAAAAGGAGTTGAATTAAAGCGATGGTAACGAATAAATATGCTGATATTAAAATGAGGAGTACAGGAGAAGATTAAATAACATGGGTCGGAGCCCTGCTTTGGTTTCCTTATTTATAATGAAACAGTTTCTGGAGCAGGGTTTCCGCACCCACCAACTGATAACTCCGTTTTAAGAAGCATTTAATTAGAGTAATTTTTAAAAAGTATTGTAGTGGAGCAAGCAAAATACATTCCGGCACTTCGATTCAAATGGCTTACGCCACTGTATGATTTTTTGATAAATATCACAATGCCCGAGAGGAAAATTAAACAGGCATTAATTGAAGCGGCAAATATTCCGGCAGGAATAAAAGTATTGGATTTTGGGTGCGGTACAGCTACGCTGACTATTATGGTAAAAGAAATGTGCCCTGGGGCAAAGGTGACAGGGATTGATGTGGATAGAGAAATATTAGACAGGGCAACTCAAAAAGTAAAAGAAAAGAACTTAGATATTTTTTTACTGGATTATGATGGAAAGCAGCTTCCCTTTCAGCGTAATGCTTTTGACAGAGTAATATCCTGCCTGGTTTTTCATCATCTTGATACAGATACAAAGCAAAATATGCTGGAAGAAATATTCCGGGTTTTAAATAAAGACGGACAGTTGCTTATTGCAGATTTTGGCCGTTCTAAGTCATGGATTCAAAGAACGCTTTTCAATATAATAAGAGGCCTGGATGGATTTAAATCAACAGATGCAAATGCTAAAGGATTATTACCTGAGTTGATTTCGGATGCAGGGTTTGAAAATGTAGTAATTAAAAAGCATTTCAAAACCATGTTTGGAGAAGTACAAATAATAAGTGCGGAAAAAATATAAATACAAATAAAAAACAATCTCATGAAAAAGAAATTTTATTTACTGCTTTTAATAATTGCAACAGCATTTTCAGTAACAGCACAAGAACAAAAGAAAGAAGAGGTTTGCTACAATCCCAACCTTGTTAAAGACACGGCTAAAAAAAGTATTAAGTCCATGGCTTTCGCTATCGTCAATGGCGATAGTATAAAAATCAATTATCATTCTCCCGGCGTTCGTAAAAGAATTATCTGGGGTGGCCTTGTTCCTTATGATGAAGTATGGGTAACCGGCGCACATGATGCCACTACATTGGAAATGCCGAAACCATTTATCGTTAATGGTAAAGAAATTCCTGCCGGTAAATATGCCTTCTTCACTATTCCCGGTAAAAAGGAATGGACATTGATTATTAATAAAAATTGGAAACAGCATCTTGCCACAGAGTATGATGAAAAGGATGATATTATCAGGATTAAGGTGACACCGAAAAAAGTTAATCATACAGAGCGGTTGCAATATTTTATTGAAACAGGAAAAAGCGAAACTGGCAAGGTTGCTGTAGCATGGGAAAAGATAAGAGTTGAGTTTGATTTCAGATTCTTAAAATAGTTCATCAATAACTAATCTTCTATGTTTAAAGATTTTCCATCGCTCCATCCCCTTGTAGTACATTTCCCAATTGTGCTCATATTACTGGCAGCGGCCTTCCAGGTAGTGGTTGTATGGAAACCCCATTGGCGGCAAATCCGCTGGGCCACATTATTCATAATGGCAGCCGCATTTTTTTCTGCGCTTGCGGCCAGTACCATTTTTCACGCCATGCCTTCTGCTGATGCGCCAAAGGCCGCTATGGAAATATTTGAAGAACATGAGAAATATGCCCAATTAACCTTGTGGATGTCTGGTATTACTTTATTGCTTAAAAGTATCGGCATTTTCTTTAAGATTAACAGGAGGCTATACGAACTAATCGTTCTGCTTTCCGCAGTCATCGCTGCTATTTTCCTATCCATAGCGGGGCATCATGGGGCAAAACTTACCCATGTAGCCGGTGTAGGCCCAATGGGCAGGTATTTAATGAAAGGCCATGATGCAGGCGATGGACACCATTCAGGTGATATGCAAGGCATGGATATGGATGCAGACAGCACTACGCACATGAACGATACACACATGAACGATTCCATGCCGGGGATGAAGAATATGCCTGGAATGGATACGATGAAAGGCATGGAGAATATGGAGAACATGAAGGACATGAAAGGAATGGACAAGATGAAAGACATGAAGAATATGCCGGGGATGGATAAAATGAAAAATATGAAAAATATGCCCGGCATGGATAAGATGAAAGACATGAAGGATATGAAAATGGATTCTTCCATGAACATGAAAGATATGAACAACATGCCGGGAATGGATAAAATGAAAATGGACTCATCCATGAATATGAAAGACATGAACAACATGCCTGGCATGGACAAGATGAATATGCCGATGAAAAACCCAATGGACACCTTCCGCTTCCCCGATAACAACCCTGCCCGGAAAAAAGCAAAGAAACCGGTTAAACAATAAAATATTTCACAATGAAAAAGCTATTCTTTTTTTTATTGTTGATTCCTTTTTGCAGTATGGCACAAATCAACCACTCCATGCACAAGAGTACGGGCAAAGATTCGGTGATGCAAAAAAAAACTTCATACAATTATCCATTGCAATCAGCAAGGATTAAATCAGGAATGGCTTACACGGGAAAAAAAGTGGAGTATGATTTATATGTAACCGATACCATGGTGAACTTTACCGGTAAGCATCGCCATGCCATTGCAATCAATGGACAAATACCGGCGCCCATTCTTGAATTTACTGAAGGCGATACTGCTATCATTAGGGTACATAACATGATGAAGATGGAAACATCTATCCATTGGCATGGCATATTATTACCCAATAAAGAAGATGGGGTTCCTTATTTAACAACTTCTCCTGTGGAAGCTGGCAAAACTTATACGTTCACTTTTCCATTGATACAAAGCGGTACTTACTGGTATCATTCACACACTATGGTACAGGAGCAAAGTGGTTTATATGGTTCTATTGTAATCCACCCTGCCCAGCCGGAGCCGCAATTGAAAGAGTATGTATTATTATTATCCGACTGGACAGATGAAAATCCACACCAAGTAATGCGTTACCTGAAACGGGGAGGCGAATGGTATGCTATAAAAAAGGGTGCATTGCAGAGCTATGGAGAAGCTATTGCAGCAGGTGCATTTAAAGATAAACTGAAACAGGAATGGCAGCGTATGCCCGCCATGGATGTATCTGATGTTTACTACAATAAATTCTTATTAAACGGGCAGGAAACAACTGAATTTAAAGATGCAAAGCCGGGAGAAATAATCCGGCTAAGGATTATCAACGGGTCGGCTGCAACTTATTTCAACCTACAATATGCAAACAGTTATATGCGGATCATTGCCGCTGATGGTATTAATGTAACTCCTGTTAGTGTAAATAAACTAGAAATTGCTATTGCAGAAACTTACGACGTATTGATTACAGTGCCCGAAACAGGCAGTGCAGAACTAAGGGCTACTTCTTGGGATGTAATGGGATATTCGTCCGCTTTCTTTGGCAACGGCCCTGTCATTAAAGCACCCGATATTCCAAGGCTGAATTATTTTAAGATGATGCAGCAAATGGGTAGTATGAACATGAAGACTATGGATATGGGCAGTATGCAGGGCATGGACATGAAGAATATGCGTATGCCTGCTGATACTATAGCCAAAAAGAAAGAAATGAGTATGCAGCATATGGAAGGCATGAAGATGGATGATATGGCAGGCATGGATATGAAAATGGAGATACCGGGTGAATTTAATTACAACATGTTGCGGGCTCTGCATCCAACCACATTAGATTCCTCTTTACTACCAAGGGAAGTTAAGCTCACACTCACAGGCAATATGCTGCGGTATGTTTGGTCATTTGATTTTAAAACTTTATCAACTGCCGATAAAATACTTATCCGAAAAGGAGAAAGGGTAAGATTTGTTTTAACCAACAATACCATGATGCGGCATCCATTGCATTTGCACGGTCACTTCTTCCGTTTCATCAATACTCAGGGTGAATATTCGCCCATCAAGCACACATTCGATATCAAGCCAATGGAAACTGTAACTATTGAATTTGATGCCAATGAAGAGCAGGATTGGTTTTTTCATTGCCATATTTTATACCACATGATGGCAGGGATGGCCCGTATTGTAAGCTATGAGAGAAGTGAGCAAAATGAATTTGCAAAAAACGGATACCGAAAGTTAAAAAAAGAGGATAATGTTCTTTATCCATGGTACGATTTGTCAGTACACTCTCAAGGTGCATGGCTGAGTGGAAATATTTCAAATAATAAGATGGCTTTGGAATTCGAGGGAAGGGCAAGCTGGAAGGGTGATTACGAAACGGAAACGCATTTACTACGTTACCTCGATAAAAAACAATACTTCGCTTTTTATATAGGCTATGATTACAGGAAAAATAAAACGCTGCCATTGGCAAACAAACCCAACTCAAAGGATAACCGTAGGGTTTTTGATGCAGGGTTTTATTATTTATTGCCTATGCTTATCCGTTCAGAATGGAGGGTTGACCATACAGGTCGTTTAAGATTACAATTGGAAAGAAGAGATTTGCCCCTAAGTAATAATTTCTTTTTTGATTTCAGAGTAAATACTGATAAAGAATATAATGTAGCAGCTAGATATATGATAGCTAAATCATTTTCCATCAGCACAAATTATGACAGTGATTATAAATGGGGAATTGGATTAACATGGCATTATTGAAATGAGAATAAAAATATTTTATGAAACATAACCACCACAACGAGCAGCGGTATACTTGCCCAATGCATCTTGAAATTGTGAAGGACGAACCCGGCAATTGTCCCAAATGCGGAATGAATCTCGTCCCTGTTGATGCAAACGAGAAAGAACATTCCCAGTTGCAGCATCTGCATACAGACAATATAATAGAGGCCTCTTCTCATGAAGAGTATGTTGTTGAACGGCGAAATGCTCAAGGGTTCCAAAAGTATACTTGTCCCATGCACCCTCAAATCATACACGATGGTCCTGGTCAGTGCCCTCTGTGTGGTATGTCGCTTGTGCCAATTGCAAAACCTGTTATGCATGGTGGACATGAAGCTCATTCCTCCGGTATCGCAGATTTCAAAAAACGGTTTTATGTTGTGCTGATTCTTACGGTTCCTATCATGTTGCTTTCAGAAATGATTCAACATTGGCTGAATATTCACATCAGTTTCGCTGGCTCAAACTATGTGTTACTTATTTTATCCTCGGTTGTATTCTTTTATGGTGGCTGGCCATTTCTCAAAGGGTTAACCGGAGAAATGCGGGCAAAAAATCCCGGAATGATGACATTGGTCGCATTTGCTATTTCTATAGCCTATATCTATAGCCTAGCAATTGTACTGGGGTTAAAGGGCATGGATTTCTTTTGGGAATTAGCAACACTCATTCTTATCATGTTATTAGGGCACTGGATAGAAATGAAATCTGTAGCTGGTGCATCAAGGGAACTTGAATTACTGGTACAGTTAATGCCTGATGACGCTCATTTAATCAATGGTGATACAATAACTGAAGTAAAAACTGATTCACTGAAAGAAAATGATGTGATTCTTATCAAGCCTGGGGAGAAGGTTGCTGCCGATGGAATTATCATAGATGGGGAAAGTTACCTAAATGAGTCCATGCTTACAGGTGAATCGAAACCTGTTGAAAAATCAAAGGGAGATAAAGTGATTGCAGGAGCTATCAACGGTAATGGAGCTATAAAAGTTGCCGTGTCACATGGTGTCAAAGATTCTTACTTATCGCAGGTCATAAAACTGGTTCAGGATGCACAACAATCAAAATCCAAAACTCAATTAATTGCAGACAGGGCAGCAAGATGGCTTACGTTGGTTGCGATTGTGGCAGGTATCACTACTTTTTTGGTTTGGTATTTATCGGGAAAAGATTTGGCCTTTTCCATTGAGCGTATGGTAACAGTAATTGTTATTTGCTGCCCCCATGCACTGGGATTAGCTGTTCCACTGGTAGTGGCAAAATCAACGGCACTATCAGCAAAACATGGGTTACTGATAAAAAACAGAACAGCCTTTGAAAATGCAAGAAAGATAACAACGTTGGTATTTGATAAAACCGGAACGCTGACAGTTGGGAAATTTGAAGTTTCTAAGATTGTTTCATTAACTGAAGGTCTTTCTGAACATGAATTATTAAAATATGCAGCTGCTTTGGAACAGAACTCAGAACATCCTATTGCCACAGGAATTATGCAGAAAGCAAAAATCTTATCGATTCAAATTCCAGTTGTAGGCAACTTTAATGCCATTACAGGAAAGGGAGTCGAAGCAACTATAGAAGGTTACGATATAAAAATTGTGAGTCCTGGATATCTTAAAGAGTCGAATGTTAAATTACCCGAGGACTATATGACTGATGCTTCTGAAACCGTCGTATTTGTTTTGATAAATAATCAACTTTCCGGTTATATTGCTTTGTCAGATACTATTCGGCCAGAATCAGCAGAAGCTATCCGTGCTTTGGGTATTGACAATATAAAATCAGTATTACTTACAGGTGATAATAGAAGAGTGGCTGAAACAGTTGCCCGTAAATTAGGTATGAATTTTTTCTTTGCTGAGGTGTTACCACATCAGAAACTAGAAAAAATTAAGGAATTACAGGAAGAAGGAGAGTTTGTTGCGATGACAGGAGACGGTATCAATGATGCCCCTGCCTTAGCACAGGCTAATATCGGTATTGCGGTTGGATCTGGTTCTGATATTGCAGCGGAAACAGCTGGGATTGTATTGGTCAATAGCAATCCGCAAGACGTTGTTTCATTAATTCGGTTTGGCAAGGCCACTTATAGAAAAATGATTCAAAATTTGATTTGGGCTACGGGTTATAATATAGTAGCCTTGCCATTGGCGGCGGGGGTACTCTACAAAATGGGAATCCTGTTAAGCCCTGCTGCTGGTGCCGTTTTAATGAGTGTGAGTACGGTTGTGGTGGCTATTAATGCAAGTCTTTTAAAAATAAAATAAATCAACAACCTATATTGTTTATGGCAAAAAGTAAACACTACTACATACGAAAAATACACCGCTGGCTCGGTGTTATTTTAGGCATTCAGTTTTTATTATGGACAATTGGTGGCCTATATTTCAGTTGGAGCAATATGGATGAAGTGCATGGTGACATTCAAAAGAAAAATGCAACGCTTCTCTCTTCTGATATTTCTCTGGTCAGTCCTACAGTAGCGCTGGATACAATAAAAATGATTCATCGTATTGATTCAGTTGTCTCCATTCAATTGATTGAAATTTTGGGCAAGCCTTTTTACCAGGTTCGTTGTATAAGTACCATTCAGAATGAAACTAATGATGAACATGGGACGCAGGTAATGAATCATCTTGCCGATGCAGAAACAGGTCGGATTCGTGGACCATTGACAAAAGAAGAAGCGGTTAATGTAGCTAAAATGAGATTTAATGGAGAACCCGAAGTAAAATCAGTTGAATACTTAACTGGCACAAGTGGTCATCATGAATATCGGGAAAGCCCTCTGCCTGCCTATGCCATTACCTTTGAACATCCATCAAAAACGACTGTTTACGTTGCCAGTGAATTAGGAACTATTCAAAAATTCAGGAATAATAAATGGAGAATATTTGATTTTCTGTGGATGATGCACACGATGGATTATGAAAGTAGGGATCATATCGGTAACTGGCTGCTTCGAATATTTTCCATTTTTGGATTGATCACTGTGATAAGTGGGTTTGCATTATTCTTTGTCAGTTCAAAATGGGGCAGAAAACGGGTTGCGAAATCGGAAAAAATAGCCTGATCTTCCATCTTTTGCAACCATATTGCCATTTTAGGAGTCTATTTCTACTGAAAATTGCAATATATCCTGCTATTTTTGCTTCAATGAAATTTTTATTTTTCTTTTTAGGCTTTTCCCTGCTCTACCTGTCATGCCTTGCGTGTAGCGACAGCACGGAATGCAATGCAAAATCAGAATCAAAAATTTCAGCTTCCGCCAATCACCAGGCACATAATCATTCGAAAGAAGCGTGCACGCCTTTTTGCACCTGTTCATGCTGTGCAGCTACAGCCTTTTATCATCCTCTGAGTAAGGTACAGTTCGTAAAAATTATTTTTCGATCTGAAAAGGACCCCCTTGATGATGAAAATTTTAATTCAGAAGTTTCCTATTCTATCTGGCAGCCTCCCAAACTAACTGCTTAATTTTCTCTTATTTCAGTGCAGTTATCATGCGCTGGTTTCTACATTTTTATCATTTCGTTTACAATGTGGTTATGACTAATAAAAAAAGGTCAATTACCCGCAGTAAACCAGTTTACAGCAGGATCAAAGACCCTGTAAAGCCCTTGTGGATGAGTGTTATAAGAACTGGTACATTGATAGTGCTTGGCATTATAATGCTGATGGCGATAGTCGGAATTATAATTAAGTATTATCGTCTTGTTTCAAAACATTAAATAGAAATATGCTTAATAGAATCATTCAATTTTCCATTAAAAATAAATTGGTCATTGGCCTTTTTACACTCGCATTAATAATATGGGGTGTTTATTCGGCCAATAAATTGCCGATTGATGCCGTTCCTGATATTACAAATAATCAGGTACAGATAATTACGTTGAGTCCATCATTGGCGGCACAGGAAGTAGAACAACTTATTTCATTCCCGGTGGAACAAACTATGGCCACCATTCCGGAAGTGCAGGAAATCCGTTCCATATCCAGATTTGGATTATCCGTAGTTACTGTTGTATTTCATGATGATGCTAACATATATTGGGCTCGTCAACAAGTAGGTGAGCGGTTGATAGAAGCCCGCAACCAAATACCCAATAACATCGGCAATCCTGAGATGGCTCCTATTTCTACGGGATTAGGTGAAATTTATCAATATGTTTTACATGCTAAAAAAGGGTATGAAAATAAATATGACGCCATGTCGCTTCGAACGATTCAGGACTGGATAGTCCGTCGTCAGTTGCTTGGGACACCCGGTATTGCTGATGTAAGCAGTTTTGGCGGTCTTTTAAAGCAATATGAAATTGCATTGAATACAGATAAACTTCGCAGTTATAATTTGTCGATAGCGGATGTATTTAATGCTCTTGAAAAAAATAACCAGAATACTGGCGGTGCATATATAGATAAAAAACCCAATGCTTATTTTATCCGCAGTGAAGGATTTATTAAAACAATTTCTGATATAGAAAAAATTGTTGTTACAAGAACTTCCGGTGGCGCACCCGTGTTGATAAGAGATATTGCAATGGTACAGTTGGGTCATGCCACGCAATACGGTGCGTTAACCCGTAACGCAGAAGGCGAAGTAGTTGGTGGTATTGTTTTAATGTTGAAAGGAGCAAATTCCAGTATTGTAATTAACAGTGTAAAAGATAAAATATTACAGATTCAGAAAAGTTTGCCTGAAGGTGTGGTCATTGAACCCTTTCTTGACAGAAGCGCTTTAGTTAGCAGGGCGATAGGAACTGTAAAAACTAACCTTATTGAAGGTGCGTTGATTGTAATCTTTGTATTGGTGGTTTTCCTTGGCAATATCCGTTCCGGGTTGATAGTGGCTTCCGTCATTCCGCTTGCCATGCTTTTTGCTATTTCGTTGATGAACCTGTTTGGTGTTTCTGGTAACCTGATGAGTTTAGGTGCTATTGATTTTGGTTTGATTGTGGACGGAGCGGTGATTATCGTTGAAGCAACCATGCATCAGTTAGGCTACCGAAAGCCTGGAAGAATGACACAAGACCAAATGAATGATGAAGTATATAAATCAGCGGGTAAAATGATGAATTCGGCTGCCTTCGGGCAAATCATTATCCTGATTGTGTACCTACCTATTCTTGCGTTGGTTGGCATCGAAGGAAAAATGTTCGGCCCAATGGCACAAACAGTTTCGTTCGCAATACTGGGTGCATTCCTGCTTTCACTTACTTATGTGCCCATGATGAGTGCCCTTGTATTAAGTAAGAAAATTAGCCACAAAGAAAACCTGTCAGATAAAATGATGAAGTTTTTCCAACGGCTTTATACGCCATTAATACGTGGGGCATTAAAGATGAAATTATTGGTGGTTAGCATCGCTGTGGGAATATTTATCATTAGCCTTGTCATTTTTAAAACATTAGGTGGTGAATTTATTCCCACATTGGAAGAGGGAGATTTTGCCGTCGAAACAAGACTGTTAACAGGCAGTTCGTTAAGTCAAACGATTGAAAAAATAACACAGGCCTCCGATTTACTAATGAAAAAATTCCCTGAAGTAAAAGAAGTGATCGGCAAGATTGGTGCCTCTGAGATACCAACCGATCCTATGCCTATAGAAGCATGTGACATTACTATTCTTTTAAAAAATAAAAAGGAATGGACGAGTGCACATAACCGGGAAGAACTGGCAGAACTGATGCAAAAGGAGTTGGAGAAAATTCCCGGTGTTTCCTATGGGTTGTCGCAGCCTATACAACTTCGGTTTAATGAATTGATTTCAGGTGTTCGACAGGATGTGGGGATTAAGATATTTGGGGAAGACCTTGATGTACTGGCAGATCTGGCAAAAAAAATCGGTGTGATTGTACCCACAGTAAAAGGTGCAGAAGATTTATATGTAGAACAGGTGACTGGTCTGCCGCAAATTATGGTTAAACTAAACCGTGATAAGATTGCGCAATTTGGTTTAAATGTAGAAGATATAAACCGTACCATCAGCGCTGCTTTTGCAGGTGAAGCCGCAGGTATTGTTTATGAAGGCGAGAAACGTTTTGATATGGTGGTAAGGCTAGAAAAAACAGGCCGCCAGAGTATTGATGATGTTAAAGGATTATTTATTGCTGCACCTGATGGCAACCAAGTTCCATTGGAGCAGGTAGCCGATGTCAATATGCAGTTAGGTCCTAACCAGATTCAACGTGAAGATGCCAAGCGAAGAATCATTGTTGGCTTTAATACAAGAGGCCGGGACATTTCATCAGTTGTAAAAGAAATCCAGGAAAAAATTGAGAAACAGGTAAAAATGCCTCCTGGATATTTTATTACTTATGGCGGGCAGTTTAAAAATCTTGAAGAGGCCAATAAACGATTATCAGTGGCGGTACCTGTCGCATTAGCGCTGATACTTTTATTGCTCTATTTCACCTTTGGTTCAATTAAATATTCCTTACTCATATTTACAGCTATACCGATGAGTGCTATTGGCGGTGTATTCGCCTTATGGTTAAGGGGAATGCCATTTAGTATTTCGGCTGGTGTTGGTTTTATTGCGCTATTCGGTGTGGCGGTATTAAATGGTATTGTATTAATCAGTGAATTTAACCGGTTAAAAAAGGAAGGTATGACAGATATAAATGCAATCATCTTAAAGGGAACTTCTATAAGGTTGCGACCGGTATTAATGACTGCGACGGTTGCTTCATTAGGCTTTTTGCCAATGGCATTGTCAACAGGTTCCGGAGCAGAAGTGCAAAAGCCGTTAGCAACGGTTGTAATCGGAGGATTGATTACGGCCACATTTCTTACGTTGGTGGTTTTACCAGTATTATATACATGGTTTGAGAAGATAAAACCAAAAATGATGAAGTCTGATGTGGTGAAAGGGGTGGCTTCATTACTCATCCTGTTTTTAACCTCATCATTTGCTGCAAATGCACAACAGCCAAAAATAGTTATCAATCTTAGTGATGCTGTTGCATCAGCTATGAAGAATAATCCTTTGGTTAAAGTAGGAACGCTGGATATAAGTTACCAGCAGCAGTTGAAAAAGACAGTAAAAGATTATGGCAAAACAAATTTCGGTGTAACGTTTGGGCAGTACAATAGTCGCATTGCCTATGATAATAATTTCAGCATTAATCAGGGCATACTGAATCCAGGGTACTTTAAAAGTCTCATAAAGCTATCTGAATCAAATATCAAAAGTAGTGAACTGCAATTGAGAATTTATCAAACTGAACTTGCAGCGAACACAAAAATATCGTATTACCAGTTAATCTTTTGGATGGAGGAAATAAGGTTGCTGAAAGAGCTACTATCCATTTACGAAAATATACTGAAATCTTCGGCATTGCGATACAAAACAGGAGAAACAAATGCATTAGAAAATTATAATGCTGAAAGCAAAGTAAATGAGACAAAAGCGCAATTGCGAAGTGCAGAAGAAGATTACCGGATTGAATTAAATCGTCTGAAAGTGTTCACTGCAGATTCTTCTGTTACGTCAATTGCCGACACATTACTTGTTGAAAAGCGGATACAGGTCAATTTTGATACCGCTGCCATTGCAGCAAACCCCACACTTGCATTTATTAAACAGCAGATTGATATTGCAAACAAAGAGAAAGCTGTTGAGCAGTCAAGATTAAGACCAGATTTCTCAGTAGGCTATTTTAACCAGTCTTTAGTAGGATATCAAACTGTGAATGGAGTTGATAAATATTATGGTGTTGGCAATCGTTTTCAAGGAGTTAATTTAGGTATCAGTATTCCCATATTTGCCAGGGCGCAAAAAGAAAAAGTAAAAGCAGCAGAAGTAAACCGGGTGCGCCGTGAAGCAGAACTGACCAATTATCAATTCACCCTGCAAGGTGAATTAACAACACTGTTTGGAGAATTGCAAAAACAAAAAGTTCAAATAAACTATTACCGAAATACAGCTTTGCCGCAGGCCAATCTCATCATTACGCAGGCACAAAGAGCTTTTACTGCCGGCGAAATCGGTTATTATGAATTGACACAATCACTCAATAATGCCGTTGTTGTAAAACAGGGATATACCAAACTTTTAAATCAATATAATCAAACCGTCATTGCTATCGAATTTATCGGTGGCATCAATTAATCAGAACGGGGTAAAATAAAATTAATATGAAACAGAAATTTTTGAATTCACTTATTATACTTACAGCGGCTACTATATGGCTTTCATCCTGTTCTTCCAAAGGAAATACAGAAGCAGCCCCGATTGAAGTAACGAAAACTGAAGAAGCAGATATTGTGGGCTTGTCGGAAGACCAGTTTAAAACAGTCGACATTCAGTATGGTGTTGTAGAAGAAAAAAAACTCAGCAGCGTTATCAAGGCAACAGGAGTACTGGATGTTCCTCCGCAACAGCTATTAACCGTTTCTTCTCCCTATGGAGGCACATTAAAAAATACCGATTTACTGCAGGGGAAGCCCGTGGTAAAAGGTGAAGTTATCGCCGTACTCGAGAATCCTGAGTTTATCCAGCTTCAGCAGGATTATCTGGATTATAAAAGTCAGTTGATTTACCTGAAAGAAGAATTGGAAAGACAACAAGAGTTGGCAAAAGAAAATGTAAATGCAAAAAAAACCTTGCAAAAAGCCAGCAGCGAGTATAACAGTATGACGGCAAGAGTACAGGGATTAAAAGCAAAACTGGGGCTTATCAATATCAATCCTGAGAAAATCAACCCGGAAAACATTTCAGGCAGGGCAAATATTTATGCTCCTATATCGGGCTATGTTACTAAAGTATTGGTGAATATCGGGAAGTTTGTAAACGCTAACCAGGAACTATTTGAAATTGTAGATACCCGTCACCTTCATGCAGAACTGATCATTTTTGAAAAGGATGTTCCGAAATTAAAGATTGGTCAGAAAATTCGTTTTTTATTGAATAATGAAACAAAGGAGCGGTTTGCAGATGTGCATTTAATTGGTCGTGAGATCAGCGCTGAAAGGACGGTTAGGGTTCATGGACATCTGTCTCAGGAAGATAATAACCTGTTGCCAGGGATGTATTTAAAGGGAATTGTAGAAACAGGTATTGCTACCACTACTGCGCTGCCTGATAAAGCTATCGTTCAAGCAGCAGGAAAATCTTACATTTTTATAGTAGCAAATGAAAAGAATAGTGAAAAGAAACCTGCCGATGGGAAAAATGAAGTCGCTACAGAAAAGCATATTCTGTTTAAAAGAATTGAAGTGACGACTGGCGTTTCAGAAAATGGTTATACCGAAGTGATTTTACCAGGAGGGTTTAACAGGAAAATTAGCGTGGTGATTAACGGAGCTTATGATTTATTGTCGAAGATGAATAATGTAGAGGAAGAAGAATAAAAATAGGATGGGTCGGAGCCCTGCTTTGTTTGCCTCATTTATGAAAATGGGAAACCTTGAGCGGCAGGGCCCCTCTACCCAAACATTTTAAAAATACACCGATGGATATCCCAGTAATAAGTTTATCCGCTACCATGGATATTAATTTAAAACAGATGATAGGTGTTAGAAATCTGCCGGCTGAAGAAGATCCAAAAACCTATTATGTTATGTAAATATTGAAAAAATGGATGTTCGATTCGAATTAATAATTGTTGGGAAACTCATCGTTTCGTTTCTGTTGGGTACTTTTATTGGCTTTGACAGAGAGAAACACGCTCGCAATGCCGGTATAAAAACCTATGCCGCTGTTTGTATCGGAGCTACTTTATTTACTGCTGTTGCGGCTCATCTTGTAGGTGATGCTGCTGCTATCTCCCGGGTAATAGCCAATATTGTTACAGGTGTAGGCTTTCTTGGAGCTGGTATTATTTATCGGAACGACAGTGCCGGAACATCTCATGGACTTACAACAGCAGCCACGGTTTGGTGTACTGCCGCAGTTGGTGTGGCAGTAGGCCTCAGTATGTTTATCATTGCTATTGTTGGAACAGTTACCTTATATTTATTGCTTTCACTGCATCAACAGAAATGGTATGTAAAATGGAAAAATAAAATGATAAACAGGCATAACGAAAAACACAACACTGATTAATTGGTTAAAATAAAATTGTATAATAGGAGTATTGTAACATGTATAGTATAATAACAGGTACCATATTATTAGGGATTACTCATGCTCTTATTCCCAATCACTGGTTGCCATTGGTTGCTATTGCAAGGTCGGAGAAATGGGAAAAGTATGAATTGATACTGGTGGCATCTATTTCTGCCTCTGCGCATGTGATGGGTACTGTTATTCTTGGGATAGCTTTGGGAATGGTGGGCTCAAAGCTGGCGTATCACTTTGAAGGATATGTGCATGTAATTGCTCCAGTATTATTGATCATATTCGGTTTGATATATTTTACAGTTAATCTGCCGCATCATCATACTGCAAATAATGACGTGCCGCACTACAAAAAGTCAAAAACTAAATGGGTGTTGATTTTTGCGACCACTATGTTTTTATCTCCTTGCCTGGAAGTAGAAAGTCTTTTTCTGACAGCTGGTGCTTATGGCTTGAATGGTATCTTATTGATCGCCTTAGTATATGCAGTAATCAGCATCACCGGGATTATCACTCTTGTAATACTTGCATTTAAAGGAGTTCAAATGATGAATTCACAATTTATTGAGCATAATGAAAAACGAATTACAGGTATAGTTTTAATTATAGTAGGTATTGTTACATTTTTTTACACTAAATAAGATAGTATGACACATAAACATGATGAAACAAAAATTGCTGCACATGGCCATGGATCCGCGAAGGATGAAAACGAATCGGGTTGGAAAAATCATTGGGATCTATTATTGGCATTAGTAATATTAATCATTCTGCTTGTACTGGAATATGGCTTCAAAATGGAGTTCTCTAAGATTCCCTCATTGGCCATAAACCTGGGAGCTTATTTATTGGCAGGTCGTAAAGTATTGGACCTTGCCTTCAGAAAATCAAAGCGGGGAGATATTTTCAATGAATTTGTGTTGATGAGTGTTGCCACTATCGGTGCATTTGTGATTGGAGAATATGAAGAAGGCGTGGCTGTGATGGTTTTTTACCAAATCGGCGAATGGTTCCAGGATGCGGCTGTAAATAATGCCAAAAGAAGTATTAAAGCCCTGCTTGACGTAAGACCTGATGAAGTAACAGTTTCAAGAAATGGTACGCTTCTTGTTGTTGACCCTTCTATTGTTGAGTTAAACGAAACCATCTTGGTAAAACCAGGTGAAAAAGTAGCATTAGATGGTGAATTGATTTCAGAAAATGCTTCATTTAATACAGCAGCGTTAACAGGGGAAAGTAAACCAGATGCAAAATATAAGGGAGAAACTATTCTTGCGGGAATGATTAATCTGCATACAGTAGCAGAAATCAAAGTGAAAGCGCTGTTTAAAGATAGTAAACTGAGTAAGATTTTAGAAATGGTTCAAGATGCTACTGCAAGAAAATCACAGACACAACTATTTATTTCCAGGTTCGCCAAAATCTACACACCAATCGTTTTCTTTCTTGCTGTTGCAGTTTGTTTTGTCCCTTACTTTTTTGTAGAGGATTATGATTTTCAGACATGGTTTTACCGCGCACTGGTGTTCCTGGTGATCAGTTGTCCATGTGCTTTGGTGGTATCCATTCCATTAGGTTATTTTGGTGGCATAGGTCTTGCTTCCCGAAATGGTATTCTATTCAAAGGAGGGAATTTTCTCGACGTGATGACTAAGGTTAATGCTGTGGTGATGGATAAGACCGGCACATTGACAAAAGGAGTTTTTAAAGTACAACAAGTCGTTTCGGTCAACATAGATGAAAAGGAGTTGGTAAAGCTTACGGCTGCGGTGGAAAAGAATTCAACTCATCCTATAGCCAAAGCTGTAACGGAATATGCTGGTGAAACTGTCAATGGTATCAATGCAGATGCAGTAGAAGAAATCGCAGGCTATGGCTTAAAAGGAAAAGTAGGTGGAAGGGACTTGCTTGCAGGTAATGCAAAACTATTGAAGAAATACAACATATCCTACCCAACAGAAATAGAAACCATTGTTGACACAATTGTTGTTGTTGCAATAAATAATCAATATGCAGGTTTTATAACTATTGCTGATGAAATAAAAGACGATGCTGCCCAGGCTGTCAAAGACATGCACAGCTTTAATATTAAAACGGTAATGCTTTCAGGCGATAAACAATCTGTAGTAGATGAGGTTGCAAGGAAGATTGGTATAGATGAGGCTTATGGTGATTTACTACCAGAGGGTAAGGTTGAGAAAGTACAGAGGCTAAAAGATGAAGGGCGACACATCGCTTTTGTTGGTGATGGTGTTAATGATGCACCTGTAGTTGCATTGGCGGATGCTGGAATAGCAATGGGAGGGTTAGGGAGCGATGCCACAATTGAAACGGCAGATGTAGTCATTCAAAACGATCAGCCGCAGAGAATAGTTTCAGCTATTAAAATCGGAAAGATAACCCGGAGCATTGTGTGGCAAAACATCATTTTAGCTATGGCAGTAAAAGTGTTTGTATTGATTTTGGGCGCAGGCGGTGTAGCTACTCTATGGGAAGCAGTAATTGCGGACGTTGGAGTTGCTTTATTAGCTATATTAAATGCGGTTAGAATTCAAAGGATGAAGGTATAGTCAGTTTCATGCTCAAACCATTTTTGTAATTTAGCATTTATGAAACAGTTTGTTGTTTGCATTTATTTGTTTGTGGTTTGTTTTACTTCGTTTGCGCAGGCTCAATCCGATACCATAAAGCATAAAGAACTTAAAGAAGTAATTATTAAATCCTGGCAACGAAGAGATATAACAAGATTGCCTAACGAGCATAACGGATTTCTCAATAATGGGAAAAAGAATGAAGTAGTGAACCTGGCAGGTACCAACGCAAATATTGCGATTAAAACCGGGCGACAGCTTTTTGCTAAAATACCGGGTGTGTTTATATATGATATGGACGGTAGCGGCAACCAACTGAATATTGCTACCCGTGGCCTTGACCCTCACCGTAGTTGGGAATACAATGTTCGGCAAAACGGAATTTTGATCAATTCTGATATGTATGGATATCCTGCCAGTCATTACAGTGCGCCGATGGAGAGCTACGAGAAAATTGAGCTTATCCGGGGTACGGGTTCGTTACAATATGGCGCTCAGTTTGGAGGAATGATTAACTATATCAGTAAAAAGCCGGATACATCAAAAACATTCACTTTTGAAAGTATAAACACGGCAGGTTCATTTAATCTGCTAAGTACCTATAGTGCTATCAATGGAACTTATAAAAGGTTCTCATATTATACTTACTATTACAAACGGCATTCCGGTGGTTACAGAGATAATAGTGAATCCGATGCAACTTCTCAATTTTTACAACTTAACTATCAAATTTCTGATAGAATTTCTTTAAAAGCTGAGATTGGCCGTTCAGAATATCTTTATCATATTCCCGGCCCTTTAAACGATAGTATGTTTAATGCGAATCCGCAAATGAGTACAAGAAGCCGGAACTATTTCAGCCCGGATATTAATGTTCCTTCCCTCAACCTCAACTGGAAAATATCAGAGAAAACTAAAATAAACCTTACAGCTTCAGGTGTATTTGGGAGGAGGAGTAGTGTGATGTTCGATGCTTTTGCTGATGTGCCGGATACTGTTAACCGGGCTACAGGCCAATATAGAAACAGGCAGGTCGATATTGACAACTTCAACAGCAAAACTATTGAAGCAAGAATATTGCATCATTATCATATAGGCAAATTGCAAAGTAAATTGGCTACCGGAATTGTTTACATGAATAATGATTTACACAGGCGTCAGTTAGGTAAAGGAACTACCAGCACCAATTATGATTTGTCACTTTCAGATCCTGTCTTTGGCAGAGACATGCATTTTAAAACAAATAATATTGCAGTGTTTGCAGAAAACCTCTTTCAAATAAATTCCCGTTGGACTATTTCACCCGGTATAAGGTTTGAGAATGGTAATTCAAAAATGACTGGTGAAATAAAATACTACACTGTAAATCCATTGCCTACTACAATCAGGCACAGTTTTGTTTTAACAGGAATCAGTTCACAATTTGAATTAAATAAAGAAAATAATTTGTATGGTGGTATATCGCAGTCGTACCGGCCAGTGATTTTTAAAGATATTGTTCCAGCGTCTACCTATGAACAAATTGATAAAAAACTGAAAGATGCTTTTGGGTATAATGCAGAATTTGGTATCAGGGGAAAAGCATTTAAACGGCTTCAATACGATATAAGCCTGTTCAGAATTGAATACAAAAACCGCCTCGGCACATTGGTGTTACAGGATAATAACGGTCAGTCGTATACTTACAAAACAAATATTGGCAACAGCAGAACCAATGGTATCGAAGTCTTTTTGCAATATAAGTTTCCACTCACCAATCAATTATTCGCAGGTTTTTTTACTTCTACTTCTTATATGCAGGCTAATTATGTCAAAGGGCAGGTTTCGACGGGAACAATCAATAAATCTATTGCCCGTAATAAATTAGAGGCAGTTCCTGACTGGATTACCAGAAACGGTTTTGACATTTTATACAGAGGCTTTAGCTGTACTATTCTTTACAGTTATACATCTTCTTCTTTTTCAGATGCATTAAATACAGTCATCCCACCTTCAAGTGGAGCCAGAGGTTACACGCCTGGCTATGACATTTGGGATATTAACGCTTCGTTACGAGCCAACTCGATGTTTACTATACGGGCTGGTATAAATAATTTTCTCAATAAAAAGTATTTCACCAAAAGGCCTACTTTTTATCCCGGACCTGGTATTTGGCCGAGTGATGGAAGAAATGTTTATGTTACGATTCATATTAAAATTTAACCTGGCAAACCTCGAACTTCCCATTGAGCGTTCTCGGCAATTTCTTTATATCATATAATACTGACCGTTTTTTTAGTATCCGGGACTTTTCATCCAACGGTATCCTAATTATTTAAGCATTTGCTTAAATAATTATTTACTCTATCTTTGCCGTATGGAAAACAATACTTGTATTAGGTTATTAGCCGACCACGAACAAATAAAGAATTGTAAAAACAAGTTGCGAACTGCACAAAAGTCTTTTGCAGGCTTGTCTAACATATTGGCATTAGCAGGTAACGAAGCAAGGCTCAAAATTATTTATTTATTGGAAGAAGAAAAAGAGTTATGCCCCTGCGACCTTGCTGATATTTTAGGGATGAGTATTCCGGCAGTATCACAACATCTGCGAAAACTGAAGGATGGAAATATTGTTGAAACCCGTAAGGAAGGGCAAACAATTTATTATACCCTCACGCAGGAAAACCTAAAGATTTTAAAGCCCTTCTTTAAACATATTAAGGTACAAACTCAAAAACTGGAAACGGTATGATAAGTGCAAAATCATCAGGAACATTTACGGGCGCAGGTGTTCTTGCTGCTATCGCTGCTTCACTTTGTTGTATGACGCCTATTATTGCATTACTTGCCGGTAGCAGCAGTATTGTCGCTAACTTTTCATGGATAGAACCGGCAAGGCCGTATTTAGTAGGTTTATCAATTGCTGTATTGGCATTTGCATGGTATTTTAAATTAAAACCAGCTAAGACAAACGTTGTGGATTGCAATTGCGCAACAACTAAGAAGCCTTCATTCCTTCAGACTAAAACATTTTTAGCTATCGTAACTGTATTTGCTATTTTGATGATGACTCTTCCGCTATATGCAAAAATGTTTTATCCAAAACAAAAAGTACAGGCAACAGCTCCTGCAGTATTTGATCATCAACAACAGGTAAAGTTTATCATACAAGGTATGACTTGCAAGGCATGTGAGGAACATGTAAATAGTGAACTGTCTAAAGTAAATGGCGTATTAGCTTATAAAACCTCTTATGCCACCAGAAGCAGCCTAGTCAGTTTTGATAAATCAAAAATTGATGAGAAAACAATAGAAGCAGCCATTAATAGAACAGGGTATAAAGTAAAAAGCTATCAATTTACCCGGTAGTGGTAAATCTTGTTTCGATCAAAACTAAGAAAATATGGAAAATACATTAACACTGCAATCCAGTATCACTTGCCCAAATTGTGGTTTTCAGAAAGTGGAAACAATGCCGACGGATGCTTGTCAATATTTTTATCAATGTACAAACTGCCAAACTGTATTAAAGCCGCAGCAGGGAGATTGTTGTGTATTTTGTAGTTATGGCACTGTCGCTTGTCCACCTATACAAATGAATAAATCTTGTTGTAAGTAAATAGGTTTTTAAAAGTAAAAGCGACTCATCAATGATTATTTTTTCATATAATTTCGGGTGATAGGGGGGAAGTATATACCATCAAAGAAATGGACATTTTTTTTGGACTAAGCCGCTTCTGATTTATTTACTAATAAGCTATTTGCTACTTTGTAACTTATTACTATATCTTTTTTATCCTTTAGTTGTATTGTGTAAGTCTGGTCAAACTGCTCAATGGCTTTCACCTTTATACTGTTGCCTAAAGAAATGCCTGACTTATCCAGGTAATTTAAAAATGCAGGCGTATGATCTGTAACTCCGGTGAAAGTACCTCGCTCTCCCATTTTAAGGGTAGATAGCAAAACAGCTTTTGATTTCGGAAGAATACCATTTGCATCCGGTATTGGATCGCCGTGCGGGTCTGCTTTGGGAAATCCTAAGAAACTATCCAGTTTATTGGTCAGATCTTCACTGTGTATATGTTCTAGTTGTTCTGCGAGGTCATGTACTTCATCCCATTTATACCCCAATTTATCGACCAGAAAAACTTCCCAAAGCCTGTGGTTGCGAATGATATTAACAGCCACCTGTCTTCCTTTTTCTGTTAGTTTAACTCCTTTCGACTTTTGATAAGTGACGAGTTTCTTTCCTGCCATCCTTTTCAGCATATCCGTTACAGATGGGGCATGCACTTCCAGCACTTGCGCAAGTGCTGAAGTGGCAACTACTAAACCATTGGCTTCCTGCAACTTATAAATAGCTTTGAGATAGTTTTCTTCTGTAAATGAATGCACCGATTCTATTGTTTTGATGAAGATACGTAAACCTGTATAAAAAATAAATTAGATCAACCTAATTTATTAATTAAAATAATCTAATTTTAACTTAACGTATCTATATTTACAATGAAGAAAACAATCCTCTTATCCATAATTATTCTGTGGATTACCGCCATCATTGCCTGTCAGAAAATATTACCAAAAACTCCTCCAGAGGATGCGTTATTGGACGGTCCTGTAGAAGGACTTAGCTACGAAGAGAATAGAAGATTTTTGGCAGGTGATGTAGCTTTTAATGATGAAGTATTCACTTCGGCAAACGGTTTAGGACCTGTCTTTGTTGCCACCAGCTGTGGAAGTTGTCATGCAGGTGATGGCAAGGGACATCCCTTTACCACGCTTACAAGGTTTGGTCAGGTGGACAGTACAGGTAACAAATTTTTGCACCTGGGCGGACCGCAATTACAAAACAGGGCATTACCCGGCTATATGCCTGAGCAGATGCCTGGTGGAGCCACATTTTCAAATTTTATGCCCCCCGCTAATACAGGATTAGGGTTTTTAGAACTGGTTACCGATGCCGATATATTGGCAATGGCTGATCCTAATGATGCAAATGGTGATGGGATCAGTGGTGTCCCCAACTATGAATACCTGCCTCCATTTATAACTCCCTTTACAAATGCCATTGCAAGAAACGGCAAGTACATTCATCGTTTTGGTAAAAAGGCGGCGGCGTATAATTTGCTGCAACAAACAGTAAATGCTTACAATCAAGATATTGGTATCACTTCTACCTTTCAACCAAAAGACGTTTATACCGGATTGGATATTGAACCCGAGGTTGCTGATGTAACGGTACATAATGTTGTCTTCTACCTACAAACTTTGAAAGCACCTATTCAAAGACATCAAAATGATGCTGAAGTAATTAAAGGGGAAAGCCTATTTATACAAACGGGTTGTGAAAGCTGTCATAAGCAGACACTGAAGACAGATTTTTCTACTATCGCTCCATTATCAAACAAAACATTTCATCCTTATACAGATCTGTTGTTACATGACATGGGACCGGGATTAGATGATGGTTATACTGAGGGTAGTGCAACAACGGCTGAATGGAGAACTCCACCGCTTTGGGGATTGGGTTTGTCTCCGAATTCGCAAGGAGGGAAGTATTTTCTACTGCATGATGGTAGGGCAAAGAGTATTGAAGAAGCCATAGTCCTGCATGGAGGCGAAGCACAGCAGAGTAGAAATAGGTTCATACAACTTTCAACACAAGAGAAAAACAACCTATTGAAATTTTTAGCATCACTGTAGTATTTTGAACAGATGAACAGATGAACAGAAAAGACTTTATACTTAGATCCTGTACAGCTTGCCTTGGCGCATCATCTGTGGCAACAGTTTTGAGTGCTTGCGCAACTACCAAATTTTCAACTGGTAAGTTACTCAAAGACGGCATCGTAATAGATAAACAAGAGTTTCTCATTAAGGAAAGTGATCAACATCGCTTATACATCGTCGTACGTAATGAGGCGTTGGTGTTCCCGATTTGTGTGTACCGGTTTAGCGATCAAGACTATTCAGCTATCTGGATGCAATGTGCGCATCAGGGAGCCGAACTTAATGTAGCAGGTGAGTACCTACAGTGTCCGGCACATGGTAGTGAGTACGATAATCGCGGTAAAGTAACCAACGGACCTGCCGACAGCAACCTGCGAACTTTCCCTGTAACGATCAATAACAACGAACTATTCATTGACTTGAGAAAAATATGAGACTATTTATTTTCTTACTGACAGTTGTTTTCTTTTCCTCAACTGCTATTGCACAGATAGACCCTGTGTTACTTCGCAGCATGGCAAAAGACACATCGGGTATGCTATTAAACATGGATGCCGTGTATAACCGACCTTTTCTTCAGTCCGGTAAATTTCCTGTCGCATTGGGTGGTTATGCGGAAGCCAATTATCAATACTTCCAGAAAGATGGGATTTCAGAGGGTCACCAGTTTCAAATGAGAAGACTGACTTTATTTGTTTCCTCCTCTATTTCCAAAAGGATAAAATTTTTAAGTGAAATAGAATTTGAAGATGGTACCAAAGAAATCAATATTGAATTTGGATCTGTTGATTTTGAATTTGCGCCTCTCTTTAATTTGAGGGGCGGCATTGTCATGAACCCGATCGGTGCATTTAATCAAAATCATGATGGACCTAAATGGGAATTTATTGACCGCCCAGTGTCAGCCACTCAAATGCTCCCAGCTACCTGGAGCAATATCGGTTTTGGTTTGTTTGGAAAAAAATATACCAAGGATTGGGTGTATGCGTATGAGGCATACCTCACCAATGGGTTCGATGATCAAATCATTGACAATGCAGAGAGCAAAACATTCCTGCCAGCCAGTAAAGCAAACAAAAACCGATTTGAAGAAAGCGCTAATGGTAGCCCATTGTTCACCGGTAAAGTTGCCATCAGAAATAGGAGGATAGGTGAATTAGGGTTATCTTATATGGGAGGCATTTATAATAAATACCAAGCTGATGGATTGCTATTGGATAAAAAAAGAAGGGTCGATGTATTTGCGATCGACTTTAATACCAGTCTTCCCAACATCAACACTTTTATCAATGCCGAATGGGCCTGGGTAAAGGTAGATGTACCTGAAACCTATACTGAACAGTTTGGCAGAAAACAGCAAGGCGGCTTTATTGATATTGTGCAACCTATTTTTAAGCAAGCTTTGTTTGGTTTTGAACAATCAGTTATCCATGCAGCCTTGCGTATTGAGTATGTGGATTGGAATAAAGGAAAGTTTAAGTCAACAGGTGATAATATTCGTGATGAGTTGTTTTCCCTTGTTCCAGCCATCAGTTGGCGACCCACGGCACAAACAGTGATTCGATTCAACTATCGTTACAACTGGCAAAAAGATATCTTAGGTAATCCGCCATCTAAGCTAGCAGGGTTCCAGTTTGGGGTGAGTACTTACTTTTAATGGTTTGTTGGATGGATAATCCACATGACATACTCCCACCGCAAACAAAACGTCATTACGATGTAATGCAGTTCCTGCATCATTCGAATCATTATCCAAACATTTTGATTTCACTATTCAATCACTGTTGCTGTGACTTTATGTGCGTTTTAATAAACAGGATTTATTCTTTTCTTGCATCATTTTATGAAGGTCAACTCACTATTCACCCTAAGTTTGTAGTCTAGCCGGTCTGCCACTTTTTTGTTGCGCTTGCCGTATCGACGCATAAGACCAGCGCGTGCTAACTTATCCAACAAAATAGCATCATCTTCTTTTGAGCCACCGAATACCTGTCTTGTTTTATCCGTATGAAAATCCATGTCAATGGAACAAGCATCGAGTAGTTTGTAGGTATTGGTAACGAGGGTAGGGTAGCGTTGACATCGAGCTAATAGTTTCGAGGGACTCACGAAGGTGTCTTCTCGATTACAACAAGTATTGGGATCTAATTGTGAGAGCAAAATATTCTGATCAATCGCACGTAATAAACAATGCAAGTAGAAATGTTCTTTGTCTTGCACCACAACCGGTTGATGAATCACATGGTATTCAGTTGGTGTGAAATTGTACCATGATGGTAGATCGTATGGTTTTACGCCAATTCGTTCATTGGGTTTTAAGTCGATCATATTTTTTGATTCATTGGGGTAGATGACAAAGACATCTTCCGGTGCATTAGGAGCAGCAGGGAAATCGATTTTGTTTATCAAGTGATGTGACAGAAACTCATTTAGCCATTGGAGACCGTTATTATTTTTAGCGATGATCAAATAACAATGCGAATGATTGTTTCTTATGTCGACACCGAGAACAGGTTTGATACCAGCTTCCCGACAAAGTTTTACGAATTCCCAGTGGTCGTAGGTGGAGTTGATGTTGCATAGAGCTAGTGTTGAAATGCCATGTTCGATAGATGCTTCTATGAGTTGGGTAGTTGATAGCGTACCGAAACAGAATGAATAATATGTCTTGCAGTTGATATACACGGTGTCAACTTTACTAAAAAAATTAGCAAAATTGTAAAAAAATACATATCTAAATGATAATCAATGATTTATAAAATGGTATTCTTTAAATTTAGATGCTGTATATTAGCATTCCCCCAGTATATTATTGATATCTCTGCAATAATCTGAAGATTATAATAGAGCGTATTGTAACCTGTAATAGATTATCATCGTGACACTCTTTATCCTTTTAATGATTTTATTTTTCATTTTACTTATGTTTTCTGGAAAGAAACAGCAGAAAAAGATTTTTCAAGTATCCAACTCAATTACACCGGAGCATCTTATTTACAGTTCTGCAGATGATAATGTAATCGATGTCTCGGATCAAAGATTTCCTATTCAAAATTTTCAAACTGGTCTGGTAAAATATGATGGTACCATACCTGTCTGGCCTCACAGGTATATTTATTCTTATGATGAAATTATTTATGCAAATGATGAGCAGAAGACATTCTATGAACTTTTCCGATATAAGTTCTTAAAAGGTCAGTTTATTGATATTCAGGGTAATAGTAACTATGTCTTTATTCTATTATTTCATTTACTAAATGACTATGATGGTCATAAAAATTTGGTGAAAATTAAAAGTCAATTACAGGATATTGTAAAATACTATCCGGTTACTGCCAGATATGCTTTCACATTTCTCTCACGTAAGTTATCACAATCAGGCGCAGTAGCTGAGGCCCTTGAGGTGAATGCTATGGGTTTCGAGCAATCCTATAATTACGAAGCAAATTATTGGGGTTTAGGAACAAAGTATAAGGCAAAGCTAAATCTAACTGAAGAGGATGTTAAGATTTTAAATCGAATCGGTTATTATGATAATGTTTTTTTTGACATTGAGTTTTGTAAGATTGAAATACTTCGATTGTTTATTCGTATTATTCATCAATTAGAGATTGATTTTTCAAAAGAAGGTATAAAACAAGAATCAATTTTTAATGAAGTAGCCGATTTGATCTTAAAGAAGCACTATAAATTTAGACAGGATAGTTGGAATTATCGTAATACTCTTGATGCCGCAAAAGCTGATATTTTTCTGATTATTATGAAAGTATCTGAAAATGTAATCAGGGAACAATTTGGACATAAACGAAAGGTAAACACTGAAAATTTTGACAATCAGCAATTAAAGGATTTCTTGCGAGAGAAACTTTTAAATAGAATAGATAGAATCATCCCATTATTCATTCCTCAGATTTTGGTTCCAGATCAACCCACCGAAAGAGAATTGTACGCACAGAATGTAACCCGGTGGAAATTGCGATTCGATCAGCTTACTGCAAAGATAGACGTGATCGGTTCGAATGGATTTATTGATGAAATTGTCAAATTGGGAGAATTGAATAAACGCAATCCTTCTGTTGAGAATATCTTTTTTGAAGCATCAAAATTTATAGCAAAAAAAGATAAAACAGCTGCTTTGATATTGTATGTACATTATTTATACCATGACTTAAAGTCTTCCACTTTTGATAATAAGCAATTGACTAAGACTATTCAAAAAAGTCTTTTTTCATCAAATGAGCAGCTTCATTCATTCGAAGAAATAGTTAGTTCGTTAATCAAGAACCATGATTTGAATGCTGCTGTTGAAATGGTTTCCAATTTTTATACGCCCAAGAGAAAGAAAATTGAATTAAATAGGTCAGTAATAGAAGAAGTAAAAGAAAAGCATAGTGATACAATAGAACTATTAAATGAATATTTAAAAGATGAATTTGAGAATGAGGAAATAGTAATTAAGGGAAGAGAGATCAATGATACTGAGTTGGAACTTGAAATTGCAGATAAGCAAAAAGTAATCCCTGCTTCATTATATCGTACTGATCTCCAGTTTACTTATGCCCAGATTCTGTTATTGAATCTTTTTGCAAAGAATAACTTTGAATTACCTGTATCTGACGTTGAAGATTTTTCGAAGATAAATAATGTATTTCGAAATTCGCTTATAGAAAGTGTAAACGATCTTTGTTATGAGTTATTGGATGATCTGTTAATTGAAGAAGAAGATGACATATATATTATTCAACCAAATTATTATGATAGAATTTTAGCTTTATGATAGAAAATATTAAACCAAAAGAGGCTACTTCAATTATCAATTCATTACTTAGTGGTGTTGTTCCCAAAATTGGTGTTCAACACATTGCCGTTGGTCGATCATCTGAAATAGCAGCATTTGTTGATGCACTAAATGATGTCAAGAATGGGCATAGTATGGTTAAATTTTGGATTGGAGACTTTGGGTCTGGAAAGTCATTTATACTTCATCTATTGAATACTGTAGCACTAAAACAAAAATTTGTTGTTGCTAATGCAGACTTTACACCCGATAATCGATTGTATTCAAATGATGGGAAAGCCACAGTATTGTATTCGGCTATCATGGATAACATTTCCATACAAACGAAACCCGAAGGAGGGGCATTATCCACATTGATGGAAAAGTGGATAGAACAGGTTATTCAAGTTACTGCACAGACGCATAATATACCTCTATCTGCAATACGCGGAGATTCTTATTTGGATTTAATTCAACAGTCCATCATGAAAACCATTAATGAATTGACAGATGTAGGAGGATATGATTTCGGAACCGTGGTCATGAAATATTATGAAGGCTATATCAAAGATGATGAGCAGTTAAGGAGAAATGCATTAAAGTGGTTAAAGGGTGAGTATAATACTAAAACAGAGGCAAAACAGGATTTAGGTGTTCGGGAAATTATCAATGACTTGAACTATTATGATATGCTTAAGAATTTCACCAAATTATTTGTGAGTATGGGATATAGTGGTTTTATGATTAATCTAGATGAAGCTATCAATCTTTATAAGATATCTACATCTGTTATGCGTGAAAAGAATTATGAAAAGATTTTGACAATTTACAATGACTGTTTTCAAGGAAAAATATCTAATCTCTTTATCAATTTTGCTGGAACCAAAGAGTTTTTAGAAAATGAGCGAAGAGGACTGTTCAGTTATTCAGCCTTAAAATCAAGGCTGGAAACTAATAAGTATGAAACCGATGAGATAAGGGATTTTGCACAACCTGTTATACGGCTAACGCCACTTGATCACAATGAAATATTTGTGTTACTCAAAAATTTGAAACTTATATTTGATTTTAATTACAAAGTTTTCATAAATATTACAGATGATGAAATTCATCAGTTTATGGAGGAGTTATATAATAAGCCTGGTGCGAGTGAATTTTTAACTCCACGAGAGGTGATCAGAGACTTTCTTAATATCCTCAATTTAATTCGACAAAATCCAGCTATTGATAAGGCCAAATTATTTGGCGAAATCGAAATTCAAGATGAGCGACCTAGTATTACTTTAGATAATATTGAAGAAATATAATGTCATTTGATTTATTATCTGAACCAATAAGGCGATATATCCGCGATAAACGGTGGGAGGAGTTGCGCCCAATACAAAATGCTGCCATACAGAAAATTCTATCTTCAGATCAGCATTATATTTTAGCATCCAGAACAGCATCCGGAAAAACAGAAGCTGCATTTTTGCCTATTCTTTCGAAAGTAAATTTTTATGATACTGGCGTTCAGGTATTATATATATCTCCATTAATTGCACTGATCAATGATCAGTTTGTTCGTATCGAAGAACTATGTAAGTATTTAGAAGTTACCATAACTAAATGGCATGGTGAAGCTAGTCGGTCCTCAAAAGAGAAATTACTAAAGAATCCGGAAGGTATCGTTTTGATTACTCCAGAGTCGATTGAGGCAATGTTTGTTAATAAACCATATCATGTTAAACAATTATTTTCAAACCTCAAATATGTTGTGATTGACGAAATTCATTCCTTTATTGGAACGGATCGAGGTATTCAATTGCAATCACTTCTATATCGGTTAAAATATATTACAAATCATTCGTTTTCAATAGTAGGCCTATCTGCTACAATTGGGGATTATATAGCAGCAAAGAAATTCACTGGCGAGTCTAGCAATACTACAGTATTGCTAGATAAAACTGGCAAAGAAGTAAATGCTGTTTTTCGTTATTTTTCTAATGATAAAGCTGTTTTGCCTATAGAATTGATGACGAATTTGTATCATGAAACTAAAAATAATAAAGTCCTCATTTTTCCTAATAGTCGCGGTAAGGCGGAAGAGATTGCTGTAGGACTATTAAAATTATCAAAAAGGCTTGGTGGGCATGCCAACTACTTTTCACATCACTCCTCTGTACATAAGGAGGTAAGGGAATTTATTGAGTCATTTGCAAAAAATAATGTTTACCATAATTTCTGTATTTCTTGTACATCGACGTTAGAGTTAGGAATTGATATCGGGACTGTAGATGAGGTTGTACAGCTTGATGCTACTTATAGTATTGCTTCATTGATTCAGCGAGTTGGTAGAAGTGGCAGAAAAAATGGGGCTGCTAGTAATTTATTTCTTTATGCGACAGATAAATGGAGTCTTTTGCAGTCCCTTGCATGTTGGACTTTGTATAAAGAAGGGTTCATTGAACCTCCACAAGTAAGTGAATGTCCTTATGATATTTTAGTGCATCAAATTCTTTCGATTGTTAAGAGTTATTCTGGGATTAACTATGAAGATTTATTAAACGAAATAGCGGGGAATATTGCATTTTCAAATATTCCTGATAATGAAATTAATGAGATCGTTCAACATTTGATATCTATTGACCAACTTGAGAAATTGAATCGCGAAATAATCCTCGGTATCGAGGGAGAAAAAATTGTCAATAGTAGAGATTTTTATAGCGTCTTTAAGGCAGAAGAGAACTATAAGGTTATAAATGGGGGAGTATCTATTGGTGAAATTCCTTTTTCTACTCAAATAATTGTGGGGGAGAATATTTTTTTAGCAGCTCGTATCTGGAAAATTCAATATGTTGACCACGAAGTTAAGAGGATAGAAGTCGGTAAGGCAAATGATGGTAAGGCGCCTCTTTTCCCTGGCGGTGAGGGTATTGTACATGATCGGATACGCTCGAGAATGTTTGAATTAATGTATACAAATGATGAGTACGATTTTTTGGATGAGAATGCTATGGAAGAAATTCGACTACTTAGAAGAGATTTTTCAATATACCCCATCTCAGAAATCATTATGGAACGCCCATTATTTGAAGATGTTAAGCAATGTATAATCTATACCTTTTCAGGAACTAGGGTAAACCGAACTTTGAAATTACTTTTTGATATGAGTGGAGTAAAATCTATTTATGATGATAAGCCCAGTACAATTGAGATTTCACTTAGTTCAAATGATTTAGTGAAAGTTTGGAAACATCTATCTCAGAGTAATGAAGCCATTGATTTGTTTCTTAATCAGCAATTTGAACAAAATCCATCTTTAATTGATTTTTCTAAATGGGGGTATTTACTACCTATAAGATTCCAAATCAAATTATTAAAGGAAAAATATTACGACTTTCAGAATATTGACTTCTTGCTTTCTTCTAATTTGATTGTAAATAATAGAAATTAGACTTACTTAGGGATTAGCTTTTTTTATTTGCTGAAACAAACAATGAAGCAACATACGCGGTAAAAATTCCGAATAGTCCTACACCAGTTGTCATTAGTAGTGCTGCAATTATTCGTCCTTCTGTTGTAACCGGAAATCGATCTCCATATCCAACAGTTGTAATAGTTACATAAGCCCACCAAATAGCATCTTCCGCAGTTTTAATATTACTCTCCGGATCTTTTTCTACTTGGAGAATGGCAATGGAAGAGAAGATGACCATTAGAATTGAAATCAATATAGCTGATCCTAAAGTACTTTTCATTCGTCCTTTAAAAACAAAACGAACCAAATGTGTAGTAGAGCGAAATGCTCGTAAGATTCTGATTATTCTTACAAGCCGAATTAATCTACCAGTTCTTAATATATCGATTGATGGAATGCTTGCTAATAAATCAATCCATCCCCATTTAAGGTATGCTAATTTACTTTTTGCTGTAAGTAGCCTATATAGAAATTCAATTAAAAAGAAACCACAAATGCAATTATCAATAAACTGTAATAATTTTGATGTTTCAGGAGGAAGTTTGACTATAGTATCAATTAATAATGCAACTAGAACATATGATGATAGAATAAGTACCATCAGATGAAGTATATCTACCTTTTGTTCTTGCGATTTGATTTCTTGTATACTCATATGATTACTTAAGGTGATTTAACTTTTCTAGATATATAATTTAATTAATCGAAGGCATCCGAAAATTCATCTGTTAGCTTTTGCGATAACTCAATAATGTCGTCATATTCAATCTGTATAATTGAGTTCTTGTTTTTTTCAACCTCTAACTTTGCAGCCTTAGTAGTCCCTCTGGTATTTATTAATATGATTTTTCTGTTTAATTCATTAGCACCATCAATTAAAGATTTAGCAATATCCTGTCTTAATGGTTTATTCTCCTTTAAATGAAAAATCAAATATTTTTCTTCTCTGTAAGTAAAACCAAGTAGAATTGATTGTGATTTAGGTGAAATTGTAACAGCTTCCAAGGATATGCCATTTCTTTGTAAAGCATCTTCAATTGATTTATCTGCAATTAGGTATTTAAGAATGAACTCAAGATCTTCCCTGTATTTTTTATATAAAGTCGATATTACTGATATACCTAGATTCACAATAAGAAGAATAATTCCAACACTAACTATAAGAATCGGAAGTAGGAGACTTTTGGTTATTAAATGTATATATATAATATAGCTTACCACTAGAATTATATATAAATTCCACAAATAAGACAAATTGTCTTCCATTTGTTGTACTGGATGTTCTTCATCTTCTTTTAATTTACTTGTAAACAAGTCGAAAACTTTATCTGTATTTTCTCCCGCTTGAAATCTAGAGAATTGATTGTTATAAGTAATTATTTTTAACCATTTTAGAACTTTTATCAAAGTATTATTTCTAGAGAAATCGACGATTTGGTCTATATCAGCATCAGTGATTTTTGGATTTAATAGTTTTAAAATACTGTTTGTTATTATTGGTAAGACGTGAAAAAGTGAAATGTTGCAGATGAAAAATATAAAAATGGCAATTAGCGCATAGCCACTAGTGAAATATATAAACCATTCTGATGGATTCAGAGGGTTAATTAGGCTAAAGTCTGAAACGAAAAGTTCAAAAAAATTTGCAGAAACAAATAGTGTAAAAGTATACTGAGTTAGTTTTAAGAGTATTTTATCTAGTTTATTCTCTTCCTCGGTAAGAAGTTTTATAAGTTCAAACATATTCTGATTTTCTCTTTAAATATACAAAATAATTCATGTGTCTTAGGCAATTTATAAATCCTATAATGGTAAACTGCTCCTTAGATTCGTTAAATACTTTTGTATATCAGAAAAAAAACGTACTTAAACTACCCTATATTAATATTGATGAGGTCTAATAGAAATAACCTATATACTTCAATATGAATAAAGTTATTCTAGTTGCCCTTATGTTATCATCTTTAGTTGTAATTGCTGCGGCACAGCAGGTCAAGTGGGAATTTGATTCCGTCAAACAACCAAATGGGAAGTATTTATTATCGGTTACTGCAAAAATATCCCCAGAGTGGCATCTATATTCTATGACAAGTCCAGCTAATGGTCCTACTCCAACGAAGATTAGATTTAATAATCATCCATTAATAAAGCTCGAGGGTGGTGTCAAAGAAAAAGGGGATATGATCCGGCACTATGAGGAGGTTTTTGATATGACTGTTCTTTACTTTGAAGAAAGCGTTGAATACACTCAATTATTAAGATTGAATGGTAAAGAAGGGGTAAAAACAAATATTACTGGAACTATTGAATATATGCTTTGTACTAATGGGATGTGTTTGCCTCCGACAAAAGAAAAGTTTTCCATTGCATTACATTAGATTGATAGTTTATTTCCTCTGTATTTGTTTATTTGAGATAGGACGATGCCAGAGGTATAAGTATAAGAAATTGCCTTACGAATCTTTTTCTATTGTAAAGTATAATGTAGAAGTAAATGTCATCAAAATACGTTACATAAAGTTGAATCAAGTCATAGCTCTAATGAGTAGTGAAGGCGCTTGCAAAATGGATTTGCTATTTGATAAAGATGTTTAAAGTGATTATGGAAGGATTCGAGTATGGTTTGAAACATTAAGCCAAAGCGATGAAGACAACCTTCGTAAGAAATTAAACGATAAAATTGCTGAGTTTAAGTTCTCTATAAACCGTATTGGAATTAGGTGATTAGTTTTCTCATGTGTATTTTTTAGAAGAATGCACCACCGGGTTTGTATATACTTACCCGGTTTTTATAACAATTAACTGCACTTGCATAATTACTTGCTTGAATGAAAAGAATCTATTTGGATAATGCTTCCACCACACCAATCATTCCTGAAGTTGTGGACGTAATGATGCCTTATTTATCAGACCATTTTGGTAACCCATCTGCCAAATATTTGGAAGGCAGGAATGCAAGAATGGCTGTTGAAAATGCGCGTAAACAAATTGCTCTTTGCTTAAGTACACATCCCTCACAAATTATTTTTACCTCAGGTGGGACAGAGGCAAATAATCTAGCACTTCGAGGAGTCATTAAGGCAAGGAAAATTACTGTAGTCATTAGTTCACCAATCGAGCATGCAAGTGTTTTGAAAACTCTTTATGATTTATCAAGCGCTGGGTTTGTTAAACTACAAATGGTTGATATTACTATAGAGGGTATACCTGATTATTGTCACTTGGAAAAGCTTCTACAAGCTAATACAAATGAAAACATTTTGGTATCATTGATGCATGGGAATAATGAGATTGGGTCGGTTATTGACCTAGAATTAGTAGGTAAACTGTCAAAACAATACCGAGCCTATTTTCATACTAATGCTGTTCAAACAATTGCCTATTATTCAATGGATCTTTCGGACCCACCATTTGATCTATTGACCGCTTCGGCACACAAATTTCATGGACCTAAGGGAGTTGGGTTCCTTTGGGTTAAAAAGGATCTTGGATTACATTCCATACAAACGGGGGGTAGTCAGGAAAATGGAATGAGGGCTGGTACTGAACAAGTAGCAGGTATTGTAGGTATGGCAAAGGCATTACAGCTCTCCATGGAATGTTACCCAACCGCAATAAAGCACATTCAACAATTGAATATTCAATTATGTGACGGGTTAACAAGAATAGGAGGGAAGGTCAATGGCATGAAAAATGCGAAAGGGTTATGCTCTATAGTGAACATGCAGTTTGAGAACAATTTACAATCTCAAAATTTATTAATGGAGCTAGATTCTGCCGGCATTTCAGTTGGAAGTGGTGTAGCGGCTACTATTGGGGTTTCATCTAAAATAGGGGTAAAAATTATTTCAGATGATTTTATCAATATTCGCTTCTCGTTTTCAAGACTTAATAACAGTGGTGAGATATTTCGTGTTTTAAGTATCGTAGAATATCAACTAAACGGTAATGCTATTTGGGAACAAGCGCTAACAATATGAAACCTTTTATATCATATTTGAGAAGGTCATAATTGTGTATATGGGCTGATGTTGGAAATAACAATCGCAACTTAACCGATTATTTTATAGGGTGCTGTCCTTTTGTAGAATAACCATTTTCTCATGTGTATGCTTTTACATACACACCCGGATTCGTTTCTACGATGTCCGGCTTTTTAACTTAAACAGTATGTCTATTTGTTGAAAAGTACATGCACTTGCAAGACTGACAATAACAGTTGTGTTGATCTTGGGTAAGCAACAGGTGCATGGGAATTCAATTCTCAGCCGTGGCAGTCTCTCGTGCCAAGCGGGGTATATTCATACCCCGCTATTTTATGGCATATATACATACGCCATTTTAAATCATTACATTAAGTAACTTTCCTCAATTAATTTGATTTCCCTAATTTGGCGGCTGGACATGTGCAGCTTTTTTAGTTTGCGAACAGTCTTTTGTTTAACCTCATGTATCAAGTGCATTCTTCTATATCGTTGGACCTGATCCATCAGGTTGCTGCTGGTGAACATCTTGCATTTGAGCAATTTTTCTATCATTACAAGTCATATGTATATAGCATCGCACTTAAGTTTACACATAATGAAACTCTAGGAGAGGAAATTGTACAAGATGTTTTTGTGCGTGTTTGGAAATACCGTGAAAAACTACCTGAAGTACAGGATATCGATGCATGGATGCGCACCGTTACTAAAAACAGATGTCTTACAGAACTGAAAAGGTTGGCTAAGGATGCACAAGGCAAAAAAGAATATTTTAATTGGCAACCTTCTGAATGGCTATCCCCCAATAGTAATGGGCAAAATACAGATCAGCTCTTGCAAAATGCCATCTCAAGACTAACCCCCCAGCAGCAAAGAGTATTTGAATTGTCCTTTTTGGAAGGGATGAAAAGAGATCAGATCGCTGAATTATTGGACATTAGTCCAGCGACTGTAGGCGTCCATTTAAAACTGGCAGCTAGGTCGGTTCGTGCATTTTTGACCAATCAAAGTGACCTTGCAGTATTGTTACTTATCCTTTATTCATAAGGTGTTTTAGGCAATTCCTATATTTTTTTTCTGTTAACTACTCATTTTTTCATTCATTGAAGTCATTTGTCATATGGCATCATCTAGATTGGAACAACTGTTTAAGGGGTATTTAACCCAATCGCTTACTCCAGAAGAGAAGGTTGAATTCTATTCGCTCGTGAATGATGACAATCATGCAGAACAGTTGCGGGATTTGGTTGATCAGGTGGAGCTTGACTCAGGTGATTTAGTAGACTTAAATGAAGAAAGTGCTAAAGAAATTCTAGATGCGATCTTATCACTTCAAAAGCAGACAATTGTTCGAAAAATATGGTGGAGGTATGTAGCTGCAGCTTGCATTATCGCATTGATGGTAGTAAGCGGAATATGGCTTATTCCTCAAAAGCATGAGGTTCAGCAAGACCTTGTTCAAAATTCTATCATAACCCCAGGAACTAATAAGGCAATTCTTATTACCGGTGAAGGTCAAGAAATGGTTTTAGATGGTAAGGGAAATATGAAAATTGGAAATGTCCATATTCAGGATGGAGTTGCAACTTATCATGAAGGCAATGTGGTTGCTTTTAATACCTTAAAAACACCAAGAGGGGGGCAGTTTCAGGTGATCCTTCCTGATGGTACACATGTATGGATCAATTCTGCTTCACAACTGCGTTATCCAACCGCCTTCACAGGATCAGCTAGAATGGTTGAGTTAGTGGGTGAGGCATATTTTGAAGTTGCAAAAAATGCTCAACAGCCATTTATCGTAAAAACAGTTACCGATCAGATTGAAGTTTTGGGAACTCATTTTAATATCAATGCTTATGTGGATGAGGGTGCAGTAAGAACAACATTAGCAGAAGGTAAGGTTAAAATTGGTCAATTGATTTTGCGTCCAGGTCAACAGCATCAATCCGGCAAATTAACTGATGCTGATTTAGATCAAGTATTAGCCTGGAAAAATGGACGGATGGTCTACCACGATGTCGCAATCGATGGAATCCTGAGAGCCATTGGAAGATGGTACGATGTAGAAATTGAGATTAAGGGGAATTTAGGAAATCAAAGTTTCTATTTTGAAGTTTCTCGCTCCGCTACCTTAAATGAATTGGTAAAAGTGCTTGAGCTAAACGGATTGAATTGCCGTATTGATGCTGCAAATAAAAAGCTAATCGTGCAACCTAAATAAAACAAAACCGCTCCGGGTCGTAACCGAAGCGGGGATGTAGGTTCACTTTTTATAATGCCCGTAAAGACATATTTGTTAACCTACAAACCAAAGCTATGCATTTTGCTGCTTTCGGCAAATTAATGCCGTACCCTATCACTAAAACGCTGTTGCGTATGAAATTAACAGCCATTTTACTCTTTCTTTTTGCCTTGCAATCCATGGCAGAGTCCTTTGCACAAGTCACAATCAAAGAAAAAAATGCGACGCTTGAGAAAGTGTTACAAACCATTAAAAAACAAAGTGGCTATGATCTGGTCTATCAAAAGGAAATGGTGAGGTCAAAAGGAAAACCTGTGGCAGTTAATTTATCAAACGTTACACTTTCAACTGCCCTTGAATTGATTTTTAAAGATCAGGATTTAGACTATGAATTGGTTGGTAAAATTATTACTGTTCGGGAAAAGAACGAAAAAACCGCTACAATATTAAGCTCTGGAATTAATTCCGGGGATGTATCCAATCCATTGTTGCCTATTGATATAAATGGAACAGTGAAGGATGAATTCGGCAAGCCTGTAGTAGGTGCTAGTGTGCAGGTTAAAGGAACAAATAATGGTACGACTACTAATAATGATGGAAAGTTTATTTTGACCAGTGTTGATGATAAAGCGACTCTTGTGATTAGTGCGGTGAATATCGAGACAAGTGAGGTTGGAGTTAACGGACGGAAAGAGATCAACTTGGTTGTGAAAATGAAGGTCGGTAAATTGGAAGATGTGGAAATTACTACTGTTAGTACTGGCTACCAGCAATTACCAAAGGAGCGGGCAACCGGATCGTTTACCCAAATTGGTAGCAAACTGTATAATGAACAGGTTGGAACTAACGTGCTGGAAAGACTAAAATACATTTCTAACGGAGTTTCGGTTTTTCCTCAGAGTATAGGAACGTCTGCAAAGGATCAGCTTATTATCAGGGGAATCAGTACACTTACAATGTCAATTCAAAAGCCGCTTATAATCGTTGATAATTTTGAATACCAGGGCGACTTATCCAACATCAACCCGAACGATATTGAAAATGTTACTTTTCTGAAAGATGCTGCTGCTAGTTCAATATGGGGCGCAAAAGCGGCTAACGGAGTGATAGTGTTAACCACAAAAAAAGGGAGGTATAATCAAAAAACAACTGTTGAGTTCAGCAGTAATTTTTCCATTACAGAGAAACCTGATCTGTTTTATCAGCAATCCATTTCTTCGGCTGACCTCATTGATGTTGAAACTTTTTTATTTGGTAAACAATTTCGTTTTGCCGACACATTGAGTAATCAGCGCCTGCCCTTTTCACCAGTATATGAAATTCTCTTTAAGCGTAGAAATGGATTGATTTCTGCTGCTGATTCTACTTTACAGATCAACGCCCTGAAAAAGCATGATATTCGCAATGACTTCCTAAAATACATGTATAGAAAAGCTGTCAGTCAGCAATATGCTGCCAGCGTAAGGGGAGGTTCAGGTAATATCAATTGGTTATTTTCAGCAGGGTTCGATAAAAATATCAGCGAGCTGGATGCAATTTACAACCGTACCAATTTACGGTTTGATAATACTTATAAGGTCTCGAGCAAAATAGAAATTAGTTCCTCAGTTTTTTATACCAACAGTAAAACAGTAAGTGGTAAACCCGCCTATGGGTCAATTGGCACAGCACCTGTATACACTAAGCTAGCAGATGAAAACGGCAATGCTCTACCCTTATACACTTATTACAGACAGGGTTATATCGATACCCTCGGAGGAGGAAAATTACTTGATTGGCGGTATTATCCACTTGAAAATTACCGTCACGAACGAAGCAACGGTAATATTGAGAATATCAATGGGGCATTCGCTTTTAGCTATAGACCCCTTTCAGGACTCAGTGTTGATGTAAAATATAGATATGAAAAACAACATTCTGATCTAAAAACACTTTATGATTTACAGAGCTACTATACAAGAAATATGGTCAACAGATTTTCGCAATTAAATCGAAGCACAGGTAATGTTACCTATAAAGTTCCACGTGGAGATATTTTTGATGAAACTAACGCTATTACCACTGCACAAAATTTGCGTACGCAAGTTGGCTATAATAATAGATGGAAGCAACAAGAAGTAAGTATTATAGCAGGTATGGAGTCAAGTGAAGCTATCAGGGAATTCACTGTACGCCGTACATATGGTTATAATGCAGATATACTCACCTATTCAAATGTTGATTACACAACCTTTTATCCATTGTTTATAGCAGGTGCCGATTTTATTGGTAACCCTGCAAGATTTGGTAAAACCAATAACCGTTTTGTTTCCTTCTTTGGGAATGCAGCCTACACTTACAATAATAAATACACCGTATCCGGTAGTATGCGAAGGGATGCCTCAAATATTTTTGGTGTTGCCACCAATGATAAATGGAAGCCATTATGGTCAACTGGTTTGAGCTGGAATATAGATCGTGAATCTTTTTATAAAATTAAATGGCTACCCAACCTGAAGTTAAGGATAACCTATGGGCACCAGGGAAACCTTGATCCATCTAAGGTAAGTGCCACTACCATTAGTTACAACGGTACTACGTTTTACAATGCACCTTATAGTTCTATTTCCAATTTTGTAAATCCTGAATTACGTTGGGAGCAGGTAGCTATGTTGAATACCGGAATTGATTTTGCGTTGCCCAACAAAAGAATTAGCGGGACAATTGAATGGTATTACAAACAAGTAACAGATCTGTACGGTCCATCAATAATAGATGCGACTACCGGACTTAGCACAACTACTTTAACGAAAAATATCGGCTCATTAAAAGGCAACGGAATAGATGTGCAGATCAATACAGTAAATATTGAGAGGCCTGTACGATGGACAACCGATTTCATCTTTAATACCTACAACGATAAAATAACTAAATACTATGATCCTAATGAACTCAAGCCAAGTGGGCTAGTTGGTAATGGTGGTGGTATTGAAGGCTATCCTTCCTTTTATCTGTCCGTTTACCGCTGGGCTGGTCTTGACCCATCCAATGGAGATCCAATGGGTTATCTAAACGGTCAAGTAAGTAAAAACTGGGCAGCAATTACCGGTACAAACAGCACCATGGCAGATATAAAATTCGTTGGGCCAAGACTTCCAACTGTCTTTGGCTCAATAGGCAATTCTTTCAGCTGGAAAAATATTGCAGTATCAGCAAGAATTTCTTATCGGTTTCGTTACTTTTTTTTACGTCCATCCATTGAGTATGGCAATCTCATCAACCAGTTACGTGGACATACTGATTATGCTAATCGCTGGCAAAAACCAGGAGATGAACGTTTCACCAGTATTCCTTCATTTGTCTATCCATCAAATTCAGCACGCAATACTTTTTATCAATACTCAGAAGCATTGGTAACGAAGGGTGATCATATACGGGTTCAATATGTCAACGTGAGTTATTCTATTGATCAAAATAAGATTAAACGATTGCCGTTGGCTGGGTTACAGTTATTTTTCGTTGTAAATAATCTAGGTATTATTTGGAAAGCAAACAAATATGGCCTTGATCCGGACTATGTTAACGTGCCACCAGCCAAAACCTATGCATTCGGTTTTAGAGCAAATTTCTAACTTAAAAACTTTATACTTTATGTTTAATAATAATAACAAGGTGCGCTTTATATTACTTGCCTTTTTATGCTTCAGTATATTGATGGGGTGTAAAAAATATCTTGAAGCTAAACAGGATCAAAGTCTTGTAATACTTCAAACCGTTGGTGACCTACAGTCTATACTCGACGATTATTTTTTCATTAATTCAAATTGGCCTGCTGCTGGTGAAGTAAGTGCAGATGATTATTACCTCTTATATAGTTCATGGCAAAGCAGAAATGAATTTATCCAAAGAACTTATCTATGGGCTGCTGAAAGATTGTTTGCACCCGGGGGTAATAATGAATGGTCAACATGCTACAAGCAGGCATATAGGGCAAATATTGTTCTGTCAGAAATTGATCGTATTAAAAGAGAGCCCGGTGATCAAGCATCATGGCAAAATGCCAAAGGTTCCGCTCTTTTTTTACGAGGTATTAGCTTTGCACAGGTAGCCTGGATTTGGTCTCTTGCTTATGATAAAAATACAGCTACTGTTGATAAAGGAATTCCATTACGCATTGATCCTGACTTTAATCTCACTTCAACCAGATCAAATGTTGCAGACACATATGAACAGATCACCAGAGATTTAAAACAAGCTGCTGATCTTTTGCCGGTTACTCCAGTGCATGTGTTACGCCCATCGCGTACTGCTGCATACGGATGGCTAGCTCGCGTGTATCTTTCAATGGGGCAATACGATAGTGCATTTGTCTATGCTGATAATTATTTGCAGCTTCGTAATTCTCTTATGGATTTTAATCAACTTGATGCCTCCTCTGCAAGTCCAATTAGTACTTACAACGAAGAAGTAATCTATCATAGTACCATTTTCCGAACAGTTACAATTGCTACTTCTCTTATCGATTCAGTATTGTATCAATCCTATAATGACAACGATCTTAGAAAAACAGTTTATTTCCGTAACAATGGAAATGGTACATACAGGTTTAAAGGAAGTTATAACGGAACCGGGAGCCCAGGAGAGTGGTTCAATGGTATTGCTACAGATGAAATGTATCTGATTAGGGCTGAATGTTATGCGAGAAAGGGGAATAAGGATGCGGCGCTTTACGATCTTAATACGTTGATGATAAAGAGATGGAAGAATAATGGAACATGGACGGCATTCACAGCCAGTAATGCTGCTGAAGCACTAGCAAAAGTTTTAATTGAACGTAGAAAGGAACTTACGCAAAGAGGGTTACGCTGGATAGATATTAAAAGGCTAAATAAAGAAGGTGCAGGTATAGTATTAAAGCGGATTCTGAATGGTGAAACTTACACGCTGCTACCAAATGATCCCAAATATGCCTTACCAATTCCAGAAGATGTAATTGCAATTACCCGAATGGCCCAAAATCCAAGATAATTTAACTATGAAGTTTAAATCTTTTATGCATCACTTTATTGCTATAGTAGTTGGGCTGCTGTTGCCATTTCTACTTAAATCACAAAATTCGACTGAATTAACAATTGGTGACAAGTTGCCATTTATTGAGATAATGAATATTGTTAATTATCCAAAGGCTTCTATAAAGTTTTCAGACTTCAAAGGAAAAATTGTAATTATTGATTTTTGGGGTACATATTGTGGTCCTTGTCTTGCCACCCTGTTTAAATTGGATAGCCTTCAGAAGAAATACATGGATAAACTACAAGTTATTACAGTTACCCAATTTGACACAAAGGAAAAGGTAACGAATACCATCAATCGTTATGCAAAAGGTAGGACTATGCAGTTGCCTGTGGTGGTTTCTGATACACAATTGGTAAAATATTTTCCTTATCAACTGGTGTCGCATCTCGTATGGATTGACGAGAATGGAATCGTTAAAGCTATTACAGGTGGAGAATATGCTACGGAGGAAAACATTCTATCTATTATTTCAGGACAAAAAAATAATTGGCCAATCAAAAAAGACATAGTTGGCTATGATAACAGAAAACCCTTTCTTGACTTTGCCCAAAAAGAAATCGTTCAGCCTTCCTTTATTTATTCGTCAGCATTTACTGGTGTAATGAACAATGTTTCTCCTCCTAACGGGAGGGTTGAAGATAGTGTGAATAAGACTACGACTATTTCTTTTTATAATCTCAGTCTTTTATCTTTCTGTAAGATGGCAATGGACTTTCCAATTGGGGGAAAGATTAAAAACCCTATTTTATTTGTAAAAGATTCAACGCGATATCTAAAAAAGGATAATCAATATTATTCAGAATGGGCAAAGAAAAATCTTTACTGTTATTCCATTACTCTGCCTATCTCAGTTTCTAAAAAAGAATTGCAACAGATTATCAAGGAGGATATTTTGCGTTGGTTGAATATATTGGGAATTTATGTAAAGAAGGAAGAACGATTAGTGGAATGTTTATCACTTGTTCGTATTATCAAGGATGATAAGTTATTAACATTAAATCAGAAGGATTATAGATATGAATTAGATGAAATTGCGAACCGAAAACACTTGCAATATTCAAGTATCGTAAATTTAGTAGAATACTTAAATGCCGTCGATGGACTGCCTCGGATTATTGATGATACAGGTATTGCAAAAGACATGAAAATAGATATGCGGTTTAAAATTAATTCATTCTCTGATATTCAGTCTCTAAAAAAAGAACTATCGAGGTATGGCCTTGATATAATACCCTATGAGAAAAAAGATGAAGTTTATGTGATAATTGAAAAATAGGATAGTAAATAATTTCTCCAGATAATTTTAATCCAATTTCCTCAGAAATTATTTATGCTGAATTTGTAATGGGAAAATGGAAGTATGATTCCCGTAGCTCATGATTAGATTATTAGACTGTCTAAAATTAAAATAATGTTAGAGTGGCTAGGCGAATATTATGTGGCAAATTAGATTTAAGAGTTATTGATATGCATATTTAGCATGTAATAATAATCTATCCAATATCCCGGGAACTTCTTTTCATTTACTCTTGTTAACTAATGTTATGTTAAAAGAAATCAGCAGATCAAGAATGTCTGATAGAGATGAAGCAGCTTTTTTAATTTCGGAGATATGATTTATGATTTAACAGGATAATAGTTCTTTTATAGATGCGGTTTTTTCTCATGTTGTTTAGTTTTTAGTTTGAAAAAAAACATTTGTAAACAACAATGGCCTGTATGTCTATACCGGGCTTCTTTTGGAGATAGGTTCTTTCGGCTTTCCGTATATGATAGTTACGCAATTAGTATCACTGGTGTCTCCCGAGAATGCCAGGCTGGCTTAATCGATAGATAGCCGGGAAACTACTTATCCTTTTTATGAGAAACTCATCTTCTTCCGTCGTCCCCCACCCACGAAGAAAAAGGAATGACTTTGCCTTCCTAGACAATAATAAGCTTCTGAGATAACTGTAAACTTATGCTTGTAATTATTTGATAATATTGAACGCTTGCCAGTCAATAATTAGTTTTGTAAACAATGGTCAATAGTTTGATCCGCGTTTTAATGATTCAGCAAGATTACTTGATAATTTTCCTCTTACCTGTTTTGCTACTATCTGAGCGTGGGCTGTTAAGCTCTTTGAATTTTTGAATGTCTGAATCGGTAATTTTTTCGTAACGTTTGGCAAAGTCAATTAGGGATTTGTTGAATGCTTTTAGTATAGGAAGTAGAGTTATAAGTTTTGTTCCGGATTTGCCATTAAAAACATGAGAAAGTGTGCTTTTCGTAATTCCTGTTTCAACAGATATTTTACCTAGAGAATTGTGGTCTTCAATTTTTCTATCCGCAATTCTAGCATGTTTTGAACCCTTTTGTTGCGATTCAATTAACATCTCATTCAAGACGATTGCAGTTTTAATTGCTATTATATTCTGGTTGCTAACCATAACGTAAACAACACAGATAGTGCAGAATAAGTGTTATAAAAAACTGTACACTTGTAAATTTGATTTATCTTTGCTGATATTTCCGATCATGCATCAAGATAATTTCAAAATTTACGAAGCAAAAGGACAGATAACCCTGCTTGAACTCTATTCAATGCATAATCGTCTTCCAGTTTCTATGGATACTTATTTAAGAATCCTTCACGGTTTATTAGCAAAAGGATTGATTAAACTACCCGGGTACAATTCAACAATGCGGGAAAGCCGCCAATAATACTGCATATGCCGACACAGTCACGGTAAGTTCTCTGTATAGTATTGCTACCTAAACAAATACTATGCAAAACAATTCCATTCAACATTCGATTTCGCTTACTGAAGCGATCCAGTTAACCTCAAATTTTCAGGCAGATCGGCCAGCCGATATGCCCATCTGTGAGACGTTTGAAAAATCATCTGTTCTTGCAATGCTTGCCTTGGTAGGTGCAGAGAAGTTCCGTATTTATTACGGTAAAAAAGAAAATGGAGAAATATGTGCCGTACTCGTTGCAGCGGATGCAAACGGATACGACATGTTACCTCCAACTAATAAAAATAACCAGGACAATTCCGGTGAAGAGGAAGATCCCTTGTTGTTGGAAAACTCCTACAAGTGTCCTCCAACCTGTCCGCCGGAGTCGCCTTTAAGACCTTAATGATGACTGCTTTTACATTTTGTCACTTAACAGCTTTTTCGGTACTTATTCCACTTTCAGCAATATGCTGGAAGTGGAAGAGTATCTATAAACAATATTATTTTCTGGTGGTGCTGCTTATTATGGGCGCTATCAGTGACTTGATCAGCTATCTTACCATCCGATTCTATGGACATAATATCGTGAACGGGAATCTGTACTTGCTGATCGAGTTTATCTTGTTTGGATTATTGTTTAAACAATGGCCCTCTGATCGCTATAATCGTTTTCATCTATGGATTATTACTGCAGGAATATTGGTGTGGGTAGTAGATAACCTGATTGTACATTCTTTGTTTACGAGTAATTCAATTTCCAGATTGGTATGTTATATTCTACTAGTAAGTATTTCCATTGATCAACTGATCTCTACCATTTTACATCGTGCTACTTCGGTTACTAAAACGGCTATTCTTATTTGTATGGCTTATTTGTTTCATTATAGTTATCGAGCTTTTATAGAATCTTTTTTACTATATACCACCCATTTGGATGTCTCTTATTTTATTCGTTTATGGTTCATAGATAATGGACTGAATATTTTGACTAACCTAATGATCACCATAGCTTTTTTATGTCACCGACACAAACCGACTTATTCCATTCTTTCCTCGCAGCACTAACGGTCATTGCTGTTCTGTTTAGTGTGTTTGCGATTTCTTTATTCTATCATATCTATAAGAAACGAATTCAGTTAAGAGAAAAACTGTTTCAAGATGAATGTTTGATTGAAACGGATAAAGCTAGAATTGCAAAAGATCTTCATGATGATCTGGGATCTTTGTTAACGGGTCTGCAGTTTTCTTTTGCTGCTCAGGCCGAGAAGGCAGGGAGTGACCCTTTATTGGCGTCGTCGGCACATCGAATTGGTGATTCTATTCAGCGGCTACGCGATATTTCACTGAACCTGCTACCACGGGAGCTAGAAACTGAAGGACTCCATGCGGCTATTGAAAGTTATGTAGAACGGATCCAACTCGTTAATCATATTCAAATACAATATACAGGAGCAGCTGATCTAGATCAAATGGATCCACAAAAAGCGATGATTTTGTTTCGTGTATTACAAGAGATGATCACTAATTCTATTAAGCATTCAAAAGCTACACTGATTCGGATCGGTATGGCTTTACAGCGACCATCTTTTATCGTTGAAATACATGACAATGGAATTGGCTTTGATTATGAAAACTGTTTGCGATTGAAGCATCGGTCGGGGCTTAAAAATATTCAGTCCAGGCTTGAAATGTTGAAAGCCACTTTTTTTGTAGAATCTAGTAAGGGTAGTGGTACCCACTATTTTATCACGATTCCTTACCGACAAGTTATTCATGACAACTACCACTAAAATAAAGATCATCCTAGCCGATGATCATGAAGTATTTATTGAAGGGATGCTACGCATCTTTGACAATCATCCTCAGTATGAGATCATTGATACTGCACGAAATGGTCAGCAACTGGTGAATAGTGTTCGGGCGAACCGGCCGGACATGGTCTTGACCGATATTAGTATGCCCGGGATGAACGGCATTGAAGCGATCCAGCAGATCAAAGTATTTGCTCCTGATATGCTCTGTGTCGTGCTAACGAATTTTGATAGCGATCATTTGATTTTAAATGCATTGGAAGCAGGTGCATTCAGCTACGTGAACAAATCCATGCCTAAGGAAGTGATCTTTACTGCACTTGAATCTTCTTTTGATGGTATTCCTCATTATTGCGATTCCACTTCTCAGCGGATACTGCGCATGATACAAGCCAGTCATATCGGAAAGCCACACCAATATGCGGAACTCTTTAACAGTAGTGAAAAGAAAATCATTGCGCTGATCGTTAAAGACATGATTATGAAAGATATTGCTGCTGAACTCTGTCTGGGTGAGCGAACCGTTGAAAGATATAAAGCCAAGATCAAAGAGAAAATGGGTGTCAGAACCCGTGCAGGAATCGTTGTTTATGCTATTAAGAATAAGCTGGTAATTCTTGATGATAGTGGTGTGTAATGAGATTGCGTAAATGCCGCCTAGGATTCTGCGAGAGCCGCCATTTACTGAGGTTGTTATCAATGTATTTTCATATCGTCTTAATCCCCCCATAAGACAAGTTGGTTTTTGTGGGACGGGTATTCTGTTGACCCGTCCCTTTTTTCATCACATGAAAATTAGACTGTTGATGGATGAGTTTTTTCAATACCTCGCTACACTGCACCCGCTTTCAGATGAGATCCGTGCCGCCCTTGTTGGTCGATGTCATCGATTTAGTTTCAGGAAAAATGTACCGTTGCTCAGAACCGGGGAACCGTGCGACTGGATGGCTTTTATTGAAAATGGTTTGGTGAAATGCTGTTATGATATAAGCGGTGGGCAGGAGCGTATCATCTGTTTTCTGCGCGCCGGTGAAATCACCTGTGCGACCAGTAGCTTTCATGCACTCGCTCCTTCTCGACTTTCCATTGTCGCACTTGATGAAACCGTGATCCGTAAAATCAGCAGGGTAGAGGCGGAGGCGATCGCTGAAAAGTATCCTGTGTTTCATACCCATTTACGTAAGATAACGGAGTTGCAATCTTCGCAATTAGAACAGCATTACCTGCTACAGGCTGAATCAGCTAAAGCAAGACTGGCTCAACTTCCTACACTTTGCGGGTGGATGCTGAAAGATAAACGGATCAAGCAGTATATGATTGCGGATTATCTGGGTGTGGATCGGGCGACTGTGAGTAGGTGGAAGAGGTAGGGGGATTTGTGATAGGATATGGTTACGGTGGTGTAAAAAAGATCAACTTTTTTAGGGTTGATCTTTACTTGTTCGATAAGAACATCTTTGATAGCAACATGTACTATCTGGATTTCTTATTCGGCCTCTGGGTGAGGGCTGAAGCTGCTACCGATTTTACTGCTGCCGGAGTTTTTGGATTCGACAACAGTTTGGCTGCTTTACTTGCAACCGCTTTTGATGTGTGTTCGCCTTTAGGCATTTTAATGGGTTTTGTTGAACTACTAAATTACGAAATTTAGCAAAAAAATACTAATATTTTTGGCTTTAAGTTATCCACTATAATGCTTGAAAATATTGACATATGTTGATTAATTTGTGGATAATTGAACGCTGCTAAGCCTGCGATTCTTTAGTATTTTTGATGATATGAAAACGCAGGCTTTTTTGCAAATTCCGGTCGAGATTTCACAGTATGTTTTTGACAATGACATGGTGAAAAGTTTCGGCATTTATTTGTATCTAAAAATGCACTGTTCGGGTAAAGTTCATCAGAATAGTCCCGTTTTCCAAACTATGCGGCGAGCTTTGGGAATGAAAGATTCTCGGACTTTTGATAAGCATTTGAATGTCTTGCTGTTAGAAAATTGGGTTGGGTTTAATCCACTGTCTGGGTACTATTTTATTCGTGGCTTTCATTATATCCGTGGGAAGTATCATTTTAAAAGCAGGCAGGCCACAAAATTTGATATTGAAGATTTTGACAATTTACAAGTTTATCTTTTTGCTGTTTGTCTTTGCGCCATCATAAGAAGGCAACATTATTTCTGGGAGGTCAAAAGGAGAAAATACCGAGCCGTAACGAAACAAACTGATGTTACCAATCATTCGCGTGTTTTCTCCAAGAACTCCCCGAAGCCGCCATATTATGGTCTGAGCAATTTTATGATAGCAAAGCAACTTCGCCGTTACAGCAAGACCAGGGCTTGTGAATTGAAAATGGCTGCTGCCAAGCTGGGTTATCTTGGTCTTGTACAGCATGATCATGAAATTATGGTGATTACAAAGCGAGATTACAGGCTTAGACCAGCATTGGAAGCCCAGTATCCCGGTCTCAAAGGGAAAATCAGGTTTGAAACCATCGTGGTTAAGCAAGGAAATCAGAAAATCAGAAAGATTCGGGTTTTCCGCCAATTGCATGATGAGATTATACCGAAGATTCAATTCAAGTCTGTGGCTAAATTCAACAATCTCCAGTTATCGGATCTCGTAAAACGAGAATTCAAGCTCATTCCTTTGGCGGCGGCGGCATAGGTGGCAGACTGAGGGCCAAAATTTTCAAAAAATGTTTTTTTCGGCGCGCCGCGGGCATTTCTGTGCTGTTTTTGCACTGTTTTTATATGTTTTTAGTGAAAAAATGAGATGATGGGGTATGTTTATAAGAGTGTATTTAGCATATAAGATCAGTTTTCTAAGTGTCGGTTTTTTGCAGTGGTGATCTTGGATGGGGTCTTAAGTAATCTACAAAATGAGGCTCAGATTGATATATTAAGTGTCTATTTTGGGTTCTTATTTATAAATGTTGCTTATTTTCTACAAAAACTGTAATTTTGTGGATAATAACCAACAAATGAAATCTAAAAAGCAAATACTTTTTCCAAAATACCAGCGCGTGCTGGGTCAGCTTGGGGAGAATATCAAGCTGGCTAGAAAGCGCAGGCACTTGACTACTATGCAGGTATCTGAAAGGGCAGGTATTGACCGATCAACCCTTTATGAGATTGAAAAAGGTAGTGCCAGCGTTTCATTGGGAGCTTATTTTAATACTTTGCGGGTACTGGGTTTGCAAGAGGATTTTCTCAAACTCGCTGCAGATGACGAATATGGTCGAAAACTTCAAGATCTAGACTTGATCAATAACAAATAATGTCCGCCAATACCTCTATATATGTATATGCTCACTGGCAGGGAATGAAAGATCCTGTGGAAATCGGCGTGCTTACTGCTCAACAGGCAAAGGGTAGAAAAGCTTTTAGTTTTGCTTATCATAAAGAGTGGTTGGACAGTTTCAAGCCATTGGTGCTTGATCCAGATTTAGCTAATTATACTGGTCCACAATATCCTACCAATAACAAGGAAAATTTTGGGGTGTTTCAGGATGCGATGCCGGATACTTGGGGGCGAACACTCATGAAAAGGAGAGAGGCACAACTGGCAAGGGAAGAAAATCGTCAAGCCAAAACATTGTATGAACTTGATTTTTTATTGGGTGTATTTGATCAGAGCAGGATGGGGGCTTTGCGTTTTAAAACAGATCGAGCGGGAGATTTTCTAGATAATAATCATCAAACGCCTACTCCTCACTGGTCGCATATTCGAGAATTGCAGGATGCCGCGAGTATTATAGAAGAAGATAAGGATAGCGAGGTTGTCAAAAAGTATATTGCTCTTTTGATCGCGCCAGGTTCTTCTCTAGGAGGAGCTAGACCGAAGGCGAATATACTTGACGATAAGCGGCACCCATGGATTGCCAAATTTCCTTCAGCCACTGACACTATTGATAAAGCAGCGTGGGAATTTCTCGCTTATCAATTGGCCATTAATGCAGGGATCCAAATGGCTCCTTCGCGAATAGAAAAAGTAGCGGGGAAATATCATACCTTTTTTACCAAACGGTTTGACAGGGAAGCAAGTGAAAGGATTCATTTTGCCTCAGCTATGACGATGACAGGAAATAATGAAGATATAGTTCGTGATAAGCCCGGTAGTTATCTGGAGATTGCGGAAGCCATTCAGAATTATGGTTCCAATATAATGGATGATCTCGCACAGCTCTGGAGAAGAATGGTATTCAATATCGCAGTATCCAATACGGATGATCATTTTCGCAATCATGGTTTTATTCTTATAGATAATGGCTGGAAGCTTTCACCAGCATATGACATCAATCCATCTATTGATAAAGAAGGTCTATCCTTGAATATTGATATGGATAATAACAGTTTAGATTTTGAACTAGCCAAATCAGTTGGGGTTTATTTCCGTCTAACACAAGCGCAAATGGATAGTATCCTTTCTGAAGTTCTTCTGTCTGTCAAGAACTGGCGTAAAATCGCAGCGAATATTGGTATTAGCCGGAGTGAGGTGGAGGAGATGGAAAGGGCGTTCGCTAACTAACTAGATTTTCCTGATTAAACGCGCTGATTTGGTTTTTAATTGATTCAGGTTTATATTAAATAAAATAAGAAGGGGTTCTTTTTTCAGAGAACGTGGTGTTTAAAATAAATTTTCTTGTCCGTGCCTTCGCGCCGAGTATGTCAATTTTGATAACACCTAAGGGTTTTGCCCTGCTCTTTGAAGAAGATTCCCTTTTAATTTTCTAACTAAAACCATCGCATAGTTTGCAAACGGAAAAGAAGTTAGTCGCTTATTCTGAGCCGCTCTCTAAATTTTTCAATAGCCATACCTTCTCTTCCTACATAACCTGCAGCAGCATGCGGCAAATCGACAATACTACTGTTGATAGAAAATACTTGCTCAGGATTACCTTGCTCATCAAACAAAGTAAATTCATAACCATCTGTTATTCGTGAAACCATAAACTCTGGCTTTTCTTTTGAGGGATGATAATAATCAAATGTTAGTGGCATTGGAAATAATTTTATTATTGATCTTAAAGTGTTTTTAAAATTGAGCCTTTGGCTAATAAAGATCAACTTGTTCCATTAAATCTATTGCAAGATTTAAATTGTATTTGTAATTATTCATTGATTTATGTATTAAGGACATAAAAAATGATTGTTGTTAAATATACTTATTCTTTGAAAATTTATTTGAGTACAATTTTTAAATCTTCATGGATTGAAGGAACAGGATGAGCAAAGCCTAGGAATACACTTATAGCTTTTATTAGATAATCCATTCTTTTCATTAAAGAAGGTAATTGACATGACAGCATCATCAAAAAATACATTTATTTTTTCTTGTGATGGGTATACAATCTTAATGATTCATTAGATTTTAATGAATTGATTTTGAGGATCGAATCGTTAGAATACAACTAGATATTGGTTCCAAATCTTTTGATCAAAGTCATTTTATATTTTCTTTCCTGTTGACGAGTGTCAACTTAGTCCCCTTATAGTGTAGTTAGTTTTGAGTTGTCAAATTCAACTACCATGAAACTGTTTGTTTTGATTGTTCTGAATCTCTTGCATGTTGCTGCCAATGCACAACAAGTTTCCATCCGTGCAGGTAGGTCTTTTACGCCTGCTGATTTTCTTTCGCTACGTTATGAACATTGGTCCAATTCTCGATTACATCTCTGTTTGGGTGGATATATGGAACGTAGTAATAGGAGTGGACTAAATTATGCAGCCTATGGTGCAGATTTTCTCATGCATTGCTATGCCACCAATCAATCTTACGAAGAAGGTCGATTTGGTTTTAAGAGTGCCATAGGGATCCATTGGCAAAGTGAACAAGAGCCGTGGTTGTATCGAGACTGGACTGCAAAGGAAAGATCCAGTTTTGGGTTGACCGGTGAACTTTCCGGTTTGTGGTTTATGACAGAAGCTTTTTCACTCAACAGTTTCTTACAACAAAAAATTCTTTTTAATCCAAAGCTAGGTCGTTCACGATTTGTCGTAGGCTTAGAACTAGCCTATCGACTTGGTTTGTAACTCTTCAATCTAACACTATGTTTTTATTATCATTATTACATCGGTTTTACCGATGGGGGATACTCTTGTGTCTAATTATCCCTACTGTTTTACATGCACAACCCAATCCCGGTTCCAATCAAATCACTATTGAACTGGTGAGTGAAGATTTTCAATGTGCGACGGGACAGGTTACGGTTCGTTTTAAAATTAAGAATGAAAATTTGGATGGACTGATGGGAAGGTATACTTCCAGTTTCCATGTGCAATCCGGCAGTCATATTGAATATGGTAGTGCAGGTAATAATAATGTGGTACATGAATTTACGATTCCACATACCATTGGCAATCTTGTTACCATCGGTGCTTATGGGATCATTGATAATGATGCACCCTATGTAGAAATCAGTTTTAATCCCAGCGCAGCACAATTACCCGATCCTCCTACCATTAGTACCGGATCGACCATGCCACTTTGTAATGGGGCATCGGCAGTATTGGTGGCTTCGGGTTCTACCGGATCTTATGTATGGTCAACAGGAGCCACAGGATCTAGTATTAGTGTCAGTTCAACTGGCACCTATACTGCTCGTGCTGTAAATACATGTGGGCAGTCTTCACCGAGTAATACGATCGTTGTCAGCACGGATGCGATTCCAGCTGCACCTAGTGTAACACCTTCAGGCAGTCAAACACTCTGTAATGGGGAGTCCATAACACTGAGTGCTAGTGGATCCAATATCAGTTGGTCGACAGGTGCCAGTGGTAACAGTATCAGTACCAGCACTGCAGGCTCTTATTATGCAGTGAGTAGTAATGGTTGTGGTAGCAGTGCCATTAGCAATGTGGTTAACATTAATACCGTTACCTGTCCTACACCTTTACCAGGTTCTTCCTTTTTTGTTTGTCCAGGTAATACCAAAACGTTGGATGCAGGTGCGGGTTATGATACGTACCTCTGGTCAACGGGTGCCAGTACAAGAACGATCACTGTTGGACCAGGTACTTATACGGTTACTGTTACCAAAGATGGATGTCCTGCTACTTCCGCACCTGTAACCGTTTCTTATTATACGGTTGCAACACCTACCATCAGTGCCAGTGGTGCCTTACAATTTTGTTCGGGTGGAACTGTCACACTTAGTAGCAGTGCTGCGAATAGTTACCTCTGGAATACAGGGGCAACCAGTGCTGCTATCTCTGTAGGTATTAGTGGAGTATATTATGTTACAACCACCGATGTAAATGGTTGTCAAGCGACCAGTGCTGCTACCACTGTTACGGTCAATCCATTACCCACTGCCAGTATCAGCGGAGGAGGTAGTCTTTGTCAAAATGGAGGTACATCCAGTGTGACTTTTACGGGTTCCGGTGGAATAGCCCCTTATACATTTAGTTATCGCATCAATGGTGGTGCAGTTCAAACAATCAGTACGAGTAGTGGTAATAGTGTGACCATTCAAGTGCCTTCGAGCTCGGTGGGTGTTTTTACATACACATTAATTAGTGTTCGTGAAACCAGTGCTACTCAATGTGTCAATGCTGCGAGTGGAGATGTAACGGTTTCAATCAATACCTTACCCAGCGCTACCATCACCGGATCAACCAGTGTTTGTTCAGGTGCTTCTGCTCCGATCATCACATTCAACGGTTCAGGTGGAAGTGCGCCTTATGTCTTTACGTATGAAATTAATGGTGGGGCATTTCAAACCATTACCAGTTCTGGTACGACAGCGACTATTGCCGTCAATACAGCAACTGCAGGAACTTATGTTTATCGATTGGTGAGTGTGCGTGATGCGAGCAGCACCGCTTGTACCAATATCGCTTCCGGTACTGCTACGGTGGTGGTCAACCCGATGCCCATCACACCTGCGCTTCAAACTACCAACACGCATTTGTGTAATGGTGCGAGTACAACACTTCAAATTAACAATCATCAAGGTGGCATCAGCTACCATTGGTTTCGCAATGGTTCTCCTTACACCGTTAGTACAGCATCATCTATTACTGTATCCACTGCCGGAGTATATACCGTTCGTGCAGTGAGTAATGAAGGATGCACAACAGTTGTATCCAACTCTATTACGATTACGATCGGTACTGTTATCGCACCGGTGATTACAGGGATTGCTAAAGTATGTCTCGATGGAAAAACACTGTTAAGTGTCGGAAACGAATATCAAAGGATTCAGTGGCAGGATGCGTCAAACGGACGCATCCTTGGGGAGGGAAATGATTTTTTTCTCCTGCCGGGCAGTATCGTGTTTGGGTATCGCAAGAAGGTTGTGCTGACAGTGTAGTGATTACTGTTAGTAATGATGATACTGCATATCCGGCAGGTCGAATTGAACTCAGTGCACATGAAATTGGATACGGTGGTTTATTAGAGCTGACAGCGGCGGTAACAGGCGCACATCATTTCCTTTGGGATTTGGGAAATGGTCGAACCGTGACAACAAGTGCTCGCCAAATACAGGAGTATTATTATCTCTCTGGTGATAGCATTCCTATCCATTTAAAAGCGATCAGTGAGCGCAATTGTATTTCACAATTTCATGCGAGTGTAAAAGTGAATAACAGGATTTCCAATGTATTACCCAATCAATCCTTTATTGGAAGGTTGAAAGATTGGAATGTTTTTCCCAATCCATTTGGCCAGCAATTAAAAGTTTCGGTAGTGATGAAAAGGGCAGGGCAAATTAAAATCGATCTATGGTCTGCGAGTGGACAGTGGATGAAATCTTGGAATCGAACCGTACAGCAAGGAGAAAATTTACTGGTGCTTGATGGAGTAGAAAGACTTTCCAGTCAAAGAACTTATATCATCAGCTCTATTTATAACGGTATTCTTCACAGTGATAAAATATTTAAACAATGAAAACCATCGCTTCTATTCTTATTCTATTCTTTATTATCAAAGGCTGTACGCAGAAGGAGATCGCACTGCGCGATCAAACCAAAGGACCTGAACTTCATTTGGCAAGTGACACGCTTCGGATGCGTGAACGTGATTATCTCAACTTGAACAACCAAGGTATTATATGGCTTCAAACCATTCCTGCCAAAGAGCAGTTGCATTTGGAGTTGCACGATACCAGTGGTAGGGTTCAATTTTACTATCGCGGTCAACGAATTTTTACGCAACAGCCTTTTTTGGTGGCAGCCGAATGGAATTCACTTTTTTGCTCTGTGGATACTCCCGGTGTGTATGCGATTGAGATCGATTTGATCGATAAAATCGGAAGGTCTGTTACCAAGAAATTGATACTTCAAGTGGTCAATGCCATTCGCCCTACTGCGCATTTGACCTGGATGCGGGATTTACGGGATACCACCCGAAGTCGGTATTATTTCAATGCCAGTGGCAGTGAACAACCTTATGGAAAACTATTGTCCTATCACTATCGCATCAATCAACAAGATATTGTGAGTAGCACGGATCGGTTGCTCTATATTTTTCATCAGTCGGGGCAACAGTCTATACGCTTTTATGTGGTGGATGATTTAGGTCAACATTCTGATACACTTCATTATTCAATTCAAGTTCCATGAGAATGCTACTTTGTTGGGTGTTGTTTCCATTGTTGATCCAGGCTCAAAATCCTGTTACACCCAGATATTCTATTGTATCCATTCCCCCGCATAGCAGAGCAATTGCCATGGGAGGAGCCGGTATTGCCAGTTCCGTGGGTAATCAGCAATTGAATGGCAATCTGGGGAAGTCTGTTTTTACTCCCCATTTCCACCAAGCTTCTGTTTCGTATCAACCTTGGTTGCGTTCATTTTTTACGGATACAAAATTGATGCGGGTAGATTATATGAAGACCATGGGTTCGTCCGCGACTATTGGGTTTGCACTTGACTATTTGGATCTGGGTAATATTACGCTTCGGGATAATAATGGAGCTGATTTATCCATACATCCGAATTATCAATTTAATGTTGGCAGTAGTGTTGGGGTCAGGTTGAGTGATCAGGCAGGTATCGGTGTTGGTTTACATTTTTTGAGCGCTCGACAATTTGATCGTGGTTTCCCCACCACTGCGAATACAGTTGCAGGGAATTTGCATTATTATCAGTTTACTTCACTCAGCAATCCACAACAACAGCTCCAATGGGGAATCGTCCTCAATCATTTGTCCGCGTCCAAGCATGAGATAAGTAGTATTGGTATTGGCTGTGCCTACCAAGTACAATCAGAAAATTCTGATCTGTGGACGATTGGTTTGGATATCAAGCGAATGCTATTTCTATCAACAGCGCCCATTCAGCTTTCGCTTGGATCTGAATATGTTTTTTCAGAGCAATTTTTTATCCGTGGAGGTTTTGGATGGGAGTCTCTTCGAGCCGGTGGTCGAAAGATGATCACTATGGGAGCAGGCTATAAAGGCTTTGTAGCTGATCAGTCCTTTAGTTTGGATGTTCATTACCTAGTTCCGATTGGTATGGTCACTGTTTTGCCTTTGCAGCATAGTTATGGATTGAGCTTGGGTATCAATATTGGTAATTTTCAATAGTCGATATGTTATCAGGCATTAGTTGGGTTTCGTTTTTTATTGGGTGCATTGTTTTAATGTTCTTGTATTACTGTATTCTTTATCTCATGTATCAAAAAAAAGGTACCACGAAGAATCAGCAACATATGATCAAAGGAGAGTCGATAGCTTTTGCTCCTTCCAACGATACTGAACTTATTGAAGCGATTGAAGTGATGATTGAACAAGCCTATAAAAATCAAAGCTCCCAACATGAACTTTTTTTTGCCTTACAGCAAATTTTGAAGAACCCATCTGATCCTGATGCATCCATCAAAATCAGGATTGAAAGTGCTATCCAATCCAAAATGAATGAATTGGATATGCCCGGCTTTGATGCGGATGAACTAGTGAGATTATGGAAGCCGTGATCTAACATGCCTGTCCGATCCGTGCAGGAGATCCAATTGCAAAAGCGGTGTCGGATGGGTATGTTTTAAAAACAGATTTATGAAATGTAAACCTATTCCTATAGTCTTAAGTATTCTACTCTTGTTTTTGGTACGACCTGATCTACAGGCACAAGATGCCATCGCAGGTATTCAAGATGCGAATCAAAAAGTCCGAAGCTATTTCAGTTCGGGTACACAATTGATGTATGCTGTGGGTGCAATACTTGGATTGATTGGTGCAATCAAAGTCTATCAAAAATGGAATGCAGGTGATCATGATACCGGAAAAGTCGCTGCTGCATGGTTTGGGTCTTGCGTTTTTTTGGTCGTTGTTGTTACTATGATCAAAGCATTCTTTGGCATTTAAACTTTAGATGTATGTGGGAAAACTGGCCTGCCAGAAAGCTGGTGGAAATAACCATCGATGGAATTCAATTTTATCTCGATATGCGGCTTTGGGAATGCAGGGAGGTAAATGATTTCACCAACAAGTTTAGTCTGGATGATATAGAAATTTCACATGATGCTATTCATTTTTGCTTTGACCCAAAGACAAAAAATTTATTTCAAGGCACATCTGAGGAATTCCAAGCGAGGCGAGAAGAGTTGAAATTGATTCATCTTCCACCACTTCGCTTATTGGACCCCATTGGTTATCGAGCCAAAAAAGGATTACCACCCCTTAAAACGGTCACTCGTAAAAGAAAAGGAAAACAGCTATGAAAAATAAACTACAGGATTTACTATTGAATTATATCCGTGAGCATCATCCTTTATTGCTTCAGCAGTTATTGGCTGATGATGCCCTACATGCATGGGTGTTGGATAAATTAAGTGTCGTTGATATGGTATTGACCCAGTCTAAACCCTATCATTTATTGGAAGCGGAGTGTATGGAATTATTGACCGCTGATCTGCGCCCTCATCGGTTGCGTTATATCCGAGATCTTTTCGAAGAGCGATTTACCCATGAATACGAACAATTGTGCTTGACGGGATCGCTTCATTATGAACTTACTGCTATGGTTGCACTTTGTAAGGATCTATTTGATGAGTATCCATTGATCGAAGGAATGGAATATCCTCATCTGGATCAGCAAGTGGTTCAGAGAATCAGTAAATACCTATTGCATCAATATCAACTTGTATGATTTATTCCTATAAAATATACAAAGGCTTGGAGCAGCCGGTGGTTTTTAAGGGGCTGGTCGGGAGATTTATTTGGTGGCTGGCTGCTGCACTTGTACTGCAGTTGTTATTCTTTGCCATCCTTTATATCATTCGAGTTCCCCTTTGGTTTTGTGTATTCTTTATTCTGACAGGCGGAGTCTTGAGTTGTATCCACTTCATTCGTCTTTCCAAAAAATATGGGGAGAATGGATGGATGAAAAAAAATTGCAGTAGTGCTATACCTAAACGAATCAAAGGGTTTTATTTTTCATGAAGCCATTACAAGACATATTACCCATCTATACTATTGAGCAGGATGTGATTGTATCTAAGATGTCTGATATAACTATCGGGTATCGATTGCAATTGCCTGAGATATTCACTTTAGGTGAACAACAAATGGATCATCTCCATCAGCGTTGGGTAAAGGCTCTGAATTTGCTTCCGGTCGGAGCCATTGTGCATAAGCAAGATTGGTTCACCCAGGAGCAATACACTGCTGATTTTTCGCAAAGTCATGATTTTTTACAACAACATAGTGAACGTTTTTTTATTGATCGTCCTTATCTGAACCATACCTGCTATTTGTTTTTCACCCTTCGGGCGAATAAAAGAAAATTACCGGATTCAGCAGGATCCACACTATTGAAACGTCATTTGGTCTCTCCTGAAATGTTGGATCAAGGAATATTACTTTCTTTTTTGGGACAGGTGGAACAATGTCTACAAGTATTGTGTGAAACATCAGATGTACAAACTAGCAGATTATCGAGTCAAGAACTCACGCATGCCATCAATCGTTATTTGTCTTTGAATACCGATGGTATCGTTCGGGATATTCTATTTGATGGAGGTATACAGGTCGGAGAACAGTATTGTTCGCTATTTACACTAACGGAGGCCAATAATTTGCCACATCATGTTAGTAGCAGTTCCATTTATTCACCTTATACAACCGATCAGCATAAGTTTCCTATTGGGTTTGCTTCGGCAGTTGGCTCCTTACTGTCCTGTAATCATTTGTATGCTCAATTCATTGTCATAGAAGATGCGCTTCCGTTAAGAGAAAACCTTGCCGCAAAGCAGCTGCGTTTGCAAAGTCTTTCTACTTATGCTCGTGAAAATGCATTTGCCCGTGATGCTATTCAGGATTTTTTATCGGTGGCAGTTGAAGGGAATCATGGTATGGTGCGTGCGCATTTTCATTTACTGGCGTGGACCGACCAAAAGGAATGGGTGTCTGTTATCAACAAGCAGTGTGCAGCAGCGATCAGTAAATTGGGTGCCAGACCGCGTATCGAAATCGCAGGAGCGCCCCAGATCTATTGGGCAGGTATACCGGGTAATGCAGGTGATCTTCCGATCAATGAAACATTAATCAGTTTTAGCGAAGCAGCTCTCTGTTTATTCAATCAAGAAACCCATTATCAAAGTTCCATGAGTCCTATTGGGATTCGTTTGGGTGATCGAATTTCCGGGAAACCACTTTATGTGGATCTCTCCGATGAGCCGATGCGATTGGGGCTAACGACCAATAGAAACAAGATTATCATCGGACCGTCCGGAAGTGGGAAGTCTTTTTTTACCAATCATCTCTTGCATGGCTATCATTTACAAGGAGCGCATGCTGTGGTGGTGGATATGGGTAATTCTTACGCAGGTCTTTGTGAACTCTTAGGAGGAACTTATTTTACCTACACTGCAAACTCACCCATTGCTTTTAATCCTTTTTATTTAACTGGTGAACTTGATTCGGAAAAGAAAGAGAGTATTAAAGCCCTATTGGTTGCGCTTTGGAAAAAAGATGATGAAGCTTTTGTTCGGTCAGAGTATGTGGCTTTATCACAAGCACTTCAGTTGTATTATGAAAAGGAGCTGGGCTTTAGATGTTTTGATAACTTCTACGAATTCATTCGAGATGAATTTGTTTTGACTATACAAAGGGAAGGTATTCAAGGAAAGGATTTTGATGCTGCCAATTTCCTCTATGTCCTTCGACCTTATTATAAGGGTGGAGAGTTTGATTTTCTGTTGAATGCAACAGAGAACTTGGACTTATTGCAGAGTAGATTGATTGTATTTGAAATCGACACCATCAAGGATCATCCCATTTTATTTCCTGTCGTAACCATCATCATCATGGAACTCTTTATGGCTAAAATGCGTGGATTGCCGGGTGTTCGAAAAATTATTTTGATTGAAGAAGCATGGAAAGCTATTGCCAAAGCAGGGATGGCGGATTATGTCAAGTATTTGTTTAAGACGGTGCGCAAATACTATGGAGAAGCCATCGTGGTGACACAAGATCTGGATGATATTCTTTCTTCTGATATTATTCGACAAACGATTGTCAACAATGCGGATATGAAAATTTTATTGGACCAACGCAAGTATGAACAGCGATTCAAGGAAGTGCAGCAGATGCTAGGTCTACCGGATCGCGAAGTTGCCAAAGTGCTTTCCTTGAACAAGGCGAACGATCCAACCAAACAATATAAAGAAGTCTATATCTGGCCACTCGCCAAAGTGTATAGAGTGGAAGTTTCTCCTGAAGCCTACCTGTGTTATACAACCGAGGAAAAGGAAAAAATACAAGTCAAGGAGGCTGCCCGATTGCATGGAGGTTTGGAACGTGGAATCAAATCCCTGTTGGTGTCCCTTGTTTTTGTTCTCATGACTATTACTGGTAAAGCCCAAGTCCCCGTTGTTGGTGAGATCGTTAGCCAAGTCATTAAAAACTTGGATCTCAAGATTCAACAATTGCAAATGAAGGAATTGAAGCTACAGCAATTACAGAAGCTGCTTGAAAACAAACTCCATGCGTTAGAACTACAAAAGATGCGTGAGTGGAGTCAGCGGCAAAAGGAGCTCTATCGTCAGTATTATGAAGAGCTCCGTCAGATCAAGGCGGTACTGATTCGACCGGAACAAGTACAAGCTATTCAAAAGCAAAAATTACCATTATGAGATTTCTTTATCTAATTCCATTTGTCCTGATTTTATCAGCGAAGGGACAGTCTGTTGAAATGAAACAGTTGCTCTTGAATATTGAAAAATTGGCGCAGATGAAAGCTCATTATCAGACCATACTACAAGGCTATCGGACACTTGAAAATGGATATAGACAAGTGAATGATTTGGTTAAGGGTAACTTTTTACTGCATCAAGAATATTTGGATGGGTTATGGGCAGTGCGTCCATCTGTCAGGCAGTATGGTCGCATTCAAATGATCGTGCAACGTCATCGGAAGATGGTGGATGAATATCAGATTGTCCTACAGCAAATGCAGTCTGCCCGGTTGTTAAAAACTGAGGAGTTCAAACGATTAAAATCTTCGATGGCTGCAGTGGTCAACCGATCCAATGGTTTATTAGATGATATGATGCTGGTGTTAACGCCCGGCAGGCTGCGTATGAATGATGAGGAACGTATCGGACTTATCAACCGGGTGGATGGGGAAGGAGGTGAACTGTTACAGCAATTTCGAAGTATCGTTGATGGATATAGTGCGCTTGTCGATCGAAGAATGCAAAGACAGCGGGAAGTAAAATCTATTCGTTCACTCTATGGAATCAAACAATAAATAATGTCAGAAGGCATACATAGTTTGCATTTTATTTTGGAGCGGTTGTACAAGGAGATGATGCCGCTTTGCAGTCAGTTGATTGGCGTTGCCAGATTAATTGGTGGTTTAGCAGCCTTACTCTATATCTGTTCCCGCATCTGGAAACATATCGCCAATGCTGAGCCGGTGGATGTATATGCTTTGCTCAGACCCTTTGCCATTGGGTTGTGTATTCTTTTATTTCCTGCTGTGATTGATGTCTTGAATGGTGTACTGCAACCCACTGTTATTGGGACTTCTGCGATGGTTAAACATTCCGGACAAGTCATGGAGCGTCAACTTGACATCATGCAGGACCAAGCCACCGGATTGGATGCGCTGAATCCCGGGTATTGGATCCGCGAAATGATTCGGGAATTTTTGGAATTGGTATTTCAAGCGGCTGCACTTTGCATCAATACGATTCGGACGTTCTATCTCATTGTACTTGCCATTATTGGACCCTTGGTTTTTGCCATCTCCATTTTTGATGGATTTCAACATACCATCACCGTGTGGCTTGCCCGCTATATTAACGTATTTCTATGGCTGCCCGTTGCCAATATTTTCGGTGCCATCATTGGTAAAATACAAGAACACATGTTCCTATCCAGTATGACCAATATGCCAGGTGCTATTAGTGTCAATGATGCTGTCTATCTCATTTTTATGTTGATCGCGATTGTGGGTTATTGTACGGTTCCTTCTGTTGCCAATTATATCGTCAATGCCGGTGGCGGACATGCATTGGTGCAGAAAGTGACATCCATGGGTGCCATGGCAGTCAAAGGTATTGGCGGCTCAATGAGTGCCGACAGTTTTGGCAATGCTGCGTCTAGGATGAGCAACTCGATGTCAGATAACGGTTTGAGCAATGGGTATTTCAAAGAAAAAAAATAAGATGATCATGTTTGGAAAAATTAAGAATATAGAAACGGCTTTTCAATCGGTAAGACTGTTTTGTATTACTGTGGTTAGTTGTTCCTTTCTACTTTGTATGATTGTTATCTTTTTGTCCTTTCAACAAACCCAACGATTGCAAGATCGAATGTATGTGCTGGCAGGAGACAAAGTAATAGAAGCTTTTGCATCTGAACGAAGTGAAAATCTTGTAGTAGAAGCTCGTGATCATGTGAAAAATTTTCATCACTGGTTTTTCACCCTTGATCCGGATGAACAACTCATTCAGCAACATGTGGTCAAAGCACTCTACTTAGCGGATGGATCTGCCAAGCGAGTCTATGATAATCTTACAGAGACCGGTTATTATTCGAGTTTGCTTTCCGGTAATATTAGTCAGGTCATTCAAATTGACAGTGTCTTACTGGATATTCGTGGGTCACCTTTTACATTTACCTGTTACGGGATCATTACTATTACCCGACCTACCAGTATAGCGAAAAGAAGCCTAATCACTCGTGGCACTTTACGAACTATTTCTCGTAGTGACCATAACCCTCATGGATTTTTAATTGAACGATGGGAGACGCTTGACAATAAAGACCTCTCTGTTGAACCGCGATAATTGATTTATATGCAACAGCTAGTAAAAAATCAGCAGCGATTTCTGTTGGTGCTTCCTTTGATTGTATTCCCTTTTATAACCCTTATTTTCTGGTTGTTGGGAGGAGGAAGGGAAGTGGAATCAACAGCGGCTGTTCCATCTAAAGGGTTGAACTATCAATTGCCCGATGCGAAGTTGGACAATACCTCTCCATTGGATAAGTTGAGTTTTTATACTCTTGCCAAACAGGATTCCTTGAAACGTTTGGAGTTAGAGCAATTGGATCCTTTGTATGAGAAAGAATCGACTCGTGAAGAAGAGATGAGTTTCGATCGACAGTATCAGCCGATATATCAGTATAAGACAAATACTTCTCAAAATCTTTATCAAGAGAAGTCTTCCTCTGAATTGGATCCATTGCAAACACTTGTTCAGACGCTTCAGCAACCCCAAAAGGATGCTGATTTGGAACAGTTGAATCTGACTTTACAACAATTGGTAGCACTTCAGCAACCTAACACTACACATGCAATCAAAGAAACTCGTTCGGAAGTATTTGCTGTTCAATCCAGTCGTTCCCAAAAAACAATTGGGTTCTATGGAGAATCTGAGTTCGTCAATGATACTAGTTCTGCTGATTTAATATTTGCCATGGTGCATGGTGAACAACAAGTCCATCATGGATCCATTGTTAAGCTGAGGTTGCTTGAAGAAGTATTGATCCGAGGGGATAAAATTCAGAGTGGCAGTTTTGTTTTTGGACAGGTATCGTTAGATCAAGACCGATTACAAATCATTGTTCGATCTATTCCTTATAAAGGACAATTGTATCCCGTTTCGCTTTCGGTTTTTGATCTCGATGGCATTGCAGGTATTCATATACCCAGTTCGCTGGAGCGGGAGGTGGTGAAACAATCGGCGGATCAGGCTGTGCAATCCATTGGGATCTCGAGCGTGACCCACTCATTCCCCGCTCAAATTGCAACCGCCGGTATTGGGACTGCTAAAAATCTTCTTGGCAGAAAACTCAGGCAAGTGCGTGTTATCATTAAATCAGGGTATCAGGTTTTGCTAAAAGATGAAAAAGGGAGGGTGTGGTGAAAAGTATTTTCTATCTGCTATTTACTATGCTCTGTTTTAAAGGCGTAACACAGCCTTTATCCATCAAGGAGAGAATTTCACTTTCTACTACTAAGACAGTGAGTTTGATTTTTCCTTCGCATGTTCAAAGTATGGATCGAGGCAGTGATTTGATTATCGTTCAAAAAGCCACTGAGAATATTGTAAAAGTGAAAGCGGTTAAAGATTCATTTCCCGAAACGAATTTGACGGTTATCACTGTGGATGGTAAACTCTATTCGCTGATCCTTTACTTCAACGAACATCCAACAACCTTGGTCTGGAATTTTAATGAACCCCATTCCACAAAAACGCCACATCCTTTTAAAAATATGATCGATCGTGTGCAGCAATCAAAAAGTAGTTTGCCAGGCATCAAGTATCGTTCGGGACAGGTTTCTCTTCAATGGCTGGGATGTTTTATCCAAGGGCAAACACTATTTTTTAAAATCAAATTGACCAATCGATCCAATATAGGATTTGATCTGGATCATTTACAACTGTATATCCGTGATCATCAGATTAGTAAAAGAACGGCTTCTCAAGAACTAGCGCTGCGTCCGCTCTTTATTTCGGGCGATACGGGAACACTCAAAGCCCGCAGTTCAAGAATCTGGGTTTTGGTACTTGACAAATTTACCCTTCCAGATGATAAACACTTTGCCATGGAAGTATTAGAGAAAAATGGAGGCAGGCATTTGTATTTAAAGATTCATCATCGACAATTGATGCTTGCCAAAGAATTATGACATGCATGTACCCGATTTGATATCACAGGAGGTGTGGGAGAAAGCCAAACAGTCTTTTGAACAGGAAGCATATTATATCGCCTATAATAATACACTGCTTTTTGTACATGAAGATGATATCCAATTTTTCAATAATTCGGAAGATGCTGCAGACTTCGCTTTGCATCAGACTAGTAATGGTGATACTTGGCAGATAGTAAGAATCACTTCACTGGATGAATTTAAAAACCATGTGGAAAGTATCATTCCCGGACTTGTATATCAGCCTCCTTCAATGGCTGCAGAAACTCATCCATCATTTTTTCCTGTAAAGGAATTACACAGTAAAACAACCATTATCATGGACATTCAAAAATCATTAGAGCAGCTTTCCAACAAGTTGCTATTCTTGGGCTTCGGTGAAGGACTCAACACCGAACTTGAAAGACAACTCAAAGAAGGTAAACCTGAATTTAGTCTTCAAGCCAGCACTGAATTCGGTAAAGACAAAATGGAAGCTGTTCTGAATTTCAGGTATGCGGAGAAAAATGGCAAGGAAAATTATTTCCTCAATAATTATGTTGCCACTTTAGTCAATGGCGAAAACAATCCTTCTCAGTTTTTTTATGTGAACAATCGCGGGCAGAGTATCACTTTTAAAGAAGCCTGCAATTTGCTGAATGATCGCTATGTGTTTAAAACACTTACCTCTAAAACAGGTGTTGAGTATGATACCTGGATCAAGATTGATAAAGACAATATTGATCTGAAAACGGGATATCCTAAACTGCATCAATACGGAGACCGATTGGGTTTCGATTTGCAGGAAGCGGTGAACCGATTGCCCTTTAAATTTTTGCAATACGGACCTGAACTTAAAATGGTGATGAAGTCGCTTGAGAAGGGGAATAGGCCGGAGGTGTTATTGCTCAAGGATGGCGTTGAACAAAAAGTGTCAATTGAAGCCAATCCACCTTCTCTGACTTTAAATATGTTTGATGCGGAAGGGATGAAGATGGAATATCCTTCCAAAAAGGTGGAACAGCAATATGAGCAGTCAGCTTCTGTTGCCGTTGCAGAAAAGCCATCTACCTACAACAAAAAGGATTTGTTGTCAAAAAAGCGTCAATCCAATAACCTGCTTGAAAAAAAAGGGAAAGCCAAAAAAGGACCTCGTAAAAAAATCCAGTAATCATGCATCCATCAAATCTTTCCGCTTTGACCAATCGGTTGATTTCACTCGGCTTTCCCGCCTCCGTAGAAAATCAACTTCGATGTCATCTTTGTTTTGCTCCGACGCAGTTTGAGCTTCCTTTGACGATGCGGGTCGGGGAGGATCAGGGCGTTTTTTCGGTGCGGGCAGAGCGGGATGAGCGTGGAGTTTATGAGCTCAAGTATTATCATGCTTGTTTGCGCAAGCGGGTGGAAGTGACGGAGGAACTGGCTGGGCTTGATCAGCGGATGGGGGCGGTGGATTGGGAGGCTGTGGCGTTGGGAAGGCAGTTGGCAACAGCATTGGATGAAAAAACAATTCAAGAGGCCGCGGCTGTCGTGCAGGCATTGGATGAATTCGGACTTGCTGCAGATTTACTTCGATATAAATATTGGCAGAGTACTTCTCTAGATTCTTTGGTATTATTTCCTAGCCAGCATAAATCCATCTGGGAGATTTCGGAGCGGTTCTACTTTTTTAATGAAGTGGATCTGATCAGCTTTTCCGAAGCCATTCGATTTTTAAATAGTCGTTGGATGGAAAGGCAGCTGCAGGTGAGGAAAAAAATGGCGGAGCGCTCATCTGAGGCTGAGGGTGGCGATAGCGGGCGGAGCTTGCTCATCAAAAAGAAGCCACGTAATTCTGCTAGAAAAAATCTTCTAAAAAAATAGTGTTGGTCTTTCAGCATTTAGCAGATTTTTTTGAAACCGTTTCCCAAGATCCAAGAATCGGAGCCAATCATATTGTGGTTTACTTGGCATTGGTGAATATTTGGCAGAGCCAAAATTGTCCCAACCAAATTGAAGTTGCTACCTATGAAATGTTGCAGGTGACAAGAATACGATCGCCGGATACTTATTTAAAGCATGTAAAGGAGCTTGCAGTATTCGGTTATATCCGTTACCAGCCTGCTTTGAATGAACATGTCAAAGCCGAGATTCAGTTCAGGAAATTATAAACAAGGCCGGCACATGAGCGTGTCGGCTTTTTTAATGGAGGTGTATGAAAACGTGCGAAATCGAACATGATATTACCGTTGATCGGGTGATGCAAATCCTCCAAGAAAATGGTACATTTGTTACAGCTTCCGAAGCCGAAATCATTTTAGATTTCATGATTAATTTGGCTTCACTGTCCTTTCAAACAATTTCAAATGAAAGCCGATTTGTATATCCGCGTCAGCACTGATGAGCAGGCTGAAAAGGGATATTCTCAGCGCGATCAAGAAGAGCGCCTGCGCAAATATTGTGAGTTTAAAAGAATCAGTATCCGTAAAGTCATTTATGAGGACTATTCCGCCAAATCTTTTAACCGTCCTGCATGGAAAGAATTTCTAGCAGAGATTAAGAGTCGGAAAAAACTAGTCGACTTTGTTTTGTTTACAAAATGGGATCGCTTTAGTCGCAATGCAGCAGATGCATTTCAAATGATCAATACACTTCGTCGATACGATGTGGAGCCTTGTGCGATTGAGCAGCCGTTGGATTTGGATATTCCGGAGAATAAAATCATGTTGGGGATTTATCTCACGGCTCCAGAGGTGGAAAATGATCGGCGTTCGCTCAATGTTCGATACGGGATGCGTAGGGCAGTGAAGGAGGGCAGGTGGATGAACGGGGCACCACTTGGTTACATCAATAGAACAGCTCCTGACGGTAAAAAGTATATCGCCATTGAACAGCCGTATGCAGATATTATCAAATGGGCTTTTGAAACCTTATCGCAAAGGCAGATTTATGTTGAACATTTATTCAAAGAGGTTAAGGAAAAAGGATTGCCTTGCGGAAAGAATCATTTTTGGAATATCCTGCGCAACCCAGTCTACTGCGGGAAAATTTTTCTCAAGGGGTATAAGGATGAGCCTGATTGCATCCTTAAAGGGAATCATGAGCCGATTATTTCTGAAAGTCTTTTTCTTGAAGTGCAGGATTATTTAAATAATCGGAAGAAAAAGTTCAAGACCTCCGATACTTGTCATCCCGACCTAGTTCTACGAGGGTATTTATTATGTCCGAATTGTCAAAAGCCACTAACGGGTAGTGCCTCCAGAGGAAGAAAACTTCGGTACTATTATTATCATTGTATTTATCCTTGTAAAGCGCGATTTAAAGCAGAAGATACCAATCAACTTTTCTTGAAGCTATTGGTGAAGTTTAATCCTTATCCAGGAATGTCAGAATTGTATTCAGAAATCATCCATTCTATTTACAAAAAGCAAGAGATAAATAGTGGTGATGGTTTTCGTGAGTTGAAATTACAAGTGGCAGAGCTGCAGGAAAAAATTTCAAAAGGGAGAGAGAAATTTATATCGGATGAAATAAGTCGACAAGATTATCATGAGTACAAAAAAAAGTATGAAGATCAAATTGACCGATTGGAAAGTCAGCTATTTGAATTGTCAAAAAACAAAGTCGATATCAAGCCATTGATCAAAAAAGCAGTTGATAACCTTTCAAGGCTCGCGGAGGCTTATAAAACCTTGGATACAGCTAAAAAACGTCGTTTAATTGGTTCGATATTTCCTGAAAAAATGACTTTTGACGGAAAAAATTTTCGAACCACTCGGATGAATGAGGCAGTCGAGCTGATATTCAATGTTGGCAAGGGTTTGCGGCAAAAAAAAAGTGGACAAAACGATGAAGAAATCGATTTGTCCACTTACGTTGCCCGACCTGGATTCGAACCAAGACATACTGAACCAAAATCAGTTGTACTACCCTTATACTATCGGGCAATCCGACCTATTCATTTCTGAATGGGGTGCAAAAATAGGGGAGAAGATGTTTGGCTCCAAATTTTAGGATTAAAATAGTTGACAGATGATAGTTGACAGTTGACAGAAAGAAGGAATTCTTTTCCTCCTGTCAACTGTCAACTACCAACTGTCAACCCTATTCCCCATCTTCTTTCTCCTTCAGCGCCTTGATCAAATCCAACGCTTCCGCTACCACATCACACATAATCGTGATCAGAGAGCCGGGTTTGGCGGTATTGTAGGCATGCATGATGGCCTCTTTTTCATTATAAATAATGGTCAGCGGGATGTCTTTCCCCTTGGTATCATTGATGCCTTCTACCAGCAGGTTTACAATTTCTTCCGCCGTTCTGCCCCTCAGATTTTTATCCTGCCGGATAATGATCTCATCAAAACTGCGTCCGGAAATTCGGCCCAGTTCCTTGATATCTTCATCCCTCCGGTCGCCGGTACCACTGATAATACCCACTTTGGGTGAACCATCCATTTTTCCCACAAAATCACAAAGCAGTTCCAGTCCGGCCGGATTATGGGCAAAATCCACCAGAAACTTAAAATGTTTGAATTCAAACAGGTTCAGTCTACCCGGGGTTTGTGAAGGGGATGGAACAAATGTGGTAAGGGCAGTTCGAATATCTTCTATACTGATGTCTTTAAAAAGATAGGTTGCCAAAACTGCAGGAAGGGTATTCATAATATTATGCACCGCTTTTCCGCCATAGGTAATCGGAATCTCACTCACTTTAATGACTCGAATCTTCCAAGTGCCTTTGAGGATAGATACATATCCATTTTCAAAGACCACTGCATATCCGCCTTTATTACAATGTTCCTGAATGCGCGGATTCATCTCATCCATGCTGAAATAAGCCACATTGCAGCTGAGTCCTTTGTGCATATTGTACACCAGATCATCATCTGCATTCAAAATCGCAAAACCATGATTGAAAGTGGTTTCAGGTATCACGGCTTTTACTCGAGCCATTTGTTCCAATGAATCAATACCTCCCAATCCCAGATGATCGGCAGTTACATTGGTGACAATACTTACATTACAATTTTGAAACGCAAGCCCGGCTTTTAATAAACCACCACGAGCACATTCCAGCACCGCAAAGTCAACGGTAGGATCTCTCAGTACGAATTGCGCACTCAATGGACCCGTACAATCACCTTTCATCATCAATTGGTTCTGAATGTATACGCCATCACTGGTGGTATATCCCACTTTTCGTCCGGCTGTTTTACAAATATGTGCGGTGAGTCGGGTAGTGGTGGTTTTACCATTGGTGCCTGTTACAGCAATAATCGGGATACGACCATCAGAACCTTTGGGGAATAACATATTGATCACCGGCTCCGCCACATTTCGTGGCAATCCATCCGCAGGTTCAATATGCATCCGGAAACCGGGAGCTGCATTGACTTCCAAAACTGCACCTCCATTTTCATAAATAGGGGCACGCAGATCAGGCGCCATGATATCAATGCCGCAGATATCCAGTCCAATGATCTTGGCAATTCTCTCTGCCAGAAAAATATTCACAGGATGCACTTCATCGGTCACATCCGTAGAAGTACCACCGGTACTCAGGTTGGCGGTTGGTTTCAGTAATACCAATTCATCTTTTGCAGGAATGGTTTCTAAAGTATATCCCTTCTCGTCCAGCATTTTTTGTGTGAACTGATCGATGGTGATCTGGGTCAAAACCTTTTCATGTCCATACCCTCTGCGCGGATCTTTATTGGTTTCATCAATCAGCCACTGAATGGTATGTACACCATCTCCGATAACGGATGCAGGTGTTCTGAGTGCCGCACAAATAAATTTATAATTGATGACCAATACACGGAAATCGACTCCGGTGATAAATTTCTCTACAATCACTGACCGACTGTATTGTTTAGCAGCTTCAAATGCCCTGAGTGCCTGCTCCCAGTTGGTGATATTGGTGGTATTGCCTTTTCCATGATTGCCATCAATGGGTTTGATCACCAGTGGATATCCGAATTTGGTAACAGCTTCTTCCAGTCCGACTTCAGTTCTTATGACAGTGCCCTTTGGTACAGGTATTTCAGCAGCTTCCAGTAAATTTTTCGTTTCTTCTTTATCGCAAGCAATATCCACCGCAATATTGGAAGTGGTACTGGCAATGGTTGCTCTGATTCTTTTCTGATGAACACCATACCCCAACTGTACTAAACTTTGCTTATTCAAACGGATATAAGGAATACCACGTTTAGCGGCTTCTTCCACAATACATCCTGTTGAAGGTCCTAAACGGGTGTCTTCCCGAATTTCACGTAAACGTTGGATATCTTCAGATAGATCATAACTGCTTGCATCCACCAATGACTGCGCAATACGAACAGATGCTTTGGCGGCATATACACCGGCATCTTCTTCCATATAATTAAAGACCACATAGTATTCCCCTTCTTTACCCGTGCCCCTTGTTCTACCAAACCCACAATTCATACCCGCCAATGTTTGTAATTCAAGGGCAATATGCTCTATAACATGTCCCATCCAAGTGCCTTCATCCACACGCTGAAAAAATCCACCGGGTTTGCCAACACTGCAGCGATGCGAGTACATGGAAGGAAAAAGTTTTTCGAGGCGTTCACGAAAGCCTTCAATGGTATTGGTGGGTCTTTGCTCCAGTTCTTCCAGATCTAATTTCATCTGAATGAGTTTAGGGCGACGAACACTCCAATAATTGGGTCCACGTAGTATTTTGATCTCTTCAATTTTCATACAGTAGGTTTGGTTGCTTATTTATTCACAGAAAATACCCATTAGGGAAGATGATGAATATAGTACATTTTTGCATAAGCCTTAGCCGATGAAATCACTTATTTTTGTTTGGAAAGAATTTCTACTGAATGCGTATTCCGAAGGGTAAACTGATCGCTATTGGCGGAGCTGAAGACAAAGGAACTGATCTTGAAAAAGGGGAGTTTCATCGTAATAATCTCAATTTTTTTGAATTAGGTATTCTGCGTCGTATTGTGGAAGAAATAGGAGGCGTTCACTCTCGTATAGAAGTGATCACCACGGCTTCTACCATTCCTTATGAAGTAGGAGAGAACTACCTCAATGCTTTTGGAAAAATTGGTTGTACCGATATCGGACTCTTACACATTCGCAATCGCGAAGATGCCATGCGTGTTGATTATGTAGAACGTATCCGCAACTGCGCGGGTGTCATGTTCAGTGGTGGCAATCAACTCAGACTCTCTGCCATTTTTGGCGGAACCGTTTTTTTGAAGACCATTCATGAAAGATACCAGTCTGAAAGTTTTGTGATTGCCGGAACTTCTGCCGGAGCCATGGCCATGAGCAATACCATGATCTATGAAGGTAATGCTACCCGTGCCCATTTAAAAGGAGAAGTAAAGATCACTACCGGATTGGCATTTATGGACAATGTCATCTTCGACTCCCATTTTGAAAAACGTGGACGTTTTGCAAGACTGGCACAAGCAGTAGCTGCCAATCCATCTTGCATAGGCATTGGATTGGGAGAAGATACCGGTATGCTCATCACAGAAGGCAATCGAATGGAAGCCATTGGTAGCGGACCTGTGATCATTGTAGATGGACATGATATTCGTCACAGCAATATGGCCGATATCCCCGAAGGCAATCCCATCACCATTGAAAACCTCAAAGTACATTTCTGCGCCAAAGGAAACGGATACTTGGTGGAGGAAAGAACTTTTGTAGAGCAAATGGGGACCAGCACCACGCCAGTAATGACGGATGTTTATTAGGGGCTTATAGTCCATGGTCCATAGTCCATAGTCCATAGCGTATAGCATATAGATCATGGCAGATGGGATGTTTGTATAAAAGCTGATAAAGAAATTGATACCCGATAACCAGATATCCCGATAACCTGATTACCTGATCACCCAATGAACAAACTCATTCTCTTCACTTTATTCATCGCTGCAATGTTTCTATTGTCTGCTTATCGTTCTGATCGGAAAAAGAAGATTGTATTTTTTGGTGATTCTATTACAGAGTTGGGGGTGAAGTCGAACGGATATATACGCGTAATGGAGGAAATGATTCGTAATGAAGATAAATCTACCCAATATGAATTGATTGGTAAAGGAATCAGTGGTAATAAAGTGTATGATTTGTTGTTGCGGATGGAAGAAGATGTATTGAAGTTGCAGCCACATATTGTTGTGATCTATATTGGAGTGAATGATATCTGGCACAAGAGCATGATGGGAACGGGTACTGATTATGATAAGTTCGGGAAATTCTACCAAGCCATTGTAGATAAAATGAAAGCTGCAGGTATTCAGGTGATTTTATGTACACCGGCAGTGATCGGTGAAAGATATGATGGTACCAATCCGCAAGATGGAGAACTCAATCATTATAGCAACTGGATCAGGAACTATGCAGCAGACAATCATTTACCCCTGGTAGATCTGCGAGCTGCTTTTTTAAATTATAGTAAGACCCACAACCCTAATAACCAAGATTCAAGAATACTCACCTATGATCGCGTGCATTTGAATGATGCAGGAAATAAATTGGTGGCAGAACAGATGTGGGAGAAGATAAAAACGATCAAATGATCATCTGCATTCATCGAAAATTTTTGAGTAGGATGGGACGCGGATTTTTATGATTTATTATGATGAATCATAACTGATCATAAAAATCTGCGGCCCATCACACTAAATCACTTTCACTAGAAAATAATTCTTTTTACCTTTTTGGATCAACAGATATTTATTCTGTAGAAGGTCGGAACTTGTGAGTGTTGTTTTTTCTGTAGCTATTTTTTCTTTATTCAAACCTACACCACCGGATTGCCACATTTTACGCGCTTCGCCTTTGCTGGGGAAGATATTCGTTTCGGCGAGAAAACTTACAAGATCATACCCTGCGTCTAACTGTGATTTGTTGATTTCAACCGTAGGTACCCCTTCCATCACTTGTAATAATTGTTCTTCACTCAAGCTTTGTAAAACTTCTGTCGTGGCATTACCAAAAAGAATTTCAGAAGCTTTCACCGCAAAATCATAATCCGCTCTGCTGTGTACAAAACAAGTTAGCTCTTCCGCCAATTTTTTCTGGAGTACGCGTTGATGAGGAGCGGCATCATGAGCAGTGATGAGCGCATCAATTTCTGCTACCGGTAAGAGTGTAAATATTTTGATCCAGGTTTTGGCATCATCATCACTGGCATTCAACCAGAATTGATAAAACTGGTATGGGGAAGTTTTTTTAGGATCCAACCATACATTTCCTTTTTCTGTTTTACCGAATTTGCCACCGTCTGCTTTGCGTATCAGCGGACAAGTAAAAGCAAATGCTTCACCTCCTGCTTTTCTGCGAATGAGTTCGGTACCTGTGGTAATATTTCCCCACTGATCGCTTCCACCCATTTGAAGTTTGCAGTTTTTATTTTGATACAGCCAATAGAAATCATACCCTTGAATTAATTGGTAAGTGAATTCAGTAAAACTCATTCCTGTATCACCTTCCAGTCGTTTCTTCACACTGTCTTTCGCCATCATGTAGTTTACAGTGATATGTTTTCCGGCATCACGTATAAAATTCAAAAAGCTAATTCCCTTAAACCAGTCATAGTTATTCAGCATTTCAGCTGCATTGGGTTTCGCAGGATCAAAATCCAGGAATTTTTCCAATTGTCTGCGAACACCTTCCTGATTAAAAACCAATATTTCTTCACTCAATAGATTTCTTTCTTCGCTTTTACCCGTAGGGTCACCAATCATACCGGTAGCACCCCCAACGAGGGCCATGGGTTTATGTCCGGCACGCTGTAAATGAACCAATAATAAAATAGGAACCAAACTGCCAATATGTAGACTATCTGAAGTAGGATCAAAACCAATATATCCGGAAACCATTTCCTTATTCAATAATTCCTCTGTGCCGGGCATAATATCCTGAATCATACCTCTCCAGCGCAGTTCTTCAATTAATGTCATCTTGTGTTGATTTGCGGCAAAGATAGTATTTGGTGAATGGTGAATAGTCAATGGTAAATGATGAAGATGGAATCTTTTTTTAAAAGCCTGCTCTAGATTGACCATTCACCATTCACCATTCACTAATTTTGCTCCATGCGAAAAGTAGGAGAAGGTACCCGTACCTTGAATTTTGTGATCGATACCTTATTGATTTTATTTTTAGCTATCGGCTTTAATAAAGGCTGGACATTCTATGTTCGTTACTGGGGTTATCCTTATTTGAACTTTGGTTGGATCTTTTTTGGGGTATTGTTTGTCTACTACAGTTTTTTTGAGATCATTTTTCAAAGGAGTCCGGCCAAATGGCTGAGTTACTCTAAAGTGGTCAATCAAGGAGGTAAAAGAGCAGCTTTCTGGCGAATACTCATACGTAGTCTGGCAAGAATTACGGTGATCGATCTTTTTTTCATCCCTATCATAGGTAAACCGCTGCACGATTGGGTGAGTGGGACGGAAGTGGTGAGTTGTGAGTAGTCAATGGTGAATGGTGAATTGTCAATATTTTGAGTTTTTTTTAATGGGTAGAAATTCTTCTGATTTAAGTGGCTTTTTCTAACTATCAGCCATAAACCGTTTATGATTTCCGATACTTTCTGATTTGTCATTCCCCTAACGCGTATTTTTGCGGTTCAAATTTGGAATAATGGCAAAGATTGGGATCAATATTGCAACGGGTAGTTTACAACAGGCTGAAATGATTGTTGGGATCGATTTAGGAACGACCAATAGTTTGGTGGCCATTATCCATCCGGAAAGTAAAGTGCCGGTAGCCCTAAAAGAATTTAATACCAGCAGTCTGGTCCCAAGTGTCGTTCACTTTGATGCTTTTGGGAATCCAGAAGTAGGAGAAGGGGCCAAGCAGTATCTTGAAACTGATCCCGCCAATACCATTTTTAGTGCAAAAAGATTGATGGGAAAAAGCTATCGCGATGTAAAAGAGCACGCCGATCTGTTTACCTACAAAGTCATTGATGATGATACCGAGAGTTTAGTAAAAGTTCAGGTAGGCGATAAGTTCTATTCTCCCATTGATCTCTCTTCCTTCATTCTCAAGGAGTTAAAGCAGCGTGCTGAACATATATTAAAGACTCCTGTCACCAAGGCGGTAATAACTGTTCCGGCTTATTTCAATGATGCGCAAAGACAAGCTACCCGTGATGCGGGTAAGCTGGCCGGATTGGATGTATTGCGGATTATCAATGAACCCACGGCGGCCAGTTTGGCCTATGGCTTGGGCGTGAATAAAAATGAAGAGAAAACCATCGCTGTTTACGACCTAGGAGGCGGCACTTTTGATATTTCCATTTTGAAAATCTCCAATGGTATTTTTGAAGTGCTGAGTACCCATGGAGATACCTATTTGGGAGGTGATGATCTGGATAGGGTGATTGTTCAACATTGGATTAAAAAAGCAGGTATAGATTATAATGAATTGAAATCCAATAAAATATTATCTCAATCATTACGATTAAAGGCTGAAGAAGCGAAGAAGTGGTTAAGTGATCATGATCGCTTTGATGCTGAGTTGAATGGAGATATATTGAGTATTACCAGGGAGGAGTTTAATAGCTTGATTCAACCCTTGATCGATCGAACCATGGACTGTTGTAAAAAAGCCATGGAAGATGCAGGACTCAAAACCAGGGATATTGATACGATTGTAATGGTAGGTGGAAGTACCCGTGTACCCGCTGTAAAAGAAGCGGTAAGCGCGTTCTTCGGCAAGCCGGTAAATGATGAAGTGAATCCGGATGAAGTGGTGGCATTGGGTGCAGCAGTTCAGGCGGATATTTTGGCGGGAAACAATACCGATTTCTTGCTGCTGGATATCACCCCTTTGAGCTTGGGTATTGAAACCATGGGTGGCCTAATGGATGTCTTGATTCCGAGAAACTCTAAGATCCCCACAAGGGTAGGCAGACAGTATACCACCCAAAAGGATGGACAGAGCGGAATGCGCATTTCAGTATTCCAGGGTGAGCGTGATCTGGTGAAAGACAATCGTAAACTGGCGGAATTTAATCTGACAGGTATTCCAGGAATGCCCGCCGGTTTACCCAAGGTTGACGTTCAATTTTTAATTGATGCTGATGGTATTTTAGTAGTGAAAGCCAGAGAGTTACGAAGTGGAGTAGAACAAAGTATTGAAGTAAAACCTCAATATGGATTAACAGATCAGGAAGTAGAACAAATGTTATTGGATAGCCTCACACATGCGAAGGACGATATGGTAACAAGAGCCTTGGTAGAAGCAAGAACCGAAGGAGAGCAGATACTGGGTGTAACGGAGAAGTTTATCGCCAAAAATCCGGATCTAATGACCAAAGAGGAAATGCTGGCCACGGCTAACGCCATGCAAGCCCTCCAATTGGCATTGACGATGGAGGATAAAAATTTGATACAGAATAAGATAGAAGAGTTAAATGAAATAACCAGACCGTTTGCAGAGAGGGCAATGGACCAAGCGGTAGGGGCTGCGTTGAAGGGGAAAACGCTGTAATGAATTAAAAAATCAAAAGTCAAAAGTCAAAATTGTGATTGTAGCCTGTCTTTATAATTTTGACTTTTGATTTTTGACTTTTTAACCATTACTTTCTCACCTGCCTCATTCTCTCAATATACTTCCCTAAAATATCAAATTCAATATTCACCACGGTACCCTCTTTTACTTCTTGTATGCTGGTATGTTCAAAAGTATAGGGGATGATGGCCACCTTAAAACTGTTGTTGGTGATGTCGAAGCAGGTCAAACTGGTTCCATTCACAGAAATGGATCCTTTTTCGATAATGAGGTGGGCATAAGATTCAGGTATTTGAAACCGGAATTCCCAACTGCCCGATAGTTCCTTTCTCTCTGTACAGGTAGCAGTACAGTCTACATGCCCCTGTACAATATGTCCATCTAGGCGCCCATTCATCACCATACATCTTTCAAGATTCACCACAGTATTAGCTTGCCAGTGGGAAAGATTCGTCTTTTTGAGGGTTTCTTCAATGGCTGTTACCCGGTGTTGTCCGGTTGATAGTTGGTCAACGGTCAGGCATACCCCTTCATGACTTACACTTTGGTCGATTTTTAATTCACCGGAAATAGGGGATGCTATCCAAAAACTGATATTAGAGCCGTTTTTCTCGAGTGAAACAACTTTTCCAATAGATTCTATGATTCCTGTAAACATGACTGCAAGTTAATGTCTGATGTCTGATGTAGGATGTCTGATTAAAGAAATGCATCTAAATCAGACATCAGACATCAGACATGAAAAAATTCAAAAAGGATTTGTACGTTTAAATCATATCCCTATCTTTGCACTCCTAAAAAACACCCGAGGAGGTATAATCGTTATGCTTATTATTGATTCAAAAGATTGCGAAAACATCGACAAGGCACTCAAGAAGTACAAGAAGAAATTCGAAAAGAGTAAGGTATTGTTACAATTGAGAGAGCGTCAGGCATTCACTAAGCCGTCTGTTAGACGTCGTGGTGAGGTGTTGAAAGCCATCTATAAGCAGCAGATCGCAAGCGGCAAGATCGAGGGATAATCACCTTCTTTCATCCGAATATATTCAGTAGCCTGAGTTTTGTAACTTTAGGCTACTTTTTTTATGTCTCAACCTGTCTATCCAGCCATACAGCCCTTTTTAGATCATCTGCGCTTTGAGAAGCGTTATTCCCAACATACCCTTATTTCTTATCAAACCGATCTCGAACAATTCTTTGCATATCTATCCAGTCAATTTGATAGTCCATCTATTGCAGAGATCAGCCCCATGTTTATTCGTAGCTGGCTGGCGGAAATGAAAGAGGAGGGTATGGAAAGCCGAAGTCTGAATCGAAAGATATCCGCGTTAAAGTCTTTTTTCAAATACCAGTTAAAAAATGGCGTCATAGCGCAATCGCCCATGACTACCATTGTCTCTCCCAAGTTGAATAAGCGTTTGCCTGTATTTGTTGAAGAAAAGGATATCAAGACCTTATTTGATCATGTAGCATTTTCCGATGATTGGAAGGGTAGAACCGAAAAATTGGTCATGCAGTTGTTTTATAGTACTGGTATGCGTTTGAGTGAATTAATCGGTTTAAAAGAATCACAGTTGGATGCATCTTTATCGCAGATCAAAGTTTTGGGAAAGGGTAATAAAGAAAGGATCATTCCGATATCTCAGGAACTGGTACAAGCATTGCAGACATATATCAAAGAGAAACCTATGGCTAGTCCTAAGTTGTTTCAAACAGAAAAGGGTAAGCCTTTACAACCCAGACAAGTCTATGCTTTTGTTAAACAGTATTTAGCCGCTGTTACTACCATACAGAAAAAAAGTCCGCATATTCTCCGACACAGTTTTGCCACGCACCTGATGAACAATGGTGCAGATTTAAATGCGGTAAAAGAGTTATTAGGTCATAGTAGTCTTGCTGCCACGCAGATATACACACACAATACCATTGAAAAGCTGAAAGAAGTGTTTAAGAAGGCGCACCCGAAGGCTTGAGGGGGGCCATGGTCCATAGTCCATGGGCTATAGCTTATGGTTCTGTCAATGCCTAAAATACGTTGACCGTTTTTAAACTTGGATTAATATTATTGATTTGGTCTCCTATTAAAATCTGATGATTTTTCTGATACTGTTGATTTGTATTGGTTTTGATGC